>Ga0210407_10004580_pt1 | contig 10852 bp, 7 predicted proteins | sample IncBWC27MmetaG_FD_150860 | JGI IMG/M metagenome (GOLD analysis project Ga0210407, IMG submission 150860) | Forest soil microbial communities from Barre Woods Harvard Forest LTER site, Petersham, Massachusetts, United States - Inc-BW-C-27-M | ecosystem: Environmental > Terrestrial > Soil >... | reverse complement strand
CCTCGACCGAAGAGAGCCTCGGGCCAATACTGGGAGAGCGCGCGGGTACCATCGGGCGCAGAAAGCTCTATGTTGGTTTTAGCTATCAATATTTTAATTTCAATTCGATCGACGGACAGGACATTACCAAATTACCCGCGGTTTTCAAGCACGAGCCCTTTATTCCACCACCCTTCGCACCCTGCCCAAATCAGACAGGACTGACCGGGCCTTATGCGGGCAGCACGTGTTTCGTGCGCGATTATATCCAAACCACGACAGACATCAACCTTACCGTGAATCAGTACACCTTGTATGGAACTTACGGCCTCACGAGTCGTCTCGATGTCTCGGTGGTAGTCCCCATTCTTGATGTCCGGATGAAAGCTAGTTCGAGCGCCACCATTGTTCCGAACTATCCGTTCGCTCCAAACATACCAGCGTTTCCGGGCGGCGTATTCCACCAGTTTAATCCTTCGGTAGTCACTAGTTGCGGACCTGTCCAACCGTGCCTGCAAGCGACATTTCCCAACTCGGGAACCGGCGTCCCTAATCCCGCGACGGCAGCAGGCATTGGCGATGTTATCTTTCGGGGGAAGTATGAAGTATACCGGGGTGAGCGGCTTGGAGTAGCCTTAGGTGCAAACGTGCGTGCCCCCACCGGAGACGAGAAGAATTTTCTGGGTTCTGGTGCCTGGGGGGGCGAACCGTTTGGAATCATCTCTTATCGCGCACGGGTTTCCCCCCACGCCACGATTGGATACCAGATAAATGGTCAGTCCATTCTCGCTGGCGACATTGTTGGCCCCACCGCCACGAATAGCAAGGGCTCACTCCCGAACAGCTTTCTCTACACGCTAGGCGCGGATGTTGCCATCGTGAAGCGGCTCACGGCTGCCTTCGACTTTTACGGGCAACGTCTGTTTGGAGTGCCTCAACTTTTCTCAAGCCCCTACACTGATTTGGGAAAGTGCGGTGATGCAAGCTGTTCGGATTTGACGCCGGGAACTATGCATCCGGACTTGGGTGTCCGCACAACCGACTACAACATCTTTAGCGGGTCGCTCGGAATCAAGTACCGGCCGTTTGGCAACTTGGTGCTCACAGGAAATGTGCTGTTAAAAATGAATAATAGCGGGCTGCGCTCTACGGCCATTCCCCTTGTCGGGCTTTCCTACAGCTTTTAGCGGAAGCCACCGCCCCCCATCGGGACCATCAGGCGTGGGCATAAGGTCGTCATGAATGGCCTAATTAATGCTTCGTACCTTTCTACGCCAGCCGTTGTTTCGGCGTGAATCCTCAATGCGCATTGCCTCCTCCTATCGCGGCACGCAAAGGATCTGGGAGACGCCAGAATCGGAGGTCTTGTTTGGACGAGCAGTAGATAAATTGGCGGTCATCCTTGATCTCTCTGCCGACCATAGAGTGTCAAGACTTCACGGGCGAATCTGGGAGGAGGATGGCTCACTCTGGGTTGAAGATCTCAACAGTACTCGCGGCACAAAGTTAAACGGAATCGAAATCAAAGGGAAAGGTAAGCAGCCACTCCGGCCCGGCGACGCAGTCCTCGCCGGCGAGACTATACTCCAAGTGGACCTTGCGGCAGCACAAGGAGCAGCCAATAGAACGCACTACCTCGATCCCGGCCTGTTCCTTTTACCCGAGAAGCGACAGACTGAAACAAACTTGTTTATCGAACAAGACATGGCCTCGACGGTTGTCAGCGTCGCGCCATTGGAAGGCGCGCCAGATGACGCCGCACGCCGGCTAAAGATAGTTCATGATCTACCCTTTCAATTTGCCACCAAGATGAAGCGAGAATCGCTTCTGCCTGAAATTGTGGACCAGCTCATAGAGATAATCCCGAATGCGGAGAGCTGGGCGTTGGTGCTTCGAGAAGCTGAGACAAACGACCTGTTGATCGCAGCCTACCATTACGTTCAGCCCCCATACATCAGCGAACTTCTTGTCCGCCGCGCCATGAAGGACCGCAAGGTATTGATTTGGAAGAAAGGCGCGCAAGTGGATCTGAGCAGCAGCATGCGCCAAAGCGCCGTTGAAATCGGGATGTACGCCCCACTGATTTGGCAGGGCGAGGCTCTCGGGGCCATCTATGTTGGAGCGGCGCATGTAGCTGAGTTCTTTATCGAGGAGGACCTGAATCTCATAGTTGCCACCGCGCAGTACGCTGCGATGGCGGTAGCGACGCAACGGGAATGGGAGAGATTTTGTCGGCAATCGGTTGCCCGGAACAATCTACTGCGCCAATTTTCTCCTAAAGTTTCGGAACGCCTCCTGGCTTACCACAAGCGTTTGCGGCTCGCTGGTCAACGGAGCGAGGTAACCATTCTCAATTCCAGAATCCGAGATTCATCGCAACCGCCTACGGAGATGGATCCCGTGGATGTCATGGAGATGCTCAACGACTACTTTGCCATTGTGACGCCCGTGATTTTCAAATATAGCGGAACGATCGATAAATGTGCGGGCGACACAATCGTCGCGGTGTTCGGAAGTCCGGAATCGGATCCGAACCAGCGCGAAAATGCGATCAACGCCTCACTTGAATGGCACGCTGCCATAGCAAAATTGAACGACTTACGGCGGTCGAAAAGCGCGCCTTGCGCTCACTTCGGTATTGGAATTCACTGCGGTGAGGTGGTGCAAGGATTCGTCGGCACAGCGGACCGCCTGGAGTTCGGCGTAGTGGGTGAAGCCGTAGACCTGGCGGCGCGCTACTCTGCTGCAGCGGGTGCCCACGAGATTCTGATCAGCCCCGAGATGTATGAACGCGTTCGCGAATCAGTCGAAACGGAGCAGACTACGATTCGGACCAAAGAGAAAGAAGAGGCTATTGCGTACCGGGTCAAGCGCTTCAAAGAGTAGTTATCGCACCGGTCTCGCAGCGTATCTGGAGCGCGCAGAAATTCCGATTCAGATCGATATCGGCTATGAGATGCTGTCACCCCGGCTCCCGTCGAAGCTGACTATCCAACGCTGCTAGAATCGCCTGCTCCCCGTTTGCTCAGCTTTACCCGCGAGACCGTGGTCGCGGAAAAACTGGAAGCAACGGTCAAGCTTGGGATCGCCAACAGCCGGATGAAAGACTTTTACGACTTGGATGTAAAAGAACGTGCTGCTTTTCACCGGTTCGTCCAGCGCAGTCCAATACGCAACACCCCTTGATTCCATGGTCCGCAAAAGCTTCATCGTGTAGTCCCGGAAGCGGGCTACCAGGTTCTCTATTCTCCCAGATCGCTAGAAACCGACTCATCCTGAACTGGTTCTCACTGGAAACGGAGATTTCGCAAAGCGCCGAGTTCGCCGCGGCGAATCCCAGGCGCCCCATCCAACAGAACCAATAGCTGGTCACGGAACTTAGGATGACTTGTTGCAAAACGATAAGGTCACCGATGAGCCTCTTTTGCATAAAGCGACGGCTACGGCCGAACGCCAACAACGTGATAATGTGGGGGAAGCCCGAGTGGCGGAATTGGCAGACGCACTGGCCTTAGGAGCCAGTTCCCGTAAGGGAGTGGAGGTTCGAGTCCTCTCTCGGGCACCAAAAGAACGAGTCTGCTTAACGGCCATTCATGTAACATTTGGACGATAAATAGGTTGCATAACTTACCTGTCTTAGGATCTTGTGGGGTAACACCCGTGGAGGTTCAAGTCCTCTCTCCCGCACCACGATTGGTTACTACTGTATTTCCCTCCCCTTGCGCCCCATCGTTGTTCTGAACGAAAATGCTCTCGCTTACTTTATCCGGAGTCATCCTTTATGAATGAGCGCAGCGTCCGCGATGTTCTGAATCTCTACAATCCCGCTAATCCTTTGGAGAAAGCTTTTACGATTCCCGCGCCGTGGTATTTCGACAAACGCATTGCGGAACTGGAACGCAACAGCGTGTTTGCCGCGAACTGGCAGGTGGTGGGGCGCCTCGACCAGGTCAGGGAACGCGGGGAATACTTCACCATCGATGTGAACGAAGAACCGCTGCTTGTGGTTCGCAGCGACGACGGCATGCTCCGCACGTTCTATAATGTCTGCCGCCATCATGCCGCCGCTGTGGTCCCGGAAGAGAAAGGATGCGCCAAACAGTTCCGCTGCCCGTACCACGGCTGGACTTACGGGAATGACGGCGCGCTGAAGGGCATGGTGGAATTCGATGGCGTGTGCAACTTCAACCGGGCGGACAACGGTCTGGTTCCCGTACGCGTCGATAGCTGGGAGAACTTCATCTTCGTGAATCTCGACGGAGCGGCCGGGCCGCTGCAGAAATTTCTGGGTAAAGTGCCTGAACTCGTGGCGCCGCTGAAGCTTGCGGAAAATCTGCACTATTTCGATCGCCGCATCTACACGTTGAACTGCAATTGGAAAGTGTACGTGGACAATTATCTGGATGGCGGGTACCACGTGCCGCACGCGCACAAGGGACTGAGCAGCGTGGTGGAGTACACGAAATACACAATCGACAATTTCGAGCGTGCGTGCCTGCAGTCGAGCCCGCTGGATAGCTCGGGCGCGCTGGAGGCTTCCATCAGTTCCACGCGGCAGGGCCACGCTTTTTATCTGTGGGTCTATCCGAACTTCATGATCAACGCTTACTCCGGCGTGATGGACACCAATCTCGTCCTGCCGCTTGGCGTGGACAAATGCGCCGTGATTTTCGATTACTATTTTGCGGACATCAGCGCCGTGGCCGAACAGCACCACCGCGAAAGCATCGCGGTAAGCGAAAAAGTGCAGGATGAGGACATGGCCATCTGTGATTCGGTGCAGCGGGGATTAGGTTCGCGCGCCTACGTCGCAGGGCGCCTGTCGGTTCGCCGCGAAGCTGGTGAGCATCTGTTCCACAGGTTATTGCACGCAGATATGACGAAGGCTCTGGCGCGTCCCGTCGGCGCGGACTGAAAAGGCTTCAAACCGCGTGTTTAAAGCGAATTTGCAGCGCGCCAATCGGTTCCTGCTCCCGGATGCCTTTTGAATTGAGCGGCCACATGGTTGCCGGCTGGCTGGCCGGTCGGTTTCCCATAGACTCTCCTTCCCCAAGGCTACTCGAAGATGATGGTTTTATTGTTATAGAGCAGGATTCTGCTTTCAATGTGCCAACGAACGGCGCGAGAGAGCACCACCTTTTCCAGGTCGCGGCCCTTCTCGACGAGGTCCTCCAGCGAATCGCGGTGCGTGATCCGGGTTACTCCCTGCTCGATGATCGGGCCATCATCCAACACTTCCGTAACGTAGTGAGCGGTGGCGCCAATCAATTTGACGCCGCGCTCGTACGCCTGGTGATGCGGCTTTGCGCCAACAAAGGCCGGCAAGAAGGAATGGTGAATGTTGATGATGGGTTGGGGAAATTGTACGATGAAGTCGGTAGAAAGCACCTGCATGTAGCGGGCAAGGACTACGACGTCGATGCGGTTCCCGTGGAGAAGCTCCAGTTGCTGTGCTTCGGCTTGCGGCTTGTTTTCTTTGGTGACCGGAATGTGATGGAAGGTGATACCGTAAAAATCGGCGTCGCGTTTCGCGTCCAGATGGTTGCTGATGATCAGCGGAAAATCGCATTCCAGTTCTCCGCTACGCTGGCGATACAGCAAGTCCACCAGGCAGTGATCCTGTCTGGAAACGAGGATGGCCACCCGCGGGCGATAATTGCCCAGGGCGATGCACCAGTTCATGCCGAACTTGTGCGCAATCGGGCCAAATGCGCCGTCGAAGTCCTTCATGTCCAAGCGGAATCCGTCAAGATCCCACTCGACACGCGCCAGGTAGTAACGCTCTTCTCCGGCCTGATGCTGCTCGAAGTGAAGAATATTTCCATCGTAGCGGTAAATAAATTCGGCGATGGTGGCATCCAGCCCCTTGCGGTCTGGGCACTGCACGAGAAGAATGGCGCTGTTTTTCAAGGCAGTTCTCCTGGCGGCCGGCCGGTTTGATGGGAGCGGAAGCAACCTGTGGCAGGCACGCGTTTCTATTTGGCCGCAAGTACCGGGGCGGTGATCCGCGGCATATAGAACTCAAAGAATTGATCGGAATCCGAGCGCAAGCAAACTTGCGCGTTGGGCGCTCCGGTCTCGACCCTTGTGCTTCCCTGCTCATCGACGCGCAGGCGTAATGATGTTGTGGGGCACAGGTCCGGCTTGATGGCATAGGCGACCGCCACGGCGTCAAAGAGCGTGGGCGTGACCTGGTTGCCGTTCGACCATTGATGATAGAGCACGGTGAGCGCATCGGTGATCGATGTGCCGGTGGTGAAGATTTTTGCGCGCTCCAGTTCCTGAAGCTTGATCTGCGTGGAATCGAGCGGCATGACGTAAAGCGGAATGCCGGAGGTGAACAGCTTCTGTGCCGCTGGAATATCGCAGAGAATATTCCACTCGGGTTGGGGCTGCGGCTTTCCGGTCGGATAACGGAAGCCGTCGTAACCGCGGTAAATGGATCCGCCCATCAAGACCACGCGCTTCAGTTTTTGGAATGTGTCTGGGTCGCGGTCGACGGCTTCGCCAAGGTTGGTTTCTGGTCCAATGGCAATCAGCGTGATCTCGCCGGGGTGTTGCCGGATTTGTGCCAGCAGGAAATCCGCCGCAGCAGGAAAAGTTCGATCCGGCCCCCGCTCCGCATATTTGGCTTGCGAAAAATTCAGCTTGCCCTTGGCCGGATATTTTTCCGTTCCCACCGCAATGGGGATATCGGTTCGCCCAGTTTCTTGCAAAAATCGTGCCAGCAGCTTTCCGCGCAGTGGGGTGTTGCCCCAGGCAGCAGTGATTCCCAGGATTTTCAGCTCCGGGCTTTGCAGCGCTAGTGCCACAGCGAATGCATCGTCCACGTCGTCGCCAATATCGGTATCGATGATGACGAGTTGCGGCGAGCTTTCCGTCGGCGCAGCAGCCTGCCGCGATTGGCAGCGCGAGGAGGCGAGAAGAACGAAGCCAAGCGCGCTCAGCAGAAAGCAGCGTGTTGCGCGACCGGTCATTCTTGCAGCCAGACCTGCATTTTCACTACTTCCCGCGCTCATGTTCTTCGTTGTCCCTCGTCTCGCGAAAGCAACCATCCTGTTGCCGGTGCGTCTGTAAAGGGCATAGTACCCCGATTCTGCGAATTTGCAGCCAGGTGCCCGAGTTTGAGACCCTATATGATTAAACGCCAGTTATGAGGGAGAAGAGGGCATGACCAAGTTGATGAACGCAGTTGCAAGCCGGGCGCTCGCGTGCTTCTTGGGTGCGGCGCTGTTTCTGGGAACAACTGCCTCCGGCCAGTCCGCACCGGCACACAAGCTGCCGACGATTCCCTTTGAGGAATACAAGCTGAAGAACGGTCTCGAGGTCATTCTCTCGGAAGATCACACGCTTCCTCTCGTTTCCGTGAATATCTGGTATCACGTCGGGCCCGCCAATGAAAAAGCCGGGCGTACCGGATTTGCTCATCTTTTTGAACACATGATGTTTGAAGGATCTCAGCACGTTGGCGCAAAGGCGCATTTCGGCTACTTGGAAGCGGCGGGCGCCACAGAAATCAATGGCACCACGAATTTTGATCGCACCAACTATTACGAAACAGTGCCTTCCAATCAGTTAGATCTTGCGCTATGGCTGGAAAGCGACCGCATGGGCTACTTGCCCGGCAAACTGGACATTCAAAACCTGGCGAACCAGCGCGACGTGGTGCGCAATGAACGGCGTCAATCTACGGAGAACACGCCCTATGGACTGGTGGAAGAAGGTCTCTACCACGAGCTGTTCCCGAAAGACCATCCTTACTATCCGGCCGTGATTGGATCGCACGCTGACGTCGAATCCGCGAAACTCGAAGATGTGCGCGACTTTTTCCGCCAGTACTACACGCCCAACAACGCCACGCTTGCAATCGTCGGCGACTTCGACAAGAGCAAAATCAAGGGGCAGGTGGAGAAGTACTTCGGCACGATTCCGGAGGGACCGGCAGTCCCGAAGATTACCGTAACCACACCCGCAATCACCTCAGAACGCCGCGCCACCATAACCGATCAAGTAGAACTTCCGCGCGTGTACATTGGCTGGCTAACGCCACCCGTCTTTCAACCGGGCGATGCCGAAAGCGATCTCTTCTCGGTAATCCTGGCGGGCGGAAAGAGCAGCCGGCTGTACAAAACGCTGGTGTACGAAAAGGAGATCGCTCAGGACGTTTCAGCGAGCGTCGAGGAAACTCGCCTTGGCTCCATCTTTGAACTTGAAGTGACCGCGAAACCCGGCGTGAAGCCAGAGGACCTGGAAAAATCCATTGATGAGGAAATGGACAAGCTTCGCAAGGAAGGTCCGACGGCAGCCGAAGTGGATCGCGCGCGCAACGTCACCGAAACGGGCCTCATCCGCGGGCTACAACGCACCAATGGCGTCGCCAACCGCTTGAACTACTACAATCAGTACGCAGGCACTCCAGGGTATTTCTCGAAGGATCTGGCGCGCTACGACGCGGTCACTCCGGCAGACATGAAGAATGTAATTGCAAAAGTTTTTGCGAAGGACGCGAGCGCGGTGGTTTACGGCGTCCCCGGCGACAAGAAAATCATTGACGTTCCAAAAACCTCGGACGAGGAAAATAAGAAACAGGCGGCGGAAGCAGGACCGAGCAAAAGCGCAATGGCCGATGAAGCGTGGCGCGCAACACCTCCGCAACCTGGGCCGGTTCCAACATTCACGCTGCCTGTGGCGAAGCAGGTGAAACTGCCCAACGGATTGACGGTGCTCCTTGTCGAACGCCACAACCTGCCGATTGTTACGGCAACTTTGTTCACCATGAGCGGCAGTGAATTAAATCCAGTTGATAAGCCGGGGCTGTCCAGCTTCACCGCGGGAATGCTGCGCGAAGGGACAACTTCCCGTTCCGCGATCAAGTTTGCTGAGGACACGGATCAGATTGGCGCATCGCTCGAATCGGAAGCCGGCTATAGCAGCGCCTATTTGACCTTGTCCGCGCTCACCTGGAACGCCGATTCTGGTTTTGATCTTCTGGCAGACGCCACCTTGCACCCCGCTTTCGACGCCAAGGAAATTGAACGCCTGCGCAGCCGCCGGGTGACGGCGGTGCTGCAGGAAAACGACGATCCGGGCACCATCGCGTTCCGGACTGTCGACAAAATCCTGTATCCCAACAGCCCCTATGGCTTTTCGATTCTCGGCACAGTGGCATCGAACAAGGCCATCACCCGCGACGATATGATGGCTTTCTGGAAACGCGGCTATGTTCCCTCGAATTCGGTGCTGGCCGTTGCGGGAGACGTGAACGAATCGCAGTTGGCGGAACTCAGCCGCAAATACTTCGGCAGCTGGTCAGGCCCCGATTTCAAGACGAAGGCTCCTGCGACACCTGCAGCGCCGACGCCTTCCGTCTCGATTGTGGACAAACCGGCCGCGCCACAGACATTTTTGACACTCGCAAGTCTGGGAGCCAGCCGTAACACGCCGGACTACCTCCCGCTTGAAGTGATGAACACCGCGCTCGGCGGTCTTTTCTCCAGCCGCATCAACATGAATTTGCGTGAAGAGCATGGCTACACCTATGGCGCGTTCTCCACATTCCAGTATCGCCGCGGCGTTGGGCCTTTCCTCACGGGAGGCGCGATTCGTACCGACGCTACCGCTCCTGCCGCCGCTGAAGTGTTCAAGGAACTGAAACGCGTCCGCGAATCCGAACTCACCGCTGATGAGCTGAAGAAGTCCAAGGACTCCTTCTCGAAATCATTGGTGGGCAACTTCGAGACTACCGACGCGATCTCCTCCACGATAGGCCTGCAATTTGTTTTTGGGCTGCCGCTGGAGTACTACCGCGATTTGCCGGCACAAATTGACAAGGTCACTTCCGCCGACACCTTGCGTGTAGCGAAAGAGTACCTGCATCCCGAGGCGATGATCGTTGTGGCCGTGGGTGATCGCGCGAAAATCGAGCCGGGCCTGAAAGACCTGAAGGTTGGCGACGTTAAAGTCGTTCAGTAGGCAGCGGCGGTCGCCCTGATAGCGCTGCCGACATTGAACATCTGGAATTCGCGGATATGCGCTTCCGCTGATGAAGAAAGAATGTTCAGGCGGACGCGAGACGCTGTTACGGGTGGAAAGGTGTCGATGCGCTTGTGACCGATGGCGCTGTCTTCCACCAGGGGCCTCCAGCGGTTGCCAGTCCATACCTCGACGCGAAAGCGTTCCACATGCTGTCCGTCGTTTAGCCACTCCATAAGCAAGGTGTGGTCAAACGTCACCGGCTTGGTGAAACTGACCTCGAGCATAGCGTGGTGAGACCCGGCCGGTGCCGACCAGAACGTATCGGGATTTCCGTCCAGCGCCGCCTCGGTGGCGCCGGATGGAGTGTGATTCTTCACCATCAGGTTTTCCCCATAGCTTTTGCGAATGGCCGCGCCGAATTCTTCCAGCCGCTTTACATCGGCGTCTGGCAGTAATCCACGGCGGTCAGGAGCAAGGCCGAGCATCAGTTGGCCACCGTGCCCGATCGTCTCGTCGTAGGTCGTCAGCAATTCCGCGACGGATTTGAGCGCTGCTTCATCGTTGGGATGCCAGAACCAGTGCTTCTTGTGCAGCGGGGTGTCCGCTTCCACGGGCCGCCAGCGAAGATACCCGTGGCGATCGAGGACGTTCCAGTTTTCGTAGGGAATGGTGCCGTCCTCATTCCCGGCCCAGCGGATATCGGCATATTCCAGAAGCGCGGCGTCTGCAAAGACCAGGGTATTCGGCTGGTTGACGCGGAGGCCTTCGATAATGCGAGGGAAATTGTAGACGTGGCCGGCGCTGCCTGCTCCGTCCAGCCAGAATTCCACGAAATTCCCGTAGCTCGTGGTCAATTCATCCAATTCCGCCATGTAATAATTGTCGTATTCGGCGGAGT
>Ga0210407_10004579_pt1 | contig 10853 bp, 12 predicted proteins | sample IncBWC27MmetaG_FD_150860 | JGI IMG/M metagenome (GOLD analysis project Ga0210407, IMG submission 150860) | Forest soil microbial communities from Barre Woods Harvard Forest LTER site, Petersham, Massachusetts, United States - Inc-BW-C-27-M | ecosystem: Environmental > Terrestrial > Soil >... | reverse complement strand
CGCTCCTATCCCTGCAGACGACCGAACCTTTCTGGCTGATCTGCACCGCCTGGTTGGGAATCAACACCGCTCCTTTTTCCGTGCTCAGAACAAGCTTTACATCGTCAAATTGGCCGGGCCAGAAGTGGCGGTCGGGGTTGCCCATCGTCCCTCGCAGGTTAACCGTGCCGCTTCCGTTCTACACGGCGTTATCAAGAAACTCCACATGTCCGACGCGGGCTGCCTCCTCGCCATCCGAGGGCAGCCGCACCGCCGCTTTCAGCATGCCGGACGCCATCTGCTATTGAACCGCAGGCAGATCACGAGCAGAAGCTGGCCTTTTTTCAGGTTCTCGCCATCCTGGAAATGGCGCTCGACAATCCGGCCACCCACTTGCGGTGTCACTGTGATCGATTCGAACGCGGCCTTCCTGCCGATTTCGTCGAGATATTTCGGAACATACTGCGCGGTCGCCTTCGCCACCGTGACCAGTGGTGGCGGCGTGGCAGGAGCGCCGCCTGCACCTCGCCTCGGCTGCATGCCGCGGTCATCAACAGCGCTGCTGCCGCTAATACCGGTGGTCCAGCGCGAGAAAATGGGTTACTCGTTAACGTTCTTGTCATCCTCATTCTCCAAAACGTTGTTGTTCTATGCAGAAGCGCCGAGCGCCGAAAATATCTGAACTGACGGCCCTGGATTCTCTGGCATCGCTGTCGGATCGGACGCAATGTTGATTACCTTGCCCCGAAGCTCTTCCCTTTTCCCGATCCGGCGCAGCGCGCGCTCGCGCCCTCCCATCGCCTCGCGGCGGGTGCAGCCCAGAATGAGCGAGCATTCCTGATCGGAATAGGACTCAAGCACCGACATCACAAAGGCGAAGCGTTCGAATGGCGGCAGTGCAATGATGCTGGCCACTTCCGGGCGGTGGATCACGCCATGAACTGCATCGTTAGTGGACTCTGAAGACATCCCCGAGTCCGCCAGGCGCGGCCGAATCATTCGAATCGCATTCAGAATGATCGTCCGCCGCGCCCATGATTGTGCCCATTCCTTGAAAACTGGATTGCCCTCGCTCGACATCCGCAGGCCGCCGACAAAACACTTCTCCGCCAAGTCCCGATCTCCCGTCAGCAAAAACGACAACAGGTACAAACGGTTCATGTCTTCCCGGAATACCCGGCAGAAATCTGCTCGCGTCGCATAGGGTATGGTGGTTTGCGTGCTGATTTTTGAGCCGAACATCTGCGCCTCCGTACTGTGTTAGTCGTTTGGCCGGTGTGGAAATCGACACCCGAACGCATTTATTCCGGACATCGGAATTCACCGGCCAGTCCCTTCACCACGTGCTTGGGTCCCCAGGGCAAAACTTCGCACCCTCTCGCATCAGCTTGGACAGCGTGTCTTCCCCCTCCCGGCCAATCAGGGTCATGTTTGTCAGATCCACGATCAGCTTCCTCCCCCTAATTGTTCTCTGGCCGTCTTCCGCGCACGCTCGACCTCCGTGGTGCAAGGGGGAATCAGCTTTCCTTCCAGAACCAACCTCCGCAGCTCACTCGTTTCGACAATTGAAATCTTGCACATTACCGATTCCGTGCCACGCTAGAGTAAAAGCACGACGTGCGCCAGGACGAGACGATCTCAGGCCGAAGCTAAATTCATGAATTGAGTGGAGTTGTTAAGATCGCAACAGGAATGGTGTCGACAATTGTCGATGCCGGTTTCGACACTTGTCGAGCCTGAGGACAGTCACCCGCTGCTCAGATAGGAGGGGTTATCAGTAGGAAATCCACCGCGGTTCGATGCCGAGCTTCTTCATTCGTGAGATCAGCGTGGTGCGCTTGAGGCCCATACGTGCGGCCGCACCTTCTTCGCCCGCGACCCGTCCCTTCGTCGCCTTGAGGATGCGTACGATCTCTTCACGCTCCTCCGCTTCTCGCGAGCCCGGCACAGGGGTGGCCTTACCGTTGCCCCCGCCCAGTTCCCCGATCGGCACTTGCAATGCAGAGCCGTGGCTCAAAATCACCGAGCGCTCAATGAAGTTTTCCAGTTCGCGAATATTGCCGGGCCAATGCCACACCGACAGCTTCTTCATCGCCGCTGGCGCCACGGATTCAATCTTCTTCTCCATGCGCCGGCCGTATTTCTGAGCAAAGTAACGCACCAGCAGAGGAATATCCTCCGGACGTTCTCGCAGCGGCGGAATCCGGATTGGAAAAACGTTCAGCCGGTAGTACAAGTCGCTGCGAAATTCCCGATTCTCGACCATCTCCTCAAGATCGCGATTCGTAGCCGCCACCAGCCGGATATTCACCTTCTTGGTATGCGTGCTCCCCAGCCGCTCAAATTCTCTTTCCTGCAGAGCGCGCAGCAGCTTCGGTTGAATCTCAAGCGGAATATCCCCAACCTCATCCAGAAACAGCGACCCCTGGTCGGCAAGCTCGAGCCTGCCGATCTTTTGTGAAATCGCCCCGGTAAACGCACCCCGCTCGTGCCCAAACAGTTCGCTCTCAAGCAATCCGGTCGGGATCGCAGCACAATTCAGCTTGACGAAGGTTCGATCTTTTCGTTTAGACCGATCATGAATCGCCCGCCCGATCAACTCCTTCCCTGTACCTGTCTCGCCCAGCAGCAACACTGTCGAATCACTCGGAGCCACGGTCTCGACCATATTCAGCACGTGCCGGAGAGCCGAACTCTGCCCCACAATCCCTTCGAAATCCATCTCGCCGCGAATTTCATCTTCCAGATACAACTTTTCCTGGGCTAGTTTTTCCGTCAGTTCACCGATCTGTCTGTATGCGAGCGCATTTTCTACTCCGATTGCCAGCTGATTTGCAACCTGAACAAGAAAGGAGACCTCTTCCTCGTCGAATGCGTTCTCTTCGCGTCTTGCAACGGCGAGCACACCGAGTAGCCGATTCTTGCTGATCAACGGTACGTCGCACAACGAGTGAAGGCCCTCTGCCGATGCCTTCCGGTACATTTCCGGCGGCATTTCGGCGGGATCGAGCCGGTTCACAATCATTGGCTTCCCGCTTTTAAACGCATCTCCAGGCATTGTCCCTTCAATCGGGACCAACGCTCCCTCTGTGAATACTCCCCGGCTTTCGGGATAGTCGAATGCGTGAACGCGTAACTGCTTCCCTTCGGCATCCGCTAGCATGATGGCTGCCGCATCGCAACCCATGATCTGGCGAACACTCGTGGAGGCGGCGTGTAGCAGATCGTGAAACTCCAGATTCGACACTACCTGATTCGTCAGTTCGAGAGTCAGTTTGAGCTGATCTTGAACGCGTTGGGAGATGTAGAAATTAACTGCCGCATCGATAGCCAGGCTAATCTGTTCGGCGACCAGGCGCAGGAAATCGATCTCTTGTTCGTCGTACGCGTTCGGATAACTCCTGCCCAGACTCATCACGCCCAGACGCCGTGTTCCCCGGACTAGAGGCAGCGTGCAGGTCGATGAAATACCAAGTTGGTTCAGATGAATACCGTAATTCGGAAACCGCGTTTCTTGACTCCAGTCCGCGATTACAAGCAGCTCCCCTGAGGAATGCACCCACTGAATCGGCGAACCCACAAGAATCGAATCATCTTTAAGAGAAACGTCGACTCTCCCGCCCTGAGCCTCCAGTCGGCTCCATGAAGGCACGCTAGAGTCCTTGTCGAACGCAACCAGATGCAGAGAATCAAAAGAAGTTACTTCGCGCAGTCTCTCGACCAAGATGTCGGTTGCGCTGTCGCAGTCGTTGCAGGTCCCGATCGCATTCGCCGCATGAAGCAATGCCAGATATCGCTGCTCTTCTACTTTTGGAAAATATGTCGCCGGGGTAGCCATGAGCACAGGTCGACCTCTGAGAAACGATTCCTCAGCTCTGCTTACGCATGAAAACCAAGTCCGTCAGAACTGGCAGCTGATGAGATGCCCAGGCAGCACAGAAGGACTCTGAAAGTGTCGGAGCACTCCACAGTTGTCGAAAAATGCGGCGAGGTGATCGACAACGCCCTCGCTCAGCTCTTCTCCACCGGCAGAATGTTGTGCGCCATCAACCAGATCGCGCTGCCGCAGGTACTTCTCGTACCCTTTGGCAACCGCACTGCTTGGATCATGGCGAAACACAAAAGAAATTTTGTGAAGGAGGGTTTACGACGTATGCGGAAAATCGCAATCATGCTTGCCAGCGCTACTCTCCTTCTGGGAATCGGAGCCTCAGCCCAGCAATCCCGCTCAGAGATCAGCCTCGAGGGCACCGGCTTGTTCACCAAGGACACAGCCGGCTGGGCACAACCGAGCGCAGCACCAACACCGGTGGCTTTCTCGTAGGCTACCGATACAAACTGAACCGCTGGATGGACGCGGAAGCCGTCTACGGCTACGACCGAAACTCCCAGCATTACTTTTCGACGGGAGAATTTTCGAGAATTTAGGCAAATGTCCATCAGGCAACGGGCGGCTTCGTCTTTCGTGCCCCGACATCGAAGCTAAGAATCGACCCTTACCTGCTCGCCGAAGGTGGAGCGCATGCATGCACCCCAGCAGGCAAGGTGAAATGAAATGTCGCACCACGCTCGGCATTAGCAGTGGCCCACAAGCGGCCACCGTGTGCTTCAACGATGGACCGGCTCTTCCAGATCCGGCGGATTTCGCGCAAGCCATCGCAAGCAGGCGTTGGCGCTTGTAGTAGCGGCAGCAAATGGGTTGATTCAGTTCATGGGCAAGAGAACTGGCCAGCTCGCCAAGCATGGTCACTCGGTTCATGTGCGCGAGGTCTGCCTCTAACTGGCGCAACCTCTCGCGCTCTTCTTCCGCACGCTTGCGTTCCGTCACTGTCGACATGAGTTCCAACCACTTCAATCAAGTCTCCGCTCGCACTGAAAACCGGATGCCCAAAGACTTGAATGTGTTTAACTGTTCCGCCGGGTAGCACGACTCTGAACTGGTGATCGTAGTCTCGTCTCGCTTGCAGTGCATCTCCGCGATATCCGCGCACCCTGTCGCCATCCTCTGGATGTATCCGTTGCAGCAACGATTCAAGATTTGGAGCCCCCTGCCGCGGATCGAAGCCCCAGATTCGAAAGTTTTCCTCTGACCAGTAGCCTTCTCGTCCTCCAGCCTTATAGGCCCAAACTGCCCGTGTGGGTCAGCCTCTGCGCTTCGGCCAGATATGCTTCACTCCGCTGTAGAGCTTCTTCGGCACGTTTGCGCTCCGTCACGTCGATGACAGTGCCTACGACTTCAGCGATTTCGCCCGAGTCATCCATCACGGGATGGGCGATTGAGTGGAGGTGCTTGATCGTTCCGTCTGGAAGCACGATTCGAAAAACTATCTCAGAATCTGGGCCGGGGTCGCCCAAGCGTTTTTAATCGTGATTTCCCAGATGCTGCCCGCTGGACATGATAGCGCATTCCTGGGATGGTTCTCTGGTCGCCCGTTGGTTCACGGCTTCAAATAAAAGGTATCGTTCTCGAGCGCGAAAACAGTGGGACTTGCCGGATCGATTGTCCGAACTCCGTGATCTTGGAGAGCAACGCGCCGATACCATCGCTTTGTGAGATAAAACCGTCCACCCTCATCTTTTCATCTTGGGAGATGTCGAGGGCTCCTGAACACGAAACAATCTTGAGTTCAGGACATCGGGCCTATGGTGAGGGCGAGCAGGTCCAGTTGCTGGATATCGTCATCCACCAGCGGTATCGGCGTACAAACCGCAACTTTGGGATTGTCATGGTGCCATGTGGTTAAATGGAGCACACAGAGTTCCGCCTGGACCGCTTTTGCCGGTAGGGTGGACGCGCCACGCACTTCGCCTTCCCCAACGGCATCCCCGAGACTTCAGTCCGTACACTGTGGGCCCCCCGACACATCGGTCGATCTCTCGACACCAACCCCTGACACCACATTGCACGAGCGCTAGCTTTGGCGACGACACTCCTAGAGAGGTCGCAACTTATCGAGTCAATGCACGCACTTGCGCGGGAGCACAAGAACACGTGTAGTTGGCAAATCAAATGCACTTCGCTTTGATTGCCAAGGAGGAAACTGGGAATTTGCCGCGCAAACGAAATGAGACGTCTCACGGCGATCGAGTGAGCCTCCCCAGCTCCGTGTCAGAACCACCATCGAATTTGAGGAGATAACATGCAGAGTCTTATTCGGCAGCTTATCACGGCGGGCATCTTGTCTTTTGTGGCCCTTGTCACCACAGTGCAGGCACAATCCGATGGCGCCACCATATACAGGGCGCATTGCGCATTGTGTCATTCGGCCGATGGCAGCGCAGACAATCAAACCGGCAAGTCCCTCCACGCGAAAGACCTGCGGTCTGAGGAAGTTCAGAAGAAAACTGATGCCGAGCTCGCTGATGTCATTTCCAAAGGCAACGGGGCAATGCCGGCTTTTGGCTCCATGCTCTCTCCAGAGGACGTACACAAATTGGTGGACCACGTCCGAGATCTGGCCAAGAAGAAATAACCCGTCTTGTAAGACGGGCCCTGCGACGCGGCTCCATATCTTTCCGGCAGCCCGATTACTGTAAGGAGGGCCTTACATGTTCAAGCGCGATTCCAGAAACGCGACACTACCGGAATCAAGTCCGCTTGGAGTGTCTCTCGAAAGCAGGCGCTCGTTTCTCGGAATATCGCTGGGGCTCGGCTCTGTTTTTGTGGGCGCCCTGCTCTCCGTGCCTCTCATACGCTTCGCGCTCTTTCCATTGCTACGCCGGACAACCCAACTCAAGAGTTCACCCGTGGGCGAACTCAGCGAGTTCTCCTCCTTGACTGAACCAGTGATGCGCACCATTCACATCGAACAAGTAGATGGCTGGCGCACAAACGTATCCGAAAAAGTTGTCTATGTGACGAAGGATGGCCAGGGCCAGCTTCGCGTTCTCAGTTCGATCTGTCCTCACCTCGGTTGTTCGGTCCCTTGGAACAAGCAAAGGAACAAGTTCGTCTGTCCCTGCCACGACACTATCTTTGCGGCGGATGGAACTCGGGTCAGCGGGCCCTCACTGCGAGGGATGGATGCGCTGGAAACATCGGTTGAGAATGGGCAACTGCAAGTTCGATTTCAATATTTTCGGCAGCTCGTGTCTCACAAGGAAGTCATCGGGTAATGCATTCAGCCGGTACAACCGCAAACAACACGCCGCCGCCGTCCGAGTCAGGCGTGCGGGAATGGCTAAACCGGCGCACTGGTTTGGATGATTTGCTTCATTTCACACTCGATGAACCGATTCCTGGCGGCGCGCGCTTCGCTTACGTATTCGGCTCCGGGCTCTTATTCTTATTTCTTTCGCAAGTTATCACAGGAGTTTTTCTAGCTCTTTACTATGTTCCTTCGGCCGACCACGCTCATAAGACCGTTGCTTACATTACGAAGGTAGTTACGGCTGGCTCTTTTCTTCGCAGCCTCCATTTCTATGGTGCCAGCGCCATGGTTGTCGTGTTGTTTTTGCACCTGTCGCAAACCTACATCTACGGGGCATATAAGGGACGGCGTGAGCTTCTTTGGTTCTCTGGTTGTGTGCTTTTCGGATTGGTTATGGCAATGGCTTTCACTGGGTACCTGCTGCCGTGGGACCAGCGGGCTTATTTCGCCACAACGGTGGGAACAAACGCGATGGGCGAGGTTCCCTGGATTGGTGAGAGCATCAAGCGCTTAATGCGTGGTGGCACCGAGATGGGCACGCTCACCATCTCGCGGTTCTTCGTGGCCCATGTTTTTCTGATTCCTGCTTTCATCTTCGCGCTTGTGGCCTCTCATCTTTTTCTATTCCGCAAAGCGGGAGCCGCCGGGTCTGTAGATGAGAACCCTTATAATCCTGATCCAACCCGAAAGGCGGAGCCCTTCTATCCCCGCCAGGTGATCATGGATCTCTCCTTGACTTCGCTGCTCATTGTGGGGCTCGGCCTGCTGTGTTTCCTGATCCCGGTACAACTTGGGGCGCGAGCCAACCCAGCGGATACCCAGTATGTGCCTCGCCCGGAGTGGTACTACCTGCCTATCTTCCAGTGGTTGAAATACTGGCACGGATCGGCCGCAATTGTTGGCGTTCTGGTGATCCCGGCGCTTGTCGTCCTGGCCGTCGTTGCCCTTCCTCTTTTAGATCGCAGCGTCGAACGACGCCCGTGGAAGCGCCCAGTGGCAATGGGGGCGTACGCATTCTTAGTGTTCTCGCTGGTAGGACTCGGTCTGCGCAGCCGGTATTTGGATCGTCATGACACGGGAGTCGCGCTACAACTTGCAAAGCAGAGGGCCGAAGAGGACGACTACATGCGCGAGCCATTTGAGCCAGAGCTTTCATCTGCATCCTTGGCCGCGGCAAATATGACGCTCAACGACCCATTGGCAGCGAAGGGGAAAACTATTTTCCAGGTACGATCCTGCAATGCCTGTCACGGTGACGGGGGTGTGGGAACGGCTGCAGCTCCGGCGCTTACCGGCATACACCAAGAATTCTCACCCGACCAACTGGCCAACCTTTTCGAGCACCCGACAGCGAAAATGAAGGCCGGCGGCATGCCACCCGTCGATCTTGCGCCAGATGATATGAAGGCATTGATCGCCTACATCGAGCATTTGGTGCCGTAGATCCCGTACCATTCTCGATCAGGTCAAATTACCTCGGCAGCGGCGTTTTCTCTACCGCCATCCCCGAGAAATCAGTCCGTACACTGTGGGCCCCCCGACACATCGGTCGATCTCCCGACATCAACCCCCGACACCGACACTGCACGAGCTCTAGCTGGGCGACGACACTTCTAGAGAGCTCCCAAATTATCGAGTCAATGCACGCACTTGCGAGCGAGCACAAGAGCTGGTGTAGTTGGCAAATCAAATGCACTTGCTTTGATCGCCAAGGAGGAACCCCTTCGAAGTCACTTATGGATGCAGGTTTTTCCCGGCTGCGGCGGCGCCCGCGGGTCCATCGCGTCGGTGAGTCCGCTCGAATTGGATGGTTTGGCAGGAGAGTTGCAGACCTAGATTGATCTATGCACCGAGATTCCTTGACGCTGGTATCTGGTTTATGTACCGCACCTACGCCATGACGGTAGATCTGGCGCTGGGTTATAAGGCCTGGGTCTAGAGAGGCCCGCAATTTGGCCGACGCCCCGCCTATCGAACTCATGGTCATGATACCCGCTCGAATCGCTTCGGCGTTGTTCTGGACGCACAGGCGCAGCAGAGGGCCCAAACGGCAACCGCCAGGCGGAGCGGCGCTCAGTCCCCTTAAGGTCTGGCAAAGGTCCCGAGCCCTAAAGATTCGGGCAACCGACATTGACGAGTGTGAATTGCGAGAGGAGTATGACGGAGATCACGGTTTCTTCTGCCGTTTGTGTCTTTCATGTTATTGACTGCTCAGCTGTCAGGAAAAAGCAGAATTGTCAAACCCATATTCTTGACGGTTTTATTGTGAATCGTTTCGAATGCATACCGGTTCCCGCATGCCGGTGTATTTCTTCGCTGCTTAGCCGGGTGATTTCTTTTTGGGTGTACGCCCTAAGGGTTCTACTCGATCACCCGCTTCTCCAAAAACACCTGACAGAGTGAAACCAACAGGGGAGGAAGAACCATGTTCCCGGCTAGAAGGAGCAATCGCCATGGCTTCTAAGGCGTTATCTGTCTATGATGAAAAATCAGGATCTCAGCCCCGCCGAACGGCGACAGTTGAGCTTCGAGTGCGCGAGGAAGCCCAGACCTCCGCGATGGCATTTCTGCCGCCGAGTATTGACTCCCCTAACGAAGACTCGCGTCTTCGACATTTGCAAACAGACCTCTTGGGATCGGAGAACTACCAGGTAGCGCTGGTCCCACCTGAAAGGCCTGCACCTCGACTCAGACTCGGGGCGTCTGACACCGCACCTCCTATCCTGCTTCTTCCTCTTACCTGGAAAGAGTTGCTTGCGTGTGTGCATGCGGAGGCGGAGCATTCACGATCACTTCAGCATTCGGTTGTGAGGTTCGGTGCTGTCCGGGTTGACTTATTCCGGGTGGAGGTCAGCCGCTTGGACAGATCAGTTGTCCTCACCGCTCTGGAGTTCAAAGTTCTCCGGTTCTTCGTCACGAGTCCGGGGCGGGTGATCTCGCGGGACGAATTGTTGAACCAGGTCTGGGGCTTTGAAAACTATCCCTGCACCCGCACGGTCGATAACTGCGTTCTGCGATTGCGTAAGAAACTCGAGCCGGATCCGGCCCATCCCGTTCACTTCCGAACTGTGCATGGTGTTGGTTACAAGTTCGTTTTCGATGCCAGCCGGCCTGCGGCTGAGCAACGAATGTGAGGTGGCGTATGGACACTTGCGTAACCGAAACTCCCGCGCACTGCGAAGCTCCCCGGGCAGCAGAGGACGACCTGACTCTGGTTCACGCGACGAAGAGAGGCAGTGTTGCAGCCTTCGACAAGATTGTAAGAAGGTACGACAGGAAGCTGCTGCGAATTGCACAAAGTGTCACTCATAACCGCGAGGAGGCCGAAGACGCGGTTCAGGAAGCTCTCTTCAAGGCCTATCAGAAACTGGATCAATTTCATGAGAGCGCAAAGTTCTCCACCTGGATGATTCGCATCGTGCTGAACGAAGCCCTGATGAAACTGCGCAAACAGAGCAGAGCCCGGGAAGAGTCAATCGACAGTACTTTTCCAACGGACAGCGATGTTCTCCCGAGGGACGTGGCTGACTGGTCCCCCAATCCACAAGAACTCTATGGGGCGCTGGAGTTCCGGGAGATTCTGATCAAGTGCTTGGGCTCGCTGCAGCCAGGGCTGAGGGTAGCGTTCGTTCTCCGCGATATCGAAGAACTCTCGATCAGTGAAACCTGCGAGGCGCTGGGCCTGAGCGCGGTTGCCGTCAAATCGCGCCTGTTTCGCGCCCG
>Ga0210407_10004577_pt1 | contig 10859 bp, 14 predicted proteins | sample IncBWC27MmetaG_FD_150860 | JGI IMG/M metagenome (GOLD analysis project Ga0210407, IMG submission 150860) | Forest soil microbial communities from Barre Woods Harvard Forest LTER site, Petersham, Massachusetts, United States - Inc-BW-C-27-M | ecosystem: Environmental > Terrestrial > Soil >... | reverse complement strand
AACACGACTGTGGCTGATTGCGGGTGCGCCGTCAATGACCATCTACCATGACACCAACCTGTTATTGGGTCATTTCCGATCTAAGATTCGTGTGGAGGTTTTATACGAGGTCTTGGGATTTGAAAAACAGTACGATGAAATCCACAAAGTTCAGGTGGACCCAATAAACAAGATGATCACCCGAATCTGATCTTTGCGACATCGAACCGAGGTTTGAAGTTCGAGAAGTACGATCTTTAGACGAAATCTCTGGGTGACAAATAGAAATGACTCCCTTTAACTTTGAAGAGCTCAAAGCGCGTGCTAAAGGAACCAGCGCCCATGAGTGCGGTCACATGACTGTTTTATTTGCGGCGAGCAGACTCGAAAAGTTGAATTATTTTCCCCACAAGACTGCATTAGATGGAGTTCCCGGCGTGGTTGAAGCAACCACTGTAACTGAGCCCACTAAAGAAGATTGTGTTGCTTTCGCGGCCAGCATGATCGGCGAGCTTATTGTCCTGGGAGAATACGATAAGAAACGCCTTCTCGATGACCGAGAACGAGTGAAACGATTGGTTGGTCAACCTCTCGAAAACTTTGCGCTGGAAGCATACGAAATCATCAAGCAAAACCTGCTCTTTTTTGCGCTGCTCCATAAGGAAGTAGAAAACAAAATGCTGCGGTTCCTCTTTGAGATTCAGGAGGGGGAACACGTCGCGGAAGATAAAGTGACAATCTTTACATTAGCCAAAGTAGAGGAAGTTCATAAGCGTGCGGAGTCGATCCTTGCTGGTTTTCCAAAGCCAGTGGCCCCACTTTTGTAAATGCTTTGATACTTCTCATGCTGCCTCGCCCATCGAATCCGCAACCACTCCATTCGCGCATTCTCTGGGACTGACCGCTTTGGTGTGATTGATGTGACATCGATAAAAGGAAGATCCAAGGGCAAAGATGTTTTGCAACAATCGATCAGGAAGGCGAATAGCTCGAACGACTCCCGGCAGACCGGACACGTTAGGCTGACCTTGGACTGATTGCATAAATAATCGGGCAGCGGCTCAGGCCATTTCACTTGGAACGAAGTCAGGCACTCTGGACAGCCGAACAAATCGACTCGTGTTTGCATCTGGACTCCTAACTCAGATGATTTACAGTCGCATGGCATAAGCGCGATTCCGCGTCAGAAACCGGAATCAGCTCCATTGCAACAAGCGAAAACGACTTCGCACAAACCGGACAATCTAACGAGACGACTCGATGCAAAGGAATGTGGATAACATATTCCGGCCACATCAAGCAGACGGTCTGGTCACACCGGGGGCAGTGGCAGGTTTGAGCAGACAAAGTTTCAGAACTGCCCACACGAATGCGGGAGCGTAAGACGGTCAAAACTGGCTTCATAAATCCTCAAGGTACGAAACGGAGGATTCGTAAAGGTACGGGGAACAGATTCTACCGCTCTTCTGATAGTTTTAGGAAGACCCTTAACGCCCTGCGGTACCGGGCAGGACTCTCTTAGATATAATGGGATTCTAAGGCCAAGAAACACTCAGGGAAGACCCAGATAAAGAAAATCGGCCCTGCGATGTCTCGACTACCAGGGACAGATAGATTGAGGAAGCTAGTCCCTCCGGTAGATTCGCGCCGACGATGCCTGAAAACGCCGACGATTGGCTGGCGCGAGCGTCTCTAATCTCCTGATATTCGGCGGGCGATAATTTAAAATCTATCTTTGTATCCGTCCATCTCTCAAACGGAGCCTGTATTTCTATCCTTGCCGGAAGCTGGAGAGGTGCAGTGGTAAGGGATATGTGTTGAATATCGACGAATATATGACCAGCCGAGTTCCCGAAGTTTGTTCCCTCGATAGAAGACAGTGCGGGTCCTTGAACCAATTTTGCGCTTGAAATGGATGGTATGTCTCCCAAGAACCCGGACGCGACACTCGATTGAAAGTCGTTGTGAGTCTGTTGGGCCAAAGCCGAAGTGCTGGTGAGCGCGGCGACTATTTGTCGCTCTGCCTGTTCCGACCGTTTTTCGATGCCCGTGATGCTCTTGTCGGTATTTGTAATTCGCGCATCGGTGTCGGCTATTTTCGAGTCAAGGTCCGCGACCCGGTGTTGGTAGGTGCGAATCGAATTAACCGAGTCAGCAATCGTCTTGGCATTTTCTCGAACCCCGTTGGCGAGTGTTTTAACATCCGCAGCATCGGCAGCCATTTGCTTTCTATATGCTTCGATGTCTGAAGTATGCGTGTAACCAAGGAATCCGAAACCGATAAGCAAGGCTGAAATCGTCGCGGTGAGGATGGCGAGCCAGTTTCTCATGTAACCTGAGTGTTGTTCAGCCCGACTTATTTTGTCTTGCTTGATCTCCTCTCGAATTTTTGTTAGACCAGTTTCCAAACCTTTGCGAAGTTCTGCCTCTACCTTTGATTGAATGTCTTCCCGAATACCTACCAGCTCATCTGGGCCAGGTGGTTGTGACATCGAGATGTCCTTTCTAGGTGATTCACTGACTGTGGTTTCACGGGATCGATTCTATCCGGGCAGAACACCAAGAGACGCTAGGCGGTCCCGAATGAGTTCGGAAACATGAAGGTAGTCTTTCACAAAAAGTTCCTGATTCTTTCGACCTGCCTCAAACCAGTTTTGATCGAACGTTGAGTAGCCTCCGGTTTTAACTTGCAGGATTTCGAATTTCGAGGACTTAAAACACTCCTGGATGCCCTGATAAATTTCGTCCTGATAAAATGGTCTCAAATTATCTGAGACGACGACTGCTCTGTTATTTGCTTCGATCAGCTTGTTCAATCGATCGACAAGATTCTTTTCATCTTTGATCGACTCTCCCTCGCCAGCAATAATGAAGACCGGACGTACCGCATGTAGAACATTCTTGACATCTGACAGCGCAGCGAAGATTTCCTTGTAGGCCGCAAATTCGGTTTCGAAATGTGTTCGGGTCACAAGAATGGCTTTTGAAATTCCCGCATCGAGAAGACGATTTGCTTTGGCAACTGAAGCCTCCATTTCGGATTTCATGGCCTGAAGTTCAATGCGGTTGCCCTGCTGAACTTTCGCAAGTATTTTGGCTTTCCACACTTCGCCAAGCCATCGGCTGAGACCATATACAACGACAAGGCTGCCAGCGGCGCCTCCGAAGATACCTGTTACGAACCCAGGCCAGTTGACCATGTGCTCCCTCAAAGTGTGGTATTCTACCCCTTCGCCTTCCGGCGAACGATATAAGTCCGGAGGGGGTCGTGAGGACTTCGCGGGACCGAACCCCGCGTCTGCCTTTGTTGGAAAACCGCCGACGAGGCACGATGTTGGGCTCTGATAAGTCGTGATTCTTGTCGGCCATCAGAGCGCAAAGGGTAGGACTCGACCCCCCAAAGACTTTTCCTAGCACCATCGCCTCTCCCATCCCTCGCAGTGATAAACTATCGCGCATGTCGTTCTCCCATGTCGAACGTGACATTTGCAAATTTGTGATTCGTCGGTTGCTAGATCAGAGCGACGTGACCCCGCGACGAATTTTGCTGAAAGAATTCAAAGAGTCTTTGCCTGATGCCAGTCGAAGATTGTTGGACCGTTCTGTCTTAAAATCTGTGGAACAAAACTACGGCGGCGAAACTTATCTTCCAAGAGCGGTTGCGTTTCACTATTGTGGCGACCCTGGTCTCCTAAAGCTTGCGAAGAAGTGTATGGAGACGGTGCTGCCAATTCTCCGACATTTCTATGAGCAGGAGTTAGACAAGGAACCTCAAGACCAAAGGGAATTCACACCGGTCGATGTCGCGGTAGAAGCTCAGAAACTTTCTGATTTCAATGCAACGATGACCAACCTCGGGCTGTATTTAGCCGAAGAGTTGGGCATCTTCTACACAACGCAGCACGACGAAAAGAAAGTGTTCGTCAAATCCTTTAGACCTAGCGAGCGTATTTACGAAGCAACCAAAGTTAGTAATCCGTGGGACCTGCATATGGAACGAGGCCGCGTATCCGTAGAGCGTGATTGGAATCAAAAGAGCATGGCTCGACCTGTTGGGCCTGCCGTGCCCTCAGATTCAGATAAAGATATCTTAGATATCCACAACGGTTTTATGGACTCATTGCGGGGTCACACAGACCCAGAAATAAGTCACAAAGTTTTCCTGGTGCATGGTCGTGCCGAAGAGCCGAAACAGGCTGTTGCCGCTTTCTTGCGGTCGCTAGGTCTGGATGTGGTTATCCTCCACGAGCAAGCTAATCAGGGACGAACGATCATCGAGAAGTTCGAAGAACACTCTGCTGTGGGCTTCGCGGTTGTTCTCCTAACGCCGGATGATGTTGGGGCGTCAGCTGATCACCCAGAAAACAGTCAGAGGCGAGCACGTCAAAATGTAATCCTGGAATTGGGATTCTTTATCGCCAAACTGGGAAGAAAAAGAGTTTGTCCCATCTACGTCGAAGGAGTAGAGCTTCCGTCTGACTATCATGGCGTGCTTTATGTTCCCTACGATGAAGGCGGAACTTGGCGTTCGAAGCTGGTCACAGAGCTTTCTGCCGCTGGAATTGAAGTTCAACACTCAGACAAACCATCCGCAGTTGTACCGTTGACGAAGCAAATAATCACCCTTTGATCGGAGGAGCGTAGGCCACATGGACGAACTGAAGAAAGGCCAAGAGGTAGTGATTAAATCGGCCCAGATATCCGGCACAGTCATCGCATCGCGTGACGATGGTGACGACGGTGTGGTTTATAGAGTTCTTGTTCCTGAACGAACGATGTATTTTCGACGTGCCGACCTGGAGCCCTGGCCGGAGCCGAATGCGAAACCGCAGCATGGCAGCGCGGAATGGCTTGACGAATTAGCGCGATTCAATGAGCTAGGTAAACGCTTCGCAGCTAAACCCCAAGACGTAGACCTGATGACACAGTTGAGAGAATCTGGCAAAAAGCTAGGATTCATCGTTCCGATAAAGTAGAGAGGATTTCATGCCGAACGGTTACACCTTCATGCGCCCCAAAGTTGAACAGTTTCAGGATGAGCGCAACAAAACCCTCTATGAGTGCCGCATCAATGTCTTGGACCTTGCCGGTCAGGTTGTGGCGGAATGCAGCGTCGTTGACGTAGATGAAGTGGATGCCGAGCGGCGGGCTGTTGACCAAGCAGATGCGTTCATTGCGGAGAGATCGCGGTTGCAGTCGTGAATAGAGGAAAGAAGAGAGGATTCCTTTGGAGCAACTTTGGAGTAGGCCAACGACGGCCCGAAACCCGTAAGCGCAACCGAAACAACGACTTGGATTGATTTTGCGACTGGTTCGTAGCCAGACGCTCTATCCAACTGAGCTACGGGCGCGCGGTTTAGAAATATTAACATAGCGGCGCGCCGCTCATCTACCTGCGTCGAAATACTCGCGTCGAACGTCACTGAGAAATGGGAGCCCGCGCCGCACGCCCCGGAAACACTCCTTCCACAGGCTGGCCATCCTTCAAAACCGCAACCCCGTTCACAAGGACGAACTGTATCCCTGCGGAATATTGCAGTGGCTCCTCGTACGTCGCCTTATCGATGACGCGCTCGGGATCGAAAACCGTGATGTCCGCATCCGCCCCGACTCGAATCCGCCCTTTCTCCTTGAACGCCGGCGCCCTTTTCTCCAGCCGCTGCGCCGGCATCAGCGTCATTTTGCGCAGCGCCGTCATTAAGTCGAGGGCCTTCTCCTCTCTTACATAGTGTCCCAGCACTCTTGAAAAAGTTCCTTGTCCCCGGGGATGCACCTTTGAACCTGTTATAGGCATGCCGTCGCTCGCGATCATCACAATGGGATTCGCAACGGCCGTTCGCGCCGCATCCTCCGGAATCGAATGGATCACTACGACTCCGCCCCTCTTCCGGTATTTCTCAAACGTCTCTTCAGTCAATCGTTCGCCGGTCTCCGTCCACTGCACATCCTTATAGGTGATCCCCAGGCTCTCTTGCCAGCCAGGATCGAAAATCGCCGATTGCAGCTCTGTGCTTCCCGCCGTATACGGATAGCACTCCGTCGTCACGTCAAGCCCATGACGCTGCGCTCCTTCCACCATCGATATCAGCTCCGGCGTAAACTTCAACCCCATGCTTGTGATGTGCACAATATGCAGCGGTGCGCCCGTCGCGGCCGACGCGGCAAGTACTTCTTCGAGTGCGGCAAGCCCCGTGGTGGGCTCTTTCAATCCCGCGTATCTCAGATGCACATGCACGGAGGCGCCGTGGCGCGCCGCGATCCTGAACATTTCCACAATTTCCCAGTGCGATGCGGACGCTGTGTAATTCACTCCCATTCCCTCAGCCAGCGCACCTTCGCGGAACCCTTTTTCCATCTCCGCGCCAACCTCAGCCAGCTCCACCGGAGTTGCGGCGCGATGGGCTGCGTCTCCCGTTGGCAGCATACCGCCCGGATCGTGCATCACCTTCATGCGCACTGGGATGTGTCCAATGCTCACGCCGAAATTGATCAGCGCTTTCCCTTCCCTATCCGCATACCAGCCCGCTACGTCTGCGGTGCCCGCTTCAAGTTCAAGCGAAGTGGTGACCCCATCATGGGCCTGGAATTGATAGTTCCTTGGCTGCTGTCCATGTTCGTGCAAATCGATGAATCCGGGCGCAACGACTAGTCCCTTTGCGTCCATGGTCGTTTTACCTTGCAGTGAGTCCGCTGAAATCGCGCGAATTTTTCCGCCGCTAATACCCACGTTGCGCACCGCATCCAGCCCGGATTCGGGGTCCATCACACGTCCGTTCGCGACGACTACGTCGTATTTCTCGTCGTCAGCAACGAGTCCAGCTCCCACTGAACCAGTGAGCGCAATGCTTGCAAAAACAATCGCAATTGCTGCTATCCGCGCTCTTCGAAATGATCCCCGCCGCATTTTCCAGCACCCCCGGTGAGTTTGCGGCGCTAAGTCTCTTTCCCCAAGCGCGCGGTGTCAAAGGAATTCTGAGCTTTAATCCGAACGTAACCTCCCAAAAAGAGGGGCGGCGCAAAACGGCGTGAAAGAAGCTTAGATCTCCGCGAAAAGAAAAACCCGGGTCGCTGGGGGGAGCGACCCGGGTGGGGTTTACTGCTGAGGGGGGCCGGAGGAAACTCGGGAAATTGTCAGTTCACTTGGTGCACGGTCAACACGCAAATTTTTCTCAACTCTTCGTACGTGAAAAACGTCTCTTCCTGTTCTCCCGCGCACTCCTTGTGTCCCAATCCAGACTCATGCGATAGCCGGGAGAGTTCGGCTTCTGAAATCCCGAGCAGCAGCGCCGCTCGTCCCTGCGTCACGTACTTTGGCACTTGGCTATTCATCACTCCTCCTCACGCGGGAAGTAACGCCATAGCATCTTGTTCGACCGCCAGAATCATGGCCTTATAAATGTCCACATCCCAGCCTTCACCAATTCTCATCCGAACCGTTTCGCCGCCATCTTTCAGCAGCGTGCCCCGCAGCGGCACCTTAGTATCGCCCAGCGCCACTTGCAGAACGACAGGCTGCCCTACCCATGCTGCGTATGCGCTGTCCATTCCCCCTCCGGTAGATGTTCAGGCCTCGCTGACGGAAACAGAGTCGCTGAACGCACCTCCGCGGACAATGGTACAGAGAGGGTACTAGCCTAGTAAGTTGGTACTGCCTTTCTTCGCCGCAGAGATTTGCACCCATTTCGCATGGAAGTACGCACGTACTGTTATTTCAGAACGCCCGGTCCATTGGGTAACTAGGATGCGAATGGCATTCTCCTGCCATGACGCGTCCCCACCATTCCTCGCTGAACGCTGGTCCAGTGTCCTCGCCCGAAAGGGCAGGTCTAGGCCTGGCTCTAGGCGGCGGGTTCGCTAGGGGATTCGCCCATCTCGGCGTGCTGCAGGTTCTCGAGCAGAATCGCATCCCCATCTCTTTTATCGCCGGCACGAGCGTCGGCAGCATCCTCGGTGCGGCTTATGCCAGCGGTGCGCCTCTCGCGCGGATCATTGCTACTTGCCGAACGCTCCGTTTCCGCGACATCGCCAGATGGCGAGTTTCCCGGCTTGGGCTGGCCAGCAATCACCGCCTGGGTGACCTCATCGAGCAAGTTTTCGAATCGCGGCGCTTCGAAGATCTCCAGATTCCCATGGCCGTGGTCGCAACGGATCTGGCCAACGGAGAGCCCGTAGTCTTTACACATGGAAATCTGTGCGAAGCGATTCGCGCTAGCTGCGCATTCCCGGGCTTGTTCGAACCTGTACAAATTGGAACTCGTTACCTGGCCGATGGAGGTCTGGTCGCCCAAGTTCCAACCTGCGCCGCTCGTGAGATGGGCGCCGCCCACGTCATCGGCGTTTCGGTTGGCCTCCAGGATGGGCAGCGCGGCGCTCCATCTAACATCTTTCAAGTCGTCTGCCGCGCTGTCAGCGCCGCTCAGAAGCATCAACTCGAAATTTGGGAGCGCCACGCCGACCTTGTTCTGCGCCCCGACGTCCAATCTCTCGCCTGGGACGACTTCGACCGCGCCGACGAGGCCATCGAGGCTGGCGCCGCAGCCACCCGCCGCGCTCTCCCTCGCATCCTGAAGCTCCTTAACCCTCCCCAAGACTCTCATCTCGAATTCCAGGCTCGGCTCGAGGCTGAAGCAAAGAGTTATCTCTGGCTCGCGGAGGCGTCCCGATGATTCGCCTGACTGCATTGATCGCGGCCGTTATCGCTTCCCTCCTTCTCTGGCATGAATGCGGAGAAGATATCGGCGTTTTCTGCTACCGTATTGGATTGGGTGCTTTTACGACGCTGCGCTCCCGCACGCTCGTTCCGGTGCCTGTTTCTCAAATCATCCTATCGAGGACCCGTTCCGCTTGCTCCAATCCATCCTCCACTTTCTCCACTCGCTCTACAGCACTGATGGACTTCGAGAGCTAATCCGCTCAGGCGGCGCTCCTCTCGTTTGCACCATCGTCTTTATCGAAACCGGCTTCTTTGTTGGCTTTTTTCTTCCTGGCGACTCACTCCTGATCACCGGAGGCATCTTTTCCGCCGCCGGGGTCATTCCCCTCAAATGGCTACTGCTTCCCGTCATGCTTTGCGCCATCGCAGGTGACCAAGTCGGGTATTGGATTGGCCGTTCGGCGGGTGCGGCCCTCTACCGGCGCGAAGACTCCCTCTTTTTCCGCCGCAGCCATCTCCAGCGTGCCCACGATTTTTACGAAAAATACGGCGGCAGAGCTGTAATTCTCGCCCGCTTCATCCCGATCGTAAGGACCTTCTGCCCACCCGTCGCCGGGGCCGCGAGAATGCCCTACTCCCGCTACCTGATGTTCGATACTTGTGGCGGAGTGTTGTGGATCAGCGCCATGATTTTGGGCGGCTACTCGTTGGGCCATCTCATCCCCAATATTGGCCAGTACATACACTATGTAATTGCCGTGGTTATCGTTCTTTCCATCCTCCCTGCCGTCATCGGAGTGCTGCGCTCACGGGACTCCTCGAACCCGCCCGCCTCTCCGGTCTCTGCCAGCGACAAAGCTAACTAGCTCATGCATTCCACCAAACTCAAGGCCATCATCTTTGATATAGGTCGCGTCCTGGTGCGCATCGATGTCGCCCGCGCCATGCAGGGTCTTGCCTCTGGGAGCACTCTCTCCCCTGCAGAGTTTTGGTCTGCCATCGAGAAGGATCCCAGCTGGCCTGCTTGGCAAGAGGGACGAATGGCCCCTCGCGACTGGTATCTCCATCTAACAAAGCGTTTCGGCGGAAGCCTCACGTTCGAGCAGTTCACCGAAATCTGGAATCGCGCTCTCGACACCACCCCCATTCACGAAGACGCTTTCTTTGAAAAGCTGTCCAAACGCTATCGCCTCGCGCTTCTTTCCAACACGGACCCCATCCATGTCCGCCATCTCGAAGCCACGTACAGCTTTTTCTCGTTCTTTCCCACGCGCATCTACTCCTGTTCCGTGGGAGCCAGCAAACCCAATCCATTGATCTACAGCGCAGCCCTTCGCGCCCTCAAAGTCAGTGCCGGAGAGGCCCTATACATTGACGACATCGCAGCCTATGTCGAAACCGCACAGCGTCTTGGCATGTCAGCCATTCAGTTCCAGTCTCCCGCCCAGCTAACGGCCGAACTCAAGTCTCTCGGCGTGGATAACCTCTGAAGAGCAATTCGGAAGCGTAAGAAACTCCGAAATGGGAATTCTTCGCGTAAAGATTGCTAGGACTAGTACTGCCTCGTCTCCCGCATCTATTTTCCCTCCTACTGCAACCCGCATTTATTCATTGGCTTACAGGCATCTTCGCCACTTGTTCCCCGTCCTCCTTTTGGCTCGTCACTTGCTCCCTCCTTGTTACGGGCCGATTAAGAACTAAATCGTTTGCCCACATTAGGGTGAGGAGAAAAGACTTTACTATGTCAGAGGAACACATCATCGAAACGAGAAACAGCTCATCTTGGCAGTTACCCGCAGTCATTGTGCTTGGATTGGTAGCGATTGCCGGTTTGGGATTCGGTTGGAACGCTTCGTCAAAGCTTGACTCCACGAAGCAAGACGTTACCGCGCAACTCAAGACTACCGAACAGACTGTACAGCAAGATATGTCCTCCTTGAAGGACCGCATCGCACAGGACGAGAAGACCAATGCCGACCTCCAGGGCGACCTGAAGGTTGTCACCGACAAGCTCAAGATTACCCAAGGCCAACTGAAGAAAGCTCGGCAACAGGCCGAACTGGTCGCGAAGCAGAACGACGAGACGACTCAAAAGCTCAGCGCTCTTGACACGTCTGTCCACACCGAACTGGCCACCAAGGCCGGCACGGATGACGTGAAGAACGTCGACACGAAGGTCACCGCCGTTGGCGAAGACCTCAACACCACCAAGGAAGACCTGAAAATG
>Ga0210407_10004576_pt1 | contig 10860 bp, 7 predicted proteins | sample IncBWC27MmetaG_FD_150860 | JGI IMG/M metagenome (GOLD analysis project Ga0210407, IMG submission 150860) | Forest soil microbial communities from Barre Woods Harvard Forest LTER site, Petersham, Massachusetts, United States - Inc-BW-C-27-M | ecosystem: Environmental > Terrestrial > Soil >... | reverse complement strand
AAGGCTTTCGCGCAACCCAACTTCAAACGAACCGCCAGGGGCCAGGGCATTCAACTGGTGAGGCGCATTGGTAAGAAAATCAGCCAGCGCATAACCGTTCATGCGGCCGTTGGGGCTCAATTGCTCAAGGATGTTGTACTGCATGCGCTCGAAAGCGAAGCCGAACTTGATGGAATGCGTCCCATGAGTGTAGAAAGCGTCGTCATAAAGTTGAATCGAATTCCAAGCGTGATTGAACTTGTTGAAGCCACCGAGACCAAATGCGGTGGTAATACCCGAAATGGGGATCTGGGGAGGACCGATGGCACCCGGCGCAATCGCGAGGGCCTTATTCGTGGCAACCGCATCTCCGGAAACGGGGGTGTTGATGTTGCCAATTACGCGGCTGAATCCAGCGCGGACGGTATTTACGAAAGCAGGGTTGAAGATGTGAGTGTCTTCGGCGCTGACCATTTGACGTCGGGAAAATACTTGGTGAACGGTGTTGCCGAGCGGATCGGTCTGAGACTGAGGGCCAGAATCAAAAAAATAGCTGCCGGAAAGATTGTCTTTGCTGGTGAGTTTGTGGTCGACCCTGGTAATGACGTAGTTTTCGCTGGCGTGATTGGGAGTGGTCGAATTGAGGGCGACGGTGTCGGTGAATGTTGCGTTCTGGCAGGAGGCGGGGCAAGGCCAAAGCGCGAGGTACGGGACTATCTGTGGATTTACGGCGACCGGAGTTAACGATGCACAGGGGTTGGTGCCATCTGGGGATGGGACGCAGAGCATGCCGCCGCGTGCTTCCTGCGAGGGCACATGAATCGTGCCGGAAGAGGAAGAGCTTTGGCGAATGCCCTCGTAATTACCGAAGACGAAAGTCTTATCCTTGATGATTGCGGTGCCGCCGGAAGCGCCGAACTGAGTGCGGTGGAAGGTAGGGATCTTTGGGCCGTCAAAGAAGTTGCGCGCGTCGAAGATGCTGTCGCGATCGAAGAAATAAGCGGTGCCGTGCAATTGGTCTGTGCCGGATTTGGTGATGGCGTTGATCACCGCCCCTGAAGTCCGTCCGTAATCCGCGGTGTAATTGCTGGTGAGGACCGAGAACTCCTGGACCCCGTCGACGCCGAGGTTGACGCCTGTGGCGCCGCCCGGTGCGGAGTTCGAGTAATCGTTGATGCTGATGCCGTTAACGCGGTAACTGTTCTCGTTCGCGCGGTGGCCGCCATTGCTGAGCTGATTTCCGAACCCGCGATTGCCCTTGTTGGCGCTAAATGAAGTGGTGGCCTGGTTGGGGATGCTGACCACACCGGGCTCGAGAGTAGCGAGGGAAGTCCAGTCGCGACCGTTGAGAGGAAGTTGACGGACGGTCGTGGAGTCCACCGTGGCGCTGATGGTCGAAGACGTGGTCTGGATGTCAGGCGGAGCCGCATTGACTTCAACCGTCTGGGACAACTGGCCAACCTTAAGGCTGAGGTTGAGGGCCTGCTGGGCGCCGACGGTCAGCGTAATCTCTTTTTGGACGAGGGTTTGGAATCCCTTAGCGGACACCCGCACTTCATAGCTACCAGGGAGAAGGTTTGGCGCGGAGTAGAAGCCATCCGCATTGGTGACGACATCGCGCGTGACGCCGGTACCCACGTTCTTGATGCTGATGGCTGCATCGGGAACTGGGCCACCGTTTTCATCGGTGATCAGGCCGGAGAGGGTGGCGCCGGAGACTTGGGCGCGGGTTGGACTAGCGGAGAAGAGAGCCAAGGCGAGTGCGAGCGGCAGACAAATCCATTTTGCGAATGAAGAGCTAGAACCACTATTGAACATTATCATCCCCCTGGCGCGCATCCCCTGTGCCTCGACTCGGCCGCGATGAAGTGAGCGCTCGCGCGCAAAAGCGCTCCGTCGTAGACGGACCGGCTAATTGGTGTTGTGCGAATGTGAGCGGAATCACAATCGAGTGCAATACACGATGCATCCAATCGAAAACCTTTCTACATCCTCGGCTTCGTGCTTGAAAAGAGAGGAGTTAGCTTGTGAGATGAAAAGTAGACTTTGACCCATTTCGCATCGGAGGCTATACTTTTCTGCATTCCTGGAACCACGATGGAACAAAATCACCGCTCTGCGAGGAACGTGCGCTTCGGCATGTTTGAAGCCGATATGGAGGCGGGAGAGCTGCGCAAGCACGGCCTGCGGCTGAAACTTTCGGAACAACCCTTTCAAATTTTGGCGATGCTGGTGGCGAGGCCGGGCGAGGTGGTGTCCCGCGAAGTGCTGCGCGAACGGCTGTGGCCGAGCGACACGTTTGTGGATTTTGACCACGGGTTGAACAACGCAGTGATGAGGCTGCGAGAGGTGCTGGGCGATTCTTCCGACCACCCCCGATTTATCGAGACGCTGCCGCGGAGGGGGTATCGCTTCATTGCGCCGGTCGAGCTGAAGAGCACGGCGCCGGAGAGTTCGACGCAAGAAGCCGCTTCGGTAGAAAAAATGGCCGGAGCTTCTGACATTTCAGGGAAAAATGGTACGGGAAATTCAGAAGTGCTAGTAAAAATTGCGCAGGGGCAGCATAGCCGGCGATTTTCTCTTCCGCGGATTGCGATGCTGGCCGCGGCGGTGCTAGCGGGGAGCGCGCTGATTTCCGGGATCACGGTTCACTATGTGCGGGGCGTGAACGCCAGCAAGGGAAAGGCGAACCGGAGCAGTTCGCTGGTGGTGCTGCCGCTGGAAAATCTTTCGGGCGATAAGGAGCAGGATTACTTCGCCGATGGGATGACGGACGATTTGATCGCGAACCTGGCGAAAATCCGCTCGCTGCGGGTGATTTCGAGATCGACGGCGATGGCTTATAAGGGAACCCACAAACCGCTGCCGCAGATTGCGACGGAGTTGAATGTGGACGCGGTTGTCGAGGGGACCGTGATGCGCGTGGGAAACCGCGTGAGGATTACGGCGGAGCTTGTACAGGTTTCTACGGACCAGCATCTGTGGGCGGATACGTATGAGAGTCCGATTGGGGATGTGCTGGCGCTGCAAAATCGGGTTTCGTCGGCGATCGTGGATGAAATCCGGATCAATCTCACCAAAGAAGACAAAGAGCGTTTGGCGCAGAAGCCGTCGGTTAGCCCGGAGGCTTATGAGGATTATTTGAAAGGGCGGTATTACTGGAACAAGCGGTCGGGCGACGGATTTGAAAAGGCGATTGGATATTTTGAGGCGGCGACTCGGAAAGATCCGCAATATGCCCTGGCGTACGCTGGGCTTGCCGACTGTTACGGAATAATCGGCGCGACGATCTACGGGAGATTGCCTGCGTCGGAAGCAGCGCCGAAGGCTAAAGCCGCTGCGATTCGCGCTTTGGAGATTGATCCTTCACTTGCGGCAGCGGAAACATCGCTCGCCACCGCGAAGTTTAATTACGATTGGGACTGGGCTGGCGCAGCCGAAGGCTTCAAAAAGGCCATGCAGCTTGACCCGAGCTATTCCACGGCGTATCAGCGCTATTCGTTGTACTTGAGCGCAATGGGAAAATTTGACGACAGTTTTGAGCAGATTAAGAAGGCACGGGAACTTGAACCTCTGTCCATAAGTATCAACACGGCTCTTGGCTGGCGGCTATATCTGGCCAGGGAGTATGACCGTTCGATTGCGCAGCTTCGAGACACGTTGGAGATGGATCCCGCGTCTGAGTGGGCGCACCTGAATCTTGGCCAAGCGTACGAGCAAAAGGGACAATTCAGTTTAGCGATCGCGGAGCTGCAGAAAGCTCTGGAACTGTCACACTCCAGCCCGTTGACGATATCGGCGTTGGCGCATGCTGAGGCGCTTTCCGGAAATCATGGCGGGGCAAACAAGCTGCTGGCGGAGTTGGAGGCACTCTCCAAAAAGCAATATGTTTCGCCGTACTACATCGCCATCGTGTATTTGGGATTGGGAAAGAACGAGGTGGCGATGAATTGGCTGGAGAAGGCGTACGCCGACCGTTCGAACGGCCTGGTATTTCTGAAAGTCGAACCGGAGCTGGATCCGCTGCGAACCAATCCCCGCTTTGTCACACTGCAAAACCGGCTGAACTTCCCGAATTAATCGAGAATATATACGTCAATATTTGCGGCTGAAAATCAATGCCGCTGTATTGCGCGAGCTACCGGAACAGATTTGTCTTCGCGAGATCGACGATTTCGTCGCCGCGTCCGCTGAGCACGGCTTTGAGCATGAACAGGCTGAAACCCTTCACCTGCTCGAGAGTGATTGTGGGAGGCATCGAGAGTTCCTGGCGGTTCACGAGGACTTCGACCAGTGCCGGCCCGTCATGTTTGAGGGCCTCGGCAATCACCGGCCGAACCTGGTCCGGCGTTTCGGCTCTGAGGCCAAGAAGACCCGCGGCCTCCGCCAATTTCGAGAAATTCGGATTTTGCAGGTCGGTTCCAAAATCGACGATGCCAGCTGCTTTCATCTCCAGTTCCACGAAGGCCAGGGCGTCGTTTTTGAAGACGATCACCTTCACTGGCAATTGCAACTGACGGAGCGAGAGCAGATCGCCGAGGAGCATGGCGATGCCACCGTCTCCCGAGAGGGAGACGACCTGACGCCCGGGATGGCTGACTTGCGCGCCGATTGCTTGCGGCAAGGCGTTTGCCATCGAACCGTGATTGAAGGAGCCGAGGATGCGGCGGCTGCCGTTCATGGTCAGATAGCGCGCGGCCCAGATGGTGGGAGTTCCGACGTCGCAGGAAAAGATCGTGTCTTTGGCGGCGAGTTCGTCAAGGACCCGGGCGACGTACTGGGGATGGATCGGTTTCTTGCCGGGCTCGCCGGTGGCGAGCTCGTCGAGACCTTTGCGGGCCTTCCGGTAGTGTTCGAGCGAGGCCTTGAGGTGCTCATCGAATGCGTTCTGCTCCAGTTTGGGCAACAGCGCACGGATGGTTGACTTCGCGTCTCCCACATAGGCGTAGTCGACTCTTGTGCGACGGCCGATTTGTTCTCCGCGAAGATCAATTTGAACCACGGTCGCGTCCTTTGGATAAAACTGCTGGTAGGGGAAGTCCGTGCCGATCATGAGCAGGAGATCGCAGTTCATCATAGCGTGATAACCGGAAGAGAACCCGAGCAGGCCGGTCATGCCGACATCGAAAGGGTTGTCATACTCGATGAACTCTTTTCCCCGCATGGCGTGGACGATTGGCGCTTTCCGCTTGGCGGCGAGGGCAATCAGTTCGGCGTGAGCGCCGGCGCAGCCCGCACCGCCGAGAATCGTGGTTTTCTTGGAATTGTTGAGAAGCTTCGCCAGCATCTCAATTTCCGGGGCAGAAGGAGTGACACTGGATTGTGCTTCTTCAAAGCGAAGGCGCGGCGATTGCTCCACGGCGTCGCGGAGAGCGATATCGCCGGGCAAGGCGATGACAGCGACGCCACGCCGGGAGATTGCCGTTTGCATCGCGATCTCAAGGACGCGGGGCATCTGTTCGGGCTGGGAAACGAGTTCGCAATAGTGGCTGCACTGCGCGAAGAGATGCTCGGGATGCGTCTCCTGAAAGTAGCCGCTGCCGATTTCATTGCTGGGAATTTGCGCGGCGATGGCTAGGACAGGAACGCGGTTGCGATGGCAGTCATAAAGCCCGTTGATCAGATGGAGGTTTCCGGGACCGCAACTTCCGGCGCAAACAGCTAAGCGCCCGGTCAGATGAGCCTCCGCGCCGGCCGCGAACGCCGCTGTTTCTTCATGGCGGACATGAATCCATTGAATCTGCTTCGTTGCGCGAATGGAATCGGTGATGCCATTGAGCGAATCGCCGGACACACCATAGATTTGCCGTACACCGGCTTTCGCAAGAACTTCCACAAGTAGATCCGCTACTTTTTTCCGTGCCATTAGAGAATCCTCCCAAGTGAGCTATATAGTCGGGTTAAGGTCCTCTTCTTCCGGTCACAACGTTCCCAAGAGGAGAGCCACGGCGACAGCGAGAGGCACGAGCACGATACGCAGGAGAGCCGAGAGACGAAGCGTCGGCGCAGACCCCTCTTCATGACGCCCCATTGGATGCGAATGAAAGCAGGATTGGCCCCAGAAAATGCAGACTTTCTGGCCGGCGAGGCCGCTGATCGCCGGACGAGAAACCCTTATGACACTGTCGATATAGGGGCAGCGTGTTTAGGGTGTTGACACGCCACTTTGCTTCGCTATGTTTCCGAGCCTCTAGTTTCTATTACTTACGCTCTCATGCAATTTGGAACGCGTATTGCCTTACCAACAGGCGTGAATGTGAGTGTTAAAGCGTTTCACAAAGAACGAAGAGGAGAAGCAACTATGACTATCGAATATCCTGAAAATGCTCGGGTCAATCTAGCGAGGAACGGCAGGCGCATGCTGCTGCCCCTGTTCTTCAGTTTGTTTTTTGCGACGGCGATTTGGCCGACCAAAGCGCAGGCGCAGATTGTTGGAAACCTGGTAGCTGAAGTTCCATTTCAGTTCCACGTGGGAAACACCACCCTGCCCGCGGGGAAATACCTTGTCCATCAACTGGAAGGCAGCGATCTGACGGTCATGCAGATCAGCAGCATGGATGGCAAGGTGTCCGCGCTATTCGACGTCGAACCCACGGAAGCGAAGTCCATGCCAGAGAAGACCGAATTAATCTTCAACAAGTACGGGGATCATTACTTCCTGTCAGAGATGTTTGACGAGGAGAACCCCGATGGAAACAGGTTGGTTACATCTCGCGATGAAAAAAGAGCGAGCAAAGAAAGCGGCGCCGACGTAGCGCACGTGGCAGCGCATCACCCGAACCAGGAAGGCAACTAACTCGCCGAACGTCAGGATGCAAGGCAAACCGAACTCCCCCCGCAAGGGGGGAGTTCGCATCCGGGGAAATTGGCAAAGGAGAAACAATGAAATTACAAAGAATTGCAATGGCATTGATTGGCATGATGTTTTTGTTCGCGGGCATTTCTGCGGCACAGCAGGTGAAGACCGATTACGACCGCACCGCGGATTTCGCTCAATACAAGACTTACTCGTGGGAGCACGTGAAAACCAAGGACCCGCTGCTCGTCGATCGCATCAAGAGTGCCGTCGATGCTGCGCTGGCGGCGAGGGGCTGGACACAGGTGGAAACCGGCGGAGATGTCTCGATCGTAGCGATTCAAATGACGACCAATCAAGAAACCCTGAATACCTTTTATAACGGGTTCGGCGGAGGCTGGGGCTGGAGGCGATTTGGCGGTGGGGGAATCGGCGAGGCCACGACTACGACCGAAACCTATAGTGTAGGCACCTTAGTCGTCGATCTATTCGACGCGAAGACAAAGAAACTCCTGTGGAGAGGATCTTCGAGCGACACTCTCTCCAACAACTCCGACAAGAACATCAAGAATCTGGACAAGGGGGTGGAGAAAATGTTCAAGCAGTTCCCTCCCGGTGCGGCGAAGAAGTAGCCGATGTCCCGTAGGCTCGGCGCAATTATCTTCGCGTCGAGCCTATGGAGACTTTCAAAATCCTCTCGGCGGCGGAATGATTTTCGATCAAGCAGCGCGGCTGAGGCGCCTGGCGGCTGCGTTTGTTTTCTGGATGCAGGCTTTGCGCAGGGCGACCCTGGCGTGAAAGAGGCGACCCTTTGCCGCTGCGGTGGAAATGCCCAACTTGCGGGCGGTTTCCTTCACGGAATACTCTTGTAACTGGCAAATTTCGATGGCCGCGCGAACTCGCGGGCGGAGTCCACCGAGTGCTTCCCTCAGCAGCCTTACTCGCTCCCGCTCGGCGTAGTTTTCCTCTGGATTGAGCGAGCCGTCGATAAGCTGGAAGCGGGGACGCTCCTTCCCTTCCTCATCCAAAAATTCCATCGGCACTTCTCGCGAGTAACGATTGCGGCGGAGCTTCATCAACGCGGCATTAATTGCGATTCGTGTAAGCCAGGTAGATAGCTGCGATCTTCCATCAAAGTCGTTCAGGTGCACCAGGCCGCTCAAGAAACATTCCTGAAGGGCATCTTCGGCGTCCTCGCGATTTCTGGTGATGCGCAGAGTGGAGTGAAGAATTTTCTTTGAGTGACGTTCGAAGAGCCGCCCAAAGGCCGCCTGATCGCCCCTCTTTGCGGCTGAAAGAAGTTGAGTGTCGGACAATTGTTGAGGGTCAACTCCCGAAAAGTTGCTGGTGGTTGCCAAGATATGTTGCTGTGTTCCCACGACCGTATCCTCCTCATCGCCTGCGAGAAATCCCTCGCGAAATCGAGAGTTGCGCGAAAGCAAGGAGACTCTGCCGGACGCCAGAAGGAAAGACATCACGAGATGGAATAATTTATTGCTACGCCTCCAGGGGTGGTTTGAGATACCACGATTGGAGGATTGACAAATCCTTATATAACAATCGCGTAAACGAAATTGGGATGCCGGCGCTGAAAGGGAAAGCACTTAGTCTTGCGGTGGGCGGGAGGCGGGTGGAATAACGATCTCTTTCCAACCGAAGAGTCGGGCGTCGAGCGAAAACGCGCCGGGGCCGAGGAGAGCAATGGCCGCGGAAATGGCAATGATTGGGGCAAGAGCCAGCTTCGATTCGATAGGACTTAATAACTGAAGCGGAAACCAGGAAAAGGTAATTCCGAGACTCTCGAAGCCTGCGAGAAGGCTGAGTATCGGGGTGAGGAAACCGATCAGCAGGGTAATACCGCTTAATACGAGGATTGCGAAGGATACCGATACCACCAGCGTCACGCGCTCTGAAGACACCAAGCAGAGAACCCCGTGAGCGATCAGAGCGGCACCAACAACCACTCGCAGGAGCAATAGTCCAACACCGGGAAGGCCAGCCGGAAATGCCGAAAATAACCTGTGCAGTTGCATCGTCCTCCGACGATGGTGAGACACTTGTTCAGTGAAAGTACGCGTGCGAGCGGGGGGCGGCTACCCTACTTTCCGGTATCTTTATGTAACGCCTTAGTGGTATGAGGCGGAAGCGGATTTTGAGTGCCTAGAGGTGGATAATTCCGCGGCGGATGGCAATGGCAATGGCCTGGGTGCGATCGCTAGCCCCCAGTTTTTCCATGATGTGTTTGATGTGGACTTTGACGGTCTCTTCGGTGATGAAAAGTTTTTCACCGATGTCGCGGTTGCGGTTTCCCTCGGCGATCTGGCGGAGAACCTCGATTTCGCGTGTGGTCAGAGATTCGTCGCTCATGTGCTCGGCAAGCTGCGCCGCCAGTTGAGGGGGAATCCGCTTTTTCCCTGCATAGACCTGTCTAATTCCCTCGACCAGGTCTTTGGGAGGCATGCTTTTGAGCATGTAGCCGCGGGCGCCGGCTTCCAAAGCACGCTGGATTTCGACGTCGCCTTCAAAGGTAGTCAGCATGATGATCCGCGCATCCGGAAATTCCGCCCGGATTGCGGCGATGGTATCCACGCCGCTCATGTCCGGGAGGCGAAGGTCCATCAGCGTGACGTCCGGGAGGTGCTTGCGAAATTGCAGGATGCCATCGTGCGCGCTGGCGGCGTCCGCGATCATCACCATATCCGGTTGACTGTTGATGACGGCGGAAATGCCTTCCCGCAAAAGGGGATGGTCATCGACGCTGAGAATCCGGATTTTGCTTTTGTCACTCATCGCGGTCGTTTGCCCACAGGTTGAGCCTTGTCTTCCGTTGTTTTTCGCGAATAAAGCCTGGAGAACCACAAGTTCTGCCGGCCGGAAAATTCAGGCTCAAAAGCAAGACGGCTGGGAACGGAGAGACGGATTTCCGTGCCTGCGTTAGTCATGCTCAGTACCTTGAGTTTCCCACCGATGCGCTCCGCGCGCTCGCGCATTCCCGAGAGACCCCAGTGCCCATCGCGACCGGTGTTGACGACATGCGGATCCATGCCACAACCATTGTCACGAACCAGAACCCGCAAATGGCTTGCGGAGTATTCGATCTCGACAACTACCTCGGAGGCGCCGGAATGCCGGAACGCGTTGGCCAAAGCTTCCCGGCCGATATAGTAAATCTCGTCGTGAATAACGGGCCGCAGCGGCCGGGGGGCGCCTTCCACGATGACGTGAAATTCGCTTTGCGTGGAAATAGCAAGGTCCCTTTGAATGCGGGAAAACTCCTCTTCGAGGTTCTGGCGAACCACCTCCGAAGAACGAAGACCGCGGACGGTGTTGCGGCCTTCGTCCATGACGCGGCCCATCAATTGCAAGACCCGGCTGAGGAGGGGTTTGGCGGGTGAATCTTCAGGCAGACGGTCATCGGCAACATGGAGTTGCATGGAGGCGCTCATGAATCCCTGCAACAACGTATCATGGAGTTCCTGCGCGATGCGGGTGCGCTCCGCAAGACGCTCTTCGAACCGCATGTTCATTTGCGCCGCCAATCCTCTCATGCGCAAGCGAATGAACGACAATAATGCCAGAACACAGGCGAGCAAGCCAGAAAACCGGAACCACCACGTTTGCCAGTAGGCCGGTTTGATTTTGAAAGAAACATCGGATTCCGCGCTGTTCCATAAACCTTCGCTGTTGCTGGCGATCACGCGGAAACGGTAATCACCGGAGTTTATATTGTTATAGGTGACCTGGCGATCGGTGACGGGTTGGCTCCAGCCTTCATCTATTCCCTCGAGCTTGTACTTGAAGCGGACGCGATCGGGAACCGAAAGACTCAGCGCCGTGAAGGCAAAGGTAATCCTGCGATGCCCTCCGGCGAGCTGAGGAGGATCCTCGAGTGAGACCGGGTTGCCGTCGAATGAGACCTGCTCAATATGAACCATTGCCGGAGCGGAACTGGGGATGTCGCGCGAAGGGTCAATGACAGAAATTCCGCGACTCATCGAAAACCAAATTTTGCCGAGCGGGTCGGCCAGAACAGATTGCTGGCGTTTTACGCCTTCCGTGCCGTGCAGCCCGTCTTCGATGCCGTA
>Ga0210407_10004575_pt1 | contig 10860 bp, 10 predicted proteins | sample IncBWC27MmetaG_FD_150860 | JGI IMG/M metagenome (GOLD analysis project Ga0210407, IMG submission 150860) | Forest soil microbial communities from Barre Woods Harvard Forest LTER site, Petersham, Massachusetts, United States - Inc-BW-C-27-M | ecosystem: Environmental > Terrestrial > Soil >... | reverse complement strand
CAGGATCAACGTGGGCGGCGGCAGCGGCGGCATTCCCGGCCTGGGGCAGGGCCCGGTCCCGATCTCTCATCCCAAAGGAACGATATTATTTGACGGTGTCTACCTGGCCGCGGACGAAGTTCTTAGTAAACAGGTAGGGCGCAAAGCCATGGTCATCCTGACCGACGGCGTAGATGAAGGCAGCCGGCTGAAGCTGAAGGACGCCATTGAGGCCGCGCAGCGGGCTGACGCGATCTGTTACGTTCTGCTCATCAGCGATCCCCAGTACGGCTCAAACTTCGGCGATATGCACCAACTGGCGGAACAAACCGGAGGCCGGGCCATTGTGGTGAACCGTGTGGACAAGATCGGAGACGCTTTCCGGCAGATCTCCGATGAATTGCGCAGCGAATACTACATTGGCTACACGCCGGACAACGACAAGCGCGATGGCACGTTCCGCAAAATCGAAGTCAAATCCAAGACTGGTTTGAAGGTCCAGGCCCGCAAAGGCTATTACGCGCCCAGCAACTGAACGCGCCAATCTTATTTGGGAGCGAAGTAGCCCTTCTTGGCGCGTACTTTGAGCTTCTTGTCCAGGGCCGAAATCTGGATTGAGTGGAACTGGCCATTCGCCACCAGACTCTCCGGCTTGTAATACATGGAGTACTGGCTGCGAAGCTCTCCCTGAATGGCATTAAAATCGTCAGCCAGATCCTGAAGCTTGAACGGAAAAAAAGCGCGTCCGCCGGTGGCTTCCGCCAGGAACTTGAGGTTTTTGTCTCCGGTGTCCTGAATATTGCTCAGGTTGGTGCTGATGCTGTAGACAATCACGTTGGCCCGCTGGGCCATTTCAATGGCTTCTTGCCGCAGAACGCGGCTCTGGTTGTCGTCGCCGTCAGAGACCAGAACGATGACGTTGCGCACGTCGATCGCTTCCTTCTGCTGTTGTTTTATCAACTGGTCCTTGCAGGCCGTATAGACCGCGTCCCACAGCGCCGTCCCCCCGCCGGGACGAATGATCTTGATTCCCTTGGTAAGTTTGTCCTGATCGTTGGTAAAGGGCTGGGTCACTTCCGGGATTTCGTCAAAGGCGATCACAAACGCCTTGTCCGTCTGCGGGCGGAGCGTCTGTTGCAAAAACTCAACCGCCGCCTGCTGCTCAAAGAGGAACCGGTCGCGGATGGAATTGCTGGCGTCTATGAGCAGTCCCACGCGGAGCGGCAGGTCCGTTTGTGACTCCACCTTTAATACCTGCGGCGGCCTGTTGTTGTCCAGAACTTTGAACTGGTTTAGCTGCAAGTCCTTGATGAATTTTCCGTGCTTGTCAGTAACCGTAAAGATCAGGTTTACTTCGTTGCGGATGACACGGGTCGTACTGATCTGGTCGTCGGGTTTTGGATCATCCGAAGAAGCACCCGTCTTGGATTGTCCAGCACCTGCAGGCGAAGACGGGGCGGACGCCGGTGCAGGCTGCGTCTGCGCCAGTGCCGAGCCACAAAAGAGCAGGACCACCAGGACCATCAGAAAAGTGGCAGGAAATCTCATTGGCTTCATTATAGTCTGGAATGTTCTTTCTCTATCCGCCGATTTGGCGGAGGAAACTCTCCAATTCGGCGGGCAAAGGCTGTTCCAACGAAAGGAGCGTGTTTTCATCTGGTTTTTTCAGTTGGATGGCGGCGGCGTGCAGAAAGTTTCTTGCCAAAGTTATTGGAGGTTCAACACCTTTGGTCACGGCCGATATCTCACGCGGCGCTCCATACAGCGTATCGCCCACCACCGGATGCCCCAGCGCGGCAAGATGGACGCGAATCTGGTGCGTCCTGCCGGTCTCGATTTTCACTTCCAGCAGGGAAAACTTTCCGTAGGGGCCGTTGATTTCTTTCAGCAGCTTCCAACGGGTCACAGCCTCGCGGCCGTCGCTGCGACGCGTGGTCATGCGGGCGCGGCGCACCAGGTCGCGGCTGATGGGCGCGGCAACGGTGCCTTGCGGTTTTTTCATCCCGCCATGGACCAGAGCAACGTAGGTTTTCCTGACTTCGCGCCGGGAGAATTGCTGCGCCAGCTTGCGGTGCGCATTGTCCGTCTTGGCGACCACCAGCAGCCCGCTGGTTTCTTTGTCCAGGCGGTGGACAATGCCGGGCCGGAACTCTCCGCCAACCTGTGACAGGTGGCGAAAGCGGTGCAGCAGCGCGTTGACCAGTGTGCCTTTGCTTCCCGCGCCGTCCTTGCCGGAACCCACGTGGACAACCATTCCGGCCGGCTTGTTTACGACTGCCATGCTCTGGTCTTCATAGACAATATCCAGGGGAATATCTTCCGCGAAAGCCCGCAGGGGCGCCAGTTCCACTTCACCCGTGACCACGACCTGCTCACCGCCATGGAGCTTCAGTGAAGGCTTGGGCGCGGAGCCATTCACAGTGACTTTCTTTTGCTCAATCAGTTGCTGGACCCGAACTCGGCTGATCTCGGGAAGCTGTGAGACGAGCCAGGAGTCCAGGCGCTGGCCGGATGCGTCCGCGGGTACGACAAGATTGCGATGAGCGGGAGAGTCAACCATTGGGTAATTGCGTAATCTGGTAAGTGGATAATTGAAAAACGGGCCAAGCAAATTACCCAATTACCAACTTAACCAATTACCCAATCCAATGAAAAGCCGACCCACGTAGCCGTGCGGGCGGGCCGTAAATGAACCCGTCGGTAGACGTTTGGGAACCCGCCGCGGCTCTTTAGGCATTTCCGTACTGGCGGAACCTTGCACACCGAGCCTTAATAAAACGAGTCAAGTCCCCGGTTCAATTGAATATCGGTTGACTTAACGGTTACCGTCCGTCACCTGCATTGCAGGCCGGTTTCTCCCCGATGCTAAAGAAAAGCCGGGTGGATGGCAAGAGAGGTCAAGACTTTGTTTTTCCACAGCCCGATTGATACCGCCATCGGGACCGGATTAAGCAGCCTTTGGCAATTTCGGCTGGCGGAACCCGATGCTCGTTCATCCGATGCGGCGACCTTCTTCCAGGACTTCATCCAGGGCGCCGGAGAGCTGGCCCGCGCGTTTGCGATATTCGACCGCCAGAGTTTCGTATTTTTTGCGCAGGACGTGATATTCGTCGGCGATGTTCAGGGCGGCCAATACGGCCAGGCGGAGAGAGTCGACGGTGGATGTCTGTTCGGCCACGGTGCGCATCTTCGCATCCACAAATTCCGCCAGCTTCAGGATGTACGCGGCGTCCGTACCGCGAAGGTTATAAGCCTGATCGTAAATCTCCACCCGCACCGGCGCTGCTGTTGTTTGTGTGGCCAACCTGGTCTCCTTGAAAAACAAACTCCTGCTCGTTCGATTATCGTGCGATTAGGGTCCAGGTCAAGAGAAATCTGCGGGTTTCCCTTATGGTTACCGGATGGGTTTGGTGAATTAACACGCAATGTTCAAATTGCGTGGTGGTCACGTTGTGCGGGACCATCGCCACTCAGCTTTCCGTCACCATCACGTCAATCTGTTTCAGCAATCTTTCCACACGCGCGCGCACTTCCTGGCGTTCTTTACGAAGTGACACCGCTTCCGACCGCAGTGTTTCCAACTCCTCTTCCCGCTGTTCCAGTTGCTCCCGGAGTCGGCCGGCATCGCGTTCGGCCACGGCCCGGGCTTCGCGGGCGGCTTTCAGCAGTTCAATCGCTTTGTAGATTTTTTCTTCCAGCGCGGGAAAATCTTCGCTGGCGACCAGTTTGTTGGTTTCATTCTCCAGCTCGCGAACACCCTTCGCAGACATCGTGGGAAATGGTCCCTTCCAGGTTAAGGTAGGCTCGTGCGCAGTATAGCGCAGAAAGGTGTGGAAAGGTCGGCAGGGCGGGGACCGCTCCGTTTCTCCCTTTGCCGATCAGGCCGTTTGCTGGGCCTTCGGCAGTTGGTCCCATACCCGCCAGAATGATTTCATCTCGTCCGGCTTGCCCAGAGAGATGCGCGCGTAAGTATCGAGCGGCGGGAAAGGGCGCCCAATGAGAATATTGTTGCTTTTGAAGTGCTCAATCACGCTGCCAACGGGCCGGTTGCTATTCACCATCACAAAGTTCGTAGTGGAAGAAATGGCTTTCAGTTTGCGCGCGACCACCTGGCGCATGAATTCGTCGCGGTCAGCGGCGTTGCGCTGCTGGGCCTGGCGAAGTCCCGCTGCATCGTCGAGCGCAACGAGTGCCGCCCGCGTCACCAGCGAGTTGAGGGTGTCTTCGAGTCGGTGTTCCTGCAGGAGTGCGGCGGTCGCCTTGCTGGCAATACCGTATCCAAGTCTCAGTCCGGCCATGCCATAGATCTTGGAGAATGTGCGGGCGACGATGACGCGGTCGTCGTCGACAGGGCGATCGATAAATGACGCGTAGTCCGGGCTGGCGGGCACAAAGTCGTGGTAAGCCTCGTCGATAAGGGCGTAGACGTTCCTTGGCAGTTTCTTGATGAAGTCTTCTATGTCGCTGCGCGGCGTGAGATTCCCCGTGGGATTGTTGGGATTGCATATATAGACCAGCCCCGCGTCAGTGGCCGCGGCTTTAAGCATGGCGCCCAGGTCGTGGGTGAAATTGGCCGCCAGCGGAACCTCGACAACGCCGGCTCTGGCCGTACGTGCATAGCGGCCAATAGCTTCAAACGTCGGCGTTGCCAGGACCAGTTTCTTGCCCGGCCCGGTGAACGCATTCGCCGCCATGCGGAGGATCTCCGTCGAACCGCAACCGGTAACTACGCATTCGAGAGGCACCTTCGAAGCCGCCGCCAGCTTCTCCGAGAGGCGCTCGCTGTAATTGTCCGGATACCGGTTGGCGTCCTGAAGTGGATTGCCCATTGTGAGCACGCTGGGAAAAGCTCCGTAGGCATTTTCATTGTTGTTTAGCAGAATCGGGCCGTCCGGCTGCGGCGCGCGTTGCGGCTCCGCCCAGGCCAGCAGCTCTCTGGAAAGCCCCGCGGAGGCAGCCGTAGCGGCGGCGCCGATTCCAGCAGTTTTGAAGAATGTTCTGCGCGAAAGAATGGTTTCCTCCAAACGTTGCGGCTTCTAGTTGAGAAGCGAGGGTCAAAACCATACCACTGATGACGCAGATGGACGATGATTTTATTGAGAACGTAAACTTCCGTCGATCCCTTCCAGCGCCTTGATAATCCGGGCGGACCACTGAGCGACTTCGTCGTCACGAAGAGTGCGTTCGTCTGACTGGAACTGCGCGCGCAGCAGGACGGAATATTTACCTGCCGGAACGGCGCCGCCGCGGAAGATCTCCGCCGGCGTGAAGCTTTTGAGTTCGGCAATGTTGAGCGCGCTGGCCGCGGAGTGAATCTGTTCAAAGCTCACGGCGTCAGCAAAAGTAAATGAGAAGTCGCGGTCCACCGCCGGGAACCTGGAGAGCGGCTGGTAGCGCGGAACACGCAAAGGTAGCGCGAGCAGCCGGTCCAGATAGATCTCCGCGATGTAGATTTCCTGTTTCAACTTGCGCGCCGCGGCCAGATCGGGATGGACCTGTCCGAATTCGGCTATGGTAATGCCATCGGCCATGGCACGCGCAGAGCGGCCGGGATGGTAATGGTCCGTTTTTTCGAACGTCAGATTGCCTGTTTCGAAGGCTTCCAGCGCGGCCTCAATGTCACCTTTGAGGTCAAAAAACGAATACGCCCGGGTCGGGCCATGCACATTGGGGCCGACGGCATTGCCGGTCGCTCCCAGGCACAGCATCGCGGTTTCTACGGTAGTTTCTTCGGCTGGCGCCGAGAACACGTGCCCCATTTCGAACAATCGCACGTCGGAAGTTCCGCGGTTCAGGTTCCAGGCCAGCATGTTGAGCATTCCGGGGACCAGCGATGTCCGCATCACGGACTGCTCTTCACTCAGCGGGTTGGCCAGGGGGACAACCGCCGAACTGGACAACGCCGTGGCGTCGGAGTGCGAAATGAACGTGGGCGAGATAGCTTCGTTATATCCCAGGGCCAGCAGCAGGGAACGTACTTTCGACTGTTTGTCCGCGTTGGGCAGTGCGACCACGCCGCCGGAAAATGCAGGCAGCGTGTTGGCGAACTTGTTGTAGCCGTAGATGCGGGCGATTTCTTCGATCAGGTCAATTTCGCGTTCGATGTCCAGCCGCCAGGTTGGCAGGTCAACGATTAGATCGTTCTCTTTATCGGCGTGCCAGTTGGGAAGCTCAATACCCATTTCTTTGGCTTTGGCTCGCGCCTTCTCCTGCCAGTCTTCGCTCCGCAGAGTCTTGATTTGGGCCGCCGGCAAGCCCTGGAGCAAACTTTCCTCGACTGAGTTGTAGAGCGCAAAACCAAGACGCTTAAGGATGCGCGTGATCCCCGCGACCGGGATGTCCTGTCCCAGATAGCGCAGGACTTCTTTGTGGCGTAACCACACGGAGTAGCGCACCACGTGTCGGGCGACCACGTCCACCGGCTCGCCTTCCAGCTCGCCGCCGGCCGTTTGCAGGACCAGTTCTGCCACGCGGTTGCAGGCAAGTACGGTTGCGCCCCAGTCGGCGCCGCGCTCGAAGATGTGGGAAGCATCGGTGTGCATGCCGAGACGCCGCGCGGTCTTGCGCACCGTGGCGGGATCGAACCATGCGGACTCGATCAAGATGTTTTTGGTGGAAGCTGAAATGGCCGTGTCCAGGCCACCCATGATCCCGGCCAGGGCAACGGGCCTGACGGCGTCGGCGATGATCAGATCTTCCGCGTCGAGCTTGCGATCGACACCGTCGAGCGTCTTGAGTGTTTCTCCCGCCCGCGCGCGGCGGACAATAATCTTGCCGCCGGCGAGCTTGTCCAGATCGAACGCGTGCGTGGGATGTCCGATCTCCATCAGCGTGTAATTGCTGGCGTCCACCGCATTGCCTACGCCGCCGTGATCGTCAATCTTGAGGCGGTCGAGAATCGCAGCGGGCGAAGGCGCGATCTTCACATTGCGGACCACGCGGGCGGTATAGCGCGCGCAACCCTTGGCGTCTTGAATCTCCAGCGGGAACGGCGCGGCCACGGGTTTGGCCTTGGGAAGCTCCGGAGCAATGGGCTTCAGCGCAAGGTCATAGATGGCAGAACACTCGCGGGCTACGCCGTAGTGACACATCGCATCCGGACGGTTTGTGCCGATCTCCATTTCGAACAGCGTCTGGCCGTCTTGCTCGCGCAGGGACTCCACCGCTATGCCGGCGAGGGTGAGGTCGTCGGCGAGCTGGCGATCGCTGACTTTGATGTCAACGAACTCGCGAAGCCAGTTGGGAGAAACTCTCATGCAATTGATCTTTTTAGCCGCGAATGCACGCGAATGAACGCGAAATGAAAACCAATTCCGGATTCGTGTTTATTCGCGGCAATCAAGTAGCTTCAATCAGGCGAACTGCTCCAGGAACCTCACATCCCCCTGATAAAACAACTGAATATCGTCAATCCCGTATTTCAGCATGGTGATCCGCTCCACGCCCATGCCAAAAGCGAAGCCGCTGACCTTGTTCGCGTCGTAGCCGTTGCTTTCGACAAATTTGAAGACGTTGGGGTCAACCATGCCGCAGCCAAGAAGCTCGATCCATCCACTCTGCTTGCACAGGCGGCAGCCTTTGCCGCCGCATTTGAAACAGGTAATCTGCACGTCGGCGCTCGGTTCGGTGAAAGGAAAGAACGAAGGATAAAACCGCGTCTTGACGCTGGAGCCGAACAGCGCCTTCATGGCGTGGTCGAGCGTGCCCTTCAGGTCGCAGAAGGTAATGTTAGTATCCACCGCAAGACCTTCCACCTGATGGAAGATAGGCGAGTGCGTGGCGTCGGCGGTGTCCGCGCGATGCACTTTGCCCGGCACCACCACGCGAATGGGCGGCGGCTGCTTCTCCATGGAGTGGATCTGTACTGGAGACGTGTGCGTACGCAACAGAAGACGGTCGCGCTGTTGCTTCTTTTCTTGTCCGGCAATGAAGATGGTGTCCTGCGTGTCCCGCGCGGGATGGTTGGGCGGAAAATTTAGAGACTCAAAATTGTAATAGTCGGTTTCAATTTCCGGCCCTTCGGCGACGGAGTATCCCATGGCACGGAAAACGCCGATGACTTCATGCATGGTCTTGATAACCGGATGTTCAGCGCCCAGGGGCCGGCGGATGCCGGGGAGGGTGATATCGAGGCGATCAGATTCGACGCGGGCGTGGGATGCGGCGCCGCTCGCGCGTGATTGCGCGGCATCGACGGTTTGTTCGACTTCAACTTTGAGTTGGTTAACGCGCGCGCCGACATCGCGTTTTGACGGACCGGGAGCAGCCTTCAACCAGAGATCGTTCACTTGCGTGAGAATACCGTTTTTGCGCGCCATCCAGCGGTCGCGGAACTCTTTCCATTCGTTCTCACTGGAGACGGCGCCGGCTTCCTGGCGCACAGCCGCGAGTAGTTCGCGGACTGCGCTGTCCAACGCAGCGGGAGAGTAATCTTCGAGTTTGGGAACGGTGTATGCCATCGAGACTCGTGGAGCACAGGCGCCCTCGCCTCTGCGGTCATTTCTGTGCCGCCCCGCTGGGCTGGACTCTTTCGCTTGTCTACCCAGGCCTTCCGGCCTGGGCTAGGCTATTCCGCGCCTGCGGCGCTGGATTTTCGTTCTCTTAGCTTCGTTCGCGACCTCTTGCGGTTAATTTCCCGCTTCACAGGGAACACAGCCGGAGCGGCTTATGCCACAAGGTCAACTACCCGCCGCAAGTTATCTAACCACAAAAGGACACGAAGGAACACAAAGGCCGCTTGCCGAACAATTCCTTCGTGAAACTTCGTGTCCTCTGTGGTTGAAGCGGTTTGGCTGATTGCTATTTGCCAATTGCTAATTGCTTTTTTACGCCGCTTTTGCGTTTGCTTTCTTGGCTGCTTCAGCCAGGGCGGCAAAACCGGCGGCGTCATTGGCAGCAATGTCGGCCAGCACCTTGCGGTCCAGTTCGATCCCCGCCTTTTTCAGACCGCTGATGAACTGGTTATAGCTGATACCCAGCGGCCGGGCTGCGGCGCCGATGCGCACAATCCAGATCGCGCGATACTGGCGCTTTTTCTGCTTGCGGCCGGAATAGGCAAACTTCAGCCCGCGCTCCACCGACTCTTTGGCGGCGCGATGGAGTTTTGATTTTGTGAGGAAATAGCCACTCGCGCGCTCTAATATTTTTTTGCGGCGCTGGCGGCGCTTCGTACCACGTTTTACCCGAGGCATGTGCTGCTCCTTTTACGTGCGGTGCCGGACGTTCCGGCGGTTATCGAGGCTGGAGGGAAGGATTTCATTTTGCCCTCTTCGCGCTCTTGTTGTTTCAGGTCCGGCCTCGGCTCTGATTGCGCAGGCGGGCCAGACTCTGTCCCGAATCTAGTACGAGTACGGGATCATTCTCCGGACCTTCGGAGCGTCAGCATCGCTCACCAGGGTGTCGCTATCCAGGTGGCGTTTGCGCTTGGTCGCCTTTGAGGTCAGGATGTGGCGCTTGAACGCTTTGCCACGCTTGATTTTGCCAGTGCCGGTCTTCTTAAAGCGTTTGGCGGCGCCTTTGTGCGTTTTCATTTTTGGCATAGTGGTATTTCGCAGACCGCGATGCTCCGCTGTCTGAATCCCTGATAGTTCTATTTCGTCTCTTTGAGTCTGTACCCGGAGTTTCTAGCTTCCCGTTGTCCCGGGCTGCGTTCCGCTCGCCGGTGCCGCCTGTTGCTTCGGTTTCTCCGGTTTTTTGGCGCCCGGCACTTGCCGTGGTGGGGCCAGGATCGCGTGCATGGTATTGCCTTCCATGCGCGGCCTGAACTCCACAATACCTTTCTCGCCCACTTCCTTAATCAGTCGCTCCAGCACGTTGCGGCCCAGGTTCTGGTGGGCCATCTCGCGGCCGCGGAAGCGCAGGCTGGCCTTTACCTTGTCGCCCTCCGCCAGGAAACGAAACACATGGTTGCGTTTGGTGACGTAATCGTGCTCGTCCACGTTCACGCTGAACTTGACTTCCTTAAGGACGATCTGCTTCTGGTTCTTTTTCGCCGCCCGCTCCTTCTTCTCCTGCTCGTAGAGAAATTTGCCGTAGTCCATGATGCGGCAAACCGGCGGGTTTGCGGTGGCTGAAATCTCTACCAGATCAAGACTTTGCTCGCGGGCCTTCTTGAGCGCGTCGTACGGCGTCAAAATACCAAGTTGGCTGCCGTCCGCGTCAATCACCCGAATTTCCTTGGCGCGGATGCGCTCATTCATGCGAATAAAACGTTTATCGATGCGATCCTCCTGAAAAAATCACGCGCTCAATCGCACAAAAAATGGGAAAAGTAAGGCGAACGGCGACACCCGAAAATTATAGCATGGCGCCACGACTGGATTGCCGCGCCATTTCATCGTCCATCGTGCGGATGTCCGAGTAAGTAGCGTTCCATGGACTGTCTCTCCGGGTTGATGCGGAACTCCCCGTAGCAAAGCTTCCTGAGAATCGGGGCCGGGCGCACGTACCAGCTTGCCCATGTCAACGGGGAATCTCCATTCATGTCTTTCGCGGCGACGCTTGCGCCTGCATCAAGGAGTAGCTGGATGGTGTTCTCATCGGCAAAGGCGGCGGCGCGATGCAGAGGAGTTTCTCCTCGGGTTCTCGCGTCCCGCATGAATCCACTCGTTTCGATTGATGGCATGGTCCGGCAATTCGGATCGGCGCCGTGGGCCAGCAGGACCTTGACGACCAGATCGCTGGCCGGCCTCTGATGACTGCAGAGGGCTATGTGAAGAGAAGTTTCTCCCGTGTCCGGCGAAGCATGGTTCACCTCAGCGCCGCTCTCGATGAGGAATTCGCACAGACGCCAGTGCCCGTGAAAGGCGGCATCGCCCAAACCTGAATCTGCTCCCAGCGAACTGAGCGATTCACCATTGGCCAGAAGGAAACGGATAGCAC
>Ga0210407_10004573_pt1 | contig 10861 bp, 8 predicted proteins | sample IncBWC27MmetaG_FD_150860 | JGI IMG/M metagenome (GOLD analysis project Ga0210407, IMG submission 150860) | Forest soil microbial communities from Barre Woods Harvard Forest LTER site, Petersham, Massachusetts, United States - Inc-BW-C-27-M | ecosystem: Environmental > Terrestrial > Soil >... | reverse complement strand
GTTCGCCGACCCTCTTCGGATCGAGACCCGTCGTGGCGAGGCGTTCGGCCAATACCGCCTCTTCATTGGCGCGGATTTGGGGCCCGCCCATGTGGTTCGGGCGGTTGCGGGCGCCGCGAGCGATGTTCGTCGCGATCGGGCCCGGGCACAGAACCGAGACGCCGACATTGGTGCCTTCCAATTCGTGCTCCAATGCTTCGGACAATGACAGGACGGCGTATTTGCTCATCGAATATGGCCCCTGGCCGGTGCCGCGGCGGTTCTGAAACCCGGCGACCGAGGCGGTATTGACGATGTGCCCTTCTTCCCCGTGCTTCAGGATGGCGGGGAGGAAGTGGCGGATACCATGAATGACCCCCCAGATATTGACGCCGATGACGAAATCCCAATCGCCGCGCTGGACGTCGACCAGTCTGGTGCCGTGCATCGGCACGCCGGCATTGTTGCAGGCGATGTGGAGCTTGCCGAAATTGTGTTCGGCTTCCGCCAGAGCATCGAGCACCGATTGCTCCTGCGTCACGTCGATCCGCGCCGGCATGACCCGCTTGTTGGTGCCGGAGAGACCATGAGCCGCCTCTTCGACCGCATCCTTCTGGATATCGGCCATGACTACGTTCGCGCCACCCTCCGCCAGCGCGGTTGCAATGCCGAGGCCAATGCCGGAAGCAGCGCCGGTGACAATGGCGGTCTTGCCAGAAATGTCCATCATTCGCGAGGGTCCTTCAGACCGTCAGTGAAAGTAGCGGCCGGAGTCGATGACGACCGTCTGGCCAGTCATCGTCTCGGTGCGGCACATCGTGACGACCATGTCGGCGCAGTCGTCCTTGTCGGCGGGCTTCTTGAGAAGCGAGGTGGTCGCGGACCGCTCGATCTGGTCCGGCCGCAGATTGGCCGTCGCCCGCGTGCCATCCAACAGACCCGGCGCGACGCAGTTGACCAATGTCTCGGGCGCCAAGGCCACCGCCATGCAGCGCGTCAGATGGATGAGGCCGGCCTTCGACACCGCATAGGCGATCGACGAGCCGGTCGGCCCGATCCCCGACACAGACGAGATGTTGACGATGCGGCCGCGGCCCTGCGCCTTCATGACGGGCGCCACCGCCTTCATCAGGCGCATCGGCCCGGTCAGGTTGATCGCGATGATCTTGTCCCACACCTCCATCGACAGACTGTCGAGGTCGGTGAACGGAATCGCGATGTTGTAGGCCGCGTCATTGACGAGAATGTCGAGGCGGCCGAAGCGCCCGGTCACGTCGCCGACGACCCGCGCCACTGCCGTAGGGTCGGTGATGTCGCAGGCGAACGCCGCGGCGTTGATCTGATGCCTCGATGTAAGTTCGCGCGCGACCCCCTCCGCCTGGTCACGGCTCTGTGCATACATGACGGCGATATGCACGCCTTCTTTCGCCAGCGCGTGACAGATGCGCTGCCCGAGCCCGCCATTGCCGCCGGTCACCAGTGCGACGGCTCCCCCGAGGTCCATGAACCTCTCCCGCGTTACGCGTAATGGTCGCATCAAAATCCAGTCACGCCGGCGTAGGCCGCAAGCTGACTGAGCGGGCGCACGGCATCATCAAGAACCGTGGCATGTCCCGGTTCCCGGTCCCACCCAAAATGCTTCCGGCAACACCTGCAATCTGCACACCCTTAAGTTGAACGCGCCGCCAGACAACACGTTCCACAGAAAAGCGGGATTGGATTACACCCTCCTTCACCGGGACGACAGTGATATTTTGCGCATCCGAACCTCGAGGAACTGCGCTGCCGTCAGGTGACATTGACGAGCGCGACCATGCCGTCGTCGACCTTCTTTTGCGCCCGCTCCAGGGCGGGGCGGATGTCTTCGGGTTGCTCGACATATTCGCCGTAGCAGCCGAGTCCTTGGGCTATGATGTCGTAGCGCGTGTAGCCGAGATCGCGGCCGGGCTTGTTGCCCTCGGGGTCGGCGGTCCAGCCGCCGTTGAGGCTGATAATACACAGCAATGGCAATTTGTGGCGGACCGCGGTGTGGCGCCGACCGCCAACGGTCGCCCGACACTGGCCGGTGCCGGGCCGGGCGACCTGTGGCGGATGAGGACGCTGTTCGCGTCAGGCCTCACCTTTGTGCCGGAGGGTCGGGTTCCTCGATCGGCCCCTCCCCGCCATGGACCGCGTTCGAGTACAGGAACTGAACCGGCAGCCGTTGGCCCCCCGTGCTGCTCAGGACCTCTTGGAACACCCGGGTTAAATCCCGCTGTTGGCCCGCCGCCGCAATCGGCTGATCGCCGATCTCGCCCTGCGCACCCATCCAGCCAAGGAGGTCTTGGTTGTTGGTCTCGATCGTGTCCCTGACATCGGCGTCGGTGCGGAACTCGTTGAGCTCGTGGTACAGCGTGCCGACCACATCCTTCCATGACGCGTCGAAGGCGGGAATGCCATTGACCTGCCTGTCCGGCAGCGTTTGCGAAAAGACGTTTGCCGAGTAGTAGGCCCGCCGCGCCCGGCCATGGTGTCGGAGCCGTGATAACCGCCAAGCCCGTTCAGCGAATCGTCTGGGCCGAGTTTGAGCACGGCGCCGGGAGGCAGCAGGAGGTTGAAGATCACGGTGTCGAGATCGTTATCGGACAGCTTTCCCTGTTGCAGCAGGCGGACCACCAGCTGCTGCACATCCGGCTCGTCTAGCGCCCTCGGCTTTGGTTCTTCGAGCACGAGCAACGGCCGCGGATCGCAGGTCAGGTTGTCGCCGGGCTTAAAGTACTGCTTGACGACGTTGTTGAGCCGCCTGTCCTGCATGGCGAGCCCGATCGCAGTATTGATATGGTCGATGTCGGACGCGAGCCACGATGCTTGACCGCCAACAAAAACGTTTTGAAACTCCATCTGCGGTACAATTTTACCGCCGTGAAAGACCAGATCGGCGGAGGCGTCAGCGGGAATGCCGCCGGCTATCGCTCCCGGCTCTGTCCAGCCGCCCTCGGGTTGTGCAAGCTTATGATAGTGGCGGGCCTCGGCCAGAGAGCCGGGTCGAGCCTGGATTCGCATCCAGCGGATAGGATTGGAGCTGTCGGCCATTTCTGAACTCCCAGTTTAACCATGCGCATGATAAGCGCTCCGGCGCGCGCCGAGTGTGAGCCTGATCACAGATTCATGCCGTCGGCGAAATATTCCCAATGCGTCAATGAGGCTGGCGGACCCGAGGAGCAGGCCGTCCGCCCGTGGTTTTGACGAAGCAGCCGCGCTGCTCTTTGATGTTAGGATCAGGCGGGCTCGCGGGCAAAGCGCCCGCAGCCGGCCGAGTGTCCCCTCCTCGTCGGCTCCGATCAGGCGCGAATACTCCGCTACATCAGCCGCGAGGATCGCCGGCAAGCCGGCGTTCGACGGGAGCTGGCCGTGCGGGCTCCATGGCGGCGCCTCCCTGCACCGCCAGGCGCGCATTAAGCAAAAGGGGCGCCGGGAGGCGCCCTTTTCGTGAGCTGGGCGGGGTTCAGGTCTCGCGGCTGGAAAAGCGCACGGTCGTCGCGCGGGCGCGGTAGTCGATCTTGACATTGACGAAGCCGACCATGCCCTCCTCGACCTTCTTCCACGCGCGCTGCAGGGCCGGGCGGATGGCTTCGGGCTCTTCGACATATTCGGCGTAGCAGCCGAGCGCTTCCGCCATCTTGTCGTAACGCGTGTAGCCGAGATCGCGGCCGGGCTTGTTGTGCTCCGGGTCGGCGGTCCAGCCGCCGTTGAGGCTGATCACGCACAGCAATGGCAAGTTGTGCCGCACCGCGGTGTCGAGCTCCATCGCGTTCTGCCCGAACGAGCCGTCGCCGTGCAGGCAGATGACCTGCGCGTCGGGCTTGGCGGCCTTGGCGCCGACCGCGAACGGCAGTCCCACCCCCATCGTGCCGAAGGGTCCCGAATTGAGCCGATGCCCGGGGACAAAGGTCGGGATCGACTGGCGGCCGAAATTGAGGATCTCCTGCCCGTCGACCGACAGGATCGCCTCGCGCTGCATGAAGTTCTTGATCTCCTCGCACAGCCGCAAGGGGTGGATGTCGCCGTCGGTCGGGTAGTTGCCGCCGGCGCGCATGCGCTTTCGCGCCTCGCCGTCGGCCAGCTTCTGCCGCCACGGCTGGAAGCGCTCGGCGGTGCGCGCATCGACCGCCTCGCACAATTGCTGCAAGACCGACTTGCAGTCGCCGACGACCGGGATGTCGATATTGCGCGCCGAGGTGCCCATCTCCTCGGGGTCGATCTCGATGCGTGCGATCTTTGCGTCCTTGCTGAAGCGCGGCGGTGCTGCGTGGCCGATGACGTAGTTCGTGCGGGTGCCGAGGATGATGATCATGTCGGCCTCGCGGAACGCGTCGTTGCGCATCGTCAGGTAGGAAAAGGGGTGGTCGTCGGGGATGACGCCGCGCCCCTGCGGGGTCGTATAGAACGGGATCCCGGCTTTCTCGACGAACGCCTTCATCTCGTCCCAGGCGTGGGACCACAGGACACCGCTGCCCGAGACGATGACCGGTTGGCGCGCCGCGGCGATCGCGTCGATGAGAGCGTTAAGCGCCTTGGGCTCGGCGTAGGGGCGCGCCTTGATGATCGGCCGACCCATATAGCTCCAGTCGACGTCGGCCTCGTCCACGGTCATGTAGAGCACGTCGCCCGGGAAATCGAGATAGACCGGCCCGGGCTTGCCGTTCAGCGCCTTCTGGAAGGCGAAGTTGATCTGCTGCGGCAGGCGCTTCAAGTTGTGGACGCGGTCGGCGTATTTGACGCAGCCCTCGAGCGCCTTGACTTGGTCGATCTCCTGAAACACCTGGCGACCGAACTGGCTGATCGGGCTCGAGCCGCCGAGTGCCACGACCGGGCAACAATCGATTAGCGCGTTGGCGAGGCCGGTGCTGAAATTCAACGTTGCCGGGCCGCTCGCCGCCATGCACACGCCCGGCCCTTGCGTCACGCGCGAATAGCCCTGCGCCATATAGGCCGCGCCCTGCTCGTGGCGCGTGTCGATCAGGCGGATGCCTTCCTTGATGCACGCCGTCTCGGCGTCGAGCATCGGCCCGCCCATGATGAAGAAGATGTCCTTCACGCCTTGGGCCTTCAGGCACCGGGCGAGGATATCGTTACCCGTCAGTTCCGCCATTTACGTTCCTCCTAATCTTGCTCGGCGGGTAGCACCCGCCCTACGCGCGTCGTAGGGCGGATGCAGTCCGCCATTGGGATATTAGATCACGCCTTCCTTGCGCAGCGCCTCGACATCGCCGGCGCTCATGCCGAGCCAGTCGCCGAAGACTTGCGTACTGTGCTGGCCGAGCAATGGAGCGGGGGCGAGCTTTGGCGGACGGCCATCGAAGCGCACCGGCCAGGACGGCATCTTGAACGGCCCCGTCGGGTGTTCCACGGTCTGCAAAATGCCCCGCTCGGTAAAGCTCGGCTCGTTCATTAATTCCATCGTGTCGAGCACCGCGCCGGCCGGCACCCCGGCGCCGCCGATGATGCGCATCGCCTCGTGCTTGTCGCGGCGCTGTGTCCAGTCGGTGACCATCGCATTGATCTCCGCGATGCGCTCGCCACGCGCCTTCGGGGTATCGTAATCCGGGTTGCCGATCAGGTCCTCGCGGCCGAGCACCTTCAACAGGCGATGCCAGTGATCGACCTGGCGGGCAAAGACATAGACCCAGTCGTTGGGCCCGCCCGGCGCGCACGGGAAGATGCCGGCCGGGGCGACGGCGGTGGCGCTGCGCGAGCCGTTGCGCCGCGCCGCCTGGCCCGACGCCGCCTGGGCCTGAAAGGCGATGCGAATATAATGCAGCATCGCATCCTGCATCGCGACCTGGAGGCGCCTTCCTTTGCCGGTGGAGCGGCGCTCGTAGAGGGCGCCCAAGATGCTGATCGCCATCGTCATGCCGGTGCCGGTGTCGCCAAGCGACGGGCCCGGCTTGATCGGCGGCCCGTCCGGCTCGCCGGTGATGCTCATCGTGCCGCCGCAGGCTTGCGCGATCATGTCGAAGGCGAGGTTCTTCTCGTACGGGCTCCCCTCGCCAAATCCCTTGACCTGGGCGTAGATGATCCCGGGGTTCACCGCGCGGATCGCCTCGTAGCCGAGCCCCAGCCGCTCGATCGTGCCAGGCGCCATGTTCTCGATCATCACGTCGGCCTTTTTGGCCATGTCTTTGACCAACGCCAGGCCGCGTTCCGATTTAAGGTCGATCGTGACCGATTTCTTGTTGGCGTTGAATTCAAAAAAATAGAACGAGTCGCCACCGGGAGGGCCGGCGAAGGAGGTCCGGCCGGGCTCGCCGCCACCGGGGTTCTCGACCTTGACGACTTCGGCGCCAAGCCAGGCGAGCGCCTCGGTGCAGGAGGGGCCGGCCTCGAATTGCGTCAGGTCGAGCACTCTCACCCCGGCAAGACAATTGAGGGGCGCGCTGTTTTCATTCATAGGTACCTGATCCTCCCAAGCCGCTGCTAAATCTCACGATAGCGCAGGAGACCGTCCGATGGCGAGCAATCAACCGAGCGTCTTTATCGACGGCGAGGCCGGCACGACGGGTCTCGGCATCCGAAAGCGGCTCGAAATGGTGCCAGAGATCGTACTGCGCAACCTACCCGCGGCCCAGCGCAAGGACCCGTCGGCTCGGCAGGACATTATGGCAGAGTGCGACCTCGTCGTGTTGTGCTTGCCGGACGATGCCGCGCGCGAGGCGGTGGCGCTGGCCGGGGCGCTGGGCAACGACGCACCCAAATTACTCGACGCCAGCACCGCGCACCGGGTCGATCCCGAATGGACCTACGGCTTTCCGGAAATGTCCCCCGATCAGCCCAGGAAGATCGCGAAGTCGCCACAGGTCGCCAATCCCGGCTGCTATCCGACCGGTGCTATCGGGCTATTGCGTCCGCTCGTCCAAGCGCGGCTCGTCCCGAGCGACTACCCGATCTCAATAAGCGCGGTCAGCGGCTATTCCGGCGGCGGCAGATCGATGATCGAGGCCCATGATCGCGCGGGCGGGCCGGCCTTCGAGCTTTATGCGCTCGGTCTCGAGCACAAGCATGTGCCGGAGATCGAGTTCTTCGCCGGGCTGTCGCGGCGGCCGATCTTCATCCCCTCGGTCGGGCATTTCCGCCAGGGGATGCTCGTTTCCGTACCGCTCTACCTCGACGACCTGCCCGGGAAGCCCAGCGGCGCCGATCTGCAAGAGGCCCTGCGCGCGTTTTACGAGGGTTCGGAACACGTAACGGTCGGGGCGGACAGCAGGGCGGACAAGCTCGAACCGGAGGCGCTGAATGGAACCAACCAACTCGATCTTTACGTCTGCGCCAACGAGGCGCGCCGCCAGGCCGTGCTCATCGCCCAGCTCGACAATCTCGGCAAAGGAGCGTCGGGCGCGGCGGTGCAAAATTTGCGGCTGATGCTGGATCTCGACTCTGGGCCTGGCTGATCCGCGCCGCACCCATCTGCCCCTCACCCCGGCCCTCTCCCCGCAAGCGGGCCGAGGGAGGCACCCTCGGCGGGGTTGATCTCGAGACTGGCGAGGCTGCGGCCGCGGGTTTCGGGTAACAGAAGCAGCATCACGACCATGATGGCGGAGGCGAAGGCGCTGAAGACGGCGATTGTGGCGCCGAGCGGCAGGCTCTGGCTGACAAACCCTACGATAGCAGGAAGGAACGAGCCGAGCGCCCGGCCGGCATTGTAGCAGAAGCCTTGAGCTGTTCCGCGCACCGCGGTTGGGTAGAGCTCCGTCATAAACGGCCCCATGGGCGGAAATTTCATCAAGAAGATCGTGAAAAGCGGGATGCCGGCGAACAGCAGCGTCGTGTTGTCCATCGGCACGAACATGTAAATCAGGATCATTACGAAGGACCCGATTGCGGACCACATAAAGGTCCATTTCCGGCCGATTGCGTCGCTCAGATAGGCGCCCAACAAGAAGCCGAACAGCGCGCCGAGGATCTGGACCAGCAGAAACCCTCCGGTGCTGGTCGCCGACAATCCGCGCACCGCGCGCAAATAGGTCGGCATCCAGAGACCGAGGGCGTAGCCGCCACCCTGGGCGCCGGCGACCATCAAGGTCACCTTGACCGTGGTCCACAGATGCGGCTCCCGGAACGCGGCGAACAGATGGCCGATGCCAACCGGCCTGCGATCTCGAGTGCCGCGGAAGATTTCGGGTTCCTCGATATGACGGCGGATCCAGAATACCAAACCCGCCGGCAACAGACCGATCGCGAACAGCACGCGCCAGGCGATCGCCTCGGGCAGAAACGCGTAGAGCGCGGTGTAGACGAGGGCCGCGGCGCCCCAGCCGATGGCCCAACCGGTCTGCACGATGCCAACCCCGCGACCGCGATATTTGTCGCGGATAACCTCGCCCATCAGGACGGCCCCGGCAGCCCATTCGCCGCCAAAGCCGAGCCCGTGCAGTGCCCGCAATACGAAGAGCTGCTCGAAGTTTTGCGCGAACGCACAAAGGAAAGTGAACACCGAATACCACAGGATCGTGATCTGCAGCATCCGCACCCGGCCGAACCGGTCGGCGAGCGTACCCGAGAACCACCCGCCCAGTGACGAGATCAGCAATGTCACCGTGCCAATGAGCCCGGCTTCGCCGCGTGACAGACCCCACAGCGCGATCACCGTCGGGATCACGAAACTGTACATCTGCACGTCAAACGCATCGAGCGCCCAGCCGCCAAAGCAGGCGCCCATCGTCCGGCGTTCCTTTGCGTTCAGTTCACCGAACCAGCCGAGCACAACTTTCCTCCGTCGGGTTCCGCCGCGGTCATCGCACCCGGCACGCCCGTGGTTTGCGGTGTCGTTGTCCTCTGAGCCCGCTTGCTACAGCAAACCGGCCCGACCCCGGGAATTTGGCATGGAGGCTGGGTTTAGATCAGACAGGGGAGTCAACCAGATCCAACCGCCTTTCGATGCGGTCCAGGCGATGGCCGATCGTGTCGGCGCGAACTTCGAGTGCAGCGAAGCGAACTTCGAGGCCAGAAAATCGCGCCTCTAGAGAGCCCATGCGAGCTTCGAGCCCGGTCATCCGGAGCATGAATTCTCGCTCTAGGCCGGCAAGACGCTCATCGATACGGCGCAGATAAATGAGTGCCAGATTATCGGGTTCATCGGCCATTGGTGAACACCTTTGCGCCGTGGAATTCGATTGTCAATCCGCGGCGCGCACCTTGACGTAGGAGCCTGGCGCGTCCTCGATCGGCTTGAGCTTGCCGTCGCCCGGATGCCGCGCCGGCACCTCGCCGCCGGCGTATTGTGAAATCCAGCCCTCCCAGATCGGCCACCAAGAATCGGAGAGGGCGGTCGCGGTGGCGAGCCATTTTTCCGGGGTGGGCGGGTTAATGTCGTTCTCCCAATGGCCGTATTTGCCGCCGGGTGGGTTTACGACACCAGCGATGTGGCCGGAGGCGGACAATACGAATTTGACTGGCCCGCGATAGATTTGAGTGGCGGCATAGGTCGACCGCCAAGGCGCGATGTGATCCTCGCGGGTCGACAGCAGAAAGGACGGCGTCTTTATCTTCCGCAGATCGATCGGCACGCCGTCCAAAGTGATGCCGCCGGGTTTCACCAGCAAATTCTCCTGGTACATGTTGCGCAGGTAAAAGCTGTGCATTGCGGCCGGCATGCGCGTCGAATCGGCGTTCCAGTACAACAGGTCGAACGGGAAGGGCGACTTGCCGAGCAGGTAGTTGTTGACCACAAACGACCAGATCAAATCGTTGGCGCGCAGCATGTTGAAAGTCGTCGCCATCTCGCGGCCTTCGAGATAGCCCCTGGTGTTCATGCGCTCTTCGAGCGCGGAGAGTTGCTCCTCGTCAATGAAAACGGAGAGTTCGCCAGCTTCGGCAAAGTCCACCATCGTTACGAGATAGGTGGCGCTCTCGATCCGGTTGTCGTGCTTGACCGCCATATAGGCCAGCGTGCTGGCGAGCAATGTGCCGCCCAGGCAGTAGCCGATAACATTGGCGCCGCGCTCGCCGGTTGCCAGCTCCATGGCATCGAGAGCAGCGAGCGGGCCTTCGAGCATGTAGTCGGTGAAGCTCTTGGCAGCGAGATGCTCGTCTGGGTTGACCCACGAGATCACGAACACGGTATGACCCTGCGACACGGCCCAACGGATGAAGGAATTACTCGGCCGCAGATCGAGGATGTAAAACTTGTTGATCCACGGCGGGATAACCAGCAGCGGTCGACGCTTTACCTTCTCGGTCGTCGGTTCGTATTGAAGGAGCTGCATCAGGTCGTTCTGATAAACGACCTTTCCCGGCGTGACCGCGATGTTCTCGCCGATGCGGAACGCCTCCATATCGGTCATCTTGATCGCCAGGTGACCCTTGCCGCGCTCGAGGTCGTCGAGCAGGTTCTTCAGCCCATTGAGCAGGTTTTCGCCCTTGCTCTCGATTGTCGTCCGTAAGGCTTCAGGATTGGTCATCAGGAAATTCGACGGCGCGAGCGCATCGACGAACTGGCGCGTATAGAAATCCACCTTACGGGCGGTGCGCTCGTCGATCCCCTCGACGTCGCGAACCGTGCTCTGCAGCCACCGCGCCGTCAAAAGGTAGCTCTGCTTGATGAAGTCGAAGAGCGTGTTTTCGGTCCATGCGGCGTCGCGGAACCGCCGGTCGCCGGCAGATGGTTCGATCATCGGCTCGCTCTCGCCGCCGAGAAACCGCTGAGCCGTGCGCTGCCACAACGTCATGTAGTCGTTCCACAGCGATAGCTGCGCCTGGACGAGCCGAGAAGGGTCAGCCATCATGCGGGCCGTCATCTCCAGGAACGCGGTTCCGATCCCGAGCGAGTCGGCCATTCCGACCCCCTCCTCGCGACCCTGCCGCGTCAGGAACTCGGCGACGAGTTGCTGGCTCTTTGCGGCGATTT
>Ga0210407_10004572_pt1 | contig 10861 bp, 13 predicted proteins | sample IncBWC27MmetaG_FD_150860 | JGI IMG/M metagenome (GOLD analysis project Ga0210407, IMG submission 150860) | Forest soil microbial communities from Barre Woods Harvard Forest LTER site, Petersham, Massachusetts, United States - Inc-BW-C-27-M | ecosystem: Environmental > Terrestrial > Soil >... | reverse complement strand
CGCGGCCGGTCATTTATAGCGTGCATGGGGCGATTGCCGAGCATTACAAGGTGGACCCGGCGAAGATTGGGGAGTCGCACGCGGCGACCATCGATTATGTTATTTCGGCGACCGCGGGTTGAATGCTGGGGACATTTGGAGGTGCGCTGGAAGCGCGCCAAATCGATGCCAGCAACGGGAAGTTGACCGCGGAAGTTACCGGCGAGGTGGAAACTGAGGATAATGTGCTGGTTATCCGGCGGATCCACGTGGCGATGCGCCTGGTCGCTGACCCAGAGGTAAAGGACAAAATCGAGCGCGTGCACGCTATGTATGCAATGAACTGTCCGCTCTACCGCACTCTGCACAACGCCATTCAGCTAACGTCGTCGTATGAGCTCGCGCCCAGCAGCGCCGGACGTTAGTGTCCGTAATCTCCTCACGGGCGGCCCCTCCCCGGGCAGCGAGGACGGATTCATCGCGCAAGAAACGCGAGGTGGAGCGGCGGTCCACTTCTCCGGTAAGCGCGTTAATCAGGACTTGATGTTCCCCAGTGAAGCAACTCTTCTTTGGTGTTGAGATTCTGAGCCAGTTAAGGAGGGTCCATGTCTAGCAATCACTACTCTTGGAGGATGTTGGTAGCCGTGGTGCTGCTGCTCGCGGGACTTGTCCTTGTGGCCCAAGCTGCAGTGTTCCCGGCAGCGATTGTCTTAGCGCTCGGCGTGACGTTGAACCCCGTGGTCAAAGCACAGGGCAAAGAAGCCAGCCCGCCGCGAAGCTCCCCCCAGGAACCCTCGGCCGTTCTGAAAGTCACCACTCGACTTGTTACGGTGGATGTCGTGGCGAGAGACCATCATGGAAATGCAGTGCGCGATTTGAGGCAGGGCGACTTTCAGATCTTTGAGCAGGCTGGCTCACGCAAAATGGCACAGCAAATCGCCTCCTTCCGCCTGCTCGATCGCTCCCTTTCCAAAGTTCCGGAGTCCCAGCGCTCGGCGTTGCAGATTCCCATTGGCGCCTTCACGAATCTCGTTACTACGCAAGAGCTCTCTGCCCCGCCCACAATCCTGCTAGTCGATGGCCTGAATACCGATCCCACCATCCAGGTTCAGACTCGTCAGAAAATGGTGCAACTATTAGCCTCGGCCCCGAGTGATATTCCCGTAGCCGTCTTTCTTCTCGGGCGAGAGCTGCGCATGCTTCAAAACTTCACGACCGACGCCAGACTCCTTCGGGAAGCCGCGCAGCGTGCGATGTCTACCGACGCATCGAATCTGCAGGTGAAGGATCCTCGCGACGATCCTTTCAGTAACACTTCGCTGATGGAAAAAATGGCCGGAGCAGAAGGTCAGAACAACATCCCAGGCGGCGCACCTTCAGGAGCCGGAGCCGGTTCCGCCGCTCTACTAGCTATGAAAGCCAGGAATCTGCAGCGATTCGAGAGGGAAAGTTACGCGGACGCTACGGACATCCGTGCGCAGTTGACTCTGGACGCTCTGCGAATCATTGCTCGCCATCTCAGCGGCTATCCAGGCCGGAAGAATCTCATTTGGATTTCGTCGGCGTTCCCTCTGGTGATCGTCCCAGACGTAGACGTGAACGCACCGTTTAACGTCAGGTTCAGCGGTATGCGAAGCTATGCCAATGAAATTTCCGGTGTTGCGAGCGCCCTCACCGATGCACGAATCGCGGTTTATCCGGTGGACCCGTCGGGAATCGAGACCCAGCAACAGTTCAGCGCATCCTCGGCTCGAAGAACCCCTAACTCTTTTTCCGACGGAGCCACGCTCAATCGCGAAAGCACCGTGCGCTTTTCCAATCAACAATCCATGCAGGATCTGGCAGAACAGACTGGCGGCCAAGTTTGTCTCAACAGCAACGATCTCTCGCAATGCATCAACCGGGCCATCGATGATGGCTCCTCCTACTACGAACTCACATACTATCCAGTGGACAGGAATTGGCACGGCGAATTTCGCAAGTTGAGCGTGAAGACCCGCCGCTCGGGCGTGCAGTTAGCGTTTCGCGAAGGCTACTTTGCCCGCGCCTCCCATTCCAATATTTCCACCAGTGAAGCCAAGGACCTGGACACCCTGGTGATGCACGCGGCATGCAATGATTTCCTGAGTGCGACGGCCATCCTGATGTCCGCTAAGGCTGTTCCTTCCGATCAACCAGGCCAAGCCAAGTATTTTCTGGCTGTCGATCCCAATGCTCTTTCGTTCGGCTCTCCGAAAGGTGGGGTTCGAGCACTGCACCTCGAACTTAGCGCGTGCATGTTTAACGCCCGTGGCTCACCTTTGCAGTATTTCCGTCAAAGTGTTGGGCAGAAATTCAACGAATCTGAGTACGAATCCACACTCGTGAGCGGCATAACGCACACGATGTCGATTGTGCCCAAGCCGGAAACCGCGCGCGTTCGCCTGTTGGTATGCGACACAGCGACCGGCATGATTGGCTCTGTTGATATTCCCTACTTTTCCGAGGCGAGTTCCAGACCGTTCCTTCAGGCGGGAAACAAATCGGATGCTCTTTCCTCGCTGCAAACCTCATCATCGATGCCCGTGCCGAGCGTACCCGAACCCGCGGCCCCTCCCCACGTTATTAAATTTCACGATAAGGAAGGTCGCACGGGCATCCTTGAGTGGGACAGCCGAAAACTGATCTATTCAGGGGACCTTTCTCCGGACGCCAGCGCCCGTGGAATGTTCGACTCTTTGTGGGGCAAGTCATACAGTTGCCAAGCTGGCAGGCTGGTTTCGGTCACTGACCGGAAGACACCAGCGCAGCAACCACTTCACTTTGAGAGCGAGAACCGTATCCTGGACGTATACTTAGATGACGCGACATCCGTTAGATTCTCAGGAGACTTGCTCATCGATTCTAGTGCCAAGCCCTTATTTGAAGCGTTGCGGACTTTGTATCAATGTAAGGCGTCCACAACAGCCGTCCAATAAATCCCGACGTTATACCACATCGCGGGCTAAATCCTGGTAAGTCGGGTTACCGGACAAGTTGCGTACCAGGACTCCACTTCTCCGGTTACGGCGTTTACCAGGACTTAGTGACGCGCCCACCTCAGGTTTAAGCGAGCGCAAACCGCAAGAGCCGATACACAATCCAAATGCCAAATCCGACAACCGAGCCATACCTCAAGCCCGCCTTCGGAGATAAGGCTGTAATGGCCACCAATAGAGCACCAATTAGACTGAAGATCACCGCTTCCCGCGCCCAGATGCGCAGCGTAGCTAGTGGAGGCAGACCAAGCTGCTTCAGCGCGTCAGCCTGGAGCTGCTCTTTTTCCTCCGGGCTAAGACGGTCTAATTCTTCACTTGTATGCTCCATGATTTCTTGAATTGCGTTCCGTTTTTTCATCCCTTAGTTGAACGCGAGGCAGCGTAGCGCGTTCTCATCAGCGAGGGCGGGACACCACTACCACTATTTTGACAATAAACCAGATGCAGCCTATCGCAAAGATTAGAATGCCAAAGAGGATTCCAAAGAATCCGACTGTTGCGATGTTCGTCGTCGGTCTGCCCCACTGCGAGGTTATTGCGACGAATGAAACGATCGCGAGAAGAATGCCGATGCCAATCGTAATCAGAACTGGATTCCACGAAGCCTTTTCGGGAGCAGGGCCAGAGAGCATATGTTTCCCTTCAGCGACCCGCGAGGACGAAACCAGCCACCGACCGACTCCGAAAGCGGTGATGATCCCATGCTACGAACTAGTGGAAAGTGCAGCAACACGCTGTGCTCTTCGCGTCAATGCGACCTCCTGATTATTCCAAAGAATCGGACATTCGGTACTGGTCTGAACTTCTCCGGTTACTGCGTTTACCAGGACTTGAGGATTACTTCCGGTTTGCCCGTCATTCGGCCGAAATCGGCACCACGCACCAGGACTCCAATTTCGCACACGGTAAGCGTGAGGTGCTTACTCAATCTCCCGCACTGGCTTCTGGAGCGAAGCTCCGGCGGCAGCCAGCACCATGAGTCCTCCAGCGAGCAGAAACATGAGCTTCAAGCTCCAGGCAACCAAGAATCCTGCAACCGCGAGGGAGATGGGGGTTATTCCGAAGGAGGCTAGCATGAGGACGCTCGCAACTCGCCCGCGCACCGCGACATCGATCCGCTGCATGATCCAGGCGCCGATGTGGATGTTGACCATTCCCGCCGCTGCGCCCATGACCAGCAGCACGCTGGCGATGCTCCACACTTTCCCCAGCAGGCCGATGGATCCCAAGCAGACACCCAACAGCAACGACACCAAAAGAATCATCACGCCGCGCCGGCGAATCTTCCAGACACCGGCCAGTAGCGCGCCTAGCAAACTTCCCGCGGCAACCGCCGAGATCACAATGCCGTACACGGCGGGCGAACCGAATGTCGCCTTGGTCAAGTACGCCAGACCAATCGAAACCGGCCCGGCAATGCAGAAGTTCAGGATCATGGCCAACAGCATCAGCGAGCGCAGCGGCACATCTTTTCCCACGTAGGCGATTCCCTCCGCGATCGACTGCAACATCGCTTTCCTTGCAGTCTGAGACTTAGGTGGATCCGGTAGCTTCCACAGTGCGCCGATGATAAACAAGAAACTGATGGCATCCACGAAGAAGGCCCATGCCACACCCAACGTTTTAATCACAAACCCGGCGGGAACTGGACCAACAATGGTGGTCAACTGCGCCGCGCTTCGGCTGACCGACGATGCCGCGACCAGTTGTTCGCGCTTCACCAGCGAGGGCATGTAGGCCGTTTGCGCAGGAACGGCAAATGCATCGGCGACCCCGAAGGCAAGCGCCACAGCGTACAGCTCCCAGGTCCGCAAGATACGAAGCCATACTAGAACGCCAATCACGGTGACGCAGATGGTGCGCGCCGCGGCCGTGGCAATCATGATCTTGCGCGCGGACATGCGGTCACTGACGGCGCCGCCCACAAGCATGAGAAGAGCACGCGGAATGGCGCCTGCCATCATGATTGCGCCCATGGCCACGGCGGAGCCTGTCTGCTGCAAGACGAGCCATGGCAAGGCCACCAGATAGAACTGGTCGCCCAGCAGCGAAATGGTGCCGCCGATAAGCCAAAGGCGATAGCGCGCATCACGCAGCGGATGTTCCACAGATGTAGTGGAAGCGGGGTTTGCAGAAACCGTGTCAGAAGCCATAAAGAAATCTCCTTGAAGGATGGCCGGCGGGGAACGCCGGCACTCCAGGTGAGACGGGAATCTCGACGATGTAAATGTAAATTTACATTTACATTTGTGTCAAGCAGTATTTTACTGAGCTCCAGGAGGAAGCCGATGGCCAAGAAGACACTCGAACCACAGCAGGCGCGCAGCAGGGAATCCACACGTAAGCTTTTGAAGGCCGCCGCGGAAGTGCTCGGACAACACGGGCTTGAGGGCACCACCATTCCGCGGATCGCCCAGCACGCCGGGTTGACCCCGGGGGCCGTCTATCGCCGTTTCCCGGACAAGGACGCGCTGCTGGAGGCTGTGGTCATCGGCATCTTGGAGCGGCAGGAACAGAGGTTGCGCATGGCGCTTACGCCCGACATGGTCCGCCAGATTCCTCTGGCCGTGTTTGCCGAGCAGCTTGTCAGCAGCATGCTCGTCAGCTACCGCGCAAACGCCGGCCTATTGCGCGCGCTCCGGCAGTTCTCGCAGGCGCGCTTTTACACGCCGTTTTGTAAGCGAGTCGCCAAACTGGAGATGCGCAGCATCCAGCACCTGGTGGAGTTGTTCTTGCTGCATCGGAATGAGGTCAAGCACCCGGACCCGCCGCTCGCCTTATCCTTCGCCCTGATGACGCTCACCAGCACTCTCGTCGAATTAATCCTGGCCGATCACGATTTGAAGTACTGGCAGGCCGTCATTCCCAAGGACGACCAGTCACTCAAGCGCGAGTTGCTGCGCACCTTCCTCTGTTATTTGGGTATCGAGCAAAAGGAAAGCTGAGCGCCGGACTAATAATCACAGACTTTAACCCACCCACTCGCCAAGCCTTTCCCGTGCGCACGGCAAATTCCCCGAAGCCGGAGTGAACAACCGGTTGTCCATAGAAGCGGCGGCACACGCATTTTGATTCAGGAATCTACTTGGTAACTCCTGAGTTGTCGGCTACCCGGAAGTAACCCTTGGACCCGCCTAGCGATAGGTCGCCAACTCCTGGTTAGTCGGGTTACCGGACATCTGCCGTACCATTACGCGATTTGTCCCGTAAGCGTTTATCAGGCAAGTGAAATTTTCAGTTTGCGTTGCTCTGGCAGTAGCGCCAATTTGCGCGAGACAGAACCAGGTTGCCGCGCAACCCAGGTTACTCCCAACGAAAAACCTTTGCCGAGAGCGCGGTGCAGACAACAAACACTGCCGCAAGTGCTACGACATCGCCCACGTGCGCCGACCAAGCATCGCCGCTCCAAATTCCCTGAAGTAAGGCCACCGCGTAAGTCAGCGGCAGCGCTCGCGCCACCGCATGGAGCACTGGCGGCAGCGAGGCAACGGGCACGAAGAGTCCCGAGAAACCGATCATCGGGTACAAAATGAAACCGCCGATGGGCTGCGCAAAACGCGCCGTCGGAACGATGCTGGCAATGAGGAAACCGATAGACAGGATGCTCCAGGTGCTGATCAGCAGGGCAATCGTGAACGAGAACAACGGAGCATGGACCCCGACGGGATAGTAGCGTTTCCCGGCCAGGACCATCAGGGCCAGCGTGGCTGCGGTGAGTATCAGCTTAACGATCACCTGGGCGGTCAGGATGGTTTGTGGGCGCAGTGGGGTGGCGCGGAGGCGCTTGAGGATTCCGCCTTCGCGGTAGATGGAGATAATGGTGACCAGGGAGATCACTGCGTTGATGGCGATCAAAAGCGATGCCATAACTGGCAGACCCACGTGGATAAAACTGCTGGCGGCGAGTGTGGGCGGCGCGAGCCTGCCGCCGACGATGCGGCCCACGAGGAGGAGAACCAGAACAGGCACAAGGATGGCGCCGAAAGCGCCCATCGGCTCGCGCATGAAGATCTTGATCTCGAGCCAAGTCAGTTTCCAGAGTCCACGTAGCATCATCATCAAACCTACTCGCGAATTGAGTGACCAGTCAGTTTGAGAAACACGTCCTCAAGGTTGGGGAGAATGGTGCGAAATTCCGTGACGCGGATGCGATTCTCCGAGAGACAATGAATCACCTCGGTGACCAGGTCGTCGCCCCGGCCGCGAATGGTGAATCGCGAGTCCGTACACATTACCGCCTCGACTCCCGGAATTGCGCGAAAGCGGTCTTCAGCGAGTGGGTCGGCCGTAGCGAGAGCGACGGTTCGTTCCGGACAGTGTCGGCTGACGAGCCTCGCCGGCGTGTCCATGTCGATGATCCTCCCGTGCTCGATGATGGCTACCCGGTCGCACAGCCGCTCGGCCTCCTCCATCAGATGAGTGGTCAAGAAAACGGTCTTGCCGCGCTCGCGGATGCCCCGCACCAGGTCCCAGATGGCCCGCCGCGACTGCGGGTCGAGGCCCGTGGTCAGTTCGTCGAGAAACACCACCTCCGGATCGTTGATCAGCGCGAGGGCAATAAACAGCCGCTGCTTCTGGCCTCCAGAGAGGTTCATAAACCAGGCCTGCCGCTTGTCGGCGAGGCCGAGCTGTTCGAGCAAGCGTTCACCATCCAGCGCTTTCTTCTGGTAAAGCGAAGCCCAGAGGTCTACCGCTTCCCAGACCTTGATGCGTTTCTGCAACTGCGCCTGTTGAAGCTGAACTCCGACGCGTTCCTGCAGCTTGTAAACCTGACGAAAAGGATCAAGACCCAGAACCGAGATGCTGCCCCGGTCGGGCGTGCGCAGACCTTCGACGCACTCCAAGGTGGTGGTTTTTCCTGCCCCGTTGGGCCCGATTAAACCAAAGATCTCGCCCTCGAGTACGTCGAACGACACGTCATCGACGGCCACCGTTTTGCCGTAGGTCTTGCGGACTCCAGACACTTGAATGACCGGACGCATGATAATTTGCAAAATCTTAGATTCACTGAACTGGACCGAAAGTTTATATCATGGACTCAGGTTAGGTCCTGGCAAGTCGGGTCACCCGACATCTGCCCAGACTGATTTGACGGCGATTCCACTTCTCACTTAAATGCGTTAATCAGGCATCATTGCTCCCCGGAGGTATGCCACATGGGCGTTCTCACTGACGACATGAAGCGTGTTGTTCGGGAGCAGCGACTGGGCTATATCGCAACTGTATGCTCCGATGGAACACCAAATCTGTCGCCTAAAGGAACAACAACTGTTTGGGACGACGATCATCTAGCGTTCGCCGATATCCGGTCACCGCAATCGGTTCAGAACATCCAGAACAATCCGTCCGTCGAAGTCAATGTCGTCGATCCGCTTGTTCGCAAGGGATATCGATTCAAGGGACGCGGGGTTGTCCATCGGTCAGATGAGCTCTTCCAGCGGGGATGCCAGATGTACCGGGAGACCTTGGAAATCCAAGCTATAGTACTGATTCGCGTCGAGCGCGCACTGCCGCTGATCTCTCCCGCCTACGATCGGGGTGCGACAGAAGAGCAAGTCAGAGATCGACGGCGCCACTATTGGCGCAGACTATGGGAGGGAGTCGAGGAATAAAGCCCAATCGACTTGTCCGATTACGGCGGTGGTCTCAATGGGTCGACGCAACACTAGGCCGAGATTCCCTTACAGGGACCTGAATAGCTAAGATTTGTTCGCGTGCGTTGATTCAAACGGAACACCATCCTGGCTAGGGTCTGACTGGTTACAGTCGGAGATTTTTCTATATAGCCACGGCTACGTAGTGCCGGGCAGTTCCAATCCCGCGGAAGACGTCGGCGATCCGTTTACCAGGTTTTTCATGCTGTCGAGCGGGTACGCATTGGGCGGGTCTTCCTGCGCCACGACCGGATGGGCCATCCACGAAGCCCTGTCGAGCCAAGGCATCGGAAACGGCGTTTGGCGACGCCGTCCGTTAATGATGGCCCGGCGGCTTATCGCCTTCGATGGGGGCGACGGCAGGCTGGGCAGGGGCGGAGAGGTTAACGTGCGCTCCCGCCTCGATGAGTTGCGTCTCGCCGGGACCCTGGAAGAAGGTGAATCCCGGGCGACCCTTCCAGGCCTGCGGCCCACCTAACCTGAGCCCATGCTGGAGCGTTACGTCGTGGATTCTTGTGACCAGGGCTTCATACTCTTTGTCGCCCTGCCGATGGCCAGAAAAATTACCCAGGTCCGTACTCGCAGCAAAGATGACATCGATCCCAGGAACGGAGGCGATCTTTTCGGCGTTTTCGACACCAACGGGAGTCTCAATCATGATGACCACCACCATGTTGTCATTGGCGATTTGGCGATAGTCACTTCCCCACAGGGCCCCGTACTGGCCGTTGCCCTGGCTGCGTCGACCTTCGGGCGGATACTTGGACCACTTCACCGCAGCCTGAGCCTTCTCCACGGTGTCCACCGTGGGAACGATAATTCCTACAGCGCCGATGTCGGTCGCTTTCTGGATATCTCCCTCGGTCGCGTCCGGCACGCGAATAAAGGGCATCGCCGACGCCCCTCTGCAGGCCCAAATCATTTTGGCCACGTCCTCAAAGGTTAGGGGGCTGTGCTGCATCTCGATCCACAGATAATCGTATCCGGCTTTGGCCATGGCGCAATAGATGTTCGGGTCAGGAGAGAAAACTGTAGCGCCCACAATCGGCCTGCCCTCTTTGAGTTTCTGCTTGGCCGTGTTGAAAAGACGCACTGGCGCCTTTTGCTGCTGCCCTTGCGCTACTCCAAGCACGATCCACAACAACGCCAAATAAATCGCAGCGAATGCGAGGTAATACCGTGTTCTCATCGGCTTTCTCCTCGGGTGGAAGCATCGCCTCGTGGCGGCGAAGAATGATACTACTCCGCACTGGGCAGGTATCGTGAGTGTCCTGCCTCTAAAATTCGTCCATAAAGTCTGCCAAACCGAATTGCTCCCGGTAGGAACTTGTCCGATAAGCACTTGTTTATCAGGCATATGACCGAGCCTCGGACCGAAGCAATCCGCCACCAACGGTCTCAAGACACTGAAGCGCGGAAACTCCCGGACGGTTCCGATTAGGGCACGCGATTCCTTGCTCCAAGAAGAAGCGTTGTAGAGTCAGAAGAGGATCACTGCTAAACCCGCTCGCCGAGGAGAGCCTGCATGGTGCAGATCAAGGGGGCCACAATCAAGGAAGCCGTCACCCAGATCAAAACGCATGCAGGTGATCAAGCCTTCCAGAAGATTCTAGGCTTTCTGGACGAGGATACTCGAAAGATGTTCGAGGGCGAAATCATCGCCTCTACCTGGTATCCGCTGGATAACTACGCTCGATTTCTTGAGGTCGAAGTTCGCGTGCTTGCGAATGGAAGAGAAGAGGTAGTCACGCGCGGCGCGGAGGTGGCAAACGAAAGATCGCTTCGGGGCATCTACAAGGCCTTTGTGAAAGTAGGTTCACCCGAATATGTCGTGGAGCGAATCGCAGCCGTTCACACGACGTACTTTCAGGGTGTCTCCGTCGATGTGCAGCTACCCGAGCCCCGCAAAGCATTGATCAAATACACCGGCTTTGAAAAGCAGCACCGCATCATGGGGCTCGCGATTATCGGGTTCTTCAATAAAGCGCTGGAGCTTTCTGGAGCCAACGACGCGGTCATCTATTTCACCACTCCGATCGAGGAAGACAGAGGATACGCCGAGCTCTCAATTGCGTGGAGCTGAGCGAAGTATCATGAGTCTGGTAAGTCGGTCGTTTCAGCCAACTCCTGATAAGTCGGGTTATCGGACAAGTGACCGGTGCGGGTCATTGTCCCCGCAAGGCGTTGATTAGGCACAAAGTTGTTCTAACC
>Ga0210407_10004569_pt1 | contig 10867 bp, 13 predicted proteins | sample IncBWC27MmetaG_FD_150860 | JGI IMG/M metagenome (GOLD analysis project Ga0210407, IMG submission 150860) | Forest soil microbial communities from Barre Woods Harvard Forest LTER site, Petersham, Massachusetts, United States - Inc-BW-C-27-M | ecosystem: Environmental > Terrestrial > Soil >... | reverse complement strand
ATTCTGCGGGTGGTGAGGATTTGGATTTGTTCCATGCGATGAAGCCCGTTTTTGAAACCATCGCCATGGCCAAGGTGGGAACGAGCGCGGAAGAGTGCCGCGAGTTTGGTTTCTTGCGGCGCGACGATGGCGTTTCCATGAATCGCGACCGCCTCGTTGCCGACGCGAAAGAAACTGCGCTCGGGCTGGTGCGCGGAGGCTGGAAGCCCCTGGCCGCAAGCTGGCAGGAAGGCGCACGGACCACGCAGATCAAAGTTCTCGGCGAAGCGTTTCTTGCCCCGGCCAAGCTGGCGATTCACATGCTCCAGCGCGGAGGCTACGCCACTGAATATGATGGCCAAGTCGGCCGGAAGCTCGGCAACATTCTGGCCGGCGGTGCGCTCTCTTCTTCACAGATGGTGAGCGAACAATACGTCTTGGACCTCGAGCGCGAGGCCTTCGTCTCGCTCTGCGGCGAAAAGAAGACCCAGGAGCGCATGGCCCACACTCTGAAAACCGGCAAACCACTCCGGAATTAGCCGCCGCGCGCGGCGGAGCGTCTTTTAGTGGCCCGGAAATCCGCTCTAGTCTTGAGGCGGGGGCAAGGCATTGTATCGTTCTATGAATGGGGCCGGGATGACCGGGAATCCCCGCGGAGGCTGTCCGCGCGTGATGGCCCACTGTTCGAGCCAGCCTTTTCCTTCTTCCCCGACGTAGGTGTCAGGCATGCTATACGCATCGTCGCCCAGCGCATCTTCGAGCGTGATGAAACGATAGCCCCTCTTGCGCATCAGCCCCACTAGCTCATGAATGTGATCGGCCTCCAACTGATTGGCATGCAAGAGCAGGATCTGTCTAGGTTCATAACCCATCAGATCTTTCGACAACTTCTCGCAGTAGGCAAACACGGCGTCCGAATGCGCTAAATAAGCGCTGGCGATATCCTGTTGTCCGGCCGTGTCTCCACGCTTCCTGGCATCGTCATAAATCCGGGCGAAGAACCAATCCCAGGCGTCCACCGTCACCGGGGCAATGCGGTAGCCGCGCACTACAAGAAATTGTTCGACATCGCGTCTGGTCTGCAAATCCCGGCCCGTATCGAGATACGGGTGCCGGAAATATCTCAGCTTCATTTTGTGCTGAGCAAGCAGGAGAGTTGTTACGGACTCGCCCTGCACGATCGCATCTTCAAACTCTTTCAGCCCGGCCCTGTTCAACGACGTGTGCGCGAACGTGTGGTTCCCCAGCTCAAATCCAGCGTCAAGCCACATCTGGAGGGCTTTTATTCTTTCGTCCACTTCTCCCCATTTGTAGAGTTTCTTTTCATTCACGAATCCCACTGCCGGAATTTTTTCTTCGCGAAGCGCCCCTAGCAATTTTGCGGTCATTTGAGTAATGTCCGGGGCAGACATGGAATAGGCGGCGCCGGCGGGTAGATCGTCGATGGTGATCGCGACCTGACGTCCGGGCGTTTCGGGCATCTGGGATCTCAAATTGCCGCTCGCGAGAAACGATGCAACAACCGCCAATAACAGTCTGCTCCCTAACTTCATGGAATCTGCCCTCCTGCCGGAATATAAACGTTGAATTCTAGCGCAATTTGCCTTTGTGCGCTCCTGGCCCGGATGCTCGTCATACTGTATAAAAACATATTGTTTATGCGTTTCGAAATGCGGTATTGTACGCATTCGCGGGAGGCCGGTCGTGCAAAAATTCCTGCCGCCACGGGAGGCGGCCAGCATTCTGGGTGTCAGTTATCCCACCCTCAAGCAGTGGATCTACCGGGGGAAAATCAAAACTACCAAAACACCCGGTGGACATCACCGCGTCCCTGAAAGCGAAATCGACCGGTTGTTTCCGACAAAATTGACACGAGGAGACTTGTCTTCGCGCCGCGGGAGCTTCCGCAAGATCAGCGGCAGAAACCAGCTCATCGGCCGCGTGATGGAAATCAAGTACAGCGGACTGCTGGCTCAGGTCCGGATCGCCTTCGGGGAACAGCAGATTACCGCCATTATCACCGCCGATGCTGCAAAGGAAATGCGGCTGAAGCCTGGCGAGCGCGCCGCCGCGCTCATCAAATCAACCGAAGTGATGATTTTGCGGGTGTGAACCCGGACAAGAATCTTCGCAGGGAGATCGCGGAAAGTCCGGGAGCGGTGCGGGAGCTTCTTGGGATCCGATATGGGCTTGAGTGAAAAAATCGTCATTCTTGCTCTTCTGTTCGGCATCTCCTCGCCCGCCGATCCGCAAGGCGCCGAAATTCGCGTCGCGGCCGCGGCGGATTTGAAATTCGCAATGGATGAATTAGGAATGCAATTCGAAAAACAAACCGGGACAAAAGTGAACGTCACCTACGGTTCCAGTGGAAATTTTCTTGCTCAGATCGAGAATGGCGCGCCCTTCGACATCTTTTTTTCGGCGGACATGGACTATCCCCGAAGATTGCAAGCCGCTGGACTCGCCGAGCCCGGAACACTTTGCGAATACGCCATCGGGCGAATCGTGATTTGGACCCCAGCGGACGCCAGTGTAGACGTCGCCAAGGAAAAATGGGCTGCGCTCCTGAAACCTGACGTGCGGAAAATAGCGATTGCCAATCCGGTTCACGCGCCCTATGGTCGTGCCGCGGTGGCGGCGCTCAAGAGTGCGGACATTTATGATCAGGTGAAATCGAAGCTAGTCTACGGTGAAAACATTTCGCAGGCCGCGCAGTTTGTCCAGTCGGGAAATGCACAGGCTGGAATTATCGCTTTATCCTTGGCGATTTCACCTGGCATGAACAGCGGCAAGAGTTGGGAAATACCTTCTGAAATGTATCTTCCGATCGAGCAGGGTGCCGTCCTCCTAACAAATGGCAAGAATAAAGAGCAAGCGCGGCGATTTCTCGATCTGATAAAGAGCGCAGCCGGTCTGGCGGTTTTGGAAAAATTTGGATTTGCAGCCCCGGCCGTTCCAGTATCAGCAGGGAAGCGCTAAGCATGGAAGCACTCTTCTTATCCATTAAACTCGCGTTGTGCGTTTCTGCGATTTTGCTCGCCTGCGGAATTCCCCTGGCCTACTGGCTCGCGAATTCGCAATGGCGCGGGAAATTTTTGCTCGAAAGCGTTGTGGCCCTTCCCCTCGTGTTGCCTCCCACTGTTCTCGGATTTTATTTGCTGGTCGCCATGGGCCCTCGCGGCCCGTTGGGCCGGCTCTGGCAATCGGCCTTTGGTCATGGTTTGGCGTTTACGTTTGGCGGCCTGGTGATCGCCTCTGTAATTTATAGTGCGCCCTTCGCCATTCAGCCGCTGCTCTTCGCGTTCGAAAACGTGGATCGCGAATTGCTCGCCGCTTCCGCGGTCCTCGGCGCGGGACGGCTGCGAACTTTCTGGCGCGTGATTCTGCCGCTCTCTATTCCGGGCGTGATCACCGCTATCGTTTTCAGTTTTGCCCACACGATCGGCGAATTCGGCGTCGTGCTGATGGTCGGCGGAAATCTCCCCGGCATCACCCGAACAGTCTCCATCGACATTTACGACCACGTGCAGTCTCTCGAATACGCGCAAGCGAACCATCTGTCCCTGACGCTTCTCGGGATTTCCTTTGCGGTGCTCGCCATCGTTTACGGAATGAATCGCAAAGTCGTCCGCCGCCTCTGGGCGCCCTGGGCGGCGAAGTAAATCGCGCGATGCTGAGCGTTCAGATCCGCAAGGAGCTTCATCGCGCGAACTCTTCTCCTTTTGTCCTCGATGTGAGCTTCGAAATTCCTCCAGGAATCACCATCCTCTTTGGCCCCTCGGGAGCCGGAAAATCCACTCTTCTCGACTGTGTGGCGGGCCTAACGAGACCCGGCGCGGGGCGCATCTCGATTGACGGGGAACTCCTGTTCGATTCCGCGAGCGGAGCGAATCTTTCCCCGCAAAAGCGCCGCATTGCCTACGTCTTTCAATCGCTCGCGCTCTTTCCGCACTTGAACGTGGAAGCCAACGTGAGCTACGGTCTCGCGAGCCTGTCTCGCGATGAACGCCGCACGCGTGTAGACGCCGCCCTCGCTGCATTTCATGTGGAAGTACTGAAAGCACGGAAGCCCGCTGCTATCTCTGGCGGCGAAAGACAACGAGTGGCGCTAGCAAGATCCCTCGTGACCTCGCCTCGCGTGCTGCTTTTGGACGAGCCTCTGACCGGGTTGGACGCCAAGCTCAAATCCTCCATCATTGACGATCTGCGCGCCTGGAACTCCGCGCAGCGCATCCCCATCGTTTACGTGACGCACTCTCGGGAGGAAGTCGACGCGCTCGGCGAGCGTGTGATTGCTATCGACTATGGCCGCGTGATCGACTCGGGCCACCCACAGCAAGTCCTGGATGCCCCGCGCCGCAAGCGCCTGGCGCAGGCCGCGGGTTTCGAAAATTTGCTCCCGGGAAAAGTGATGGATCTTCGAGAGTCTGACGGTGTCATGCGCCTCCGCCTGGAAGCCAGCGAATGTGAGATCGAAGTTCCGCTCGGGTACGCAATGCCGGGAGATCTCGTTCGCATAGCCGTCCGCGCGGGCGATATTCTGCTCGCCACCGAACGGCCGCGCGGTCTGAGCGCTCGGAATGTCTTGGAAGGGCGCATCGACTCGATCGAACAGCGCGGCGCGATCGTTATCGTCCGTGTTGATTGCGGCGTGAAATTTACCGTGCACGTAACTCCCGGCGCTGCCCGCGCGCTGGAGCTATCTCCGGAACGCAAAGTCTGGCTGGTGCTGAAGACCCACTCGTGCCATTTAGTCGCCGATTAGCGCAATACTGGCAATCCTTCGCAACACGTGCTCCGCTGTTGGAACGCTGTGCGATACCTATCACGCCAAGAGGTTCTTGCTTAGTGTCTTAGGATTTGGGTTTTGCCGAAGTGGGAGCGGTGGCGTGAGTGGAGGGACTCGTGGAGAACTTTATCTCGTCGGCTTCCAGCGTTTCACCGTTTGGCGTGGCGGGTGTCGTGACGTGAGAAGTGACGTGAGAAGTGGCGTGAGAAGTGGCGTGAATCACCACTCTCTGTCCCACCGCCAGATCGGCGGCCTTCGCTGGTTTGTCGGTTTTCTCGATGTGCAGGATGTACGCGGTCGTTGCGACCAACTTTACTTCCACGGATGCGCCTTCCGCCGTCTTCACCACCACCGAATCCGGAGTGATTTTTTCAATTGTTCCGGTGACATGTTTCTTGTTGCCATGCGCCACGCCAACGCTGGCTGCAAGCAAAAGCATTCCAAGAAATCCCCAAGATCGCAGCTTCATGAATTTCTCCTCGTCAAAATCCCCTCGAATGTCGCCCGCCGTGCCGGCGGTTTCATTGTGTTTTTGGTGCCAGCTTCGTTTTTCTCGCTCCATTGCCGGGAACAAATTTGATTTGCTCCGCGACGTTCTCGCCATTCCTCGCCACCACTGTAATCGCCACTTGATCCCCCACCGCAAGATCCTGGGATCGCGCCGATTTGTTCGCGCTGCTATCGAAGTAGGTGGTCGAGGCGTCGGTTTTCACCGCAACGATCTCTTTCGTGTGCACTTCCACCTCGATGTAGTTCTTCCCCATGCGGTAAACGCTACCCACGATGAGACTCTTGCCCGCCCGCGCGATACCCGAGCAGACCAGCAAGAGCACGCAGGCAACGTATGTCATGCGCCTGAACGCAACGCTCCAAGTCCCACGCTCTTCTCTAGTGATGATGCCCCGCCTGCGGATTTGGTTGTGGTGGCGCGCCATTTAAAAAATCATCCTCTTGCTGTTCTTCCGTGCGATCCTCTGGCCCCTTTGGATTATAACGCTCCATATCCATGCGTTCTTCCGCGGTCAGTTGAGGAAGATGCCGTAGGAAGAGCACCAGTTTCCAGCTGTCATCTTCCGCACCCAGAGTTCCAAATCCCGGCATGCCGGTGAATCGTACGCCGTTCTCGATGACCCAGAAAAGCTCCCCGTCCGAAAGTTTTTGTGTTTCTTGCAAACGCAGATCCGGCGGCTTCGGATACATACCTTTGCCAAGCAACGTGTCTCCGCTGCCGTCATTCGCATGGCATGTCGCGCAGTGATCGGCGAAATGCAGTCTAGCCTCGCGCAGATTTTCCGTGTTGGCGGTAAGTGGATTTCGCGCCTGCCGGGCGCTCTCGGGCATAACCATGTGCCTAACGTTTCGCGCGGCCATCGCTTCCAAATGCGTGGGGGTCGCGCGCGCGCTGAGGCCGTCGTGCAGAAAACGCGCCGCCACCGCCACGACGAGTCCCGCAAGCGCGACCAAGACCACCAAAATATAGGTTCTGCGTTTCATTGCGTCAGCATTCACCCCGGCCATTCATCGGACAAAACTTCATGTTACCCGACCGGGAAGAAAGTTGGTTAGGGATCCTGACTAAGCCGAACTCCCATCATCGTAGCCGTCGAAGCGGCGGCATCGCTTCTCCTCTGGTAGGATAGTTCCCGATGAGTTTGACGCAAAATCCCTTGAGGCTCGCGCCGCCGGAGAAGCCTCCCGCACATTCACCTGACGTGGAAGCGGCGCTGGCCGCTTGTCCCTCCGAAGTGCGCGAAATCTTGGAATCCGTGCGCACCGGAGTGGAGCTGAACTTCACGCAGGCGCTTACGCTCGCCACTGCCCAAGGCGAATCCCTGGATGCCCTCGTTGCCATCGCCGACGCTCTGCGCCGGGAATCCGCAGGCGACGCCATCACTTACGTCGTGAATCGCAACATTAACTTCACCAACGTCTGTTTTGTCGGCTGCAGTTTCTGCGGCTTCGCTCGTGGTGCGGGTGCTTCCGACGCCTATTCGCTTTCGTTCGATGACGTTGTCCGCAAAGCGCGCGAAGCCTGGGAGCGCGGCGCCACCGAAGTTTGCATCCAGGGCGGCCTGCCTCGCGATCTGGACGGATTTTTTTATCGCGATATTTTGCGCGCCATCAAGCGCGCCATCCCCGCGATGCACGTCCACGCCTTTTCGCCCATGGAAATCTCTTACGGCGTGGAAAAAACGGGAATGCCCCTCCGCGATTATCTCCGCATGATGAAAGAGGAAGGCCTCGGCAGCATCCCGGGCACTGCCGCGGAAATCCTCGACGATCGCGTCCGCCGCGAGCTCAGCCCGAACAAGCTGCCGGTCGCGCGCTGGGTCGAAATCATCAGCACCGCGCATGAATTGGGAATCCCCACGACGTCCACGATGATGTACGGGCACGTTGAAGAGCCTGCGGACTGGGTCCGACATATTTTGCTGCTGCGCGGAATTCAGAAGCGCACCGGAGGCTTCACTGAATTCGTGCCCCTGGGTTTCATTCATTCGAATACCCGGCTTTACAAGCACGGCGGAGCCCGTGCCGGCGCCCAGCACGACGAGCATCTGCGTGTTCACGCTCTATCGCGCGTCCTGCTCCACCGCGCCATCAACAACGTGCAGGTCAGCTGGGTAAAACTCGGTTTCGAAATGTCCCTGGCCTGCCTGAACGCCGGCGCGAACGATTTCAGCGGCACGTTGATGGAAGAAAGCATTTCCAAGGCCGCCGGCGCGACGTTCGGAGAGTTCGTATCGCCCGAAGAATTTCGCCGGTTGATTCGTTCTATCGGGCGAATCCCCGCCGAGCGCACCACCACCTACAAGATCCGGCACCTTTACGATCAGCAGGAAGAGTTCCCGCCGCGGCCAGCCGTACAATTCCAGCTCGCGCCCGCAGAAAAACATCTGCCTTACGCTGAAGGAAGCTACTGAAGAGGCATCGACTAAAAAAATGCGCGCGCTCCTCTTGCCGGTCAAGGACCTCAATAATTCCAAGCAGCGGCTCACCGGCGTCCTTACTCCTGATGAAAGATTCTCTCTGGCGCAGGCGATGCTGCAGGATGCCTTTCGCGCAGTCCGCGGTGTTCGCCTCGCGGAAAAAGTCTTTGTCGTCACAAATTACGAACCGGCGGTTCGCGCCGCTCGAGAAAATGGCTGGGAAATTCTGCGCGAGGACCATCAAGTTTCTGAAAGCGCTTCCGTCGATTGGGCCTCGCGCATCTGCGCGGAAAAAGGCGTGACCTCTCTGCTGCGCTTGCCACTGGATTTGCCGCTCCTGCAAGCAGCGGATGTGGATTCGTTGCTGACCGTTGCGCCCTCGTTGCCCGCCGTTGTTATCGTTCCGTCGCGCGACGGTACGGGGACCAACGCGATTTTGCGCACGCCACCGGCGTTGTTCCCCTCGCACTTCGGCGAGGGCAGCTTTGCGAAACATTGCGCCGAAGCGGAACGCGCCGGAGCCGCCATCATCGTCCGGCGAAATCCGCGCATCGAAATGGACGTGGACGACGAAGCCGACTTGCGCGCGCTCCTTCGCCACGATTTGGGTGGCACGGAAACCGGGCGCTGGCTCGAGACCAGTGGTGTCGCAGCAAGATTCCGCGAAACTGCGGCCGTGCGGGCCAGTTTTGCGGGAAATCTCTGACGCAGTTGCGCGATGTCTTTGCTTCGTCAACACTCGGCACGCAAGAATCAGAAGCGTGCCTTTGTGAAAACTCGATGAAACAGAAGATTCAGCCCAATCTCGATGCCGCTGTTGCCGGCATCCCTGATGGCGCGACCATCATGTTCGGTGGCTTTGGTGGCGCAGGCTTTCCGAACAATCTGATTCAAGCCTTGGCTCGCAAAGGCATCAAAAACATCACTGCCATCAGCAACAACTGCGGGACCAAGGAGGGCGAACTTGGCCTACTCTTCAAGAACAAACAGATAAAGCATGTGGTTGCCTCGTTTCCCGGCCCGCACTCATTTTTCTTTCAGGAACAATTCGCAAAGGGAGAAGTAACTCTGGAGCTCGTCCCGCAGGGAATTCTTTGCGAGCGCATGCGGGCGGCTGCTGCGGGACTCCTCGGTTTTTACACCTCCGTCGGCGTGGGAACCGAAGTTGCCGCCGGCAAAGAAGAGCGCGTCCTGAATGGCAAGCGCTGCATCCTCGAGATGGCGCTGCACGCCGACTACGCGCTCATCAAATCGCAAAAAGCCGATGGCTTGGGCAATTTGACCTACCGCCTCGCCGCTAGGAATTTCAACCCCATCATGGCCATGGCCGCGAAGACCACCATCGTGGAGACGGAAGAGATTGTGCCCGTCGGGGCAATCGATCCGGAAAACGTGATCACTCCCGCGATTTTTGTTCACCGCATCGTGCAGGCGAAAGGACTCCGCTATGCCGGGTAACGGCATACAAAAAAATGCCATGCGGGGTGACCGCATGCAGGAAAAACATCATGCCGGATAAACCACGACTCACGCGCGAACAAATCGCCCAGCGCGCCGCGTTCGAACTGCCCGACGGCGCCTGCGTCAATCTCGGCTGGGGAATCCCCAATCTTATCGCCGACTATTTGCCAAAAAACCTCACCGTCTTTTTTCACAGCGAAAATGGAATTCTCGGCATGGGTCCGCGCGCCAAGGCTGGCGGAGAGGATTACGACCTCGTCGACGCCATGAAGGTGCCGGTCACGCTAATTCCCGGCGCCTCTTTTTTCCATCAGGCGGACGCTCACCTGATATCGCGCGGCGGCCATCTCGATCTTGCCGTGCTCGGCGGCTTCCAGGTTTCCGAAAAAGGCGATCTCGCCAATTGGAATGTGCCCGGCGCGAGAGGTTCCGGTGGAATTGGCGGCGCTATGGATATCGCCGCCGGCTCGAAGAAATTGATGGTCTGCATGGAGCACACCACCAAGGAAGGCGCGCCCAAAATTGTGAAGACCTGCACCTATCCGCTCACTTGCCTTGCGTGCGTGACCACCATCGTCACCGATCTCGCGGTGATCGACGTTACGTCGGAAGGTTTGGTTCTTCGCGAAACCGCACCTGGCTGGACTGTGGAAGAAGTCCAGCAGCTTACCGAAGCTCACCTGATCACCCGCGGGCGTGTTCCGGAGATGCGGTTCGCGTAATCACGTGAGCGTGCTAAAGTTCCTATGTTCAGAACAGTGCACAAGGAGGTTTCCATGGCAGAACAAATTCCCGAAAAATACGTCGATCTCTTAAAGAAAAAAGCTTTCGCCAATCTCGGCACCATCATGCGCGATGGCAGCCCGCAGGTAACTCCCGTCTGGGTGGACTACGACGGAAAGTTCGTTCGCGTGAATTCGGCGCTCGGCCGCGTGAAGGACAAAAACATGCGACGCGATCCGCGCGTTTCTCTTTCCATCCAGGATCCGGAAAATCCTTACCGCCATCTGGAGATTCGTGGAAAAGTCGCGGAGATTACCCAGAATGGCGCGGACGATCACATCAACAGTCTCTCGCAAAAATATCTCGGCAAACCTGTCTATCCCTTCCGCGAGCCGGGCGAGGTACGCGTCACGTACAAGATCGAGCCGCAAAAAGTCAGCTCGATGGGCTAAACAGCCTCACCTTCGCGCGACGCAATGAGATCTTTTTCAACCGGGAGCGCTTCGTGCGTCTCTTAGCGCCACTCGCGGCGCTCCTTGTTTTTCCTGCGGTGGTTTCTGCGCAGGAGCCACTCACCTATCGCGTCCAATACACTCAACCGAAATCTCCGCAAGTCCACGTTTCGCTCCGCGTACCCGGGGGTGCGGACGCGCCAATGACTTTAATTATTCCGCGTACCATTCCCGGTGGTTATGCCGAGCGTCCTTACGACCCATTCGTCGAAAACATTCATGCATTTTTGCCCGGCGGCAAAGAAACGGAAGTCTACCGCGAAGAATTTGGACCACGCTGGAAAATCGGCAACCCGGGCGACCGCCTCGACCGCGTGGAATACGACGTGAACATTTCTCGCATGGAGCGCGAAATTCTCGCCGCCTCGGATTCTTCCAAAATCAGGGATGGCTACGTCGGGCTGCTCGGCTATTCGATTTTTGCGTTTCTCCTCGGCCGGGAAAACCAACCCATTCATCTCGAAGTGAGTGGA
>Ga0210407_10004566_pt1 | contig 10868 bp, 10 predicted proteins | sample IncBWC27MmetaG_FD_150860 | JGI IMG/M metagenome (GOLD analysis project Ga0210407, IMG submission 150860) | Forest soil microbial communities from Barre Woods Harvard Forest LTER site, Petersham, Massachusetts, United States - Inc-BW-C-27-M | ecosystem: Environmental > Terrestrial > Soil >... | reverse complement strand
TTCCATCTCGCGAAGGGGTTTTTCGGTTTCGAGAAACGCTTTGGCTTTGATCAGCAACTCGTTTTCTTTTTCGAGTTCCGGCGTCTTCATCTTCTTCAAATCTTTTTCCAGGCGCTCGAGCCGCTTTTCGATCTGGCCGAGATCGCTGACCATCAAATCGAACTCGACGTTCTTGATGTCGCGCAGCGGATCGAGGGGTCCTACGTGGGGAATCTCATCGCTTTCAAACGCCCGGAGGACGTGAATGAGCGCGTCCACCTGGCGAAGATGGCCGATGTAAGCAGTCTCTTTCAGCGCGTCCTGGCCGATGGCGCCTACGTCCACGTACTCGACGGAGGCATGCGTCAGCTTCTTCGGGTGGTAGAGCGCAGCCAGCTTGTCGAGGCGCTCGTCGGGCACCTTTGCGACGCCAATGTGTGCCTCCCGCGGATTTGAATATGCCTGCTCGGAAAGGTGGACCTTCGTCAGAATGCCAAATAGAGATGTCTTGCCGACCTGCGGCAAGCCGATGATGCCAGTGTTCATTGTTAGTTCTCAGTTCCCAGTTCTCTGTTCTCAGTTGAATCAAAAGAATAAATCATTGGGGCCGATACGCATACGCACGCGGACTGCAGGACGCCGTGCTAGGCTGAGCAGAATGCGGTTGAAGCGAACAACTCACCATAAACATCTCTTTTGCTTTCTTGCCGGGGCGCTGATTGCTTGGATCGCTTGTGCCATCTGCGTTTCGGCGCAAAGTGCGGCGCAGAGTCCGGGGCGGATCCACTTCCTCTTGCAGTCGCGCGAGGTTGTCGAAGGCCATTTGAAGTCGTTTTCAACGAAGAACAGCGAACGTGAAGCGCTGATCCGGCAGTGGTTCGCCGATGCGGGGTGCAAGGGTGCGAATCTCTCGGAGCAGGCGCTTGACCGCAAGCTGCCACCGAATGTTATTTGCGTGTTGCCTGGCGAAACGCAGCAGGTTATTTTGGTCGGCGCGCACACCGATAAGGTTGAGAGCTTTGGCGACGGCGTGGTCGATAACTGGACTGGAGCCGTGTTGTTGCCAGCCCTCGTTGACAGCCTGGGCGGGCAGTTGCGTCATCATACGCTGATCTTCGTCGGGTTCTCATGCGAGGAGGAGGGGTTGGTCGGATCCAGGTATTACGTGGACCACCTCACTGATGCGCAGCGCGCCCGAATTGAGGGCGTGGTGAACTTCGATAGTCTGGGACTCGGTCCGACCGAGGTCTGGGTTTCGCACGCTGACAAAGTGCTGCTTGACGCGCTGGCCTCGGTTGCGGCGGCGAGTAAGCTCCCGGTGACCGCCAAGAACGTGCCCGAAGGCGCTACCGCCGATTCCGAATCGTTCGCTCGCTACCAGATCCCGCGTATCACCCTGCACTCGGTAACGCAAAAGACCTGGCCGATTCTGCATTCGTCGTCCGACAAGATGGCAGCCATCAAGATGAACGATTACTACGATAGTTATAAGCTGATCGCCGCGTATCTGGCGTATCTCGATGATGCGCTAAAACCGGCGGCGGCGAGGACGGACAAAGCGGCGCACTAACGGAACCCTTTCGTGAATTGTCATCCCGAGCGGAGCGAGGGATCTGCAGTCCGCGGCAAGATGCAGATCCCTCGCTCCGCTCGGGATGACAACAGCAGTAAGGGTGTCCCAGACTCAGTCAGAGCGGATTCCCGTTTATCGCAATCCTTGCGCGGTGGTGTACAACGCAACCAAGCCCAGCAAGAGCACAGCCACCTCGAACTTTTCCGACCACATATGCAGGCGGTCAAATTCCATGCGCAACGGATTGTCGGGAGGCAGATCGTCGATAACGCCAATCTCAGCGCGAATGGTATGCATTTTCGGAGAAATCGCGAACTGCGAAATCACGGTCAGCAGCAGCATTAGCAAGATTAGAACGTGCCGCGCCGCCAGCGGGCGCGCGTTTCCCGAGGCCATCCGGCTGTAGAGCATCGAGGCGATCAGAAAAATAATTCCGGAAACGATGGCCATGTAGTGTAGTCGATCGAGCGAGCGGCCTACGATCGATCCCGCCAGCTGGCGAGTCGGGAGAAGTCCGGGCGAAAAAACTGTGGGCGCGAGTACGAATGCGAAAAAAATCAGTCCGCCCAGCCAGACCACGAGCGACAACAGCATGAGGAACCGGAGAAATGGCATGAGCGAAATTATAGAGGGCGAGCGACAATTTAGATGTGGTGCAAGACTTATCCACAGGCTGAACCAGCGCTGTCACTTACTCCGATGCGCGTGACTGGTTACCCTCATCCTTCCTCATCCCTCATCCGTCCGGAAGGAATCATCTGAATGCAGCGTTCGTTGACGGTCACCGATGTGAATTTCTTGTCCTTGCAGTCGGCAATATTTTGCGTGCAATGTGAGCTGCTTAGCGAAAACAATACGCCGCAATGTCTGGCCTGCGGCAGTGGCGCGGTGCTGAGCCTTTCGCGGGTGCTCGGCGGATCGCTTCGCGGGCAGCAGACGGCACATCTCATCGCGGACGCGGAACTGGACCGGCTGGTGCGGTCGTTGCTTTATACGGTTCCGCAAGTTGCGGCGACCGGCGAAGAACAAAACGACGAATATGCGGTCGAGCATCCTGCGGCAACTTGTTCCGCTCGCCATCGCCTGCGGCCTCGTCATCATCACCATCATCATGAAGGGTCAGTCTCCGCGCCGCATACGCTGATCCATCTTGAAATCAATGCTGGAGAGATTGACCTCGAACCGGGCATCAGCATTATCGCGGAAAAGGCACAGACACTAACCGGCGCGACCGGGGCTGCTATTGCGCTGCGCCGGGGCAATGAAATCGTTTGCCGGGCGCGCACCGGCCGCACCGCTCCCGATATCGGAGTCCGCCTGCAAACCGATAGCGGCCTCTCCGCCGAATGTGTGCGCACCGGCGAAGTGCTGCTGTGCAATGACGCCGAGTCGAACCCCCGAGTGGATTGGGCGAGCTGCCGACGGATGGGGGTGCGCTCGATCCTCGTCGCTCCGCTGCGCCACTTCCGGCGGACGCTGGGCGTTTTTGAAGTTCTGTCGTCGACGCCCCACGCGTTCGACAACAACGATGTTGCCACCATGCAGTTCCTCTCTGGAATGATGGTGGCTACGATCTCGCGGCTTTCCAGTTTGCAGCCGCCGCCGGTGGCGTCGGGCGAGTAGACTTGCTCTGCACGTCCGGGAAATAGTTCTCGCCTAGCGGTGGGAGCGAAGTACCGGGTCGGCAAGGAGATTCCGATGAAGAAGTATCTCTTCGGGATAGCTGTAGTGGTGGCCGCGGTCATGGTGGGCTGGAAGATTCTTGAGCCCGAAATTACCAACATCGTGTTTCAAGACGAGCTACATGATCTCGCGGCCCAGGCTGGTATCCGAATCGGACTGCCGGGGCCAACTTCGGACGAGGAAATTCGCAACGTCGTAATTCGCAACGCGCTAAGGCATGACATCTTGCTCGATCCCCGGCAGGTGACGGTGCGGCGCGACACCCAGAACGCTCCCGCCCTCTACCTCGCGGTCGACTACACCGTGCCGGTGAATCTGCCCGGATATTCGTTCACCTTGCATTTCACACCTACAAGCACCGGCGGCAGGTTCTGATCGTGAAGCCGTGGCAAGACAAAATCTACTGAGAACTACACCGGTACCGGCACGCTCTCCACGATCTCGTGCAGCACTTGCTCGGCTTGCTCGGACTTTTTCAGTGTGGAAGTGTAGAGCGAACCTACCACCACGCGGTGGGCGAAGACGGAAACCACCAAGGGTTTGAAATCTTCGGGCGTGCAATAATCGCGGCCCTCGAGGAAGGCCATGGCTTGAGCGGCGCGGTAGAGCATCTGCGAGCCTCGGGGAGATACTCCGAGGGAAAGATACTCGGACTCGCGCGTCTTACTGACTATGTTGAGCAGGTAAGTGATGAGGGATTCGTCCACGTGGACCTGGGCTACGGCTTGCTGAATTTCGGCAACGTCGGCGGCGTTGAGCACGGGGCGGAGGTTTTCGAGTTGAGCGGCGCCGGCTTCGGCACGGAGAATCTCACGCTCGGCGTTGCCTTCGGGATATCCCATGCGAACGCGCATCAGGAAACGATCGAGTTGCGACTCGGGCAAGGGATAGGTGCCATGGTGCTCGATCGGATTCTGCGTGGCGATAACGAGGAACGGTTGCGGCAGCGGATAAGAATGCGCGTCGATGGTGACTTGACCCTCGTTCATGGCTTCGAGCAGGGCGGACTGCGTCTTGGGAGTGGTGCGGTTGATTTCGTCGGCTAAGAGGACGTTGGCGAAGACTGGTCCGCGCTTGAATTCGAATTTCTGCTCGATGGCGGAGTAGATCGAGATGCCCAGCACGTCGGAGGGCAACATGTCGCTGGTGAACTGGATGCGCTGAAAGGTGCAGTCGATGGCTCGGGCCAGGGCCTGGCCTAGCGTGGTCTTGCCGACTCCGGGGACGCCTTCGATCAGCAGGTGGCCTTTGGCGAAGATGGAGACCAAGGCGAGGCGGAGGACGTCGTCTTTGCCGCGGATGACGCGGCGCAGACTGTTTTCGAGTTCCGCGGCGCGGCGGGAGGTTGCTACCAGAATTTCGGGGGCCATCAGGGGCGATTCTACTATGGGGGGCGCGGAGGTGGCGGTTACCAATGTCATAGTGCGGAGACGCGACTTGCCGCATTTGGTTTCCCCTGTGTACCTCTGTGTTCCCTGTGGTTGAAGAAGTGCTTGAACCACAGGGAACACAGAGGTACATAGGGAAAACCTGCCGCCGAAACTCTTTAGCCGTTCATGGAGACGGCAAGTTGCGTTTACTGGAAGAATTCCGCCGGTCGTCCCGTCAACCGCTCGATTCTTTTCGCCGTTGGCGGATGCGTCGAGAACAAGTTGCCGAAACTCATCCCTCCTAAGAACGGTGCAATAATGAAAAGATGCGCGGTGGATGGGCTGGCTACCAGAGGCAGCCGCTTGGAGTAGGCTTCTATCTTTGCCAGGGCACTGGCCAGGGCGTAGGGATTACCGGTCCAGTGGGCTCCGGTGTCGTCAGCGCCGTATTCGCGGGAGCGCGAGACGGCGAGTTGGATCAACATGGCTGCGAAGGGGGCGAGGAAGATCATGGCAATCGCTGCGATCCCACTGCCTCCGCCGCGATCGTCGCGCTCGCCTCGCATGCCGCCAAAAATCATTCCCCACTTAGCAATCGACGCGAGGTAAGTAATTGCGCCCGCTAACGTGGCGGCGATCGAACTGATGAGGATGTCGCGATTGCGCACGTGGCCTAGTTCATGGGCCAGCACGCCCTCGAGTTCTTCGTCGTTGAGTAGTCCGAGGATGCCCTGGGTTACAGCGACGGAGGCGTGGTTCGGATTGCGTCCGGTGGCGAAGGCATTGGGCGAGTCGGTCGGGATCAGGTAGACCTTGGGCATCGGCAAGCTGACTTTTTGCGCCAGGCGCTCGACGATGTTGTAGACGCGCGGCAGATCATCGCGGCCGACAGGCTGAGCGCGGTAGGTGGCGAGCGCGATCTTGTCGGAGAAAAAGTACGAGACGAAATTCAGGACGGCGGCGAAGGCGAGCGCTATCAGCATCCCGTTCTGGCCGCCGAAAGCGCGGCCGGCCAGCATGAGAAGCAGCGTCATGCCAGTGAGCAGAAGGGTGGTCTTGAATATGTTGCTCATGATTGTTGCCTCAGTTTTTTTGGCTCAATTGATTAGATGCCGGGCGCTGGGCTTTGGGCTCTGGACAGGCTCTGGCCACAGGCAACCGCCGAGCTGCGCTCGGCTTGGACGGACGAATGCGTCCGTCCCTACGCGAGCCTACCCTTGCCGCTTCAGTGCCCGATCTAGCGTTTGGTCGAGGGCTGCTCGGGCTTTTTCGTAATCCGCGGGCGTGATCTTGCCTTGTTTCTTTTCTACCTCTAATTGGAACAGTTCTTCTTTCAGCGCTTCGAGCAGCATCGATGATCTCGCGACCGGAGTGCTGAGTGCGGAGGTCGCGGGCGCCGGCGCGGTTGGCGTCGTTGGATGGACGGCTGCACTGCGGTCGCTCGACGCGACGGCAAGCTTCGGGGCGGAGGTCGCGGCGACTGCTGTTACGGGTTGCCGTTTCGTGACCACCCACCCGCCGATCGCTAGCAGCACGGCGAATCCGCCGAGGATCGGCCAGCGATATCGCTGCAGCGCGTCGGGTGCATCGATAGGGACGCCGAGTCCGCCGCCGGGGCGATTGTCACTCGAACGATTATCGCCCGCCTGCGGTTGGTCCAGTTGCTGTTGTTGTTGCAACTGATCCTGCTGTCGGGCCGCGCCGGAGGCAACCTCTCCCGGCGATTCGGTGATGACTCCGTTGCCGGTCAGCGTGAAGCCGAGCGGCTGGCCGGGCTTCGTCTGTCTTGCAACCTCCACTTGGCTGTCGCCCTGGCTGGGATCCTGCATCGACTGAAAGCTCGGCGGATTCGCGGCCTTGAACTGCATCGTTTTCGGAAGAACGACGACGAGGTGCTCGGCGGGATAGAGCGGCTTGGGATCGATCTTGATCTCGCCGGAGTAGGGCAGAGTGAACTCCAACTGGAACTGCGTTTCTCCGGGACGGAGCGGGAAGTTAATCGCGTAGCGGTTTTTCTCCGCCTGGGGCGCGGCTTCCGAGCTGATCGGTTGGCCATTCGGGGCGCGGGCCTGCACTTGTTCAATCTTTGCGCCGGGGGGCAGATAGAATTCGAAATTGTGATCGTTCATCTGTGTCTTCGCGGGAGAAGACTGGTTATTGACGACAAACAGCCGCACGCCCTGCATGCTTCCGCTGTCGGCCTGGAAGCGAATGACGTCGGCCGTGACGGTGAGGCCAGTTACTTTGGTTGCGACGTCATAGACGTTGACGTCAACCGAACTGACGCCGGGAGGCGCGATCTGGTGATAAGTAACTCCCTGATGGACGGCGCGGATGAGGTGCGGTCCGGCTCCTCCGGCGAGTTTGAAGCTGAATTTTCCGTTGCTGTCGGCTTTGGTGTTGGCGGCGATTTCCATAGTCGTAGTGAGGTTGATGAGGATGACTTCGTCTCCGGCGGCGGGCTTGTTGGTGGTGCCGTTGGTGACCGTGCCGGAGAGGGTCTGGGCCCAGGAGGCGGAGACGAGGGTTAGCGCGAAGATCACGGCCAGCGTTAAGGACTGCGCGAGTTTGGTCAATTCAACTCCTTTGGATTAAGCCAGAGCCTAGAACTTAATCTAGGGATCTCAAGGACGCGCCTTGGAGCGGCCAGTGGTGGACATCGCGGATTTTCACCCAAAAGAGACGATACGGACTTCAGTCCCGCCTCACTCATTGAGTCTTGTTTCCTGTGTCTTTGAGCGGGGCCGACAGTTGAGGTGGGTCACTCATGACCTGTCCATCACTAGTCATGTGGTATTTGACATCGATAGTGACAACCACCGGCACTGCGTGACCATTCTTCTGCGCCGGGTCGAAATGCCAGTTTCGCGCTGCTCTTTCGAATTTCTTGCTCGTCTCTTTGTCGGGGCCGTGAAGGATGCGAGCGCCGCACACATAGCCCTTGTCACTGATTACGGCCAGCAGTGTAACGGTTCCAAAATCCTTCTTGTCCACAGCTGCATCAACAGAAGGCGCGGCCTTCTCCGGGGCGGCTGCACTTAGCGGAGGGGGAGGAGGACAGAGGCCCTTGTTTTCGGCGCGGGTCAGAGTTGCGAAGGCTAGTACAGCGATCAGTGCTGACGTCAGACGCATCATCGGAGCATTCCAAGTCATGACGCCACCTGCCTGGCAGCCTGCTCTAGCCGCGCAATCTCCGCCATGATCGCGGCCGCTTCCTCTTCAAGTGAGGCACGCATGGATTGATAGTCCGTGTCGGGCACCTTGCCGGCCTTGTATTCGAAATTCAGATCGCGCAGGTTCTCGTAGACCGCTTCCTTGCGCTCGCGTAGATAGCCGAGGCGCGTTTTTTCTTCTCCGGCGTAGACTTCGCCGGGATAGAAGAAAACGTAATAGAGAGCGGCGGCGGTCACGACGGAGCAGACGAAAAGGATCATCGGGTTATCTCTCTGCTAAAAATAGTATCGCCGGTATCTGGCCGCATGATTGTTGCCACTTGTCGCCCCTTATTAAGGAAAATAGTCCCGACTGTAGCGCCGGCATCCTGCCGGCTGTCCCGATGGCAGCTCGCTATCGGCGCGGCGGGCGAAGACGCCCGCCGGACAGCCGCCGGGACGGCGGCGCTACACCTGTTCGTCATAGGTCGGTCTCCCTCCGCGCTCTGCGACGGAACTCGTCGAGCCCGTCCTCATTGCCGCGTCGGATGGTGATGCCGTCGGCGAGCGCGGGTGTGGGCCGATTCTTCCACGAGCGCACGACATAGACGACAAAGGTGATGCCGAACGCCAACGCGGCGAAGGGCATGATCCAGGCCACGCGATTGAAGCCGGTGGCGGTGGGCGCGGCGATTACGGTCGGGCCGTAGTCTTGCACGAAGCCTTGCAGGATGAGGTCGTCGTTGTTGCCTTTGTCCAGCGCGGCCTGAAGTTGGTCGCGCATCTTGTCGGAGTATGTGCAGCCGACGTGATTGCATTCGAGCAATATCTGGCCACATCCGCAGGCACACATCATGCGATGGCCCAGGTCTTTGAAGCGGGCGGAATCGTCTCCGGCCCCGATGAAGAGGAAGACGGCGGTGGTGAGGATGAGGGCGTGGAGTGCGCGGCGGACCGGCTTTGCAGGTATGGACCCAACCGATGGCTGGGTTGGTTGGCCCTCAGCGGCTGAAGCCGCGATTGATTTTGCTGCGCTTAGGGCGCGGCTGAAGCCGCGCCCCTTCAAGACAAAGTCAAAACCGCGCCCGTTCAAAGCAAAGTCAAGGTTATGATTCGAGGATTTCATCTCAGTCACCTGCTCCCACATGGGCCGGAGCGCGAACCGGCGTGGTTGCTGCTACCTGGACGGCCACGGCATTCGGCACGAGTGCGACGATGGTGCCGAAGACCATGATGATCAGGCCGATCCAGATCCATGGGACGAGCGGATTCAAGTGCGCTTTAATGATGGGCCGCCCAGTGGTCTCGTTCTTGCCTTCATAGACCAGATAAACATCGGTCACCAGGAAAAGATCTTCGCGGAAGCTGGGGTAAATGCGTGGCAGAGTCTGCGGCTGTTGGCTCGCCTTATAGAACCGGCGCTCGGGATACATGGTCGTAATCTGCTTGCCACCGCGGAACACATTGATGATCGCCCACTCGTTGCCATAGTTGGGATTATCGTCCTGCGTGTAGGACTGGCAGACCAGAGTGTAGGGGCCAATGAAGATTTTGTCGCCAAAGCCCATTTCCTTTTCGACTTCTTTATTGAAAGGCGTGCCGAGGATCCCAATTACGACCAAGGCGACGCCGAAGTGGACGATGTAACCGCCGTAACGGCGCGTATTCCGGTGGCACAGCTGAAGCATCGCGGAGAATAGATTTTGATGGGTCTTGCCGGCAATGACGCGGCCTCCGCGGAGGAACTCGGAAATGACGGTAAAAATCACCAGTGCTGAGAGAACAGCGGCCATGGTGGCATAGAAATACGACGGATCTTCCCAGGGACGCACGCCGAAGAGAATCATCATCCCGCCAATTGAAAGCGCGCCGATCGCGGGGTAGAGGAAATTTCGCTTGAGGCTTTCGAGGGAAGTCTTACGCCAGGCCAGCAGCGGTCCGATGGCTGTGAGCAGCAGGAGCAGCAAGGCAACCGGGACGGCAACGCGATTGAAAAAGGGCGGCCCCACCGTGACTTTGTGTCCCTGCGCGAATTCCGACAGGATTGGGAAGAACGTGCCCCACAGTATCGTGAAGCAGAGGGTGAGTAAGAGGAGATTGTTGAACAGGAAACTGGATTCGCGCGAAACCAGCGCCTCCAGCTTGTGTTCGCTCTTGAGATGCGACCGGTTCACCACCAGGAAGTAAGTACTGACTGCCAGGGTCAAGGCGATGAAGACCAGGAACCACGAGCCGATCGACGATTGCGCGAAGGCGTGCACCGAACTGATTACACCCGAACGCGTGAGGAAGGTTCCGAGCATCGAGAGCAGGAATGTGGCGAAGATGAGCGCCATGTTCCAGACTTTCAGCATCCCGCGTTTTTCCTGCATCATGACGGAATGCAGAAACGCTGTGCCGGTGAGCCAGGGCATAAGCGAGGCATTTTCGACGGGGTCCCATCCCCAGTAACCGCCCCAGCCGAGGACAGCATAAGCCCAGTGCGCGCCGAGGAAAACGCCGATGGTGAGGAAGCACCAGGTGACCATCGTCCAGCGGCGCGTGATGTGAATCCATTTCTCGCCGGGATACTTCATGACGAGCGCACCCAAGGCGAAGGCGAAGGGGACGGTGAAGCCGACGTATCCGAGATACAGCATGGGGGGATGGATGACCATCTCGGGATATTGCAGAAGAGGGTTGAGGCCGGTGCCGTCTTGAGGAAGCGCGCCTTGAATAATGCCGAATGGATGGGCGGCGAAATTCAGAATCAGCAGAAAGAAAACCTGCACCGCGGCGATCACCACCGAAGCGTGCGCGAACAGCCGCTGATCGGTCTTGTAGCGCAGGCGGAGAACGAATCCGTAGCCGGCCAGGAGCAGCGACCAGAACAGCAGCGACCCTTCCTGACCAGACCACAGTACGGCGAACTTATACGCGGCCGGCAAGTCGCGGTTACTGTGATGGAAGATGTAGGCGATCGAGAAGTCGTCGCTGAACGCGGCCACTACTAGAACTATGGCAGCCAACAGCACGGCGCCGAAGGTGGCGATTCCGGCGCGGCGGGCGGTCTCACCGAGACGAGCCGATGCGGCATCCTTATTGAATAACGCCAATAGGCCTGCGAGGAAA
>Ga0210407_10004564_pt1 | contig 10871 bp, 9 predicted proteins | sample IncBWC27MmetaG_FD_150860 | JGI IMG/M metagenome (GOLD analysis project Ga0210407, IMG submission 150860) | Forest soil microbial communities from Barre Woods Harvard Forest LTER site, Petersham, Massachusetts, United States - Inc-BW-C-27-M | ecosystem: Environmental > Terrestrial > Soil >... | reverse complement strand
CCGTACGGACAGCCTCGTCCCGATTCCACCGGCACGATGCGAAAGGTTCCCCATCCTTCGCGGAAACCCTTGAGCAAGGGGTGCATCAGCTTGGGAATGAGATTGAACTGGTGGAGATCAAGCTTGTCCCACGGAATCGTGGGATAGTGATTCAGGGAAGGCTTGCGCTCTTTGCCCATCGCATCCACGGGCGCGTAGATTTCCTTCAGCTCGCCGCGAACCGCATCTTCGACGATTTGCGGCCAGGTCTCATCGGCTTCTCCCAAGGCAACGGCATCGGCGTGGCGGGGGCCACCATCGCGGCCGAGAGCTTCATCGGCCTCTTCAGTCACATGCGGCCCTCCCATCACCACCGGAACTCCCGTCGCGCGAATCGCGTCCGCCATGCGATATGCTCTGGCGACCATCCTGGTCATGGCGCCGATACCAACCAGTCCGATGTTCTGGTCGCGGACGAATTGCGCAATTTGGGTCTCGTCCATCGGTTGGGCATTGCCATCGACCAGCAGGACTTCATGTCCGGGAGGTGTGAGCGCCTGGAGCAGAAACATCCAGAGGTGGGGCATGAAGTTGCGGGTGACCCCGTTGTCAGGGTTGTAGAGCAGAATTCGCATGACAACTCCTTGAAAGCGCTTGCTTGCCAGGCTGGGTCGGTCCCAACGATCCCGGAAGGCCAGCATCTCAGATGTGTCTTGCGGACTAAGTGTTGGCGTCCCACCTATGGCGGCTTCCCATCGCAATACATAACCCCGTCAACGTGGGTGGTGTCAACTCATTGTTGGCGTAATAGCGCGATAGCACTCACAACCCCGGAATCGGCTCGTCCTTGGGCGGTTGGCACCCGTCCCCCGGCACTCCCGACACCGACGATAAGTTCCGGTTAGCCGACAACCAGCCTTTTACACTATGAAACCAAAGAAAAAGAGCCGAGGACGGCTTCTTAATTGCGGTGTTGAATTTGGAAGTGCGGATCATGCGCATGGCATCAGCCTAGGCCACGGAAGAAGGCGGTCAGGTCCCCTGCGACCGCCGTTGGTTCCTCAGCAGGGGCGAAGTGCCCGCCGCGCGGAAAGACCGTCCAGCGCTGGATGTTGTATAAGCGCTCCAAATACGAGCGCGGCAGTTCGCCCTCGGGAACGGTCTGGTGCGCGAAAACACCAAACGCCGTGGGCGTGCTGACGTAGCTGGGAGCGACCGGGTGCCAGCGATTATCCCAATAGTCGCGCATCGACGAGGTGATGCTCTGCGTGATCCAATACAGGGTGAGCGTGGCGCAGAGGAAGTCGTTGGTCGGCGTAACGTCGCTCCACGAGTGCCACTTCTCACCCACGTATGCCGCGAGCCCTGCCGGGGAGTCGTTGAGTCCATAGCCGACAGTTTGCGGCTTGGTGGACTGGATCGCGCTGTAGCCCCGCTCCGTCGTGTCCCAGTTCCGGCTCACCGCAAGATACGACCGCTCGACATCGGACAGTTCCGTATCGTCCACAACGGGGGCGAGATCCGACTCCAATGTGGTGAGATGGATCCCGATCACCGACTCGGGATGGTCTAGCGCAAGGATCGTCGTCACCCCGGCCCCAAAGTCATAACCGCTCGCTCCATAGCGGGAATACCCAAGCTCGGACATGAGCCGGTGCCAGCGTTCTGAGACGTACCGGTAGTTGATGCCGACCTTGGGTGGACGCGCCGAGAAACCATACCCGGGCAGGGAGGGTACGACCACGTCAAAATGCACGAGCATCGGCAGCATGTCCATGTAATCGAGGAAACTGCTGGGCCAGCCGTGCGTGAGAATGACCGGCACACCCTGACCTGATGCCGCACGCTGGTACACAAAGTGGATGCCCTCCCAGGTGAAGTGGTTGAACGCGTTGAGCCTTCGCTCCCAGCCACGCCAGTCGAACTCGTGGGCCCAGTAGGATACGAGGCGTCGTAACCAGTCCAACTCGGTGCCCTGTTCCCAGCCTATACCAGGTATCTGGTCGGGCCATCTTGCATTGCGCAACCGTGCCCGCAAATCATTGAGCACCTCATCCGCGACGTGAATCTGAAATGGTTCCACCGCAATTACCTCCCCTTGGCCATAGCCAGTGGCCAACTGAACGCGCAGACAATGTCGTACAGGGTCTCGTCCGGCACTGTCGGCAAATAGAGATGGGGGCGTTGCGGCCCGCATCAATCCCGTTACGACGTAGTTTAGATCATGCCCCTCTTCTTACGGGACGATAGTGTCTTCTACCGCGGTTGAATGAGTCTAAGAAACTGCCGACACCAGTCTTTATGAACAACTCTTCGGTCTGTAGATGATCCCGTCCGGATCACGGGCAACTCGGAAGTTAGAAGCAGAAGAATCGTAGCTTCCGGATTGAACGGCAGTGGCGAGTGGAGAAATCAGGGACACGAAACGTCCCGTCTGTCCACCAGCACCCGTCCCCCGGCACCTGGACGTTAGGTTGGAACAGCACTGCTTCGTCACATTTCTTAGTGTTATCATGCCCCTATGCCGGACTTGCTAGGTAACTTTGAGAGCTCTCTCGCAGGTGAGGCGTCTAAGCAAGCTATCGCTTTGCTAACGCAGTATCTTAGCCGCTGGAATGTGGGCCTGTCTTCGTCCCAAGAACGACTCGAAACCGCCCTAGCTGAGCATCAAAAAGAGGTCAAGAACTGGTCCGATGAAATCTCATTCAAGGATCTGCTGAGGCCGAAAGTTACTTCAGAGGTTTTCGTACCCTTAGACATCTATCTGCTTCCTCGCAAACAGCGTTTCTCAGACTCGGAAGAGCTTCTTTCAGCGCCTCTGTCCTCCATTTTCGGTGACAGTGATGTCGCTCATCTCGTAATACTAGGGCAGCCTGGAGCTGGGAAAACGACGGCGGTGAAGCACGTCTGCCAGCAAATGTTGACGAGCTCCGAGATTTTTCCCCTACAAAGCTTTCCACTCTTAATTCGGCTCCGCGATTTGAACAACGCGACGTCAGCTAGTGGCGATCTTCAGGACCTCCTGATTGAGCGCATTCAGTCGATGCTCGACATTCCTCTGAGTTTCCACGTAGATTTGGAAGCCGAAGGCGCGTCCGAAGCTCGGAGGTCACTGAGAGAGAGAGCCGTCGTCCAAATATTGGAGACCCTACATCCCCTCATTCTTCTCGACGGTCTAGATGAAGTCTCGCATAAGGCTAAGCGCGACAGCATTGTCGCGGGAGTGCGTCGGCTCGCAATCCAGATTGAAAAAGCGCGCATCATCCTCACTGCGCGGACAGGGGAATTCACTTATCACATCGAGAAGATGACTCCTTACGAGATCGCCCCTCTATCGCCGCACCAAATCCAACAGTTCGCAACTGGCTGGCTCGGTTCCACTGACGCGGTGACTTTTTTGAGACAGGTGCGCGATTCTCCGTTCGCTGATGCCGCGATCAAGCCGCTGACCCTGGCCCATTTATGCGCAATATTTGAACGCGTTCACAAGATCCCGGAAAAGCCTAAATCGGTGTATAAAAAGATCGTAAGCCTGCTGCTCGAAGAATGGGATCAGCAACGCTCTGTTCAACGATTGTCAGCGTATTCGGACTTTGAAGTGGATAGAAAGGCTGATTTTCTCTCGGACCTTGCTCACAATCTTACAACATCGAACAAGACGTCCACGTTCACGAGATGTGATCTCTTGGAAAGCTATCAACAAATCTCCGTGAACTACGGTCTCCGTAATTCAGAAGCGCAGGCCGTCGTAAATGAGTTGGAAACACATACTGGCCTCATTGTGCAGTCCGGAGCTGACCTGTTCGAGTTTTCACATAAATCACTGCAGGAATACCTCACCGCGGTCTTCATTGTGGGGCTGCCATGGATACCCAGGAGTATGATTGATCTTCAGTTGATGCCAAACGAACTTGCGATAGCCACAGCCCTGTCTTCGAGACCGTCGAAGTACTTTCACAGTTTGGTTCTTCAGAATTTCTCAAGGATCAAGCTGTCGTTTCAGTTCGTTCGAACTTTCATCAATCGCATGCTTATTGAGCGACCTGATTTTGATGTGACCCCTGAAATCGGATTGGCTATTCTGTGTTTATATTCCCAGTACCTGCGCGCTTCGATTGAGGAGGGAAGCCAACTCCAGCTCTTCACCTACGATCCATTGTCTTACGCGTTTGAACATCTAAACACTCTCATTCGGGAACGAATAAAGGTGTCAGACCTCTTGGGTATATATCGCGTTCACAGTCATTCATATGGTTTGGATGGTCAAGAGATTTGGAGACTTGAATCCAAGGACCAAGGCGAAGGTCCGTTACACCTTTACACCAGAGGGAACATATTGCCGGCACTTCTATGGGTACGTCGGACCTTGATCGATGAAAGGTCTGACTAGCCGCTAAAATCGGCCTAGTTAGGGGATTGGGACCGTCCCCGGGCACCCGCCGCCCCCTCCAGGGACGGCCCCTCCCCTAAAGCAAGAGTCCCTGCCCGGTGACGCGGGAGGAGGCTTCTGCCATCTGTGTCGCGGGATGATCTAACCGAATCCGGATAGAAAACGCGTCGAATCCTGCAAGGTTACAACCTGGGGATAACTTATGAACCTGCACAGGAACGGGAAAATCGGGGTAACCCTGGGGATTATCGGGGGAATCTTGGCGGCGATTTCGGTGGGTCTTTATCTGCGAGACGGCATGCAAAGCGGGACGCCTCACGTCAAATTATTTCATCTGTTCGTCTTGTGTCTTTGGATGGTCAGTCCACCCGTATGGTTCGCGGTAGAGCCGTATCTCCTGCGTCCTTTCCAGGACAAAGAGGCAGTGAAAAAAACGCAGGAAGTGTGGGCAAAAATCTGGGTGGGTGTTTCTGCGATGCTTACGGCAATAGCGGCCGCATGCGCGAAGGTGTAGGGAAAAGCTTGGGAAGTCCGGTGACAGGCGGGACAATTTCTGATGTTCATGTGATATCGATCGTTTGGCTCGTAAGGATTGGAGACTATTAGAGTAAGGGTCAAGGGCAGTGGTGAGTGACGAGTGGCGAGTGACGAGACAAGGAGCCGGGCTGAAGCACGGCGCGGAGAAAGCGGCGTCAAGCCGCCGCACTCCAAAAAAAGAGCCGGCTAGAAGGCGGCGCTACGTGCAGCAACTTCTCACAAGCGGACTTCGGAACAGCGTTCGGGGTCCGCGTTAAAACGTAACTTCAGGCTGGCGCGGCATCCGGTAGCGGATGAAGTTGCAGGAAGGCGGCTGCGGCGTCGCGGGCACGTCCCGCGATTTCGCGGGGGTTCGGCCGCTTGGCGACGCCGAGCAGCAGGCTGACCAGCAAATCGCGCCAGAGCAGCCCGGCGAACTGCTCGGCAAGTTCGGCAGGACGGCCCGTGAGCAGTCCGGACGCCTGGGCTTCGGCCATGATTCTACGCAAGGCGGCGCGGCTTGCCTCGCGTCCTATAGAGTTGAGCGCACGCGCCACCTCGGGGGCCTGGACCGCCTCGGCGATCGCCAGCCTGAACACCGCAATGACCGTGGGATCGCTTACCTCGCGGACGAACTTCGCCCCGAAAGAAGCCAGCACTTGCTCCAGGGTCGCGCGATCGCGCAGTACGGGCAGGTCAGCGGGCACGTCCAGTCGCTTGGCGCGCTCGCTGATACAGGCGATCAGCATTTCCTGTTTGTTGCCAACCAGCGCGTAAAGCTCTCGCTTTGAAACGCGCGCGCGCGTCGCGATCTCAAGGGTGCTGGCCGTTGCGTAGCCGCTCTTCATGAACGCCGCAAAGGCCGCATCAAGGATGCGCTCGCGCACCGCGGTTTCGTCCCCACCCTTCTGGCGGCGCTTTGACACCGATGCCTTAGCCATCACCTTCCCCCTGCCGACCTGGTACCGTATCGTACCACCAAGAGCGCAAGGGCGGAGGAAATTTTATTGCCTGCGGATGCAACCTTTCTCTTGTAGCTACGTCTAAAGTATGTGGTACCGTATGGTACCAATAAAATTTCCCCGAGGAATCAAAGGAGCTGAACAATGAAAATTGAATTGTTGTATATGCTGCTGGCATTCGCGACGGTCTTGGCGCCCCTGGCGCAAGGCCAGTCCACACCACCGCAGCCGAAGATCACCGGCGTGCTGACGATCCTTACGCCAAAAGCGGGGGTTACGGTCGAGCAAGTCATGAAAATCATGCCCGCCGAAATTCGTGCGACCGTTCCCCTGTATCTCGACGGCAAGATTCAGCAGTGGTTCACGCGCGGCGACGGCAAGGGCGTCATCTTCCTACTGAACTGCAAGGACGTGGCGGAGGCTCGGGCTCTCATCGAAAGCCTGCCGCTCTCGAAGGAAAACCTCATGGACGAGCAGTTCATTCCGGTCGGGCCACTTCTGCCGCTCGGGATACTGTTGCGAGAAAGCCCTAGCAATAAGTGAACCCGTCTATCGGAAAGGAGGACAAATGTCAGCGAAAATCATCTTCAATCTGCATCTCATTCTAGGTTATGTCGCGTGGCTGCTGTGCTTCGGCGTGTACGTCATGCCCAGGCTCAAGTCGATGGACCTGGTGGCAGCGCAACGCGCCATCGCTACGCTGCACAGCTTCCGCTTCTTCGGGCTCGTCTTTATCCTTCCGGGCGTGGTCGGCCCGAATCTGCCCGTCGCTGGCTTCGCCGCGTTCGCCGCCTACTGGGACCTGGCGACCGGGGTGCTGGCGATCCTTGCGCTTCTCACGGTAAGGATACGTCCCATCTTTTGGCTCTTCGTTGTCGCGTTCAATCTCGTGGGGGCGGTCGACCTCATCCTCGACTACTACCACGCCATCCAAGTTGGCCTTCCTGGGATGGCGGGGCAGTTGGGCGCCACGTACGCGATCCCGATCCTCTTTGTGCCCGTGCTGATGATCACGCACGTCGTCGCATTCTATTTGCTGCTGCGTCCTCAGGCCAAGACGGTTCGCGCTTTCGCCGGGGATGCCGCGGCATCTTAGAGTCCCCGGCCCGCGCCAGGACTTCAAGAAGGGCGCAGCGGTGCTGCGCCCCTACGGGCCGCTTCGCGAGCCGGGTGGGCGGCCACGCGGGGCGATGGTGAGTGGGCCGCTGCGGCGGGCAGGCTAGTGAAAGAAGAAGTGGCGAGTGACGAGTGACGAGAACAAAGCGGGGAGAAAGCGGCGTCCAGCCGCCGCACTCCAAAAAAGAACCGGCTGGAAGCCGGCGCTACGAAAGGCGTGGGCGACCTTTGCGGCCGAAGGGCGTGTCGGGGTGGTGGACGGGAGGAGGGAGCTTGCCGGAGGCGAGGGCGTCGAGGGCGCGGAGACGGGCGTTGAGTTCGGCGGAGGTGATGCGGCGCTCGCGGTAGAGCCAGCGGAGGAAATGGGCGGCAGGACGCTCGCCTTTGAGCGAATTGCATTCGAGGCAGGCGGAGACCAAGTTGCGATAGGAGTTGCGCCCGGCCCGGACGCGGGGCACGACGTGGTCGAGGCACTGGACGCGCGCGTCGGTGCGGCGCAGACAATAAAAACAATGGCCGCGCTCGCGGAGATGGATGGACTGGCGGAGGGCGCGAGTCTTGAGGAAGTCGAGTTCTTCCAGGTTGGCCGGTTGCGGCTGGCTGGCGGGGCCGCAGACAGCGATGGCACCCGCCACGGCAGGCAAGCCGGGGCGAAGGCCGCGAATCTCATCGGGCAGGAGCACGTCAATGACGTGGCCGGCTTTGCTGCGACGGATAAGGCGGAGCGCACCGAGGACGACGAGACGGCGGACCGATTCACGCACGGGGCCGGTGCTAATGCCGATGCCGCGGGCGAGCCAGGGCATGGAGAAGCGGAGCTGGAGCTGGCCTTCGAGACGGCTGTGGCGGATGAGATGAGAATAGACGGCGCGGTCGGTGATGGACAGGCGCAGCCGCGGGAAGAGAAAGTCCTCGAATTGTTTCCAAAGATGTTTGACATTCAGTTTTTTGCGTTTCATGGCGGATCCTTGAGAAGAAAGTGGCGAGTGACGAGTGGCGAGTAAGAAGACAGCTACCACCTACCGGCGTTTTTTGGAGTTCGTCGATTTCCGGCAACACTGCATCGAAATCGTCACGCGAAGCAAAGTGCAGCTCGATGGCAAATCCTGGGATGTGGCCTGGATATGGGGCTCAAAACAAAAACGCCCCGACGGGTGGTCGGGGCGCAGTTTTCTACAGGGAGTAGCATACGAGAGTCGTACCTGGTTTGTCAAGAGGGAAATGAAAGAAAAAAAGTGGCGAGTGGCGAGTGACGAGTGGCGAGAAAAAGAGGAAGAAGGGACGGGCTAAAGCCCGCCTGTACAAAGCGCGAAGAAAGGGGCGTTACTTAGAACCAACTGCGCCGGCTGGCACGGGAGTCACGTCATTTTCAACGGGGCCTTGATTGGCGGGACTGTTGGAGAGATTCCCGGCCAGCATGCGGCGGTACCTGCTGCGCTCGTCCAGGCTCATATCGACAATTTCGAAGGCCATGTCCTGCGCGCGATAATCCCGCATCAGCGCGGTGGCTTGAAGATTGCGCATGCCGAGCTGCAACCTCAATTGGACCTGTGTGCCGGGAGCCAGGTGCCGGCTAATCGTCGCCACACCGCCGGTCAGGCTTGCCGTTTTTATTTCCAGCGAGCAAGCCTCTTTCAAATTCGTGCTTATCGCCCGCACCGGCTTCTGCAAGCGCACGCGTGTGTGCCGCCGCTGGCGCACGAATTTGCAATTCGGCGCAACTTCCAGCGGTGCCAGGGCCAGGTCTTCCCTTTCGATGCCGCTCTTGGGAAGAAACTGGCGCGCCCAATCCGGTTCAAGCTTTTCGAGCGCTTGCAGAGCGGCGATGCGCAATTCCTGCGCGTGCACCCAGCCAAACACTTTCTTCGCTTCGACGATGCGCTTCAAAGTCGTCACCGTTTCCGGCGCGTTGATCCGGCCCAGCGCTTCGATAGCTTTCACGCGCAAAAAGGGGCCGCCCCCGGCGGGCAAATCGCCGTCAACCATGGTCAACAGCCGGCCGAGCGCTTCGCGGTCCGAAGTAACACCGATTTCATCGATCACCAACGGCATGACCAGCGGATCGACGTGATCGAGCAGCTCCAGCAGAATCCGGCAACGACTAGCCCCGCCGCCGGCGGAAATCTGACGGATGATGCGGTCCTGCGAAGTTCGCGGAAAATCTTTCATGCGGCCCGGAAGAAAAACTTGCAGAGCCTGCGGATCGAGCTTGCTCAAGAGGCCGGCCATGTCTACGGCTTCTGCAACTGGTCCGCCGCGTACGGTGCTTCGCAGATATTGCACGCCTTCTTCGCCCAGATCCGCTGCCAGATTGGCGACGTGCTCCGCGTCGTCGCGCAGGCTGCAGCGATTGAAGCGCGCCGAGAGCTGTTCCATGGCCGTTTGCGGCAGCAATTTCAATACATTTGTGAGTCCGGCGACGGCCTGGCGCGCGCGCAGCGCCTCCTCGACAAATTCCGGCACGCGTTCTTCGATGCCCATCTTCCCGCGGAGGCTGCGCGCGATTCCCGGCCGTTGTGTTTCCACGCCGGAAATCAAATCGAGCGCCTGCTCCATGGCCGGGAAAAAGCGGTTGGTAGCGGCTTCCTGAGAAAGCCGCACGAACGCCGCGCTCACCAAACCTTGCAGCTCGCTATCCTGTTCCACGCTGAGCCGCAAACCCAGGTGGCGGAGCGCTTCGCCCAGTAATTTGGGATCGGCTTTGGCGTAGAGCTCGGCCATTTCCGACAAGCCCACGGCGGTTTTCTTGCGCGCGTCAGCTTCCTCACTCTCCGAGCAAGCGGCGTAGTTCTGCAGAATGCTGATGGCCTCCGCGATGTTTCCTTTTTCGATCAGCTCGCCCACATAGGACTGCACGTTGCGCGGAGGAATGCACCAAGCCTCCTCGGAAAGAAGCACGGCTTGTTTGCCGCTCTCCGGCACGGCCGCCCAGAATTGCCGGTCGAGAATTTCGCGGTGAGACTCGACGAGCATTCCCGCATCGCTCATTTTGTCTTCATGCGCGCCCAGAATCTTGCGCAAATTCTCGATCTCCTGGTTCATGCGGTCGAGCATCTGGCGCACGGCGTTGACTTTTATCTCGCCGCGCTCGAAGCGCTCCAGCGCAAAACGGATGGCCAGGTGCTCGGCAAGCTGGACCAGCACAGATTCATCGGGCTTATCCGTAGGAGCTTGCGCCGCCAGCCCCGCCAGGGCCTGTTTCAATGTGTCCTGAGCGCGTCCCGGCAGCTGTGACATTTGCTCGTGAAACGCGCCGGCTGCTGCAACTCCGCCGCTTGCTCCAATCTGACCAAAGCTCGTCAGCGCACCCAAAATGCTGTAGATCTCTTCTTCGCTCGGCTCGCCGCGGCCGCGGCCCTTTCCAGAACCAAATGCGCCGCCCTGCCCCATCCCCGTGGAGAAGCTGCCTGTACCGCCGTTGGCGCCGCCTCCGCCCCCTGCACCTGAGCCGCCGCTCATCCCGCCTCCGCCAGTTCCAGTTCCTCCGCCTCCCATCCCGCCGGTTCCTGACCCTGACGCGCCAGTTCCAGCGCCGCCCGTTCCAGTGCCTCCCGTTCCAGTGCCTCCCGTTCCCGGTTCGCCGGTGACTGGGCCAGAGGATCCGCCGCCGTGCGAGCCTTGTGCGGCGGCAATTAGTTCGAGCAGCTTCTGGGGATCATTCAGCCATTTCTTGAATTGGTCTTGATCGTCTCCCAGCGTTGCGGCGGCAAGTTGCGCCGCCATGCTGGCGTCTTTCAAACGCGAGTCCGTGGCAACGAAACAAACTTCATTGGTGCGGATTCCTTGCGCGCCGGCAAGCGCGGCCTTCAATTGCAGCGCCAGTTCCACCGGCTTGGCCTTGCCGGTGGGAAAGGCCCTCACGAATCGTCCCACTTCTTCTTGCGTGACCGAGGGGAAGAACTGCACGC
>Ga0210407_10004563_pt1 | contig 10875 bp, 6 predicted proteins | sample IncBWC27MmetaG_FD_150860 | JGI IMG/M metagenome (GOLD analysis project Ga0210407, IMG submission 150860) | Forest soil microbial communities from Barre Woods Harvard Forest LTER site, Petersham, Massachusetts, United States - Inc-BW-C-27-M | ecosystem: Environmental > Terrestrial > Soil >... | reverse complement strand
AAAAGCATCTCCTGGCTTCCCAACGTCTGGGCTGTCGCGGAAGCGCAAAAGGAAGGTTTCGACGAAGTCGTGCTGCTCAACGAGCGCGGCGAAGTCGCCGAATGCACCGCCGCCAACATTTTCGCCGTCAAGAACAAGAAGATTTTCACGCCGCCGCTAAACTCCGGCTGCCTGGAAGGCGTCACTCGCGGCATCCTCTCCGAGATCGCTCCCGAGGCCGGCATCAACGTCGTCGAGCAGGCCCTCCGTCCCGAGGATCTCTATTCCGCCGACGAAGTCTTCATCTCGTCCACCAATCGCAACATCATTGGCGTAGGCGAAATCGCCGGCCACGCGATCGCCGCGGCTCCTGGGCCCATCACCCGCCAGGTCGAGGATTTGTTCGTCACCCACGTGACCGACTACGTGTCGCGCCGCCACGCCGCGACGTCTCGCTAACGTACTGTGGCAGACTCATTTCCATCTGGCACCACGACCACCGCGGCCGCCCCACCTGATTGGCGCGCCGCCGCCGCGTGGCATTCCTCCGCCGTCCGCGTCCCGCGCCGGCCCTCCGCCAAGTCGCTGCTTCTCGCTTGCTTGCTGTTTCTCCTGACCCTTTGCACTTGCCTGGTCGCCGGCACGCACTTCGCCGCCGCCTACGCGCAAAACGAAGCCGTCTCCTGGGACGAATTCGTTCATGCCTTCACGCTCGTTTATCGTGACCCGCTGGCCCTGGCCGCCGGACTTCCCTTCGCGCTGACGCTCCTGGCGATTCTCCTCGCCCACGAACTCGGGCATTTTTTCGCCTGCCGCCATCACCAAATTCATTCCAGCTATCCTTTTTTCATTCCCTTTCCCACGCTGATTGGCACGCTCGGCGCGTTCATTCTCATCCGCTCTCCCATTCGGACCACGCGTGCGCTCTTTGACGTCGGGGCTTCCGGCCCGCTCGTCGGCTTTCTGGTCGCTGTTCCCGCGCTGGTCTACGGCATCGTGCACGCCAAGTTTGTCCCCGGGCTGGCGCTCCCCGCCAAAGACAAAATCATTCTCGGCGCCCCGCTCCTCCTGAATCTTCTCGCGCCGATTTTTCATCAGGGCGCCAGCGCTGCAAACCTGCTCCTGCATCCCGTCGGCCGCGCCGCCTGGGTCGGCCTTTTCGCCACTTCGCTCAATCTTCTTCCCGCCGCACAGCTCGACGGCGGCCACATCCTCCGGTCCGTCAGCCAGCGCGCCCATCGCTTCTCTTCGGTCCTTCTTCCGTTCCTATTGGTTCTTCTCGGCTACCGCTTCTGGCCCGGCTGGTACATTTGGGCGGCCTTGCTACTCGGCATCCGTTTTCTCCGCACCCTTCCCATCTACAATCCCGAACCGCTTGACAACCGCCGCCGCGCCGCCGCCTTACTGTCCCTCCTGATTTTCCTGCTCTCCTTCATGCCCGCTCCCTTCCTCGAGTGATTCAATTTCCTCTGTGGGCTCTGTGCTCTTCCGTCCGTACCCTCTGTGTGAAGCCTTAGTCCTTTTCCGCGCCTTTCCACCAGAATCGCCGCGAAACTTCTCATTGACCTCACCAACCACCACAGGCACTCTGTCCACCAACCAGAATGGCGGCAACCATACCAACCAATACGGAAGCCCTTCCTGCAACCCGCGCCTCGCTCCTCCGCACCCTTCGCGAACGCGACCTCTTCCTTCTCTTCATCGGCTCCGTCATCGGCTCCGGCGTTTTCCTCACACCGGGCCTCATCCTTCGCCAGCTCGACGGCTCCGTCGGCTACTCTTTCCTCGTCTGGATCATCGGCGGCTTCCTCTCGCTCCTCGGCGCGCTCACCTATGCCGAGCTTGCCGCCGCCAATCCCGAAGCCGGCGGCCTCTACGTCTTCATTCGCGATGGATTCGGCCGTATGTCGGCCTTTCTGTATGGGTGGTGCTTGTTCCTGGTGATCGCCAGCGGCTCCGTCGCCGCGCTGGCCCGCGCCTTCACGCGTTATCTCGCCGAAATCATTCCGCTCACGGCGCTCGAAGCCACACTGGCCTCCGTCGCTATGATTGCCGTCGTCACCGCCGTCAACGTCTGGGGCACGCGCAAAAGCTCCGACCTGCAAAACTGGACCACGCTGATCAAGGTGGGCATCATTGTCGTCCTCAGCGCCGTGCTGCTCTCCCTCGGCCATCACATCCGCGAAATTCCCCCGGCGCTCGACTCCTCGCAGACTGGCTTCTCTCTTCTCTCGAATTTCGGCTTGGCCATGATCGCCGTGCTCTGGGCTTACGAAGGCTGGCAGTTCGGCACCTACAGCGCTGGAGAGGTCGTCGACCCGCAAAAGGCTTTTCCTCGCGCGTTCCTGCTCGGCTCGCTAACCCTCACCGGCCTCTACCTCATTGCCATCGTCGCCTATTTAAACGCCCTCGGCCCCGCCGCCTCCACCGCCAGCGAGGCCATTGCCGCAACTGCCGCCACCGCTGTCCTCGGACCCTGGGCTGGACGCGCCATCGCCTTCACCATCCTCATCTCTACCTTCAGCGCCGCAAACAGCGTTGTCCTCACTGCCCCGCGCGTCTTCTACGCCATGGCCAACGACAATCTCTTTTTCAAGAAATTAGCTGAGGTCCACCCGCGCTTCCGTACACCCGCACACGCCGTAATTGCCCTGGGTGTCTGGTCCGCGGTCCTGGCCAGCGCTGGCAAATTCGCCGAGCTAATCGGCGGCGTAATCTTCATTGGCTGGATTTTCTATGGTCTGGGCGCCGCGGCCATCTTCCCCATCCGCCGCGCCTCGCAAGGCAAAGCCATCCCTTATCGCGTCCCCGGCTATCCGTGGACTCCTCTAATGTTCGTCCTAGCCGCTGCCGCCATAGTAGCCAATGCCATCTACCTCGCCTTTCACGATCCCACCCAATTTCGTAACCTCGCCGTAGCCATAGTCCTTTTCGTGTTAGGCCTCCCCGCCTACCTCTTCTGGCGCCGCAATTCCTTACCTTGAACGCACAGGCGTATACCCTGTGGGAACCGCTCCCAGCCCGCCGGTGTCCAACGACTGTCCACAACCCCGGCCGTAACTTGTCTACTCGCAGCAAGGAAGGCCCGATGCTCGCAGCCAAGGGTCTCTACAAATTCTATGGCTCCGTTCCCGCCGTCCAGAACGTAACCTTCACGCTCGAACCCGGCCAGGTTCTCGGCTATTTGGGTCCCAACGGGTCCGGAAAAAGCACTACCGTGAAAATGCTCACCGGCCTGCTTGAGCCCACCGATGGCGAGGTTACCTACAACGGCCAGAACATCCACAAAGATCTCGCTGCCTACCGCAGGCTCCTCGGCTACGTTCCCGAAGAAGCCAATCTTTATCCTTATCTCACTGGCCAGGAATACCTCGACATGATCGGCACGCTGCGCGCCATGCCCGAATCCCGCAAGACCGCCCGAATCAATTCTCTGCTCGAGCTCTTCTCCCTCTGGCCGCATCGCCACGTCTCGCTCGGGTCCTATTCCAAAGGCATGCGCCAGCGCATCCTTCTCATCGCCGCTCTGATGGACAATCCGGATCTCCTGATCCTCGACGAGCCGCTCTCCGGCCTTGACGTTACCTCCGTCCTCATCATTAAGAATCTCATTCAGGCTTTAAGCGCACGCGGCAAATCCATCTTCTACTGCTCGCACATTCTCGAAGTCGTGGAAAAAGTCTGCACTCACTTGATCGTTCTTCGCAAAGGGCAAGTCATCGCTCATGGCGCGACCAGCGAAGTCCGCGAACGCATCGGCACCTCTTCCCTGGAAGGAGTCTTCCTGCATCTCGTCGAGGAAAAAGACGTCACCAAAACCGCCAACGAAATCGTCGACGCAGTAGTTTCCGCATAAACCAATGAAACAACTCATTCAGCGACGGTGGCAGGCGTTTTCCCGAACTCCCTACGGCTGCCTTCTCCGCCTCTGCGTCACCCGTATGTTCCACGGCGGCGGCGAACCTGGCGCCGGCGAACTCGACCTCGGCATCGGCGTGATCGTAATCATGCTGGCCATGCCCGGGATTCTCGTCTCTCTCCTGATGTTTGAAAAATACGGCTCGCTGATTCGCTTCTTGCGCGGCAACCCCGTCTTCGACCCCTACACCGCCACAATGCCCGACGAATACTTCTACCTGGTGCTTTCCCTGACCGTCACCGGAGCCGCCGCGCTCTGGCGCTGGGACGCGCTTTTTCTCGATCGCCGCGATTACACGAACCTGGTTCCCCTGCCGCTTTCCCTGCGTACGATTTTCTTCGCCAACTTATCCGCCATCGTAGCTCTCGCCGGTCTCTTCACCGTGGTAGTCAACGCCGCTTCCCTGGTGCTGTTTCCCATAGCGGTCGTTGGGTCGCAGAATTCCTTTGCGGTATGGATTCGCTTCACTCTCGGTCACGCCGTCGCCGTCTTCACCGCCAGCGCCTTCAGTTTCTTTGCCGTCTTTGCGTTCGCGGGAATCTTGATGGCTCTTCTCCCCGCGGGGCTCTTTCGCCGCGTATCTCATGCCGCCCGCTTCCTTCTCGCCGTGGGCCTTCTCGCGCTCATCGCCAGCAGCTTCACTGTGCCTTATTTGCTCACGCAGGTTTCTGTGCCGATCGCGCACAAGATCGCCTTATTGCCGGCAGTCTCGTTCTTGGGCCTCGCGCGAACCGTTTGGCTGCGAGGCGCCGATCCCTTCGCTGCAAAAATCGGTAGGGCCGCGTTGTTAGCGGTGGGCGTCACCATTCTCACCGCTTTCGTTGCTTACGCCCTGAGCTTTCGCCGTGCGTTTCTTCGCATTCCAGAAATGGGCGACACCGGCCCCTTGCCCCGCCTACACGATTCTCGTTCGCTGCTGACGCCGGTTCACAAAGTGTTTCTGCGCACCGCCCCGCAACGCGCTTGCTACTACTTCGTGGCCAGAACACTCTTGCGCAGCGATGGCCATCTCCAAATCTTGTTAAGTTTTGCGGCGTTGGGACTGGTCCTGTGCGCGGAAACGCTTTCCTCGGCGCCCAATCTTCACTCGCTTGTGACTGGGCAAATCCCTTCCGCGGAATTCCTGTCCGTCCCTTTCATTCTGGCCTTCTGCGTGATCGTCGGAATTCGCTTCGCCTTCGAGCTTCCCGCAGACCTCCGCGCAAACTGGATCTTCCGTTACTGGCTCGATCCCGGCCAGCAAGATGCCCGGCCAATTGCCCGCCGCGTTCTCCTTTTGTTTACGCTGCCCTGGCTAGCCCCAGCTGCTTTACTTTCCGTTTTGTTTTTCTGGGGATGGACCGTCGCTCTGCTTCACGCTGCAATCTTGATCGCTTGCACCATCCTATTGGTCGAAACCGTGCTGATCCGCTTTCGCAAAATTCCTTTCACCTGTTCCTATCCGCCGTTCCAAAGCCATTCCGGCCTGATCTTCGTCGCCTATCTTTTCGGTTTTCTGTTCTTCACCGACTACGTTCCTAAGATGGAGTTTTGGTCTCTCCTCAATCCGTGGGAGTCCATCTGGTTCGTTCCCCTGCTAGGCGTTGGTTTTCTCGCGCTCCGCCAATACCGCAAGCAAATGCTCGACATGGACAAGCATTTAATCTTCGAAGAGCCCTCTCCGTCTGCTTTTTAACTCCGGCGATGCGTACAACTACAGCTCAGACACGAACCAGGAAGACCGAAGCAACGATGAGGCGCCGCACCTTCATGGTCCGGGGCCCCATCGCTATGTGGAATTGGGCGGGAGTGATTCTCTAACGCCCAAACATGGAGTAGGCCACACCCTGCGACTCCCGCCGCGGGGGTGGCTGCGCCTGAAGCTGGCGACGTGACGCAGCTGCGATCGCGCGATCCGCCGGATGATTGGCGATGCGCTCGAGCGCGTCTGCAATTCGCGACAACTGTAGGGTAACCTGGTCGGTCCCGTGCGACCTTTTCAGCACGACGATGCGTTTGCGGCTGAAGTACAGGGCGGCCCAGAACAACAACCCAATCACGACCGAAACGCCCGCCATGAACGCGTCATGACTGGTGATCGTGATACTTCTGCCCGCAATAGTAATCACGTGATCCGAGAACAAAATTTCCTCCCGGGCTGGGGCTTGCTGACGGTTGCAACGAGATGGACTAACGCTTGCGCTGAGGGGACGCCTTTTGTAGGGCCGAAATCAGGTCGTGCGCCGCGGCTGGGGCCGCGACATTCGATTCGGTGATGATTTTTGCGGCGCTGACGGATTCGCCATACAGGTTGCGATTCGCGTCCCCATCAGGGCGAAGCGTCGAGCCATCCAGGGAGATGCCGGCAAATACGCCTCTTGCACGGGAGTAGCTCAGAATCTCCGCGCGCATATATGCATCGGTGTCGGCTGAAGCCGATCGTCCCTTCGGTCCAGCAGCCGCGGATATGTCCGCGCCAAGCTTCACTTTGGTGTGCAAGAGGCTACCCGCGCCGCGGTCGTTCATGACCAGAAAAACGAAGTCCGTGGCTTCTCCACCGATCTGCAAACCAAAGCTGCCGCCTTCGAGCGCGTACATGGCCGGAGCACCCCAAGGACCGGTGAAGTCCTTGCCGGTGCGGCACACCATCGTGCCACGGCCGTAGCTGGCCCCAACAACAAACGCAGCTTTCAGCACTGACGGCATGACCACCACACAACGGGCCTTGTCGATCAGATCTTGCGGGATGTCATCAGGAACATTAAGGATCTCCTGCATGACTTTCCCCGCATTCTGAAGACGATCCTGCTCTGCTCTTGCTTCGCCCTGATTTTTTGCAAACACGATGGGTGCTAAAGCGAGCAGAGCCACCTCCAATAAAATGATGCAATACTTTGTGTGCCTCATTCGCAAACGCCTCCTTGAGCGTTTTCTTTGTTTCCCCCATGCAAACTTCTTCTCACGGGCGGGCTGATGCCCCTTGGAGTTTCTTGTACCGCTGCTGGGAAGGGCAACTTCCTTTCCAGACTGACTTCGAATTTGGTAACGGGCTGAAAATTCAGTCTCATACAAGAGTTGTGTGTGGCAACGGCTGACTAAATTTGAAATGCGAGTGTGTAGAAACTACAAACAACCAGGAGGAAATTGTCGTTTCTGCGTACTGGAACCTATGCCCGGCAAAGATGCGGATTATCTCAAGAGTAGCAAAACTCACGACTTACCTGCGTTGGCGAACAAAGTGCACGAACGCCAAAGGGAAGGGAGAAGGGAAATGAACAAGCAATTCTCGGTTGAGACAGCGGTTTGCGCGGAGCATCAAAGGCTACTCGAAGAGAGTGAAAGGGCTTTGGAAATATGGAAGGATCGCCGCGCCGAGTTTTGTCACCCTCATTTGAGCGGAAGGGAGGCGGGCGACGAACTGCTGCGGTTGCAAGCGAAGTACGCTCGAGCTTACACGGTGTTGCGGAACCACGCGCATAACTGCTCACTTTGTCAGTTGGTGTCAAGAATGGAAGGACGCGATACTGAAAACAGTTCGCGCACCGACTCCGGGGGCGAACTGCAGACGTGCTTTTAGTTTTTCCGCATCAACGCTGCATCGACTCTTTTCTTCACCTGATCTCCACGTAGCAAATTGACGAGCCCCATCCACACTTTATCAGGGGCCTTCCTGATAGAGCAGCAATCCAGTCACAAGACCTCTCATCTGCGTCACTAGACAGCAAACTAGCCCGGCGTTATTATGCGCGTCGCGCCAATATACAAACGCGAAACGCCGCCGACCTAGCTCGTTGGCATTCCGTGTCGTAGGGTCCGCAGAGGGAAACGAATCCAACAACCCGGGAGTGTGAGTCATGCATCACCGCGCCATTTCCGCCATTTCAGCTTTGCTCTCCTTCTTGTCGCTCGCAGCGCCTGGTTTGCTCAAGGCGCAAACTCCCCTTCCTATTCCCGCCAACCACGTCCGCATCCACTATTTCCGTCCGGACGGCAACTATTTGGGTTGGACGGTCTATGCCTTCGGTGACACCACCGAAGACACCTCCAACTTCAATGGCGGCCCGGTGCAGGTCACCGGCCGCGACAGCTTCGGCGCCTACTTCGACGTCGGTGTCACGGCCACCGCCCAGAATGTTGGCATCATCATTCACAACGGCAACACCAAAGATCCCGGGCCGAACGAATTCATCGATCCCGCGACTCAGGGCAACGACTACTGGCAGCTCTCCGGAAGCAACGTCCTACAAACGACACAGCCTCCCACCATCCAGCAAACCGATCCCCCGATTCCGGCGAACAAGGCGCGCATCCACTATTTCCGTCCGGACTCAAATTATGCTTCCTGGACGGTCTACGCGTTTGGTGACACGACCGAAGACACGTCCAATTTCAACGGCGGCCCGGTCTTTGTAACCGGCTACGACCGCTATGGCGCGTTCTATGACGTGGGCATAAAATCAAATCCAAGTGACCTGGGGTTCATCGTCCACAATATTTCCACGGGGATCAAGGACCCCGGGCCGGACATGCACCTCAACGTCGCGCAATTCAACGAGGCTTGGGTGCTCTCCGGCAGCGCCACCGTCTATCTCGTCCAGCCGCAGACCGAATTCACCACGGATCCTCCAATCCCCGCGAATACCGCGCGCATCCACTATTTCCGTCCGGACTCAAATTATGCTTCCTGGACGGTCTACGCGTTTGGCGACACGACCGAAGACACATCCAATTTCAACGGCGGCCCGGTCTTTGTCGCTGGCTACGACCCGTACGGCGCGTTCTACGACGTTGGCTTAAAACCGAATCCAAATGACCTGGGGTTCATCGTTCACAATATTTCCACCGGGATCAAGGATCCCGGGCCGGACATGCACCTGGACGTTGCCCTCTTCAAAGAAGCTTGGGTGATATCCGGAGATTCTCAGGTCTTCTCCACGCAACCGACCGCGGCGCAATTGCTCGACGCGGTCTTCTTCAAGCAGCAGGCCTTTTGGATCGATCGCACGACCGTGGCTATCCAGGGCCAATTCCTGCAGTCGGGTTTTTCATATTTTCTGAATTATGACCCCAATGCCAATTTGCAATTGACTTCGACCGGAGTGACTGGAGGCTCCAGCATTGCGCTCACTCCCTTTGCCTCCGGCTTCACGTCCGCCGAGCAAGCGCGGTTTCCGCAACTTTCCGGCTACGCTGTGCTACACCTGCCGGACAATACCAGCACTTCGCTACTTGCATCCGTGCTCAAGGGTCAAGTCGCGGTGTCCTCCATCGCCGGCGACGGTGGGCTTAAGTACGTCACCAGCGTACAGACCGCCGGGGTGCTCGACGATCTTTTCTTTTTCTCCGGGCACCTGGGTGCCATCTTCGCCGACAATCAGGAAGACGAATCTTTAGACGTCAACAGCTGCGATGGAAACGCAATCTTGCTGCGCGTGTGGGCGCCGACCGCGCAGTCTTTGAGTGTTCAGCTCTTCAACCAGGCCGCGGACGCCATCCCGGCCCAAACCTCCACGATGCAGGAAAACAACGGGGTGTGGAGCGCCTGCGTCGAAGACACCTGGACCAACAAATATTATTTGTACGACCTGCATGTCTATGTGCCGAGCCAGCGCGCCATCGTGGAGAACATCGTCACGGATCCCTATTCGGTCGACCTGGCCCTCAACGGCGTGAAGACTCGCATCACGGATCTCGACGGTCGCAACACGCAGCCGCCAGGTTGGGAGGAGTCCCGTTCGCCTTCACTCGCGAGCGTGAACGATCTCAGCATCTACGAGTTGCACATCCGCGATTTCAGCGCCAACGACATGACCGTGCCTTCCTCGCATCGTGGCACCTACCTGGCCTTCGCCGACAACGGCAGCAACGGCATGAAGCACTTGAAGGCGCTCGGCGATTCCGGCCTCAAGGCTGTGCACCTCCTGCCGAGCTTTCATTTCGCCAGCATTAATGAGGATAAGACCACCTGGCTGACCACACCCGACCTGAGCGTCTTCCCGCCCGATGGCACGCAGCAGCAAGCTGCAGTTGCCGCCATTCAAAACGCTGACGCGTTCAACTGGGGCTATGACCCGGTGCACTTTTTCGCACCCGAAGGCGGGTATGCCCTGAACCCGGACAATCGTGTCCTGGAGTACCGCGAGATGGTCCAGGGGTTGCACCGTTCGGGTCTTCGCGTTATCCAAGACGTTGTCTTCAACCACACCAACGCCATCGGAGAAAGCCCGAACTCCGTGCTCGACAAAGTCGTGCCCGGTTACTACAACCGCCTCGACGCCGACGGCAATCAATTATCCGGCAGCTGCTGCCCGGACACCGCGCCTGAACACCAAATGATGGGCAAGCTCATCACCGACGCCGTCGTGTTGAACGCCAAGAAGTACAAGATCGACGGCTTCCGATTCGATCTCATGAGCTTCCTCTTCGTCTCCAACATGCAGGAAATTCAACGCGCCCTCGCGCAGCTCACCCTCGAAAAGGACGGGGTGGACGGCAGCAAGATTTATCTCTACGGCGAAGGTTTCGATTTCGGCGAGGTGGCCAACAACGCCCTGGGGGTCAACGCCAGCCAGAAAAATCTCTTCGGCAACGGCATCGGCACATTCAACGACCGCATTCGCGACGGCATCCGCGGGGGCAGCCCGTTCACCGACGAGCGCGTCCAGGGCTTTGCCACAGGACTGGTTACCGACTCCAACGCTTTCACGAATCAGAGCATGACGTCTGCCGCGCAACTAGGCACGCTGCTTGAGAACACCGATTGGATCGAAGTCGGGCTTGCCGGTAATTTGCGCGATTGGACCTTCACCGACCATAACGGCGCAACCGTTACCGGCGCTCAGGTTAATTACAACGGCCAAGCCGCAGGCTACACCGCCAGCCCCATCGAGGACATCGACTACGCCTCCGTGCACGATAACCAAACGCTGTTCGATGCCGTGCAACTCAAATCTTCAGCGGCCGACGATGTGCACGCTCGCGAGCGCCGCCAGGTCCTC
>Ga0210407_10004562_pt1 | contig 10876 bp, 14 predicted proteins | sample IncBWC27MmetaG_FD_150860 | JGI IMG/M metagenome (GOLD analysis project Ga0210407, IMG submission 150860) | Forest soil microbial communities from Barre Woods Harvard Forest LTER site, Petersham, Massachusetts, United States - Inc-BW-C-27-M | ecosystem: Environmental > Terrestrial > Soil >... | reverse complement strand
AGGGCCTCCGTCCGGCGCATCCAGACCCTCCAAAAAGGGCCGGACCTACCGGACAGATCGTGCGCTACCTAAACCGGACATATCGTCTGCTACCGACACTGTCGCGCACATTGTCTTTTCGAAAATCTGAATGTGTGCTATAGTTTTCTTACTCCCGGGTGATCCGGGGCGCCAAGGGGTCCGGGCTGCAAAGGAAAAGCGAGTATTACGGCGTGGTTTTGTAAAAATTTGAACAAGAAGATTTTTTTATTAGGAGTCGCTGTAACCCATTGAAAAGTCCGGATTCCACCAAAGGAATCCAAGGAAATTGCAAGCTTTTTTGCTTGGATTTCCTTGGATTTATTAGCGTTTACTTTGGCCGCTGGCGCGGGACGGATTGGCGCGCCCGCTAGCTGGCCGCGAGCACGTGTTGGAGACGCGCCCGCCATGCCTCCGGGTCGTGCGCCGGCGACGCGAATTGGGCGCGGGCGGCGCGGCCGCCGGCTCCGAGGTCGAGGCCCTCGGCGTCGAGCCCGATCGCCCGCCAGCCCCCGGGACCTGGAGCCCGGGGGGAAGCCTTGTGCCCCGCGAGCCGCGCGAGCTTGGCTTGGCCGAGCGCGTTCACCTCCGCGAGGATCCCTTCTTCGGCCGCGACCAGCGCCGTTTCACCCTCTCGGGGCGAGAGGATTTCAGCGATCGTGAGCGGGGCGGCGCGGCCAAAGCCGCCGTTGAAATGCACGTCATCGATGCGGAGTTGGAAGAGGGCGAAATCGGCGAAGCCGGCATAGAGGCCAGCCTTGGGATTGCGCTGTAAATACCGGACCTTAGCCCGCGGCGCGGCGCATCGTTCGACCAGACCGCCGAGCGTCACGCGCGGCTGATTGAGCGGGTCGCCGCGTTCATGTCGCCCAGTCAACAGGAGGGAGGCGCGCGGGTCGCCCGCAAGGTTCCGCGTATGGCGCGACAGCCTCGACATGAGGAACAGGGGCGCGCCGTCGAAATCGCTGGCGACGCCGAGGAGCGTGGTGAGGGGCGCGCCTCCCTTAGCCTCGAGAGTGGCCAATGCGCCTGTGCGGGCGAGCCGCATCAGCCGCTTGACGTCGGCGATGGCCGCGGCGTGCGCTTCTTTGGGATCGACGGGGGCGTTCGCCATGGCAACCTTGACGCTTCGAACGGATTGGAGTGAGACACCGGGCAGGGTCGCGCGGTCAAGAGCAACTCGAGCCCAGGTCACACCTCGTTCCGATCGCTGGCCAACGGGTGCAACGTCATGGTAATCTTGCACAATTGGTTTGAACGTCCCATCTGGGATCGGCCGAAAGGGAGGATTGCCCTTCTCGGAACACATTCGATCGATCAATGGTCTCCACTTTGAGCCAGCCAGCCCCACCAGCCCTAGAGGCCTCAGCAAATCAAGACGGGAGCTTCATGCCCACAATCGCGCTGGTCGATGACGACCGTAACATCCTGACTTCCGTCTCGTTATCGCTCGAGGCGGAGGGATATCGGGTGCAGACTTACACTGATGGCGCGAGCGCGCTGGATGGCGTGAAAGCCAATCCGCCCGATCTCGCCATTTTCGACATCAAGATGCCGCGCATGGACGGAATGGAGCTTCTGCGGCGCCTGCGGCAAAAGTCGGATCTGCCGGTGATTTTCCTGACGTCGAAGGACGAGGAGATTGATGAGTTGTTCGGTCTCAAGATGGGCGCCGACGATTTCATCCGCAAGCCGTTCTCCCAGCGCCTTCTGGTCGAGCTGGTGAAGGCTATTCTTCGTCGCTCCAATCCGAAGGATGCGGCGACGCAAAAGGAGACGGAAGCCAAGATTCTCGAACGCGGCCGATTGAAGATGGATCCCGAGCGTCATACCTGCACTTGGGATAATACTGCGGTGACCCTGACGGTCACGGAGTTTCTTATTCTTCAAGCGCTGGCGACCAGACCGGGTGTAGTCAAAAGCCGCAATGCTTTGATGGATGCGGCTTACGACGATCAGGTGTATGTCGACGATCGCACCATCGACAGCCACATCAAGCGGTTGCGCAAGAAGTTCAAGGTGGTCGAGCCGGATTTTGAAATGATCGAGACGCTGTACGGCGTCGGCTACCGATTTAAGGAAGGGTAAGCGGCTCGGCCGGAGACCAATGAGCGCCGAAACGCAAGTTCAACATCCCCTTTCGGCTCACGCGGCTCGAGGAAGACTTCGTTGGCTGCGCGTGCGCGCGCGCGTCGCTTGGCGGTTTCTTACGGCGCGGTTTTCGTCGTCGCTCACCCGGCGCATCGTCGTCCTCAATTTGGGCGGCCTTGTCGTGCTCGTGGTCGGGTTTCTGCTGCTCGACCAGTTTCGCGCCGATCTGATCGAGGCGCGGGTGCAAAGCCTCACCATTCAGGCCGACATCATCGCCGCCGCAATTTCTGCTTCGGCGACGGGAGACACCGATTCGATCACCATCGATCCCGATAAGCTGCTACAATTGGCGCCGGGCGAAAGCGTAGCGCCGTCTCCAAGCGATGAGGACGCAACGCAGTTCTCCATCAACCCCGCGCTTGTTGGGCCTTTTCTGCATCGGCTCGTCACTCCGACCCGTACGCGTGCGCGCATTTATGATAGCGACGGTCGGCTCCTGCTTGATTCGCGATCGTTTTCGGCCCGTGGCGCGGTCGAGCACTCGGATTTGCCAGATGCTTCGGAGCGGCGCGGATTTGCGGACCGGATCGTCGCCCGCCTGCGGAGTTTGTTTCTGACCTCGACCGCGCCGCGGGCCGAAGACCCATGGGCGACCAATGGCCAGACCATGCCGGAAGTCGCCGGCGCGCTGCAGGGCAAAACGCAATCTCTGGTGCGCATCAACCACGTGGGTGAAACGATCGTCTCGGTCGGAGTGCCGATCCAGCACATGATGGCGACCCGGGGGGTGCTACTGCTTTCCACCCAGGGCGGTGACATTGACCGTGTGATTACCTCAGCGCGTTTGGCTCAACTGCGCTTCTTTTTGGTTCTCGCCATCGTGATGTTGGTTCTGTCCCTATCCCTCGCCAACACAATCGCCGAACCTGTCCGGCGGCTCGCCGACGCGGCCGAACGCGTGAGGCGTGGCATCCGGTCGCGCCAGCAGATTCCCGATTTCACCGCGCGATCAGACGAGATCGGTCACCTGTCTCGCGCGCTGCGCGATATGACGCAGGCGCTCTATAATCGTCTGGACGCAATTGAAAGCTTCGCCGCAGATGTCGCGCATGAACTCAAGAATCCGCTGACGTCACTGCGCAGCGCGCTGGAAACGTTGCCGAAAGTGAACGGCGATCATTCGCGCGATCGGCTTATCGCCATCATGCAACATGACGTGCGGCGGCTCGACCGGTTGATCAGCGACATCTCCGACGCCTCCCGCCTCGATGCGGAGCTGACGCGAGGCGATGCGGGCCCCGTCGACGTCGCCGCTCTTCTGCGTGCGGTCGCGTCGATGGCGGAGGATTCTTCGCGCGGCGGCGCCCGAGTCGAATTGTCCATCCCGGTCAGGCGCGGCAAAAACGCGAGCGCCGACTATTTCGTCCTTGGCCATGATTCCCGTCTGGCGCAGGTGGTCACCAATCTCATAGACAACGCCCGCTCATTTTCCGAGCGCGGTGGCGTCGTGCGCGTTGCGCTGGAGCGCACGTCTGCTCGGAGAGAGCCGGAAGGCAGGCATTTCTCCAATCACGTTGTCATCACTGTCGACGATGACGGGCCTGGCGTCCCGCCGCATGCGCTAGAGCGCATTTTTGAGCGATTTTACACGGACCGGCCAAGCCAGGGTTTCGGTCAGAATTCGGGTTTGGGGCTGTCGATTTCCCGCCAAATTGTTGAAGCTCATGGCGGTCGCATTTGGGCCTGCAACCGGCCGGCCGAATTGGCTAGCGTTCGAGTCGGATCGCCGGAACGCGACGATGGAGACGAGATAACGCGGCACGGCGCGGGGGCTCGCTTTGTTGTCGAACTCCCCGCGTTCTCGGCATGACTGGAACCGCTTTGGCCGGGGAGACAAGCCTCCATGCGACGGCCCTGATCCATGGCGAGAGCGGCGTTTTGATTCTCGGACCATCAGGTTCGGGCAAAAGCGCGCTAGCGCTGGCGCTTCTGGCGCATGCGAGCGCCATAGGCGCGTTTAGCGCGTTGATCGGAGACGACCGCATTTTTGTCAGAAAGGCTCACGGTCGCCTGATTGCCCGGGGGGCAGCCAATATGGCCGGCGTCATCGAGCGCCGATCGGCGGGCCTGATCACAGTCCGGCACGAGCCGGTGGCGGTCGTGCGGCTGGCCGTCGAACTCTGCGAGCGCGGACGTCGATGGCCGAGGATGCCCAATGATGATGACGGTCTTGTTGTTGGTGAGGTCACGCTGCCGCGTCTGGCGCTTGATTCCAACCTGAGCGTTTGCGATCAGGTGCTCGCGATCGAGGAGCGAGTGGCTGCCTTAACCGCGGAGAGTCCGACGCGATTGGGAATTTCACTTGAACATTGCGCCGCAGTGCACAAAAATGGGCGGCCGAAGAGTCTGCCGCCGGCCTGATGGCGCCGGAGTACGAGCCGATCGACTGATGGATAATTGATGATCGGAATGGTCCTTGTGACCCACGGCCAGCTCGCAACTGGTTTTCGGGCAGCGCTAGAACATGTCGTCGGGCCCCAACCCCAGCTCGAGACAATAACAATCGGCCCGGAAGACGACATGGAGCAGCGCCGCTCGGATATCCTAAGCGCGGCGGCCCGCGTTCAGGACGGGGGTGGTGTCGTCATTCTGACCGACATGTTCGGCGGAACTCCATCGAATCTTGCGATTTCGGTGATGGATGGAGGACGCGTCGAGGTTATCTGCGGTGTCAACCTGCCGATGTTGATCAAACTCGCGACCATGCGCGAAAGCACCGATCTCGACCACGCCGTGGTGGAGGCCCGCGATGCTGGCCGCAAATACATCACCATCGCAAGCAAGGTGCTTGAGGGGAAATGACCGAGGCCAGCTTCGAACGAGGAGGCTCAACGCCTCCGCTCACGGAGGCGTTGTCGCGCGAATTGGAGATTGTAAACCGAAAAGGTTTGCACGCACGCGCCACCGCGAAGTTTGTGCAGTGCGTCGATCGGTTCGAGGCGGACGTCAAGGTCACCCGCTGCGGCGAGACGGTCGGGGGCGATTCGATCATGGGCATCCTGACGCTCGGCGCGGGCCCGGGATCAACGATTACGGTGACGGCCTCGGGCGCGGAAGCTCGAGAGGCGTTGGAGGCGCTTGCGGTACTGGTCTCCAGCCGGTTCGGCGAAGACGAGTGACGCTTGCGCTCGTTTTGCCGGTTCGCGTCCGGCCCTACATCCGAAAGTCCTCGCCCAAGTAAAAGCGTCGCACGTCCGGGTGCGCAATGATATCGTCCGGCGGACCCTCAGTCAGAACGTGGCCGCTGTGAATGATGTAGGCGCGATCGATCAGCCCGAGGGTTTCGCGAACATTGTGATCGGTAATCAAAACGCCGATACCTCGCCCCTTGAGGTGACGCACGAGATCCTGGATGTCGCCGACCGCGATCGGGTCAATGCCCGCGAAAGGCTCGTCGAGGAGCATGAAAGACGGTTTGCCGGCGAGCGCGCGGGCTATTTCGCACCGCCGCCGCTCGCCGCCCGACAGCGAGATTGAGGGCGCCGCCCGCACGCGCGCGATGTCAAACTCCTCGAGCAGAGATTCTAGCATCGCCTCGCGCGCCCGACGGTCAGGTTCGTTGACCTCGAGCACTGCGCGAATATTGTCCTCGACGTTAAGCCCGCGGAAGATCGAAGCCTCCTGCGGCAAATAGCCGATCCCGAGCCGCGCCCTTTGAAACATCGGCAAGCCGGTAACGTCATGACCGTCCAGCTCTATTTCGCCCTTGTCGGGTTTTACAAGGCCGGTGATCATGTAAAAGACGGTGGTCTTGCCGGCACCGTTCGGCCCCAACAACCCGACCGCCTCGCCCTGGCGAACCGAAAGGCTGACGTCCTGCACAACCATTCGGCCGCGATACCCCTTGCCGAGGTGATGCACGGCGAGAACGCCTTGGCCGCCGGGCGGAGCCCCTGATTCTGGAGCCGATCTGTTGCTCTCGCTGCGCAACCATTTGCGCCAGCGTGAGGGCGCGTTTGCGCGCTCGCGCAGGGCGTCGTCGCTCACTTACGATCGGTCACTTCAACCGACGCCCGAAAGATACCCACTGGCGGGCTCCTATTTGGGTTTCGCAACATCCGACTTTGTGGCGTCGGCGCCCGATTTCGGAACGAATTGTCCGTGCACTCGCCCCGACTTGGCGCTGGTGTCGACGGTCGCCTGGCCGCTCTTGAGGTCGTAGGTCAGCTTGTCCCCTTTGGTGACGTTCTGCCCGTCGCTGAGCGTGACATGACCAATGAGCCGCACTTTGCCTTCGGCCTTATCGTAGCTGCCGCTGTCGCCAGTGGCGACCTGGGTTTTCGAGACGACCGTGACAGGTCCCGCGGCGTCTAAGTGCTTGACGCCCGCGTCCGCAGTGGGCCCCGATTGGCCGTTCGTAGATTGGGGCGCAGATTCCTTCGATGGAGCGGGTGCGCCCTGAGTTGGCGCGTGATCCAGAAAGACACTCATGGCCGAACAAGTCATCTTTGTATCGCCCTGAATGACGACGACATTGCCGGAATAGACCGCCTTATGTTCCTTGTCGTAATAAACGAGCTTATCAGCGTCGATCGAGATCGGCTCCTTTGAACTTGTCCCAGGGAAGATCGCAGCCGAGTCGTTCGGGCCCGGCGGCTTTTCGGCGGCCCCGCGGGCGCCGCTCGAGCAGAGCAGAGCCGCTGCTATCGCCGCCAACCATCCAGGAAAGCGAGACGGCAACGTCATGGATTGGTCCTTTTTACTTCGCAGGCTCTTGGTTTGACTGCGGAACAATGTTTGTTCGGACGTGACCTTCGAAAGTCAGTTCCTGGCCGTGGTTGAGCGCCGAACCACGATCAGCGAATATCGTCGTGCCATCACCCCCTTGGACTTCGACTCGGTCATCGCTTCCATAAGCTCCGGACTTAAAATCGAATCTGGCGCTTCGCAATAGCACGGTAAAGCGGCCGTTCTTGATCCGCACGTTTCCCGACAGCTCCATGTGCTCGGCCAAGTTGTCGTAAACACCGGCGTCAGCGCTCAGGTGGGTCGCCTCTCCACCGGCCGTGCCGATTTCACCGTCGACTTTTCGGAGCTGCACCATAGTTGGCTGTTTGACGTCCTGCAGCGCCCGCTCGGCCGTTAGAAGATAGGCTTGCCCATCGCTGCGAAAGCCGGCAAGCTTCGGCCGGTCCATCACGATCTTGGTTCCCTCCACTGAAAGGGCATTGAAACTCAGCGCGCCCAGTTTCGTCGCGAAGGGGTTAAAAAAGGCGACGACCAACGTCGCGGCGACCGTGCCGAGGCCGCCGATCAGAATCGCGAGGCGTAACAATCTGACGCGCCCGGAGCGGCGCTTCGCTTTCGCAAATGCATGCTCACGGTCGTGTGGCGGTGCGACGCCGATAAGGCGCGCCGTAGACGAAGGCGCAAAGGGCGCCATTCGCTCGCCGCCGGAGGCGCCGGTCGGGATTGATACATTTTGAAACGTTGGCATTGATTCCTTATTCGGCGGCCAAACTCCGCGAAGAACCCAAATTACGTGGCGAAGTTAGGGCCGCGAAAGCGGAAGAACCAATGCTATAGAGCTTATCACGCGAGGCGCGGGTCTACTGAAGCCATTTCTGATTGCCCAAGCCAATCTAAGATCTAAAAGCGTGATCGTCTCAGGTTGAAGCGTATTCGCCATTTTTGAAGTAGTGGGCACATTCCGCGGGGGTGGAACAATCGCCGACGCGCCAATTTTATCGCCGGGCCTCGTTAACGTTTCGCGCGTCGTCTTTACCACGCCGTGCGTACATTTTGGCGAACACGTGTTCGTTCCGGTTGAAGTCTGGGATGCGGCGTCAGCAAACTGAGTTTGCCGCCATCGGCGCGGCACGCGCCAACCTGATCAACAAGCCGGCGGCTTTGACCCGAGGGTCGGAGCGGACTTTTCGATGCGGAACACGGTGTCGCGCTCGCCGCGCTCGATGCTCTCCAAATGGTCGCCGACTACTCCGACCAAATGAGGAATGTCGATCACCGCAAGTGGGTCGGTGCAGCACACTTCGAGCCTATCGCCTGGCATCAAGGATTTCAAGGCTTTGCGCGTCTTGAGCGCCGGAAGCGGACATTTCAGTCCCGACAGATCCAACTTGATGGTGGTCATGGCGTAAAATGTGCGGATCATCGGCTGGCCGTCAACGGCGCCTTCTTTCGTTTGTTTCTGAAACACCCTATTTCTGCCCAGCCGGCGCATGTTGGGTCAGAGCCTTGCGGCGGGGCTCGCCACGCGCCAAAAGGCGACCGCAATGGTTAAGGCTTTTGGCGCACCGGGCGTCGTGCTCGCGGGCGGGCGAGCGCAGCGAATGGGCGGCGGCGACAAGCCGCTACGCGAAATTGGCGGCCATACGATTTTGGCCCGCGTCATTGCGCGGCTCGAGCCGCAATGCGAAAGCCTGCTCCTGAGCGCGAACGGCGATCCCCTGCGCTTTGCGTCGTTCGGCCTGCCCGTCATTGCCGATGGGGTGAAGCAACATCCCGGACCGCTCGCCGGAATCCTCGCCGGACTCGACTGGGCCGCCGCCTACCGGCCCAACGCACAATGGATTCTCAGCGCTCCCGGAGACTGCCCCTTCCTGCCTCGAGACCTGGTCGTGCGATTGCGCCAGGCCGTGTCCGCTCAAGGCGCGGAGCTTGCCGTCGCCGCCTCGCAAGGACGGTCTCATCCTGTGATCGGACTGTGGAACGTCGCGTTGCGCGACGCGTTGCGCGAGGCCCTTTTGGTGGAGGGGCTCCGTAAGGTTCAAGGTTGGACCGGGCGTTATCGCGTTGCGACGGTCGCCTGGCCGGCGGACCCGGTCGATCCGTTCTTCAACGTCAACACCGTTGAGGATCTCGCGGAGGCCGAGCGGCTTGCGGCGCTTGAGGGTCTCGCTTAACTCTCAGCGACGTCAGCTAGACCAAAGGCGCGGGCGCATCGCCTCGCGTTCGGCCAACCAAGCAATTATTTGCGCAGCAAGCCCTCTCGGAGCTCCGTCAACTCAGCGAGCTCCTTCTCCTGTTCAGCGATCCGCGCTGCATTCAAATCGTCGTCGCCTGCGCTCGAATCGGCGGCGGACTGTTCGACCAGCTCCTCGAGATTCTCCCGGACCGCCGCAATTCGTGCGTCCACTTGAGTCAGCGTCAAACCCGTCTTCATCGCCGCATTCCGTTATCGTTCACAATCCAGCTCGAGCCTGGACTGACGCCTCAGTCATTCAAGTCCTCGTCGGGAACGGGGTCAAGGTCCCGAATGCTGTCAGTCCAACTCGATGTGTCTTCTTCGCCACAATTTAACGCAATTGACCGATTCGTGGTTGCCGCATCGCCACAATGCATTGCCTCAGGGCCATCTCCCGCCATAATTATGCCACCAGCGAATCGAGCCGAGCACGCACTCGGCCGCCGCGTGTTCGTTAAGGTTGTCTGTTGTCTTTACGGGGGAAATCATGCGCCGCAATCTGATCCGCGCCGCCTTGATCGCCGGCCTCTTTCTGGGCGCCGGAGCCGCGCCAGTCCTCGCCAATGCCTTGGATTCGCAGTTGCAGCCGATCGCGGCTCCGATCCCCCGGGAGACTGTCCCGTTTGACGGAAGGGAGTCTCCGGGCACCATCATCATCCGCACCGGCGAGCGCCGACTCTACCTCGTCATGCCGGACCATCAGGCGCTCAAGTACGGCGTCGGCGTCGGACGGCCAGGGTTTACCTGGGCCGGCGCTACCCATATCGGGTACAAGCGAGAGTGGCCGGATTGGACGCCGCCGCCCCAGATGCTGAGGCGTCGGCCCGACCTTCCTCGTCATATGGAGGGGGGCCCGGACAATCCGCTCGGCGCGCGCGCCATGTATCTCGCGGGCACACTCTATCGAATCCATGGCTCCAATGAACCGGATACGATCGGGCAGGCGGTTTCGTCGGGCTGCATCCGCATGACGAACCAGGACGTGATCGACCTCTATGAGCGCGCGAGGGTTGGCGCGCGGGTCGTGGTGACGCGTTAGCTCGGCGGAAGCGGCCGTTTCGGTCGCAGCCCCCGGCGCCCCCTTATTCGGTCGAGCGTCGGCGCAGCTGACAGTGGCCGCCGAGCCCGCGCACAAGTTTACGCGCGCCAATGATTTCATTGACTTAACTGCTCTTTTGCGCAACTTTTTCCGGCCACGACTTCCAAGTCACCCGCATTCTGAGTGACGCCGAGCGACGAGACCACGGCGCATTTCGTTTCCTGCGCCGACGAGCCCTAAAACCGCGAAAACGAAACGAATCTTTCGCAAAGCGAAATGAAATGTTTCGCAGCGCAGGTCGTAACTCGTTGAAATCATTACGAGCACCGAATCACGAATTTCGCGGAATTGTTTGTTTTCAATGATTTAACCGCCTTTTCGTTTCGCGCTATTTCGCATATTGCCCTTTCTCGACCCGAAAGGGCCCGATCGATGCCCTCGCCCGCGCCCGCGAACGCGGGCATCCAGCCCCTTTGCGAGACCTGGATTCCCCCCTTGCGCGGGAATGACAAGACGCCGACGTGCGATTTCTTGTGATCGCGTTATTCTGAGAGGCGGGCGGTTCGGACGTGGATGTCTCGGCTTTGATGGCGATCCCGCCATCATAATCGAAGATTCCGAAATAATGAATATGTTTTCGCTTTTTTTGTTTTATAGACTGCCATGAAAATAGCCTCTTAGGCACAGGCGTCACGCGGTGTGAGGCGTGGGTTGGAGGGTGACGTGATAGCCGAGGCGTTCGA
>Ga0210407_10004560_pt1 | contig 10877 bp, 13 predicted proteins | sample IncBWC27MmetaG_FD_150860 | JGI IMG/M metagenome (GOLD analysis project Ga0210407, IMG submission 150860) | Forest soil microbial communities from Barre Woods Harvard Forest LTER site, Petersham, Massachusetts, United States - Inc-BW-C-27-M | ecosystem: Environmental > Terrestrial > Soil >... | reverse complement strand
CGAACGAGACGACTTCGCTCCCTTCGAGGAGCTATCGATGGTGCTGTCGCAGCCTTATCGCACGCAAGCGGCCGACTCGTATGCCAACCCGCCGCTGCCCGGCGAGCGCGTGCTGCAAACGTTCTGCGGAACCTGAGCGTGCGCCGGGAAAAGGGACCTAGGTTTCATAGGAGCCTGTCTGAGTATTCCGCGTGAGCCGCGTTGGCTTGGCGAGGGTGCGGATGCAAGGCGCGCGGCGCAGGACGTAGTAAGCGCTACGGCCAAGCCGCGCAACGCCGCAGACGCCCCTCACCAAGCCAACCCTTCGGGAGCGGGCAGATTTCGCTTCATCCATCGTTGTCGCCTCCTCATTGGGTCTAGACCCAACCACGTCGGCTCCGCCTCGGCTGAAGCGAAATCTGCCACGCTCGCGGCCGCGTGGAATACTCAGACAGGCTCCTAGGCGGTCTTCGGGTGTGGTTCATTGTTTCGCGCATGCAAGGCCATCGCGGCAAGTGTAGATCCGCCGAAAATCAGATTGATCCCGACCAGCAGCCCGATCGCCCACGTGGCGGTGGCGGGGAGTCCGAGGAATATCATCGCGGCCAGGATCAGATCGACAATGCCGCTCAGCAGCATCATGCCCCATCGTCCCGACAGGTCGCGCTTGTGCTCGAGCGCGTACATGATCGAAAAGATGCCTTCGATGGTCAGGAACACCGTCAGGATCACGGTGAGTGACAAGGCGCCCGACAAGGGCCACCAAAGCAGCACGATACCCGCGGCGATGCCAAGAATGGCCGACAGCAGCGACCATAAGAATCCGGGCGCACGCCGCATCCAAATGCTGGTGACCAGACCCACCGCGCCGCTGACGAACAGCAGCCAGCCGATGAGGATGGCAACCGCCAGCGTGGCGAGCATCGGCAGAGCGACCGCCATCAGCCCCAGCACGATGAGCACGATTCCCTCGAGCAAGAAAATTACCCAGTGCGCGTGCAGCGATTCCCGCACTGCGGCTTGCATGCGTGCAACGTCGGATTTTTCTGTGGACATCGCTCTCTCCTTCCGGTGCTCACGCTGCCGCTTTCAGCGCGCTAGTCCCTGCCTCGCATCGACTCGATGTCTGGCTCGGCGGCGCGACGATAAGCGGTAGCTCGTTCCCGCAGACGGACGGGGGACACCTCCCCGCAGATCGGATGTTTCGGCCCGCATTGACGTTCCGATCATGCGTCACACCACACGCACTGCACACCCAGGTCTTTACAACGAGCATGTCCAGACCTGTAGGACCGGTTAGGGCCCAGCAGCTGCTGCATGTTCGCGTCGTGTTTCTCTCATCGACGATAAGGACACATCTGCCGGCCTGCTGGCCCTTGTACTGCAGCTGCGCTTTGAGCATACCCCACCCCGCATCGAGCACCGATTTTGCCATCCGAGTTTTTGCCAGTTTGAGACTACTCACATCGCCGATTTTGATGGTCTGATATTGATTAACGATCTTTCTTGAGAATTTGTGTAAGGCATCTTTTCTTCGCCGCGCAGCAGTGCGGTGCAAACGCTTCGCCTGACGTTGATGAGCGCGGCGCTGTGCAGCAGCGATTTTTCCCTCGATGGACCGATAGAAATGACCCGCCTCGAGCTTATCCCCATCACTCGTCGCCACTGTTTCTCTTAAACCCAAATCAAGCCCTACCACCTCTTGTGGGGCAACGCTCAGCACCACTTGCTGTGCCACCGGCAAACACAGCCACCAATCCCCAACCGAGTCTTGGGCAAAGCAGCCCGATTTCCATACTGCGCCCTCAAGAAGCGCTCGCTCGAAGACTCGCAAGGCCTTGCCGGCGAAACGCAACGATTTGCCGTTGCGCTTAAGCTGCACCGCTTTGAAGGGAATCCACCCTAAGGATCTTTTCGGGCCTTGGCTTACTCGCCAGCGCAGTTTCGCTTTCTTAAATTGCCTTCGCCGGGTCGCAAATTCCGCATTCACGCGTTGAATGGTGTCGGAGCCGATGTGATCGAAGCACTCGGTGGCTCCGGCGGTCAGTTTGTCCAGATCAAAGGCGCTTAGCCATCGAGGCTGACCGGAAAAGGGGCGCGCAGCCTTATAGCTCGCCGCGTTTGAAAAATTCCACACCTGATTGACCTCAATCGCGGCGGCATTGAGCCACGCATACCCCTCGCGCTTGACCTTCAAGCGCAGAGTTTGAACGCAGTGTTGAATATCACTCGCCACTATCCCTCCAAAGGGCTTAACCGAGCGAACTTAGATCATTTTCAATCCTCACTCAACAATCATTTCTTGTCCAATCAACCAGAAATGCGCGTACGAGCGCAGCGTGAGCCAGTATCACTTAGCGGCGCGCGACTCTGCTCCACTTCGTTTCGCAACCATCGCGGCCGGGTCGCGTCATCCTGACGCTCCGTAGTTTTGGCCGCCAGACGGCCTTATTGCAATGTAATCGCCCGGTCGCCGGTCATATATGGCAGGAGTAAGATCAAAACACCATGACCCTCGCAATTTTAGTATTTTTTGGCGGCGTACTGACGATTTTGAGTCCTTGCATCCTGCCCGTACTGCCCTTTGTATTCGCTCGTTCGGAACAGAAATTCCTGACCAATGGACTTCCCATGCTGCTCGGCATGGCCATCACATTCGCCGGCATTGCCACGTTGGCGGCAGTCGGCGGCTCGTGGGCCGTCAGGGTCAATCAATATGGGCGCATCTTCGCGCTGGTGCTCCTGACAATCTTTGCGGCAACCCTGCTGTCCACGCGCTTGGCCGATTGGTTGGCGCGGCCGTTCGTCGCGCTCGGCGATCGAATGACGCAGTCGGCGGCTGGACAACCTCAAAAGCTCGGGCTCCTGAATTCGCTGCTGCTCGGAGTGGCCACCGGTCTACTGTGGGCGCCGTGCGCCGGCCCCATTTTGGGGCTCATTCTCACCGGTGCGGCAATCTCGGGGCCGAATGCCCGTACGACATTACTGCTATTCGCCTATGCGGCGGGTGCCGCCAGCTCGTTGGCGGTCGCGCTGCTGGCCGGAGGCCGGGTATTCGTCTTCTTGAAGAAATCGCTCGGTACCGGGGAGTGGCTGCGGCGCGGATTGGGCGTCGCGGTGCTGGTTGCCGTCGTGGCGATCGTGTTTGGATGGGATACCACCTTTCTCACGCGCTTGTCGCTCAATGGGACGAACAGCCTCGAGCAGTCGCTGATCGATAGGATCAATCCGAGCGGAGCGGGTGCCGCGGGCGGCGCCAATCCCATGGCCATGAGCAGTACGAACCTGGCGATGAGTAATTCGAACATGGCAATGAGCAATTCAAACATGGCAATGAGCAACTCCAGCATGGCCATGAGCAATACGAAAGCGGCTGGCCACGCCATGATGGAGTCCCACGCAAAGACTGCGGGAGATCTTCCGGTGGAAGGAGAAGCCCCCTCTTTCGCCGGTGCCGCTCTTTGGCTGAACTCGCCGCCGCTGACCCCCGATGGCTTGCGCGGCAAAGTAGTGATGGTCGACTTTTGGACATATTCCTGCATCAATTGCCTGCGCGCGCTGCCTTTTGTAAAAGGGTGGTACGACAAGTACAAGGATCACGGATTGGTGGTGATAGGAGTGCACGCGCCGGAATTCGCCTTCGAAAAAGATGCCAACAACGTGCGCCGCGCCGTTGCGGACTTGAAAATCACCTATCCCGTGGCGCTCGATAACGACTATGCCATTTGGCAGGCGTTCAACAACCAGTATTGGCCGGCGCATTACTTCATCGATGCGGACGGCAAGATTCGCGCTCATCACTTCGGCGAAGGCAGCTACGATGAGTCGGAGCAGACGATCCGCAGATTGTTGGCCGAGGCGGGTAACGGCAACCTGCCGCCGCCCGGGACGGGCGCGGCGCCGGCGCTGGGCGTTCAGGCGCCGCCGGACGAAGCGCATGATCAATCGCCGGAAACATATGTCGGGTATCGGCGCGCCGAGAACTTCGCGTCTTCCGGAGGATTCGCGCAGGATCAATCGCACACTTATTCGGCGCCCGCTGCATTAAAATTGAATCAATGGGCATTGAGCGGGTCTTGGGCTGTGGACCCCGAGAAAGCGGTACTGGAAGCGGCGCCTGGGAAAATCCTGTTCCGCTTCTACGCCCGCGATCTGCACTTGGTTTTAGGGCCGAGTAAGGACGGCAAGCCGGTGCACTTTCGAGCGATGCTGGATGGCGCGGCACCGGCGGCGAATCACGGCGCCGATACGGACTCAAGCGGAGCCGGCGTCATAAACGGACAGCGGCTGTACCAGCTGATTCGGCAGTCAGGCCCCGTAGGCGAGCATGTGTTTGCAATCGAATTCTTGGATTCCGGTGTTCAGGCGTATTCATTTACATTTGGCTGAGGATGCTAATCATGACAGACGTAGTGAGTCGTCGATTGTTTGTCGCGGGCTTGACCGCGTTATCGGTCACGCCTCTGATCTACAGGGCCACTGCAGCGACCGTATCCGGGCCGCTGATGGGCAAAGAAGTATCGATCGAGAATTTCTCCGCTGCGGGCGTGAGCGAGGGCATCGTACGGGTTGCCAAGATCGAGAAGACCGACGCCGAATGGCGGGCCCAGCTGTCTGTGCCGGCTTACCGCGTGACACGTCAGGCCGGAACCGAAATGGCGTTCAGCGGCGAGTACGACAGAAATCACGCCTCAGGGTTGTATCGCTGCATCTGTTGCGATACAGCGCTTTATGACTCGAAGACCAAGTTTGAATCCGGCACCGGCTGGCCAAGCTTCTGGCAGCCGATAGCGGCGATGAATATCGTCAAGATCAGCGACCGCAGTCTTGGCATGCAGCGCGAAGCAATCTCGTGCCGGCGCTGCGACGCTCATTTGGGACATGTATTCGATGACGGACCAAGGCCGACGGGCCTGCGTTATTGCATGAATTCAGTTGCATTGCACTTCGTGGCTCGCGCATAAAGGAAGGTAGCTATGTCATTTAGGACATTCGGAACTCCCATGCGTCTCACGGCCCTGCTTGGCGCGGTGGCTCTGGGACTGGGTTTATGGCATTCCCCCCTGTTTGGGGCGGAAGCCCCGGTGATTCTTGCGCCGCCTATGATCGACAACCCCAAAGCCGCGGGACCGACACAGACCGCGGTGCTTGCCGCCGGTTGTTTTTGGGGCGTGCAAGGCGTCTTCGAGCACGTTCGGGGCGTAAAGAAAGTGTGGGCGGGATACGCGGGGGGGGATAAGTCGACCGCTCAGTACGAGACCGTGAGCTCTGGACGCACCGGCCATGCCGAGTCGGTCAAAATACTGTTTGATCCGGCGGCCATTTCCTATGGCCAGATTTTGCAGATTGCATTTTCGGTGGTGCACGATCCCACTCAACTCAATCGACAGGGCCCGGATACCGGCACGCAATACCGCTCGGCCATTTTCTATGCGGACGACGATCAGAAGCGCATTGCGCTGGCTTACATCGCGCAGCTGGATCAAGCGCATGTATATGCCCGGCCCATCGTGACCCGCGTCGATCCGCTGCTGGGATTCTATACGGCGGAGGATTATCACCAGGATTATTTGATTTACCATCCGAATCAACCCTATATCGCCATCAACGACATACCCAAAGTCATCAACTTCAAGCGTACATTTCCAGAGCTGTATAGCGGACAGCCGGTACTGGCGAAAAACTAGCGCGATGAAGAAAATCGCATGGGCTTGGCTGGCGCTGAGTACGCTGGTTTTCGCGCCGCAAGTCATTGGCGCAGATGCGCGCAAGCCCGCGATCACCGTATTTGCCGCGGCGTCCTTGACCGATGTGCTGCAGGATTTAGGCGACGCTTTCACCAGCGAGACCTCGATCCCGGTGCGGTTTTCATTCGCAGCGAGCTCCACGCTCGCCCGTCAACTGGAAAACGGTTCGCCGGCCGATATATTCTTCTCGGCGGATCTTCAGTGGATGGATTATCTGCAGGCTCGCGCATTGATTCAGCCCGCCACCCGACATGACATGTTGGGCAATCAGCTGGTCTTGATAGCTCCCATGGACAGCAAAGTGACGCTCAAGATTGAACCGCACTTCCCCCTCGCGGCCACCTTGGGCAAGGGCCGCTTGGCGACCGGGGATCCGGATTCCGTGCCGGTTGGACGATACGCCAAGGAAGCGTTGACCGCGCTGGGTGTCTGGGACGCGGTGGCGGCGCGCCTCGTGCGCGCGGATAGCGTGCGCTCGGCGCTCGCGTTCGTTGACCGTGGCGAGGCGCAGCTCGGAATTGTCTACGCGACCGATGCACTGGTCGATAAAAATGTGCGCTTCGTCGATGCGTTTCCGGCGAGCAGCCATGCGCCGATCATCTATCCTGCCGCACTGACCATCGCGGCCAAACCCGATGCGGCAAAGTTCCTGACCTATTTGCGCGGCCCGGCCGGCGATCTGGCATTCAAGCGCTACGGATTCACGCCGTTGCACTAGACGGGCTCCTGGGAGCCTGTCCCCGGGGCAAGCACTAGGGCGAGCCGGCCGGCAGACTTGCGGGGTCGATGACGGGTATGCCGCGGCGAATATCCTCGGAGAACGCCTCGCTTTGGTCGGATTTTCTCGCCCGATCGGTGATGCGTCCCAGCGCACGAAGTTCTGCGAGCGGAAAGCGCGGGTCGAGTCCGCCGACTTTGTAGACATAGGCCGGAAAATAACCCGTGAGCAAAATGCGGTAGCTCAAGGGCAGGTAGCCGACGATTCGCCACATCATGTGATAGACGAGCGTGGTGCAGTTGGCGGTGATGGTATTGTAGAAGCGCGGTGTGCCGACCAGCCTGTTCGACTCGCCAAGGTAGCCAAGAAACAGGGAGCGCATCGCGGACAGCGGCATGCGCACGCGATAGAGGTAGGCATCCTCGCCGCGCAAATTGGTTCGCACACGGATCACATCGCGCTCGTCGGCCGCGATGATGCTCAGTCCAAACTCCTTGAAGAAGCCGCCGATCTCCGAGTAGCTCTGGCGCTTGTCGCGGCGAATTTCCACCGAGAATGCCACGTGCTGCGCCGCTGCGAAGCCGAACGACACCAGCATGTGCGCGATCACCGGGCCGCGCCAATATGACATGATCATGTCCACGGAGTTCAGTTGACCGAGGTCGTAGACGCGGGTTTCCCAACGCTGCGTGTAGTCGGTGTTGCTGCGCCAATCGAAGTTTCGCACGTTGTGCAGCGTGACTTGGTCGCCGTCGACCTTGGCTTCGGCTATTCGCGCGACATCGTCCGCCCAGAGCCGGTCATTGGACGGAGGAATTCGGCGCCACCAGATCGACACGCCGGTGAACGCAGCGGCAAATGCCAGCAGGCCGAAAGCAGCCCATCCCCGCCACAGCGCAATCAGCACGCCCGCGCTGAACGCAATCCAAGCGGCGACGATCGCGATCTTAAGGCTCCGACCGCCCGGTGCTTTATACCAGAGCGCCAGCACCGCCCAGATCGCAGGTAATCCAACCAGCAGAGTTGCCAACAGCAAGGCGATGATGCGCAACAAACCTGCGGCACTGGCTGTCATGATTTGAGGCATTGTGCCATTCATTGACACGTACTGCCCGTGCGCGGTACGGTTTCATGTGACCCGATCGAAATCATTTCGCATCAAGATCCCCTTCATACAGGAACTTGGCGTCGAGTTCATCAGCGCGGGAGATGGACGTTCAGTTATCGCGCTCGATCTGGCCGATTGGCACCTGAACAGCTGGTCGGTGGCGCATGGCGGCGTCCTGCTGTCGTTGCTGGACGTGGCGATGGCGGTGGCAGGGAGTTCGCTCGACCCCGACAATGAAGGCGGCGTGACAGTGGAAATGAAGACCAGTTTTTTGCAGCCGGCCAAGGCGGGGACGCGTTTGCTGGCGTCGGCGCACGCGTTTCACCGCTCCCGCAGCATGGCGTTTTGCGAAGGCGAAATACGTGATACCGACAATCGGCTGATCGCCAAAGCGATGGGAACATTCAAATATCGCAGAAAATCGGCAGCGAATTCCGCCGGCGAAGGGCCGGATCCGGAGAAAATCAATGGCTGAATTAATCCTGCACCACTATCCCACCTCGCCGTTTGCCGAGAAGATCCGCCTGATCCTGGGCTTCAAGGGGCTGCATTGGTCCTCGGTGCTCATCCCCAGCGTAATGCCCAAGCCCGACGTGATCGCACTCACCGGCGGCTATCGAAAGACTCCGATATTGCAGATCGGGGCGGATATCTATTGCGATACGGCTCTCATCGCCGATGTCCTCGAAGCGCAGGCGCCGCAGCCCACGCTCGTGCCTCCCGCAGTGGCGGGGGCGTCGCGCATCCTCGCGCAATGGGCCGACTCGACGCTCTTTTGGACCATGATTCCCTACACCCTGCAGCCGGCCGGCCTTGCTCACATGTTCAGCGGCGTGCCGCCTGAGGCGCAAAAGGCGTTCGCCGAAGACAGAAATGTCTTTCGCGCCAATATGCCGCGCATGCGGATTCCGGAGGCAACGGCTGCATTTACCCTGTATCTCGAACGGCTCGAGCAGATGCTTGGCAAACAAAGTTTCTTCTTCGGGACCGCGGCCAGCATTGCGGACTTCTCGATTTATCACAACCTCTGGTTTGTGAAGCGCGGCGGTCCGGTGGCCAAAATTCTCGAATCCCACCAAGCGCTCGACGCGTGGCGCGAACGTATGGCGGCATTTGGCCACGGCACTCACGAAGAGCTCGGCAGCGGCGCCGCCATCAGCATCGCTCGCGATGCCGCCCCGGCAGGAGCTCCCGGGCCCGTCGTCGACACCCACGGCATTGCGTTCGGCGAGAAGGCCGTTGTGGCGGCAACCGACACGGGGACCGATCCCATCGAGGGAGCTTTGTATGCGGCCACCAAGGATCAGATCGCGATCGCTCGGGAAGATCCCCGCGCCGGGAAAGTTGTCGTGCACTTTCCGCGCATCGGATTCGAGCTGCGCCGGGTCAAGTGAACGTCACATCGCCTTGGTACGCCAAACGCGAAAACCTCCGAGAAAGGCAAAATCATTGCTGCCGAGGCGGGCATTTTTCGGCAGTTTCTTCAATTTTCGAGCATTGCCGCCGCCGAGAACCACGTAATCGGCCTCCAGGGCCTTACTCAGCTGCGACACCACGTCGGCGACGTCGCGGCGCCATTTCTTGACGCCGCGCTTGAGCAAAGCCCGCTCACCCACGTACTCCTCATAGCTGCGGCCATTCTTGTAGGGTAAGTGGGCAAGTTCCATCGGTGCGATCGCGCCGTCCACGATGAGCGCCGAGCCAAGCCCGGTGCCCAGCCCCAGAAACAGCATGCGCCCGCCTTCGTAGCTGCCGAGCGCCTGCATCGCGGCGTCATTCATGAGCCGGGTCGGCCGACCGAGCGCCTTGCGAAAATCAAAACCGACCCAGCCACGGCCTAGATTATGGGGCTCGGTGATGATCTTGCCGTGCACGACCACGCCGGGATATCCAATCGACACCGCGTCATATTTCAAATCGCCGACGAGCTTCAGCAGGCGCGCAACCATTTTGCGCGGCGTCAGGCCCTGGCCGGATTCGAACTGGCGCACATCCCGATGCCCCGATACGCGCGTCTTCACATGACTGCCGCCCACGTCGATGGCGAGCACGCGCCGCTGAGGCTTTCGTTGCATGAGGGGCACAATAGCGCACTCCGCTTGCGGGCCGCCACGGTATTGTGGTCAAGTTGAGCCATGCGCAACACCCAGTTCGTATCCAAGATATTGCAGGCATCATTGTGCGCGGCGGCGGCCGGATGCGCGACATCCGGAGCAGTCAAGCCTAACGACGTGCCGGCGCCGTTGAGCGCCCCGGACGGTCAGATTCTGACGCAGCAACTGCACGCTACGGGTGTGCAGATTTACCGCTGCCAGCCGGCGAAGGGCGATCCCGCTCAATTCGAATGGTCGCTTAAGCAGCCCGAAGCGACCTTGTTCACCAAGGCAGGCAGGACTATCGGTAAACATTATGCCGGACCTACCTGGGAGGCCAACGACGGCAGTAAGGTAATGGGCGAAGTCATTGCGCGAGCCAATAGTCCCGCACCCAACGCAATTCCATGGCTGTTGCTGAACGCCAAGACCACGTCGGGTACGGGCATCTTCAGCGCTGTGAAGTCGATCCAGCGACTGCATACGGTGGGAGGCGCTGCGCCGGCGGACGGGTGCAGCCAAGCCCAAGCCGGCCAGGAAGTGCGGGTATCGTACTCAGCCGACTATTTGTTTTATGCCGCAAGACCTTGACGTGATGCATAACGAGTCCCTGGAAGAACTCCAATCGAAAATAGCGTATCTCGAGCAAGCGATTGCCGAGCTGAGCGATGTGGTATTTCGCCAGCACAAGGAAATTCAGGTACTGGAAGTGCAGCTCAACGCCGTCAGAGAACGGCTCGACAGCGCGCGATCCGACGAGGCGGCGCGGACCGCCGAGCAGGAAAGGCCGCCTCACTACTGACGGCAGGGTGGGGGACGATTCAACTCGTCGGCGGCAACGAGACCATGGCAAGCGCTTGCGCACCGAGTTCTGCATTCCCCTCGGGCTGATCGATGACCACATAGAAGTTCTTGGATTGGGCGCGCGACGAGCCGGTCACAGGAATGCTGAGAGTAACGCTGGTCTCGCCGTCCCGGATGATTGCAATCTGAGGCATCACTGGCGCGAAATCCGTTCCCGGTTTTGCGGTACCCGATTCAGTCCACCAGGTAAAGCCTATTGCGCCGCGCGAGTTGCCCTTACGCCGCACCACGACCCTGGCATTGGCCTCCGCAGGCGGAACATCGACGATGGGCGCGGCCATTTCAATTTTGGCGGGCCGTGCCGGCGGGACAGGAATCGAGGACGCACTCGAGGGTGGTGCTACGGGCGGCGCTACCGGCGTCGCTAT
>Ga0210407_10004559_pt1 | contig 10879 bp, 9 predicted proteins | sample IncBWC27MmetaG_FD_150860 | JGI IMG/M metagenome (GOLD analysis project Ga0210407, IMG submission 150860) | Forest soil microbial communities from Barre Woods Harvard Forest LTER site, Petersham, Massachusetts, United States - Inc-BW-C-27-M | ecosystem: Environmental > Terrestrial > Soil >... | reverse complement strand
GGGAGCGCACGTGGACGAAGTGAATGCCGAGCCCGTCGATCTGGGTGCGGTATTGTGGGAAGGCGTTGAGGCGAGCCTCGAACCGGCGCCAGTCGTACTTGTCGCGCCAGTAGGCGATCAGCGCCTGAGCCTTCTGGAGGGGTACGCCCTGCGACCAGTCACCGACGGTTTCCCGCTCCGGCCACCGCGTGGACGCCAGCCGACGCTTGAGATCGTCGAGCGCCTCTTGCGGTACTTGGATCTTGAATGGAGTAACGTCCTTCGTCGTCGCGGGGAGCACGATCTGCGCTGCCTTGTCGGCGCTCGCGTGGGCGCCCGTCATCATCAGCCCAGTGGACAATACACCGGCACCCGTTGCCGCAGCGGAACGCACGAAATGTCGGCGCGCGATGAAGGTCGTTTCCGTTCCGTCTTTCAACTCGTTCTTCATGAGTTTGCTCCCAAGCCTATGCCGTCCATCGGATGAGCTGCTTCGTCAGACCGTCACTCGAGACGTAATCACTGAAGCTTGAACACCAAGATGGTGCCTCCCTGAGGCACGTTAGACTTGGTCTTTTGGATCTCGTCGATGCCGTCTTGAAGTCCGCGCGCGTCAAGGTCCCAGCCCGTAGTGACGGCAACGTACTGTTCCCCATCGACCTCAAATGACGTTGGGACGCCGATTGCTCCAGAGGGAAGCGGGAAGCTCCACAGTTGATCGCCGGTGCGCGCGTCAAACGCTCTGAACATTCGATCCGGAGTTCCACCAGCGAAGAGAATGTCTCCGCCCGTGACCAGAAGCGGGGCCCAAAGAATAGTCTTGAAATTGTGCTCCCACACGCGCTTGCCGGTGTTTAGGTTCCAAGCTTGTAGTTCTCCCAAGTGATCGGAAGCGCCAGCGCCGGTACGGACCGATCCGAAAATGCTTTCGATCTCATACCCCACGTAAAGCCCCTGGGATTTTGAGTCTGGGATCTCGCCTTTAGGGAGGAACGCGCAGATGTTGTTGTTCGCGGGAATGTACAGGAGTTTTGTCTGTGGGCTCCACGCCTCGGGTGGCCAGTCTTTGCCGCCACCGATGCTCGGGCAGAACTCGGCGCCTTGTTTCGCGCCGGGCCGCTTGGACTCGTCGACGGTGGGGCGGCCGGTCTTCGAGTCAATCGACGTGAACACGTTGTTATTGGAAAACGGGAAAGCGTGCAGGAACTCGAGGCGATCGCGATCCAAAACCCAAAGATAGCCGTTCCGTCCCGCATGCGTGGCGGTCTTCGTAGGCCTCCCGTCGACCTCCGTGTCGATCAGGAGAGGCGCCGATACTTCATCCCAGTCCCAGCTGTCATGCGGCGTGTACTGGTGGTAGCTTTTAATCCTGCCGGTATCGGCATCGAGCGCGAGCGTCGAGTTGGTATAGAGATTATCGCCAGGCCGATCGTCTGCGACCCATGGCCCTGGATTCCCGGTGCCCCAGTAAGTCGTGTTTGTTGCAGGGTCGTACACCCCGGTAATCCAGGTCGATCCCCCGCCTCGTTTGTAGGCCTCTCCTTTCCAGGTTTGCCCACCCGGTTCGTTTGGCCCGGGAACAGTGTACGTTTTCCAGATTCGTTTTCCGGTGAGCGCATCGAATGCACTCACTGAGCCTCGAACGCCAACCTCGCCTCCTGAGTAGCCGAGGATGATTTTGCCGCGCACCGCAAGCGGCGCCAAGGTTGAGTAACAACCCGTTTTATAGTCATCGATTGGAACGGTCCAAACCTCCTTGCCCGAAGCGGCGTCAAGAGCAACGAGCGCACAATCGGTGGTCGCCATGTAGACGTAGTCACCGTACAGAGCGACCCCGCGGTTTGTCGGATGGAGTTGGAACAAGCCGTCCAGGTACCTCCTTGCGTACCGCCAAAGTTGGGTGCCGGTCTTGGCGTCGAGAGCTATGATGTTATTTTGAGGCGTCGTTATGAACATGCGCCCGTGATTGACGATCGCCGTCGTTTCGTGAGCGCCATTTAGGTCAGTGCTCATAGACCACGCCAGCGATAGCTTGTGAATGTTGCTAGATGTGATCTCCTTCAGCGGGCTGAAGCCCCAACCGTCATACGTTCGCCGATACATCAGCCAATCGCCCGCTTCCGGATGCTGGAGCCGTTCGTCCGTCACCGTTGGGTAAGCCGCCGGCTCCACATGCACGCCTTGTGCATGCACACCATGTGCGGCGAAGAGCGCGATGCGTAGGCCTAGCCAAAACGTCAGATACGTCACACGCTGAAACCTCATTTACTCTGTTCCTTTCTCAATGGAACGGCGTAGATTCGAAAGGGCAAGGAAGGCGATATGTTCTTCTTCGAAGGATCAAAGAAGAAGGCTAGCTGGCCCTCACTGACCCACGCTGTGGTGCCAATCCGGGCAACCGATGTCGGGGTCGCGAAACCGCCACGGATTGGCGTGACGGCGAATGCGTCGCCTTGGATCACCACGCGATCTAATCTTCCTGAGCCCTCTATAAGAAGGAAACTGTTGTTGCCGAGGGTTCGAAGGGCATCGGGAAATTGCAGGTGATGGTTCCCGGAGAGTGTCGTTATGCGCCCAGCTCTTCCATCCTTGACTTCCACACGCAAGAGTTCGCCAGCCGTGTAGGTCGTCACATAGAGGTTGCCATCGCTGCCGAAGGCGATCCCGTCGAGCCCGGCACCACCGCTTCGTGGCGCAGAAAAACCGGAATCCTGCGCGAATATGTCAAACGTTGTAGCGCCGGCGGAGAGTTTTAAAATGGTGGGATTTGCGCTGTCGGTGACGTATACGGTTCCCTTCCCGTCCACGGTGATGTCATTGCAGAACGCATGTGAGCCGGGCAGCGAGAAACTGTGTTTTGCATCTCCTGTGTTAAGGTCGAAACTTTTCAACGCGCTCCATGTATCACTGCCCGCTGCAGATCCACGCAACGCACTCAAGTCGTTGGAGCAAGCCCAGAGCGTGCTCGTTGCCTCATCCGCGAAGACTCCCAAGATCGAGCGTGAACCAGATGCGCCCGCCTGGACAAATACGGCGCTCTCGGCAGTGCGAGGTCTTATCCGCACGATTCCACCATCCCCCAGGCGCCCGACAAAAAGCACACCATCGGAAGTCGATGTGATGCTCTCTGGAAAGGCTTTCGTTCCTGGAATGGGAATTGATTCGACCTTCTGGGCTGCCGCCTTAGCCGTGGCGTAAGGCGCCGACCGGTCATCGATGCCTTGCGCGACGGAGAGCACAACAGGCACGCTCAAGCAAAATGTCAGATACGAAGCTGGATGAAACCTCATTCGGTGTCATGCTTTCTGAACCGGACAAATATGGACCACCACAGATCTTGCCTCTTGTCTGATTTAACTGTTTTTGGTCTGTTTCCGCTTTCACGTCTTCAATGATCTTGCTATCTTTATCTGGGCCCACTGCTTCGAAGGGTTCAGCTAATTCACTGTTGGCCCGGCCGCCAAGCAAAGAGATATGAGCCAATCGCAGCCGTTTGAATTTCGCTCACCGCACGGGATCAGGAAGATCGAAAGCTACACCCGCAGTTGGAATGGGATTACCGTCCGCAACATCGTGCACTATCCTTATCCTGGAAAAGCCTGGCACGACATCTCTTCACACGAAACAACCGTTGCGACTGTTCTCGGCCAGACAGGCGGGTATTGCGAGTCTCGCCTGAATCTCAACCGTCCGACTCTCCGATCTCGCTTTGACGCAGGGCATACGACTTTTGTGCCCGCGGGCACGACAGTGTGGGCGTATACTGACGGCCTTCGATCAGTTCGCGAACTCAGGATGAGCTTCGCTCCGAAAGTCCCCGAATTGATCCTCCACGACGACTTGGATTCGGCAAAAACCGATACGCCGGTCCTGTTGTTGTACGACGATAAGGTGGCAAGATGCGCAGCGCTTCTGGCGGAGGAATGTCAAGAGCCCTCAAGTGGTGGCCGCCTCTATGGTGAGAGCCTGACGGCAGCATTGACGGCTGCCCTGTTTACTCGCCGGAACGCCGAGACGCAGCGGGCAAACGGACTTTCCCGATGGCAGTTGCGTCGAGCGATGGAGTACCTCGAAGCCCACATGACGCAGGACATAAGCCTTGAGGAGACGGCCAAACTCGTAGGGCTTTCCCAGTCGCAGTTCGCCCGGTCCTTCAAAATCTCGACCGGCATGCCGCCATATAAATGGTCTCTCGACGCCCGGATCAAACGGGCACAGGAACTTCTGTTGCTTGGCAAGGAATCCATCGCGTATATCGCGCTCCAAACAGGTTTCGCCGACCAGAGCCATTTCACGAAGACGTTTCGCCGTGCCACGGGCGCAACACCCAAAGACTGGCAGCGAACTCGCAAACTCTGACCTCGGCTTGAACCGCGCCCCACGCTGTCCAGCAGCCGAGAAAAAGTTTTCAGTCAATTTCGCGGTTTCCACCGGTTGTGACTCGCGCCGCGGCAACCTTTACTGTTCACATCGTCTGCTATTGATTAGCAGTGGGCGCACACCGTGCGGACTTGAGTTCAGGAAACTACTCCGTTTAATGGACACAAGCGCTTGTCGGTGCTGATTCGCACACCTGTTAGACTGCCCCCGTGACAGTCCTGCGTTCTAAAGTACTCTCAACGAGATACAAAAGCGGTAAGTTGTTGATTCCACGGTTGGGGACGTAGTTCAGTTGGTTAGAACGCTGCCCTTTAGTCAGTTAGAGTCCGACACTGTCACGGGCAGCGGATGGTGCGTTGTTGGCACCCATGCACCTTAAGGACTTCAACAGCAATTTGAAGGCTTCGTTTAGCTTGACTCTGGTCTTGGCGGAAGGCCACCAGCGCGCTACCTGTTGAAACGCACGAAGTGGGCAAATCGCAATCCGATTCAGATCAACTTTAACTCCGGAAAATCTCGCTGGTATCGCTTGGGATCAAGCGTCATGAGGCGATCGGCCCGGGTGAAGGCGTGCGATCCAATGATGAAATCTGCAAGCAAGCGCCTCGGACCGTCGTGTGCAGTCTTTCGCCGCCGCTGAGCATAACGTGCAAAACGCCGGCCAGCCTCCAGCCATAAGGATTGTTGAAACTCGAAATCGACGTCAATTCCTGTATCCGCGAGAAAACCGTTGACAAAGGACTCAGTCGCCTTCGGATATGCGAGCAACTCCGCGTAGACTGGAGCTCCCACAACCAAACCACCTTCAGTTTTTGCATTGCCGAGATCCCTTGCTATGTCTGAAGCGACAGACTCCTTGGACCAAAGGGCGGAGAGCACATTGGTATCGATTGCAGTTCTCATTATTTCTCGGTGTCTTCGTCGCGCAGGGTGCGAACCCAAGCATTCAGCTCGTGGACGTCGGAGAAGGCGGGCAGTGCGCCCACATATTTCACAAATGGATTTTCAGGCGCGCGGGCCGGGCGGATAGTTGTTCGATCATCCTCTACGACAAATTCCACGCGATCTCCCCGTTTCAGCCCGAGCCGATTGCGGATCTCTAGAGGTACCGTGATTTGGCCCTTGCTGCTGATCGTGCTAGAGCGTGCCATCTTTACCTCCTCTCTTTACAGTAAGGATACCACAATTTACGTGCTCCCTTCGACGAAACTGCAGTGAAGGCACGCTGTTAGAATCCTACACTGTCACGGCCAATCCTCTCTCTTCCGCTTCAAAGGATCACACGCCCAAGCGTATATAAAGGATGCCTCTCCACTTCCGCGAAATGCGCGTTCTTTAGCCAAGTGGGCCCAAGACCTTGAATAGCTCCTACGGCAGACGACTACCGGGATTTGTGCCTCGACCGATCTCTCGGGCGCAAGGCACATAACTTGCCGGCAAACCGAGGCTGGCTCACCAGCTTCCCGATGGTCGACCTGCGGAGGGCCTTCTTGGCGTGAAATAGTCGTACTTTAGCCGCTGACAAAGAGATTCCCAACGTTTCTGCCGTTTCCCGCATCGAACGCCCCTTCAGGTGAATCTGAAGCACGACTCGGAGGTTCGGTCGTAGACGCTTGATAGCCGTCGTCAGATGTTTCAGCTCTTCGGTCTGCGCATAGCAGGCCTCGGGATTCGGCGCATGGTCGGCTATCCTGTATCTCAGCTCGTCGCAAAAATCATCGTTATCGCCCATCGCAGTCTCACGCGTAGCCCGTTTCCTTCGGAGGATCATGAGTGCCGAGTTGATGGTGATTCTCATAAGCCAAGTTCCGAAGTTGGACCTGCCTTCGAACTCGCCCATGTGAACAAATGCTCTCAGCAATGTGTCCTGAACTGCGTCTTCGGCATCCTCACGGCTTCGCGTTATGCGATGAGCAGCACGAAAAAGTTGCTCTCCGTATTGGTCGGAAAGCGTGGCGAAGCCCGTTGAGTGCTCGTTATTCGTCGCTAGCGCCAGGCTCCCGTCGTTCAGTGTGTTAGCACCTCTTGGCATCGCATTCGGTTGTGCTGATCGTTCTGCGGCAAACCGTGTCACTTAGGCGCCCCCCTCCGTTTGCAACCTACTAAAGCGGTGCGCTGGACTCATTTCGTGAGCTCACGTTCAGCCTGAGGCCAATCCTCCAATTCATAGCCAGGTTGTCTCCCGCGCTGCAGATAATCTCGTATGCGCGATTTCTTATTTCTTCATCACGCGTTGAGCGCAGTAACACCTCTCTTTGTTCAACTGCTGTTTCAGGAAAATTACGCCCCCGCGTTCCTCATTGACTGTGGTGAGAATCGTCGGAATGCCATACGTCTTCGCGGTTTTGGCCAGACCTGTGACGTTGTTGATCACCATTGTCGGCTCGTGACTGTTCACGTTTGCCAACTGGAAAGGTTGGTGGTCAATGAGGAGTAAGACGCAATTCTCCGGTGTCAGAAGAGCGTCGAGTCCGACTTTGGTGAACGCTTGCATGATGTATTCCTTTCTATGAACTAGCGCTATTTGGAGCTCACGCCGACGAGTCCCAAAAAAGATTCTCAGCTGCCTAAACAACAAGCCTTTCGTTACACCCGCCGTCGCCTGGGCCGATCTTTCAGTTGATCGATCCACTTTCGGATATGGAGAGGACAATTTTCGAGCTTGATGCCGTCGGTCTCGCAGCCGCCGAGAAATTTGACGGCATCCTGGTTGACGAGCGTCACGTCCCTCAAATCCAAAACCAGTTGCTGCCCAGATGTCTCGACGGCGAGGAGTTGTTGGAGCTGCCCGATATCCTTGGTCTCGATCCGGCCACTGAGTGTGAACAGGACTTGACCATTCCCTGTTCTCCGAGTTCTCAGCATGCGAACTCCTTTTGGTTGAAATCGGCAGCCGCGACGGATGGAATTTCATTCCTTTCGGCCCTCGGTGAATGAAGTCGGATTGACAGAAAGGCAGCTTGGTGACCAACGGTAAGTTACTGACAATAAAGAGTCAGTCGCTGTCCAAAAGCGCCCGGTATTTCGGCAATGACGAAATACCGGGCAGAACGAGGGCTGGCAGCTTGTCTCAAGGAGGGCTTAAAACGATCTAAGCCGTCGACGCGATCGAATCAATCAGCTTCCTAAGTGGAGCGCGCTTCGCAGATCGAATAGGTGAGAGCTATGTGTGCCGATCGGTTCCTACGATTGTTGCCTGACGCGAGATTGGCAGAGAGTCTTAGCTTTCAAGCTCTCCTTTGAAGCGCTTCTTGTTGATGTTTAGTGACTGAATCTTCGAATCGAGCGTGGACCGGGCAATCCCTAGCCTGGCTGCTGCGCCTGACGGTCCAAATACCCGTCCTTGGCTTTCTCGCAAAGCTTCTTCGATTAGTTCCTTTTCTTTAGCAGCCAGCTTCTGCGAAAGGTACAGCTTGCCGCCTGATCTCTTATCACGAGGCTGTTGCGAGAGCCAGCTTTCATCCACCGAGAAATTCTCTGCTTCACACACGATTACAGATCGTTCGATGACGTTTTGTAATTCGCGTATGTTGCCGGGCCAAGGATATGACTGAAGCAATTGGAGTGTCTTTTTGTCGACACTTCTTATGTTCTTACCCGCTCTGCGCGCGTAGCGATCGATAAAGTATTCAACCAGCAGGGGAATGTCCTTCCTGCGTTCCCGCAAAGGAGGTACCTCGAGCGGAAATACGTTTAGTCGGTAATAGAGGTCCTGGCGGAAAGTCCCATCCTCCACGGCTGCCTTCAGATCACGATTCGTCGCTGCGATGACGCGAACGTCGATGTGGATAGGCTGCGTTCCACCAACCCGCTCAAATTCGCGTTCCTGCAATACTCTTAGAAGGGCAACCTGAGTATCGGCCGATAGTTCACCTACCTCGTCAAGGAAGATTGTTCCGCCCTCTGCCAGCTCGAACCGGCCGATTCGGCGCTGCATGGCTCCCGTGAACGCCCCCTTCTCATGGCCGAACAGCTCCGAGGCAATCAGATCGCGGGGGATTGCGGCGCAGTTCACGCTGACGAATGCGCGTAAAGCGCGATGTGATCGTCGGTGGATCGCGCGTGCAACAAGCTCTTTGCCAGTTCCCGTCTCACCCGTTATGAGAACCGTGGAATCGCTTGGCGCGACCTTTGAAACACGCGAGAGTACCGCCTGCAAAGCGGGCGATGTCCCAACGATCTCCTCAAACATCGACGCCTTTTCGATCTCTTCGCGAAGAGCGACGTTTTCCTGTTGTAGCCTTTCCTCAGCTCGCTTGCGATCGTCGATATCGGTTCCGGCGACATACCACCGCGTAATCTGCCCCTGTTCGTCGCGCACTGGGTGGTAACGAGTCAAAAACCAGTGGTAAGTTCCATCTCTCTTGCGCAGCCGCAATTCGATTTCAAGAGCTGAGCCGCCGGACACAGCCCGCTCCCATTGATCGCGGAAGCGTTTCACATCATCGGGATGACCTACAGCGCCGGGGGCTGTGTCGCGCCACTCATCAAGAGTGTGGCCGAAATAGTCCAGCCCGATCCGGTTGGTAAAAAGGCGCTCGAAGCGGGGTCCGAAAACAGCTATGAGTTGTGGGGAGAGGTCCAGGACCTGCCGAAGCTCCATCTCCTGAGCTTCAAAGAACCGTTTCGATTCGGGTTCGTGCACTGGCGAGGCCATAGTCACGAATCATACACCCCCGCGATGCAACATCGTCCCCTCGCTTCATTTGGTGAAGCGCCATCACCTCAAGCGCCTACAACCAAAGCTACGGACAACGACGGTCCCAGGACCTACCTAGTTTGTGTGGCAAAATTGCTTGAAATTCGCTCCGCCGCGATTCAAGTTGGCATCCGGCTCGAACCCGGCCAGCGATTCGGCTTCTACAATTTCCGTCACTCCCTTGCGACCTTTCTTATCAACAAGGGCAAAGACGTAAAGACCATTCAGGGACTGCTTCGTCATGCCAAGGCGACGGCTATGAGAACGCCCGGACGATTGATGCACGGCGGGGAAGAAGATAGACTCGGCGCGAAGCAACAAACCGAGGAGAGTGCACATGAAGACTTGGACAAAAGTCTGGATCAGCGCTACGGCGTGTGCACTTGGGGCTGGGGCATGGGCAGCGGCCGAAGCGGGCACAGCGCAAGACAAAACTGAGGCTGCCGTGGACGAAGTGTTTGCGGACTACACGAAGGCGGGGTCGCCTGGATGCGCGCTGGCTGTCTACCGCGACGGGAAAATCATCCTGACGAAGGGCTATGGACTGGCGAACATCGAGGAACGCGTCCCAATAACGCCGCAAAGCGTCTTCGACATCGGCTCGACTTCCAAGCAATTTACGGCAACGAGCATTCTGCTGCTGGAAAAGCAGGGGAAGCTGTCGGTCAACGACGATGTGCGGAAATACGTTCCCGAATTGCCCGATTACGGGAAAACAATCACGATCCTCAATCTCCTAAATCACACCAGCGGGCTGCGCGACTACCTGACGCTGATGGACCTAGCAGGAGTCAATATTGACAGCGTGACGACCGACGAGGACGCCCTGCAAATCATCACCCGGCAGAAGGCCCTGAACTTCGCGCCGGGAAGCGAGTTTCTCTACAGCAACACGGGATTTTTTCTGCTATCGCTGATCGTGAAGCGCGTCAACGGCAAAACGCTGCGCGAATTTGCGGCAGAGAATATTTTTGCGCCGCTAGGAATGACACATACCCAGTATCGCGACGACCACACGGCCCTCATCTCCGACCGGGCACTGGCTTACGATCCCAAGGAAAACAAAAACGGCTACGTATTAAACGTCTCGTATTTCGAGCAAACCGGAGATGGCGCGGTGCACACGACTGTCGAAGACTTGCAGAAGTGGGACGAGAATTTCTACAGCGCGGAGGTTGGCGGAAAAGAATTTCTGGCGGAAATCCAAGAGCAAGGAAAGTTGAACACCGGCAAAGTCCTGGACTACGCGAAGGGCTTGTTTATCTACGATTACCGCGGTCTGCACACGGTGCGCCACGGAGGAGCATGGGGCGGCTATCGCGCGGAGTTGCTGCGATTTCCGGAGCAGCATTTCTCGGTGGCGTGCTTGTGCAATCGGAGTGATGCAAACCCCTCAAAAAAAGCGCATAACGTTGCGGACATTTACCTGGCGAGCTTGCTAAAGCCAGCAGAAACGACCGCAGCATCGGGAACGGCTAGCGCTGCCGGCCCAGTGTTGTCGGACGCGCACCTGCAAGCCTTGACGGGAACATATCGCGACCCAGCGAAGGGAGCAGTGGTTCGGATTTCGACGCGGAATCACCAGTTGGCGGCGGAGATTTTAGACTCTCCAAGAGCTCAATACCGGATCGGACAAAGGGTGGAGCTGCGCGCGAGGAGTGCGACGGAATTTGTGCCCGCGTCGCTTCCGGTGGATATTAAGCTGATTTTCGAGCCGGGGAGCAACGGCTCTCCAAAAAAGATGCGGATCACGGGTATAGACGAGCTTAGTGCCGTGTACGAAGCCATTGCGGACTATGCGCCTAGCGCGGCGGAGCTTGG
>Ga0210407_10004558_pt1 | contig 10879 bp, 9 predicted proteins | sample IncBWC27MmetaG_FD_150860 | JGI IMG/M metagenome (GOLD analysis project Ga0210407, IMG submission 150860) | Forest soil microbial communities from Barre Woods Harvard Forest LTER site, Petersham, Massachusetts, United States - Inc-BW-C-27-M | ecosystem: Environmental > Terrestrial > Soil >... | reverse complement strand
CCCCGGCTGCGAAAAAAACTTAACCACAGAGGCGCACAGAGAGACACAGGGAAAACCAAACGCAATAAAGGTTCCTCTGTGTGGGGTTTCCCCTGTGTTCCACTGTGGCCCCAGTGGTAGGCTCTAAGCGTTCACCATGAATCTCCTGGTTCTAGGCCGTGGTAAAACAGGATCGCTGGTTGCCGAAGTGGCGCACTCACGCCGGCATCATGTGCGAGTCCTGTTTGCCGCTGAAAACGCCGGCGCCAGTGCTCTTACGCCGGATTCGCTCGCAGCTACCGACGTTGTGATTGACTTCACCACGCCCGCAGCGGTCGTCGCCAATGCCGAAGCCTGCATCCGCGCGAAGAAAACCCTCGTTGTCGGAACCACCGGCTGGTACGACCAAGTGCCGCGACTGCGCGAAATGGTGCTCGCCGCGGAGACAGGCTTCCTCTACGGATCGAACTTTTCGATCGGAGTGAATCTGTTCTTCGAGGTCGTCGCGACCGCGGGGGCTGCGTTGAAATACGATTATTCGGGTCAGATTTTCGAGCGTCATCATGCAGGAAAAAAAGACGCGCCTTCGGGAACGGCAGTCACGATGCAGCAGATTGTGCGCCAGTCCGGAGGCAGTGAAAAAGAACTCGAGATCGTCTCCTTTCGTGAGGGTGACGCGGTCGGTATGCACGAGTTGGTCTTCAATTCTCCCGACGATCGAATCTATTTGTGCCACGACGCCAAATCCCGCCGCGGATACGCTGAAGGAGCCGTGCGCGCCGCCGAGTGGCTGGCGGCGAAAAAAGGGTTCTATGAGTTCCGCAACGTCTGGCGAGAACTTTAAGAATAGCTCATCGAATTTCCTTGCAGCAGGTAGTCAATCTGTGCGATAACTACGTCATGCGTAGTACGCGCAACGTAGTAGCGGCCAAATATGATCCGGAAATCGGGCACTATTCTGACCCGCCGCTGCTTGTGCTTGCCAGCCTGGCCAGCGGACCGAAGCACGGCCACGCCATGATTGAAGATATCGCGGGCATATGCGGGACCCGTCTGGGCCCGGGAACGCTGTATGGGGCGATTGCGCGCCTCGAGCAGCAGGGTTGGATCGAGCCGCTTCCAGCCGAGGAGCGCCGTCAGCCCTATCGCATTACTGCCGAGGGCGCGCGCATTCTCCGCGCAAAGCTAACCACCCTGCGACAGTTCACCAAAGCCGGGCTGCGAAGGTTGGAAGCCTTATGCATATGAACGACCGACTCGCTCACTTGCTTGTCCGCCTGTATCCGCGTCCCTGGCGAGAGCGTTACGGCGCGGAGTTGGAGGCGCTTCTCCAATCCGGCCATGGCGGCGTGCGCACGTCGGCAAATCTGATTTGGTCGGCGCTTCATGAGCACGTTTTTCCAACTCCAGGCCTAAGAATCGAACAGAGCCAGTTTCAATCCTGGTGCGTCCGAGCGCCGTGGGCTATGTTCGGCCTGGCCCCGCTCCTTCTTCTCGCAGCGGCGTACTTCGTTGCCTGTTTCATTTTGTGGTCTGGGTGGAACATTTTTCTGCCGGGAACGAATACTCCTTTCGTCCCCATAGATGGGCTTGCGAACTTGTATTTTCAAGTTGGCAGGTTGATCTATTTCAGCGCGCCGATTCTCATCGGTTGGGCAATCGGACTTGTCGCCGGCCGCCAAAGGTTGAAAGCGGCTTGGCCCGCTGTCGGTTGGATCCCGATCGCATTGATCGGCGGTACGGCCCAGGTTCGCGCGAATCGCACCGAGGTCCTCAGCGGAGTTGGACATATCCGCATGGGCTTTGCCCTGGGCCCTTCCGTCCATGGCATTCCAGACGGACTGTTTCACGCCTTGGTGATTCTGTCGCTCACGGTGCTGCCGTATCTCATTTGGAGATTACAAAAAACCCGTTCCGTTTCCCCTTAGTTGCGATTCGAGATTGCGTCTCAAAAGTGGGGACTCCTGGATATATGCGCGTGATCAAGGCTCTAGTCGTGGTGGCCCTCTTCGCTGTTGTTGCAATCGCCGCCTTGCTGGGACTGCTGTGGCTGGACCACAAAAGAGAGACGTTGCTACCCACGCCCACCGGCCCCTTCGCGGTCGGTCGCACGACGTACGTTTGGAGCGACGCCGCCCATCTCGACCCGCTGGCGCCGCAGCCGGGCACCAAGCGAGAGCTTCTTGCCTGGGTCTGGTATCCCGCAGTGCCTCGACAACCATCCCAGACGGTTGACGACTACTTACCTGCTCCCTGGCGGACGGCTCTTGGACTCCAGTCTGGCGTGCTGTTCACGCAGTTCCTGACGCGAGATTTGTCGCGAGTCCGCGCACATAGTATTCGGGACGCCGAGGTATCGCCTGAGCAACGATCGTATCCAGTGGTGATCATGAGAGCGGGACTTGCGGCCCTGACAACGGACTACACCACTCTTGCCGAAGACCTTGCTAGTCACGGGTATGTAGTAGTGGGCTTCGACGCACCCTTTAGAAGTTTCGTGGTGGTGTTCCCCGACGGGAGGGTGATCACGAGGGCACCTCAGAACAACGCCGATCTCCTCGGTGGGGCCGAGCAGGAGCAGCTCGCCAACAAGTTGCTCCAGGCATGGAGTGCCGACATGGGATTTGCGCTCGATCAACTCCAGCGACTGAACGCGTCCGACCCCTCGGGCAGGTTCCTGGGACGTCTCGATATGCAGCGGGTCGGAGTGTTCGGCCACTCGCTGGGCGGTGCGACGGCCCTGCAGTTCTGCCATGACGATTCCCGTTGCAAGGCGGGCATCGACGTGGACGGGGCTCCCCTCGGCAGTGTCGTGGCCGACGGCGTCACTCAGCCGTTCATGTTTCTTCTGAGCGACCACAGAGGCGAGTCCGATGCGGGGCAGCCCGCAGCGATCCGCCGGGCTGGAGCGAACATCCATTCCATTTACGATCGGCTGCCCAATGACCGCAGGCTGATGATCATGATCCGAGGTGCGAGTCACTACCTGTTCTCAGACAACGGGGCGATGTTGAAGAGTCCACTTGTTATGCGCGGGTTGCGCACGGTAAGCGTTGTGCGCCTCGATGGCCGGCGCCAAGTTGCCTTGACGGCACACTACATCAGTGCGTTCTTCGATGTCTACCTGAAAGGAGCACCCCCTTCGGAGCTCAAGAGTCGGCCAGAGTATCCCGAGATCGAATATGTGCACTGAGCATCGACGTTCGGACAGCTGAAGCGGAGATTTTTGGCCGGAGAGAATTCACGGTTTGCGGGAGAACGCCAGCGGCTGCGAGCTTCGCTCGGCTTGGACGGGCGAGGCGCCCGCCCCCACACCAACCGTCCCCACACGAACAAGAGCCGGCTCATGCAAGCGCTCGCGAGAAGAGTTATTCTTAATCCATGCAACTACGCGGATGTGGCACCGCTCTGGTCACACCGTTCTCTCAGGACGGCGCGGTCGATGAGAATGCGTTGCGCAATCTGGTCGCCTGGCAGGTTGAATCCGGCATCGATTTCCTGATCCCCTGCGGCACCACGGGAGAAACTCCCACGCTCACCCACGATGAGTGGCTGCGCGTCATCGATGTCACCATCGAAATCGTCGCCGGACGCGTGCCGATCGTCGCCGGCGCTACCTCCAACTCGACGCAGGAGGCTGTGGCCAAAGCGAAAGAAGTGGCGGCCCGACCCGGCGTCAACGCCATCCTCACCGCTTCGCCGTACTACAACAAGCCGACGCAGGAAGGCCAATACCGTCACTTCCGAGCGATCGCCGAAGCGGTCGACAAACCGGTCATCCTCTATAACGTGCCGGGCCGCACCTCCGCCAACATCGAACCCGCGACGCTGGCTAGATTGAGCGAGGTTGCCAATATCGCGGGCGTGAAGGAAGCGAGCGGGAACATGTCGCAGATCGCGGAGGTGCTGAACTCGGTGCCGGAGCGTTTCCTGGTGTTCTCCGGCGACGACGCCCTCACTTTGCCGGTGATCGCGCTCGGTGGAGTTGGAATCATCTCGGTTGCGTCGAACGAAATTCCGCGCGAAATGGCGGAGATGACGCGCGCTGCTCTGAACAACGACTGGAACACGGCGCGCTCCATCTATCGTAAATATTTTCCGCTGATGCAGGCGAACTTCATTGAGTCGAATCCGCTGCCCGTGAAGGCGGTCCTCGCGATGATGGGCAAACTCGAAGAGATCTATCGCCTGCCGTTGCTCCCCATGCGCCGCGACACGCGCTCGAAGCTGCAGAAGATCGCGGCCGACGCCGGATTGATTAGCCGGCCCGCCGCACCGCCCGCCGCTGCGACCGAGTTCTACGTTTACGAAAATTGGGCAGCAGGTCCACACAAAGCGATTCTGCACCGCGCATCTTGTGGACAGTGCAGTTCCGGCAAGGGGCGCCCCAGCGGGCACGATCCCAATCATTCGCGCTGGCACGGACCATACGGCAATCTCGCCGAGGCGCGCGAGGCGACTCATCAGATGCCCGGGGTTCTGATTCGCAGCGAATGCAAGTGCGTGGGGTAAGAGTAGCTCTTAGCATTTTAGCCGTTAGCTCTTTGTTTCTCTGGCAGTCCGTCGGATGAGTGAGATTCGTATCAGGGCATGCCTTCAGGCATGCCGCAACCTGCATTAGAATTAACGCGCCTTCGGGCGCTGGATTTCGACATTCGAGTTCCACGACAGGTTCTTAACCTCCCTATGTCAGATTCACTCCTCACCCTTAAGGCCGCCATGGAACACCTCTCCACGCGCGAAACGCTCGCCCACTCCGACGAAGCGCGGCGCACCTTTCTCGATTTCCGCACTGCTCTAACTCGCGGCGAAGTTCGGGCCGCTGAGAAAGTCGACGGCCGGTGGGTCGTCAATGCCTGGGTCAAGGAAGGCATCCTCCTCGGCTTCCGTCTTGGCGAGTTACAGGAAATGTCGGACTGCGACGTACTCTCTTTTGTCGACAAAGATACTTTCCCAGCCCGCCGTCTGACTCTCGCCGATCGTATTCGCCTTGTGCCCGGCGGATCTTCCATCCGCGAAGGAGCTTATGTTGCGCCGTCGGTCATCTGCATGCCTCCTATGTTTATCAACGTCGGCGCCTACGTGGACGAAGGCTCGATGATCGACTCGCATGCCCTGGTCGGCTCGTGTGCGCAGATCGGCAAGCGCGTGCACCTGAGCGCCGCCGCGCAGATCGGAGGCGTGCTGGAGCCGGTCAACGCCGCTCCGGTGATCATCGAGGACGACGTATTGGTCGGCGGCAATTGCGGAGTGTACGAAGGCACGCTGGTGCGAGCCCGCGCGGTCTTGGGAGCAGGAACGATTCTGACTCGATCTACGCCGCTCTATGATCTGATACGCGGCGAGGTGTACCGCGCCACGCAGGAACAACCGCTGGAAGTCCCAGAAAATGCCGTGGTCGTCCCCGGGTCGCGGGCTGTGACAAAGGGCAAGGGCGAATCCGGCGAATGGAACCTCTCGCTGTACACTCCGGTGATCGTGAAATATCGCGACGAGAAGACCGAGCGCGGGATTGAGCTGGAGGAGTGGCTGCGGTAGCTTGCTGCGCCAGAACGAGGAGGAGTATGAAGGTCGGCGTGAACTATCCCTGGTTCGACTACGGGTGGGATTTCGGCGTGGCGCCGCCAGGCTGGCGCAGCAATCAAACGAATCCACGGTGGTACGGTGAGATCGATTCTCACCTCCAGCGATTCCAGAGTCTTGGCATTAGCGTGGTGCGCTGGTTCATTCTCGGGGACGGACTCACGTACGGAACCGGTGGCAGCGCACCGTATCCCGACGCAACAGCAGGAGGCGAGTGGCGCTTTGATCCACCTCTGCCCGCCCCAGAGATCGCAGAGCACTTCGAAGAACTGCTTCAACGGTTCGAAAATGTGAATCGGGCAGGGTCGCAGCCGATCCAGCTGTTACCCGTCTTCATCGACTTCCACTTCTGTGACCCGGGCAGCGATGCGGAAAAACCGCAGGTGCCAAACCCATATCCCGGCTGGGTGAAACAGGGACGAGCTGATGCCATCACGGATACGAACAAGCGACAGCGATTCCTCGACCAAGCGTTCGATCCCATGCTGCGCGTTTCGCAGGCGCATGCCGCCGTCATCTATGCCTGGGAGGTGATCAACGAGCCGGAATGGATCACGAACACCTGGAATCCCGACAACCAGGCAAACCACCCGGTCGATGCCACCTCGATGCAGGCGTTTCTTGAAGCAGGCAAGGCGCGCATCCGCGCTGCCGGCCTGAAGCCGACCATTGGCTTCGCTTCGATCGACACCCTTAAGGACACCGGCATCACCGCCGAGATCAGCCAGTTCCATCATTACCCTGCCGGCCGCAGAACCTTGGAACGCAGCGGATTCGACCCGAACTATCCCGGCGTTGTCGGCGAATTCGCCACGTCGCCGGCCGATATCTGGCCTGAACTGAAAGAAACAGGACAGAGCGTGCTGAATCGTCTAAGGCAGGCTGACGCAAAGGGATACCCATTGGCAATCCCGTGGTCATTCCGAGGCCAAGACCAGCATACGTCCTGGACGGCCGATGTAGAGCGCGATTTTGAATGCTTCACGCAAGGCCGCAACTGCCCCTGAAGTGCGCCTTTATTTACGGCGGCAGCGTAAGCGGCAGCCTTCTGCTCCGGTTGGAATCAGGCGTCCCGCCCATTTCTCCCTGACAAATTACTGGCAGCGGCATGCCCGAAGGTCTGTGCGGGAACCAAACCAGGACTGCACGATACAGCTAGAAGTTGCTTGCCTTGTACTTCCGAAATGTGTAAATGAATAGACCGTCGTTTTGGAAGACAAGGAAACAATACTCATGCTCAGCCGTACTCGTCGGATCGTGTGCGTTTTCGCCTGCCTGATGGCAGCCCTTGGAATCGGCGGCTGTGGTTCCGGCAGCGGTGCCGGCACTCAAATCGTCGCCGTGGACGTAAATCCTGTGCGTGCCGCCGTTGTGGCCGTAACCCAGACAGTGCAGTTCAAAGCGACGGTCACCGGTGATCCACAGAACAGCGTGACTTGGAGCGTAGATGGAGTGGCTGGTGGGAGCGCCGCGGTCGGCTCGATCAGCACAGGAGGTCTCTACACTCCTCCTACTGGCGCCGGTGCACACACGGTTCAGGCAACGAGCACGGTGGATACTACAAAGCGTGCCTCGGCGATGGTTGCCGTTACGGATTTGACCGGGGTTGTGACCTACCACAATAACCTCGCCCGCGACGGCACAAATTCGCAGGAATACGCGCTTACCACCAGCAGCGTAAAGGCAGCCACTTTCGGAAAGTTATTTTCCTGTCCGGTGGACGGCGCAGCCTACACTCAACCGCTGTGGGTGCCCAGCCTGACACTCGGTGGCCAAGTCCGGAACGCCATCTTCGTGGCCACGCAACATGACAGCACTTACGCCTTCGATGCTGACGCAAATCCGTGTTCGCAGCTGTGGCACGCCAACCTGCTGGATGTTGCTCATGGCGGCACGGCGGGCGAAACTCCCGTGCCGACGGGAGACGTGGGAAGCGGATTCCAGGATATTCTGCCCGAGATTGGCGTCACGGGGACGCCCGTCATCGACTCGGCGTCCGGAACGCTGTACGTGGTCAGCAAGTCTGAAGGCCCGGCCGGCAGTTTCCACCAGCGGTTGCACGCGCTGGACCTCATCACAGGCGATGAGAAATTCGCCGGGCCGATCAACATCACGGCCAACGTGCCGGGCACAGGAGACGGTTCGGTGGGAGGCATTCTGACCTTTGATCTGCGGAACCAGGGCCAGCGTGGCGCCCTGACTCTGGTGAATGGGATCGTGTATATCGTCTGGGCCTCCCACGAGGACCACGACCCTTACCACGGCTGGCTGCTCGGTTATGACGCCGCTTCTCTGGCGCAGGTCGCAGTGTTCAACGCCAATCCGAATGGTTCTCGCGACGGAATATGGATGGCGGGCGGAGCACCGGCGGTCGACAGCAGCGGCAATCTCTATCTGTCGACCGGTAACGGTACCTTTGATGGAAATTCCGGGGCTCCTCCGAACGACGATTTTGGCGACACAGTGATGAAGGTCGGAACGTCGTCCGGCCTCGCGTTGGTCGACTGGTTCACACCCTACAATCAGGCTTTCTTGGACGGGCAGGACGTCGATCTCGGCTCCAGCGGTGTGGTGATCTTGCCGGATCGGACCTCGGGACCAGCACATTTGTTGGTCGCTGGCGGGAAGGAAGGCAAGCTCTACTTACTGGACCGTGACGCGATGGGCAACTACTGCGCCTCCTGCACTACGACGGACACAAATATCCTGCAAAGTTTTCTCGCCGCGCCGGCCATCTTTGGCACTCCAGCATTCTGGCAAAACAAACTTTATCTCGGTGGAACATCCGATGCTTTGAGCTTGTTCACTTTCGACGCAACGACAGGGATCTTGAGCACCGTAGCGTCCTCGCAATCTGCGACCAGCTTTCAGTTTCCAGGGCCAACCCCATCGCTTTCCGCGCAAGGCGTTTCAGGTGGTGTGGTCTGGGCAATTGATTCCAGCCGTTACGGGGTTCCAAGTGCTTTCGGTACGGGCCCTGCGATACTACACGCCTACGACGCGGCGAATCTTTCCAGCGAGCTGTGGAATAGCTCGCTGGCGGCGAACAACCGCGACACTGCGGGAAATGCCGTGAAATTTACCGTGCCCACGGTGGCCAACGGAAAAGTCTATATTGACACGCGCACAGAAATCGACGTGTACGGCCTGCTTCCGAATTGAGGAGGGAGAGGGCTTCGGTACACCAGGTGGTCTGGTGGACAGCGGAAATTCCGGAAGTATCCTTTCCGCCTCGCGCCGGTCAAGGCTGTAACGGCATGGCAGATGAAGGGGGAAGCTGCGCTTGTTCCGCCGCAAATCTGCGCCGCGCTTCAAGATGCTTGGCGCGGAAATGCGTTTGCGCCCGCGCGCCCCATGCCCGGACGAAGTAATAATTCAACGCGCATCCGATGGCCGAACTGGCAATCGGAATCAAGCGTCCCGCCCACTTCTCCACCACCTCGGCGCCAGCTTTGGCGGCAATCCGCTGGATCACGCGGGGGACGAACTTATTGACTACTTCCTTTTCCAGTAATTCGCGGCCGATGTCCACCCCGGCGGCGCTGGCCGCGGCAATCCACAGTTCGGCAATTTCGTCGTCAGTGTTCAACTCGAAACCATAAATCAGGCTGAGCTTCTGGATGGTGCGCATGGTAATGGCAGAAAGAATGCCGAGGTCTGGCACGATGGTAAGAATTCCGCCCAGACCAAACCCGGCTCCCTCCGCCGCCGCCATCTTCATCCCGCCGCGGATTACCGACTCGGCTGCATCGTCAAGGCGCTCGACAGGCAGCGTGTACACGCCATGAAACGTTGCTAGCGGCAACCCGTGCGCCACGCGCAGCTGCATCAGGAAGCGTCCAGGATCAACCTTGATCGTGTCATAGGTGCGAGTCAGGCCCCCGCGGATCGCGCCTTCGACGCGCCCCCGCATCCACGATCTGTTCTCGTCGGCCATTTCCGTTATCAGTTTATCAGTGAACATAACGCGCCTCCGAGTCCTCGTAGAGACGCGGCTTGCCGCGTCTCTCAACGCGCCCCGAGCAGACGGGGCAAGCCCCATCTCTCCGCGAACCTACCCCTGTGCTAGCATCAATTCTGCGAATGCCAACTGGAAAACTGCATATTGTGCCGCTGGGCGGAATGGGCGAGTTCGGTATGAACTGCATGGCCATCCGCTTCGGCGACGACATCATCGTGGTCGATGCTGGCCTGATGTTCCCCGAAGCCGAGCTGCTGGGCGTCGACATCGTCGTCCCCGACATTTCTTATCTGCTCGAAAATCGCAAGCATGTGCGCGGCATCGTCCTTACGCACGGCCACGAAGATCACATCGGCGCTCTGCCTTGGATTCTCAGCGAGCTGAATGTCCCGGTTTGGGCGACCGAGTTCACGCTGGCCTACGTCGAAGATAAGCTCGACGAACACCAACTCCTCGACGATGCCATCCTGAACGAAATCCGCCCGGGACAGCGCTTCAAAGTTGGGCCATTCACCATTCATCCGTTGCAGGTCACGCACAGCCTTGTGGATTGTGTGGCGCTCGCCATCCACACACCGCTCGGGGTCGTGTTGCACACCGGCGACTTCAAGGTAGATCCGACGCCCACCGACAATCGCCTTTTCGACCTGCACGGTTTCGCCGAGTACGGCAAAGAGGGAGTGCTGGCGCTCTTGCAGGATTCCACCAACGTCGAGCGCAAGGGCTACACGCCGAGCGAGCGCGCTGTCCACCGCAAATTTGAAGAGGTCTTTGTCCGCACCAAGCGGCGTCTGTTCATCTCCTGTTTCTCGTCCTCGATTCACCGCATCAAGCTGACCGTCGACATGGCACGTGAGCACGGCCGCAAAATCTGTTTTCTCGGCCGCTCCATGGAGAATTCCTCCGAGATCGCCGAAGACCTGGGCTATATCCAGATTCCCGAAGGCATGCTGATCCATCCCGGCGAAATGAAGAATTTTCCTCCCGAGAAAGTGTGCGTCCTGATCAGCGGAACGCAGGGCGAACCGATGTCGGCGCTGTCGCGGGCTGCGGTGGATAACCACAAGCACGCCAAAATCGAAAAGGGCGATACCGTGGTCCTGTCGTCGCGCATTATTCCCGGTAACGAAAAAGCTATTTACCGCATGGTGGACCACCTGTTCCGCCGCGAAGCGTTCGTCATCTATGACGATGGTTCGTACCCGCCGATTCACGTCAGCGGACACGGCAGCCAGGAAGAATTGAAGCTCGTCATCAACCTGGTACGGCCGAAATATTTCATCCCCATCCACGGCGAATACCGGCAGCTCAAGTTGCACGCCGAACTCGCTGGCTCCATGACTGGAGCGGTTGGCA
>Ga0210407_10004557_pt1 | contig 10884 bp, 14 predicted proteins | sample IncBWC27MmetaG_FD_150860 | JGI IMG/M metagenome (GOLD analysis project Ga0210407, IMG submission 150860) | Forest soil microbial communities from Barre Woods Harvard Forest LTER site, Petersham, Massachusetts, United States - Inc-BW-C-27-M | ecosystem: Environmental > Terrestrial > Soil >... | reverse complement strand
TCACTTGTTGCGTCTGACGGAACAAATGGAGTTCTCGTTTTACCAAAGATATTTCAGGGCTTGAGATCCGTAAACCTAGCTTGAATCAGCCACAGCATGACTGCAAAGACCATCGCGGTCGAGACTCCAAACAGGAGCATTCCATTCGCCGTTTCCAGCGGACCCAACAGTCTCCAGGACGGCGACATGAGGAAGTCACCGTAACCAAGTGACGTGTAGTTCACCGCTGAGTGATAAAAGGCGGTTCCGAAGTCTGAAAACTCTCCGCAAAGCATGAACAATAGCCCCCAAAATGCAATCTCTAACATGTGCGTGAGAGACGCGTACAGCACGACACGGGCAAAAATCCCCAGATCGGTCCAGCGCGTGCCGACATTACCGCGCCTTCTTTCACGACGAATAAGGCTCACCGTAGCTCTGAGCGGCACCAGAAAAATAATGATCGTGCAGACTAGAGCGACCAGGCTGAGCCCAAGGGGCGCAAGGACCGAGATGCGGTGGCTTTGTATCATGCTGCTGTCCAGAACCCCCACGTTCCTTTTGCAGTTGCTGGAATGCTTCCATCACTTCGAGGTCACGCGAGACGAAGGGATCATTGCCCGGATGTCACGATTCTCGAAAACCCGGGTTTCGCGCTCCGCAGTTTTCTGGACGACGACGCTCAGCATGGCACGCGCCAAATCGTCGGCCCGAATCACCTGGTTGGGGAACAGCATCCGGAACGCAGGATAGATCGCGCGCATGAGGCGGTAGGTGAAATTCGGCTCCTTCCGGGGCTCCACGGGGTAGATGTAGGCGGGCCGAAAGAGATACACGCGCGGGAAGCCAGCCGCGATTAGACCGTTCTCAGCCTCTCCCTTATAACGCGCGAAAGACATCCGGCTTCGGCCGGTCGGGTCCGCGCCACTCCCACTCAAGAATGAGAACGCCGCTTCGGGACTGCCGGCGTGGAGAACTCGCGCGAACTCGACGGTGTAGTCCACGGTTATCTTGCAAAGCTCGGCATCCGTCACCGCCCCGGTGTAAGCGCCCAGGCAAAAGGCCGCTGCGTCCTGAGCCGAGAGCACCTCCGCAAGCGAGGAGCAGTCCGCGAAATCTTTGTGCAGAACCTCGATTAGCTTGGGATGTGAGATGGCGAGTTTTCTTCGCACGATAGCCGTCACACGTGCGACGGAGGGGTGGTCGAGGGCGTAGCGAAGAGTGTAGCCACCAACCATTCCGGTCGCGCCCACGATTACCAGCCGTTTCTGGCTTGCTATCGGAACGTTCATCCACAGTCTCCCTTATTCCGCAGGAGGCTCACGACGCCACCCGGTTCGTTGGCATCATGAAAGTGCGTGCCCCTCAATCCAATCAACATACAGCAGGCGCTCCGCAAAGAACCATACGCCGTCCACCTTCACGAACGTGTCGCAGTAGCGGAGCGCAGCGATCATCAGCTGTCGCCTTTCAGCTTCGATGGTCAGGTGATGCGCCAGGCAATACGCTTCCCCCGTGCCGCGATCAGCCGTGAGCGTCAATATGGTACTTTGTCCAACGAAGTGCGTCGTGGCGGCGTACTTATTGAGATCGGCGAACACAGGTCCCAACGCCTCGCGCGAGTGCAGCTCCTGTGAAGGCTTGGGATCTTTCGCGTTCATATAGACGACAAAGTGGGTGTCCGCAGTAAAGAGAGCCATTTGCCCCTTGGCATCCCGACGATCGGCGCAATGTGCGTAAGCTTCGACGAGTTCCCTGATGGCGAGCCGGTCCGCGGCTTCAGCTTGCGAGATGCTTACATGTTTGCTCATTCGTGGATCTCGATTTGTGATTTATCCGAGCGCCAACCCGCAGCACCTTCGACTCTCGGACGAGGCCGTCAACCATAGTCGGCGGAATGTCTCAGCGCAGCGCGACGTTGTCTCCGATGCGGAATTTGGACTCATTGTTGGAAAACTGGCGGCGGACCGCTGACACGGCGCCACTTCAGTCGAACATTTACCTCTACGCGATTGGCGATCTTGATGAAAGGGATGCCGCTCGTCATTCCGAATTCTTTTCGATCAAAAGCCATAGTGCCGTCGAGGCTGCCAGTCGGTGTTCCTTTGCTATCGCTCGTGAGAGTGAGTTTCTCCGTCTTGGTAACGCCGCGAATGGTGAAGTTACCCTCGATGTCAAAAGTGTTTGGGCCGGTCTGCACGATTTTGGTCGATTTGAAAGTGATCAAAGGAGATTCTTTTGAGTTAAAGAAATCCTGACCCTTCAACTTGTTGTCTTTCATGCGGCTTCCCGTGTTGACGCTATCTGCTTCAATCTCGATCTCCAAGACGGCGCTTCTGATATCTCTCGACGAAAACTTGATGTTTGCATCCCACCTCTCAAAGACACCTTCGATCGAAACGGAGGAGTCGACGCCAAACTTGATGTTGCTTTCGCCGGGCGTAAATTCGTAGGTCGGAACCTGTGCATAGCTTGCGCGCGGTGACGAGAGAATAGCCATGAGACACGCTGTGGACGCAAGCAGATAGCCAATTCTTGCGCTCAGGCGAGTCCATTCATTGCCTCTTCGTGACAAATTCTCCGTGGCCGTAGACGTGTCCGCCAAAACCAGATATTCACACTTATCGATGCCGTCCATTTGATTCCTCCGTGTAACGAGCCGATGTCTTCGACTCGACTTGTGGCCAAGGTGAAATGAATCGCAAGCCTCGACGAGTTCCCGCATAGCGAGGCGATCCGCGGCTTCCACGGGAGAGATGGCAACGTGCTCGCCCATGAGTTGGTCTCCTTGTTGAATTCGTGGCGGCACGACAAGATTGGTCAGTCGCACCGTGTTCATCTGCTCGCTGCAAATCCGTTGGCATTGACTCGTTTTGCAAGTTTTGCCGAAGCTTCGATGCTTAACGCTCTCCACTCGCGAGGTGAGCCGGGCAGATCTGTCATGACCTCCAACTGTTGAAGCCAGTCCTTTGCCGCGAGCGTGGCTTGTTCTGGTCCGAACAGCTCCGCCACTGCACTGAAGAACGCGGACAATTCTTGTTCCGCCCTAACTACTAGTTCGGCGCAAATGGAATTCCCATTCTGGTACGGTTCGTTTTGTGATAGTTGCTCCATCGCCGCGTGGCCTCCAAAGTTTTCCGAATCGGAACGGTCTGTCGGTGAACCGGCGGCGCCAACCTTGTCCCGTTTCTCTCTCTGGCTGAACACCATGGAATCCGCCGGCGCAACGCGCCTCGTTTGTTCCAGAACGGGTCCGAGATCTGAGCTCTTGCGTGTTATGCGTCCGAGTTTCCGGGCTCGACGGTGTTGATCAGCCACTGTCATCGAATTGACTCCCGAACCTCGCGAGCTAATCCCCGAGAGCAGCATGAACCGCCTCTAGCAACACTGCGTTGTCGAACGGCTTCGCCAAGAATTTCGCTGCTCCATCACGCATGGCTTGAGTTTGCATCTTGGCGTCACCATGCGCCGTGATGAAGATGATCGGTACGCGGCATCGCTCCGCCTTGAGCTTGTTTTGCAGTTCAAGCCCGGATATGCCTGGCATGCGAATGTCCGCGATTAGGCATGCAGCCTTGTGTTGAGCGCCGGAATCCAAAAATTGTTCCGCGGAGCCGAAGCAGAGCGTCGAAAGCCCTTCCGATTCGATCAGATCCTGCAGGGCGGTTTGAACCGACCTATCGTCGTCGACTATGGCGATGAATCTTGAGCTTTGCTCGTTGCTCATGCACGGAGCCTAGCTGTAATCGCAGCGCGTGCACAATTGGCTCTTAGTCGTACGAACTACAACTTTGGTGGTAGTTGACTAGAAGGGAGGACGGAGGGATAACCCTGGCTACAGATTAGAACCACCCTACTTACGAGGAGAGGGTTTCAGCTTATCGGCCATGCGGACCAAGCCAACTACCGATCCAGCCTTCATCTTGCGCATCACGTTGCCTCGGTGGATCTTTACTGTCGCTTCGCTCGTTCCGATTTCCGAAGCAATCTGCTTGTTGAGCATTCCGGAGACCACCAAATTCATGACCTCCTGTTCACGCGCAGTGAGGGTGCGAACTCGTTCTAGCAGGTTGTGGATTTCAGATTGTTGTTCCCGAGCTACGCGGTCACGTTCTAGCGCCTGGTGAATTGCGTCCAGGAGATCCTGATCTCGGAAAGGCTTTGTGAGGAATTCCAAGGCACCTGATTTGAGCGCGCGGACGGACATGGGGATGTCTCCATGCGCGGTGATAAAGATGATGGGGATATGGATACCTGTCTCAGTCAATCGCTGTTGGAAGTCGAGGCCGCTCATCTGCGGCAGTCGCACATCAAGCACCAGGCAACTCGGGCGGTTCATACGTTTCGCACGAAGGAAATCCTCACCACTTGCGAAAGATTCAGCGCGAAGGCCAACGGACTCGACAAGGTCTTGGATCGCCTGACGCAGACCCCGGTCGTCGTCGATGATGAACACCGTGGGAAGCGCTTCCGTCGTCACACCCGTGCCTCGGTTTTGGTGGGAAGGCTGAAACAGAAAGTTGCCCCTGGTCCCAGATTGTGAGTGGCCCAGACTCGGCCGCCATGGGCCTCGACGATCGACCGAGTAATCGCCAAACCCATACCAGTCCCTTGTGGTTTCGTGGTGTGGAATGCGTCGAAGATTTGTTCCGCGCTCTCAGTCGGGAATCCAACGCCGGTATCGCTGATAGAGATGGTCAATTGATTCTCGGGAGCAGTTCTAGAGGCAATCCGCAACTCGCCTCCACCGTCTCTCATGGCCTCGATCGCGTTTAGCATCAGGTTCATGAAGACCTGTTGCAGTTGTACACGGTCGGCTAGGACGTTAGGCGTGTCGTCCTGCAATTCGGAACGAATCCTTACTGAATAGCGAATGGCTTCGGTCCTGAAGAGATCGCTCATTTCGCGGATGATTTCTTTGATGTCGACCACCTCGCGCTTGGGCGGCGATCCTTTCTTGTAGAAAGACCGCAAGCGGTTAATAACCTCTGCCGCGCGGTTTCCATCCTGTTCAATTCTGGCCGCTGCCGCTCGAGCCCGCGCGAGATCCGGTGGGTTACGTTCGAGCCATCTCACACACGCATTGGCGCTCGTGATGGAAGCGGCGATGGGTTGTTTTATTTCGTGAGCCAAGGCAGCGGCCAGCTCTCCCATCATATTGAGACGATTGATATGAGCGAGTTCGCCTTCTAACCTTCGCAGTTTTTCGTGCTCCTGCTCGGCTCGCTTTCGTTCTGTGATGTCTATCGTGGTTCCGACATAGTCGCCGATTTCTCCGGCCGGATTGTGATGTCCCAGAGAACGAAAAAATCGGATGTTGCCATTGTCCGCGCGGCAGATACGATACTCGATGTCGTAATCGGTTCGCGTTCGGATAGCCTTCTCAAGCGCATCTTTCACGCCCTGCAGGTCTTCCGGTTGAATCGTGGCGAAGAAGTCTTCAAATGGAACCTGCGGACCGCCGAGATCGAAGCCATGCATACGAATTGTTTCGTCCGAAAGATGAAAGTTCTGCCCGGTAACGAAGTTGCACGCAAAGCTGCCGACGTGAGCGAGGCCTTGCGCCTCATTGAGGTAGGCGCGCTCCCTGCGTAGTTCCTGAGTAAGCAGTTCTTGCTCGCTTACATCCATACCGGTACCGAGAAAGCCTTTGAAGACTCCCTGTTCGACAACCCGCATGCCCACGCAGCGAACGTAGCGCATCTTGCCGTCGGGACGCATTACGCGTGTTGTGACGTCGCACCCGCGTTCCTCTTCCAGCATCAACCGGATCGCTTCCGCCATTGACGGTCGGTCTTGCGCGTGGATGATCGTCAAAAACTCCTCAGTGCTAGGTACGCCTTTTCTCGGGTCGAGACCGTAAATTTGGAACAGTTCATCGGACCACTGGCACTTCGTCCCATCGGATGTCCAACTCCCCATGCGAGCTAGACGCTGTCCTTCTCGAAAATGAGCTTGCGTCAACTGCAAGGTTTCCTCTGCCCGTTTGCGATCGGTGATGTCCTGCACGGTGCCAAACAGTTTGTAGGGCCGTCCCGTCGCGTCGCGCTTCGCATCACCTGGCACCAAACTCCACCGCCTTGAAGTTAAAGCGTGGACCGTGCGCACCTCTCCGTTAGGACGAACGATTCGAAATTCAGCATCGGGGCGAATTCCTGCAACAAGGTCCTCATCAACTCCCCCATATAGGACCTCGCGGTCCTCAGGGTGGACCAACGACTGTACCGTCGCTAGATCCATGGGACGTTCTTGCGGGCTTAGGCCAAAGATACGATAGGTTTCGTCTGACCAGACGATAACGTCGGTCTCGAGATCCCATTCCCAATGGCCAACGTGGGCCACGCGTTGAGCTTCTTCCAGCCTGGCCTTACTTTCCTGAAGGTTTCGTGACAACTCTTCGAGTGTCTTTTGCACGTGCCCATTCGCCATCGCCATTTTGAGAACCTCAGGCTCTTTCCGACCAAGCGTCGAATAACTTATCCCGTCGGCTGCTCGCCTTCAAGGTCAGGCATTCGCCTACCCCTCGTCCACAGCCGGCAATCCAACAGTCGGCTTCGGCTTGCGGAATGACGTAATTCACCTGGCGGTCAAGACTCCGCAGCCAACCACAATACGATACTAACTATAGGGCTACGGTCAAATGCCGCTGCGCCGTCAACAGATGGATAGTGGCAATCTCACGTCAGGCGCACAAACATCAAAACCGCCGCCTCTGACCCGCATTGCTTAATTGCTCAGGGTGAATAGTCGCCGAGCTCGATTGAGCAGCGCCGATCTCCGCCTGATGGAAGCACCACAGTCTCTCTGGCACAACGCTTGAAAACGGCTGGCGCAAAATCCAGAGCCTCTGCTCACTAGGCAGGTGCATCTCGTTCGTGCACACTTCGTCGATCGGACAGACTTCGACTCAAACCGCAGACTGAACCCCTTGTTGAGACAAACCTGTGAATCACACCCGTAAGCAAGAAGCTGTCACATTCGGTCACCAAAGAACGTTATCACCCCAGTAAGTGGTGCTCCGGATTTCGTCTTTCTGCGGTTTTCAAACTCCTCAGGCGAACAATAGCCCAGGGCCGAATGTAGTCGAGACCGATTGTAATATCGGTCTATGAATTCCTCGACCTTCTGACATAGGTCTTCGAAATCCCGATACTCACTGGCGTAGATCTCCTCCCGTTTGATCGTCTTCAGAAAGCTCTCGCATGTGGCGTTGTCGTATGGATTGCCCGGTCTACTCATGCTTGGCAACATTCGGTGATCGCGGAGTTTTTGCATGTATTCCCGGCTACCGTACTGCACTCCCTGATCTGAATGGTGTACGACTCCCGGTGGAGGTTTCCGGTTGGCGATGGCTTGCTCTAGAGCGGACAGCGGAAGCTGCGCTTTCAAGCCCTTTACCAAGTGCCCAGCCGATAACCTTCCGGGAAAAAACATCCAATACCACTGCGAGATAAACAAACTCGCGGGTTAGGCGGACGTAGGTTATGTCAGCAGCCCAAAGCTGGTTCGGTCCGGACAACGTCATTCGACCCGCCAAGTTTAGGTGAACACGGGCGACACGAAGCGAATGCTCAGGGGGCCGTAACCACTGCTCTCGAACGGTAAGCAGATTATCCTCGCGCATGATTCGCGCGATCCGCTTGTGGTTTGCAACCATGCCTTGCGTCCGCAGTTCGACGGTGACCCGTCTGTAACCGTACCGCCATCGATGTTGTATAACGACGCTCTGGACGGCCGATCTCAAGGCCATTTCTTCCTCGGCCTGCCATCCCCGCCGCAAATATCGGTAAAAACTCGCCCGACTTACCTGGGATAATTGGCACATTCGCTCGACACTCAAACCGCCCTGCAACGGCATCCTTGTTCTTATTTCGTCATAGATGCCTTGTCGCCAGAAGTGTGTCTCTGCCGGCGCCGAGCCCCTACTCTCTGCAAGGCGTGTCTGAAAAAATCCACTTCCAGAGTTTTATTCGCCAACACCCGCTTCAGCTTGGTGATTTGTCTACGCAATATCAGCTCTCGGGATCGCTTATGGGGAGGGTCTATTTCTTCGAATCGATCGCGCCAGTTGTAAAGCAATCTTCGAGGTATCCCCAGCTCTCGAGAAAGCCCGAGTACGTTGTCGCAGGACTTCATTCGCTCGAAAGCCTGGCGTCGAAATTCATTACCGTATCGCTGCCCTTTCTTTCGCTCCACTTGCGGCTCCTTTCTCACAAAGTGTGCATCATGAAACTGTCTCACTTTAGGGGTTCACTCCACGGGGCCAAAATCAAGGGATAGGGGTAGAAATGAATCTGGTAAGTGTTTTGCAATCAGAGACAAGATTGGTGGACGTGGCCGGGATCGAACCGGCGACCCCCTGCTTGCAAAGCAGGTGCTCTCCCAGCTGAGCTACACGCCCACAGTGGGAACTCGTAATGACTCTAAAGCACTTGCAACCGTATGCAAACTCCGAAATACAATTTCTTACCCTCTACTGTGTCGGAGCTTTATCACCTTCACGACGATAGACAACCGCTATCGTGCTCTAGTCCAATCTGCTTTCGCTCAGCCCAAAGATACACGGTCTGCGGACTCACACCAAGATAATTGGCCGCTTCTTTGACGGTCAACGGGATTTCATGGGCGACAATTGCAGTTAGCCTTCTATTCTCTGTGAATTCATTCATCGCGATTAATCTCGGCGACCAAGGGTGACAGATCCGCGAGCGAATCTGGGGCATGCGGATCGTGCAGCGGATATCACCCCGCGTTTGTTGCGGATGCATGTTCATATCGAGGCGTAGCGGCGCCCGTGTCCGGACGCGCTGAGGGATTCATCTTTCGGTCCTTGTAATCCTCTGGAAAACTCCGAGGCCGATAACAACAGCCGCCTAAATCGCAGCTTCCTTATTCATCACGGCCTCTCGGGCGCTTCGACATCTTCGACGTCTTCGACAGTTTCAACGCCGCCTAGCTTCGACAGATTCAACTGCCGATCAGTGTTCCTCTGAAATTCCACGACTTACGGCTCCGCAGATTTGGCCTAGTCCTTGCCCCTAGTCCAAGCGAGTGCAGACAGGCAATGTTGGTTGCCTGGGGGGCCATTCGAAAGGCACGAGGAGAAGAACCGTGGACGGTCAACTATGGAAGACGATCGACGAATTAGGCGTGACCGTTGCTCCTACTCACAATTCAGCTGGGGACGAAGAACTCGTTGCTGCTGCCAAGAGTGGAGATGAACTGGCATTTGAAACCATCGTCAAGCGCCATCGGCAAAGGATTTTTGCGCTTGCGCTCCGCTATACACGGAGTCGGGAAGATGCCGAAGACGTCGTCCAGCAGACCTTCCAGAGAGCGTTCATCCACTTGCAGGACTTCGAAGGGAGATCCTCATTCTCTACATGGTTGACGAGCATTGTTATCAACCAAGCCCTGATGTTGCTGCGCAGACGCAGGGCGCTGCGCGAGGTGCCGATCGATGATTCGAGCGACGACGAAGGAGCACCACCTGCCCTCGAGATAGCTGACGCAAGTCCAGACCCTGAAGCTAGCTGCTTGCAGGGAGAAAGGGCACGAATCTTGTCCGCGGCAGTGATGTCGAGCATGTGATTTCACCGTCTTGGGACGGCGGCGAACTGCCGGAGCAGCGTTTGCGCGAGAGAGTACGCGTTGCGAAGAAAGGCCAGGAGATCGCTCGCACAGAAGTCGAGGCTCGAGCTGTCACGGAGAAGATGACAAGCGATGCCTACTCGCTCGCGCGCCCATTGAAGATTCGGGTAGCCGTGGTATTTGCTGCCGTCATCCTGATCGGTGCTTATTTCGCGTTCGTGCGCAGTGCGCGGCATCAAACCAAGAACTTGCACGCCGCTATCGCGCAGCCAGGCGGAGATGCTCAGCGCCGACATGATTTGGTGAACAGGGCCCGCGAATTAAATCAGAAGCAAGGCGCCGCACCGGTCGCAGCTCAGATCGCCGAGCTCCAGAAGCAGGCAAATGATTTGAAATCAAGGATTCCGGTTGCAGAAAGGGACTCAACTGAAATCGCAATATTGCAGAAGCAGCTTGCGAATACAAATGCGCGCCTGAAGCGAATCGAGGGCAATGCGAATGCAGCAGAACATGTCATTGCGAGCGATGAGAGAAGCGTTTGCCTACTGCATGTATCGGTGGGATTTCGCGAGACGGAGAGCGGCCGTTGGTTGCGGTCCGCGCGATTGGACCCAGAGGGAGAGCCGATTCATGACAATGATGACGTCCCGAGCGTAACAGTCGAAGGCAACGGGCCGGAGGTGCAGATCGACATTTTCGCCACTGGTTTTCTTGCGGGACCCCAAGGGCGGGTCGTCACGAATCGTCACGTCGCCGAACCGTGGTGGGATCAGCTCGGGAGCGTGAGGCTCGAAGGGTTTCAACCGGAAGTTTCCGCGATTCATGCATACTTTCCTGGCGATCCGCGTGCGTTTCACGCTGAGGTTCTGGATACATCGAAGGATACGGATTTGGCAACGATTCGCGTAGATCTGCAAGATCTGCGACCTCCGGTTCTTGCAATCGATTCAAGCAACGGGGCGGCGGTACCCGACGAACCGGTTATCTTGATGGGTTACGCAACGGGCTTGGATGCTATTCAGGCTCGCGCGGACGAAGCTTCGGTCCAAAAGATCGCTGACGCGAGTGGCGGCGATGTTTCGCGAGTGCTCGACGAGTTGGCGCGACGCAATTTGATTCGCCCAATCGTGACGCAAGGCCATATCGAAGACGTTCTGCCCGACAAAATTCTCTTCGATGCCCAAACCACTTTAGGAGGTTCGGGTGGCCCGTTGTTCGATCAGGAAGGGAAAGTTATCGGCGTATCCTACGCCGTGTTGCGCGGTTTTGCAGGGCCGAGCTTTGGGATTCCGATTCGTTTTTCACAATTGCTGC
>Ga0210407_10004556_pt1 | contig 10887 bp, 8 predicted proteins | sample IncBWC27MmetaG_FD_150860 | JGI IMG/M metagenome (GOLD analysis project Ga0210407, IMG submission 150860) | Forest soil microbial communities from Barre Woods Harvard Forest LTER site, Petersham, Massachusetts, United States - Inc-BW-C-27-M | ecosystem: Environmental > Terrestrial > Soil >... | reverse complement strand
TGGTAGCTCCGCCAGAATTCACCGAGCCGCTTGGGTCGTCTGCCGCAAAGATATTAGGTAGTTGCGCTTGCGCTGGCGGCGAAAGCGCCAAGCATACGAGCACAAGCGAGATGAGCAGGAACCCGCGTCTCAAAGGCGACGTGCCAATAGAATATCTTATGGGAGCAGTTGTAATTTCGAACTGAATCCGCTTATACATAATGGCGGGAAGTTTCAGGATTTCCGCAGTCATGAGCGAAATCGAGCCAGGTTTCAGTTTCTCAATTTTCGCCATCGACATCCGTCAGCTTACTCACAAATGTGTGCTTCGCACCTACGCTTTGCCCCCTCCGGCGCGTAGCCCCTCAGTCTTTCAGCCATCTTATTCTCGTTCCCCTTGATGTTTTGGCGAATATTTCAAGCCAACGAGCGGCTTCGCGCGTTTCACAGGGATTAGACTTGATTAACTTTCACGGCCGGTGCTGACGCGTAGATTTGACTGCGCCCGCATTATGAGCTGCGATCCGTCTGTCAACGTCTTGGGTTTGACCGACATAAACACGCGAGTTCATCAAACTTCGGATGGCATAAACGTAGAACACTACTTCTCACCTACGGGGCGGAGCCAGCCTCTTGCAGATTTGTGCAAACAGAGCAAAAGGAAAGCCGGATTTGATCGGTAAGCGATTACTTTCCTCTGTGGCAAAGCGTTTACTTATCACAAAATCTCCATCCCGAGTGCGTACGCTTTTTGATAAACGATCAGATCTTTCGCTGACTTGATCTGCATTGTTATTTCTGGGTGAATTCCGCTATCTGATTTCCGGGAGCTACTTTCTGATCGCTGACATCTGATCTCTGATCTCTGTGTGCTCGCGCTTGTATCGACTCGCGAAGATAAAAGGCGAGGCTCCTGAACATCTGCGCCTGACCCCAGCGGTGCATCGGAACATTATCCCAACCCAAATGTAGCTTTCGGGAGCGGAAGGATCCGTCCGGCTTGATCCAGTCTTTTAGAATCCCTTTAACGACCGTTTCCAGCGTTGTTTCCAGTTGCGGAAAGCGGTCCCGAAGCAGCAGGCACAAATTGATGCACTCAGCACAATCATAAAGTTCGCGCTTGTAAACGGTCAGACGCGGGGCTTTGGAAAACGGTTTCGGGAGCCCATCCTTATCAAAGAGATTCTTCAAGTAATACTCCACGCCTCTTGTGAGGGCTTCGTCGCAACCCTCATATCCGGTCAGAGCCTGGATTTTGGCAAGCGCCTTCATGACAAAGCAAGTGTGGAAGTGATCAACAAAGTCACGCACTCCATCCACCGCGTAGAACCACGAGCCATCGCGATTCTGCGATTCCAAAACGAAGTTGAAGTTCCGTTCGGCAATCTTCGAGTAATCATCATTGTCGAACACTTGGGAAGCACTCGTCAGCAAAAACGCCCGGTAAGCAGCCGCGTTGACAACCCCGCCTTGATCAAAAGGGGTGTAGGAACAACTGCTGGCCGTTTCCGAGGTTCTGAAATCCTTAATATCAACAGCGGCATGGCGCGCGATTGACGCCAGGATTTGTCCCCGTTCCTCCTGGGTGTTGGACGTTGGACGTTGGGCGTTGGGCGTTGAGCGTTCAGATTTCTCGTTTTCGAAGATTTTGTAAACTTGTAGGAACGCCTCATAAACGTAAGGCGTAGTAGTGATCAAAGGGATCTGCTTCTTAATGACGCCGTTCCTCGTGACCCAATCAAATGGATAGCCCCAGCAATATTCTTTAAAATCAGCGCAACGGGACTTTTTGAGTTCGCTAAGAAAATAAACGGCCTTGTCCAAATTCGCGGAATCCGCGGTCGCCTCGTAAAGGAATGCGAATCCCATCGCATAATGAGCATCTGCGATCGGGAATCGAGTAGGATGATGGAATAGACGTCGAGCAGAAGGAAGGAATGCCTCGAAAAAAATCATGGGAGAAACGGCGGCAGTTCCAAGAATGCGGTGGCGATAGTAGAGTGCTTTGGCACGTGCCCCTACCCGGCCGGCAAAGAAGCTTTGGTAATCGCACGATGTTTCACCAAAGTCCCGAAGCCATTCGGTAAAGTCCGTTAGAACGTCGGAGACTCTGTCCGCAAGTTGATTGGCTGTCTTTGCTAATTGCATTCTTTAATCAAAGCTTTTTTCCGTAAATCATCCGATGCCAACCCCAGCGCCGCCCGATCCATCTCACCACGGAATCCGGCATAACTCTCCTAATAAACGGCCAATGATCGACGTTAAACTCCCATACCTCCTGTCTCACACTATCAAAGTCTCCGAAAAGAGCGGCGGCCTCGCTATGATCGTACACGCTCGCCAAGGGGCAAAAGGGTCCGTCCGTGTTCATGCTGATCCATTGTTCTTTGGAGATCTTCTTTTTCAGCATCTCCCGGTGTCCTTCCAGCTTCCAGCGGTCAAAACCGGTGATGCCGGCAAGCAGTCCGGGTATGAATTTTGGTAGCAGGCACCATCTGAAGATTTTTCTCAAAAACATGATTTCAATATAGTAGTTTATTGAGTTCCGGTTATACAGCATGACCGTAAACGTGCCTCCGCTTTTAAGGATCCGATAAATTTCCCGAATAATCTTGTCCGGCGCCGGCGAGTGGTGAATGACGCCGAAGCTATAGACATGGTCCACGCTGGCGTCGGGAAAAGGCAGACCCTCTTCCGCGTTTGCTACTTCAAACCGGCCTGGGACCCCGAATACTTGAAACCTTTCACGAGTGAGTTCCACTGAATTGGGTGTAAGATCAACGCCGATGTAGTTTGCTCCGTTCCTTGCAAACTCGATTCCGTCGGTTCCTACTCCGCACCCGATCTCAACCACAGTCTTTCCGCAGAATGCGTCAAACCTGGCTACCGTGGGCACGTGCCATTCGCGCCCTTGAAAGCGCTTCCGCGATATCTCCTCAAAATATCGGCGACGATCTTTCGCTTGAGATAACTTTGATTGACATGGGCTGGAATCCCAAAAGTCTTTTACGTTGGAAATATTCGCGTCCATACTATGTCTTCTTGAAGCGTCGGAAGACAGATTCCGGCAGTCAAACTGTAGCAATTTACTCGCCGGGCACGTCCGTGCCGCGATAACTACATTTAACGAGGCGAGTGGGTTTCGAGGTGAAATTTCTCTATCTTATTGAGTCTGATAAGTGAGCCAAGAATAGCTTTCAGCCTTTTTATCTGTTCTCTTCGATGAAAGCGCATCAACTCAAGGGAAACAGGCCGCTCCATCCGCCGTAATGCCGCCCAGCAGAAACCAGAAAGTAATGCTAGCCCCCCAATCAAAACTGGCCGCTTAGTCATCCGATACGCGACCCGAAAGAGTTCCCAAATCGGCGATCCACCCAGGAAGTAGTCCTTTTTTCCATAATCAAACATTGCCCCCACAGGGCCTCGCTCAGCGGTACCCATTGGCCGATGGTGACGGAATCGCCTCTCGGGAAAGTTTCGTGTTTTCCATCCTTTCATCCGCGCTGTCGTCACCGCGATCCAGTCAATGCCTCCAGCCCGATGGGGCATATAGCCACCAATATCCTGGAAACATCGGTACCGGAAAAGCTGACACGCCCCGTGAACAGAGTTCTCACCTTCAAAGCTATCTCTAATTGAGTCAAAGCCCTCTTGATCGTAAGCCGTTCCGATCACGCCGAGCGTGGGATCTTCCGATAGTTTTTTTAATAAGAATTCAAAATGATCAGGCTGGAATGAGATATCCGCGTCAAGATTTCCTACCGCCTCAAACCGGAGGGATTGGACTCGGGCCAACCCGGCATTAAATGCGTGAACTTTGCCAGCGAAATTGCGGTCACGATCCTGCACCCGACGAACCAGCTCAATCCACGGATGGCGCTTTGTGTAACTTTCAACGATTTCCGCGGTACGATCCGAGGAACCATCGTCCACGATGATCCATCGCGCAGGCAAGACTGTCTGGGCGACCACCGATTCCAGCGTCTTTTTAATAAAAGCCTCCTCGTTATGCGCAGGAGTAATGAGGACGTATCTCATTCGCCTTGCGAAAGTGACGAGTGATTAGTGACGAGTGAAGAGTGAAACAGCGGCCTTCCTCTGTCCTCTGTCGTCTGTCCTCCGCCCTCTGTCTTCCGGTCCGGATAAACCTGGGCGAAGATTTCATCCATGATTTGGGCCGTTAAAATGATTTCCCGATAAGGAATTGGGGGCTGGCCTCCCTCGCGAATACTGTTGTAGAAGCGTTCGATCAATTCCTTCATTCCGAAATCCTGATAAAGCCGCCTGCGCAAAAAGTTGGCGACGTTGACCCGCGCATTTCTGAAATGTTCCCGCGCATTTTTCAGTGGCGGTATAAAATAGGTGAGATAGCTCTTATAGGAGCGGGTCCGATTTCGGACGAGGCTTCCAGTGATGATATCCGCAGCTATTGACCCAGATTGACCATAAACGCGCAATTGGTTTAGCCCTTTGATTTGAGTCGAGAAACAGAAAAACGCTGTCGTGCCGCTCTTATCCCGAATCAAGACCCTTAACTCATCCAGAACCTCCTCTGCACCTAGGCAACGGAGCTGTTGGCTCTGCTGGGCTGTGGCAAAAATGTTAGTTAGTTCGTCATCGAGGAACTCGGCCAATTTGGCAATTCCATGACTAATAATATTATGAAATAGTTGCCCGGGGAGTTGGCGCACCCAATGGGTACGACTGCCAAGGAACGCGCTGGCGTATTTTAAATCTCCCAAATCATACGACCAGTAGCTCTCCAGGTGGACGGGTTTTCCACCCAGAAATCCCTGCTCGACGAGCCGGCGCATTTCGAGCATCTCGAGGGTGAATTGATAATTATTCCCGGCAGTGACTTTTAGATCGCGAGTGAGAGCCAATTGGATCAGCGCTTCTGCTTCAGCGGCCGTGACCGTGAAAGGTTTCTCCAAATAAACATGGCTTCCCGCGTCAAGACATTGTCTGGCCAGAGAGAAATGACTTTGTGGCGGAGTTGTAATGTGAACGACGTCCGGGGTCGCCGCTTGCAGCATTTTTTGCAAATCGGAAAAGCATTCAGAAATGCCAACGCGGCCCCCCAGTTGCTTCGCCATGAGCAGTTCCCGATCGCAAAGGGAAACAATTTCGCAATCAGGAATCCGATGAATCGCCTGCACATGTTGATCGGCAACTTTGCCGCAACCGACGATGGCAATCGTCAACATCCCCCGGCCTCTGACTTCTGATATCTGACCTCGGACATCTCACCTCTGTCCATGCCGTTCGACTCGAACTGGCTAAGGAAGGCGGCCATCGCGTCTTCCATGTTCACCCTCGGTTTCCAGCCCAGCCGATCATGAAGTTTTTGATTAGAGTAGCGATTTCTTTTCCACTCGGCAGCGCAGCGGCGGCGGTTGAAAGCCGGAGGAAGCTGGCCTTGTGACCAATTGGAATATTTCTCCCAAAGGAGACTTAGCGCGTGCGCGACGAAATAAGGAATCCGGGCGGAAGATCGGTTCACCCTCTTTTTGTACAGCCTCAGAAATTGTCTGCTGGTAAGAAGGTCGTCATCTACAACATTGAAAACCTCTCCGTCGACTCCGGCCTTGAGACCAGCGAGCACAATGGCCTCCGCACAGTTATCGACAAAGGTCAGGGGCAGGAGATGTGATCCGTCTACCTGGATAAAAAACCCGAAGGTATTAATCCCGACGCGGCCGTTTAGCTCTGTCTTACCTGGCCCGAAGACATATCCTGGACGGAGAATGACATAAGGCAGCTTATATTTCCCGCCATACTCTCTGACCAATTCCTCCTGTTTGAGTTTTCCAAAGCCGTAAGCATCAAATCGTTTTTGAGGTGCGTCCTCTAATGGACAGTTCTCATCCAAGAGGGCGCCGCGTCGCAGGCCCAAGTTCGAATAGACGGCAAACGAACTGATATTCACAAAGCGCTTGGCCTCGCCGAACTGGAGAAACGCATCCATCAGGTTGCGAGTAGCCAGCGCCGAATTCATAAATGCGCCGGCAAATGATTTTTCCATCCCGGCGGCGAGATGATAAATGATTGAAACGCCTTCGGCTGCCTTTCGGCAATCGTCAGGTGACAGGAGATCGCCTATGACCAAGTCTACGCTTCTTCCCGCCGACAATCGGTCCAGCACCTCTTTCAAACGCGACAAGCGACTGGACGGCCGAACAAAGCAGCGGAGATTGGCAAAGCCGTATTCGAGAAGCTTCTCGACTACTTTTGAGCCGATAAAACCGTTGGATCCTGTGACCAGGATGCGATCACCCGGCAAGGCGATATATTCCAAACTTATCCCTCGAGCTGACTTGAGCTTTTAGGTTCTGACGGCTGCTCCTGCAACCGCGGCGATTGTGAATCGTTCGTCGATCGAAGTTGCTCGGTCGTCGAATCCGCAAGAGAAACGTTTAAGGCGCCGTGACCCGGAGATTTGTGGGCGCTGCTGGCGTCGGGGTTGCTCCACTTACCAGCGGATGCGGGTAGGTGTAAGGCGTGTAATATGGTGTCCAGGTATTGGTTGCCGTGCAGACATAAAGTGTTTTTGTATCGGTTGCCCAATAGCCCACGCCCGGTGGGTTGCTCCCACCAGCGATGTCTGTTCCCGCTGTGCACTGTGTTGGCCGCTGCGCAAGCGTTCCTACGCCCACACCCGTTGTCAGCGGCTGTCCGGGCGTCCACGCGGTATTTTGATTATAGTAATCTCGGTTCTCTTTGAAAAAATTAGTCTGGTACGTAGGAACCTGGATATTCATTTGCTGCCCGTTAGGACTGTAAATATCGTTCCACGAATAACACGGCTCTAGCTTTTGATGCGGCCAGATCGCAGTTCCCGTTGTGCTATTTATTGGCGTATTGTATCCAGTAATTAAATCGCATTGACCTCGACCCGGCTGATCCATCACGGCCAAGACTTTATGAATCTGATATGAGTCTCCTGCCGTCCAAGTAACGCCGCCGCCCTGAACGATGCGATACATCACTGTGAGCGTGTTGCTCGTGTTGCCAGTAATTATCGCAATGCCGTTGTCAGATACCCTTTTAGCCGTAAATCCGACCCACTGGTTTGGCGTCCAGTTCTTCGTAGTATCAACTAGCGTAGTAGTCGATCCGCCACTGACAGTGCCGCTGGCGTAAAGGTGTGGACTATGACCAGGAACGTAAGTCCCGTTTCCCTCAGTATCGTTAGCGTCCCACGGATTGTCGCCGGAGGCGGCTAAAAATGGGTCGCCAGGAAACAAAAAGAATGAACGAAAAACTTGAAGTGAAGGGCCTAAATTTTGATTCGTTCCGTCGTAGGTGTTGTTATAGCTAAGCAGAGTGCTAGATCGCAATCCACCTGTTTGTCCAGTAAATGTCGTCCAGTGAAAATCGTTATTGTACCATTCTATCGCCCGCATCCCGCGGAAGCGGGCTTCGGTACCGTGACAGTCAAGTTGCATGTTGTAACAGTGATTGTGCCTAAATACCAAGCGCCCGCCGTAATCGCCATCCGTAGTTCTGTATGTGGTTGTGGTATTATTGATGCAATTATCTTCAAAAAAGAAAAACTTTTCGCTACCGAAAAATGGCGGGTCGGCAAATGAACCGTCACCCGCATTGTCGGTATTATTATTCCAGTTGCCCATGGTTATATTCATCAATGACGCTCCTCCAGGGCTTAAAAAATCGAAAACATTGTGATCCATCACTCCGTAACAGGCTGAACTAATTCTGAAAATCTGGATTTGATGCAAGCCATCTGCGATATGACAATTATCTAGTCTAACCGAAGTAGACTGCGGCCCTTTTAGGACAATCATCCCATTATAGTTTGTACTAGTTACGGTGCCAGGCTGGAAGGTAAATCCGCTCACGCGACACGTTTTGCCTGCCCCTGGGCTTAAAGTGAAAATAGGCGCTGAAAGAGAAGGCAGCCGACAATTATCCAAAATAATTGTCTGATCATTAGCGGTCTTAGCAACCGGATTAGTTGTGGTCTGTCCTATTAGCGTAATGCCTTTAGTGATTGTGATGCCTGAAGTCCAAGAGGCAGTTCCTGCCGGAACGATTACGGTGTCACCGTCCACGGCCAAATTGCAAGCCGTAAGGACGTCCGCGTACGCGGCGGTGGCGGCATTGATGATGGCGGCACCAGCTTTAACCTGGGCAAGAACAGTCAAAAATAACCCTGCCACGACGGCCATATACGGGCGGTTCGACCTAAATTTGATCCCTACGGAATCCTCACCTCCATCTGTGCTGTAGAAACTGGGCATAGTTACGGATATTATGGTGAAGCGAGCAGCTCGTATGCCACTGTAGCAAATTCAACGCCCTCGTAGGCAGGCGATTCCATAAAATTAATCTCCCCGCTAATTCCCGGCTTCGCGTCGCTGCGATAATATTATCCTCAAATCTTCTCATGAAAATAAGCCACCTCGGCGTCCTCTTCCAAGACGGCGCAAGATTCTACCACGGATTCGTATTCAGGCTTTGGATAATCTAAAGATATTATGTAGAAAACGAACCAGGTCGCGCTAATCGTTGTGAAAGTCGCCTCGGTCCAGTTGCAAAGGACGATCGAGGCAAGAAAGCCCAGCCGAAACCGGGCCCATTCAAAATTTCGAAAAAGCTCGAGGCGTATTTTCCAGAATGTCACAATAAACAGCGCAATCAGCATGAAGAGCCCAATTAACCCCAAGTTCAAATAAGTTTCCAAATAGCCATTGTGGGCCTCGTTTGGAATAAAGAAGAAAATTCCTTCCAGCTGTTGTAGCCTTTCTCCCAACCAGAAGCTTTCAAATCCCGTCCCAAGAATCGGATTGGTTTGAAGTTCCAGGAGGCGTGTCCAGAGCAGTGTCCTCCCCGTCAGGCCGGAGCCCCTACCCAGAGCCTCGGACAAACCTCCTGAAATCCCAAACGCCAGTTCTGCTGCGGCAAGGAGAATTAATGCTGCTAACATGTAAGTCCCAATAAAATTTTTGTTAGAACGGATACCGACAAACATGACCGTCAGTGCTCCTATAAGAAGAGCTATGAAAGATGCGGCACTGTGCACCTGTGAAAAAAGCCATGAGATACCGATCAGGAACCCGGCGATGAGCCGAAGCTCGTTTCGTCTCCATGTGTTCCGCTCAGTTGGCCAGGTTTGCAGCAAATGCCAAAAGAAAAAGAAACCTAGCATCCGACAATCTGCACCCAACAGGTTCTTGCCTGTCGCGATGCCGTTGACCGTTGGCATGCCAGTCCACACGTCGTAATCCCGTCCCCATTGAGGATAGTATTTGATGAAGAGAATGGAAACCGGGACGACGATATAGGCGCATCGTTTCATCAACCGTCTCAGCGCTTCTTCAGCATCCGGTTCCGTAAGGACGATAAGCGCCATGATCGGATGACCAAGAACTTTGATCCACCGCTTGAAAGCCACGAAGGGAAAATCAGACCAGGCGATGGAAATGAAACAGTAGAGCAAAAAAGCGATGAGCCAACCATTGTTCCGAATGATTTCCGAAAGACGGACTTGCCTCTGGTTAAGGACATAAAAGCCCGCCGCAATCAGGGCAAAGAAAAACCAAGCGTCCAGCGGACTTCCTTCTTCCAGTGATGACGCGCCAGCCACGGGCAGGCCGAAGATGTTGAGCCACTGGGAAAGGCCTCTTGAGCAACCGATCATCAGCCAAATAAGTGGAAGCCAGAGCGCACCGCTAACATTGGGCTTTTCTCGAATGTCTCGCCGGAAAAGGAAGACGATGAAAGCAACTGTGAGAAGCGCCGCGACCTTTGGAGGGAGGTGCATGGGAGGTCCGTTAAATCGTTAAAAGGTTACAACGTTAAATCGGGTAAGGAGGTGGGAGGACAGTTGTAACAAACGCCCAACGCCCAACTTTCAATAGAGAGAAGAAGAAACGTCCAACGCTCAGAGACGCCGCAGCAGGCGCGCAGGATTTCCAACGTAAACCCCAGGCTCAGTGATATCTTTGGTTACAACGGCGCCAGCGCCGACGACTGCTCGGTCACAGATAGTGACTGGGAGGATGGTGGCGTTGGTTCCAACACTTACCCGATTGCCGATGGAGGTATTGCGCCAGTCTTCCCGTTTTCCGGCAGGACCTCCTGAATCGAAGAGGTCGTTAATAAACATCACTCCATGGGAAACGAAACAATCATCCCCGATGGTAACCAGCTCACAGATGAATGAGTGTGATTGAATCCGGCAACGCTTGCCTATCTTTGCCCCTTTCTGTATCTCGACGAATGGTCCGATGAAGCTATTGTCGCCTATTTCGCAGCCATAAAGGTTGACCGGCTGGACGACCGTAACGCTTTTACCGAACGTTACGTCAACAATCCCGGCTTGCCGCAGCTCCGCCTCCGTTGCGATGACCTTATTCAATTGCTCGGTAGGATGCTGGTCACAAAATCAGGCCCTGACACCAAAGTAACAAAGGGCCGGTTATCTTACTGTCAGCAGCGTTCCATATGCAGTCGCTGGTCTGAGTCCGGTTTTCTCAACGCCAAATCGTCCTCAGTCTACAATGAACTTGCCCTAGCAGGCGCTTCAAGCCAACGCCGTTAGCCTCCTGTATTGCCTTTTCTCCACCAATGATTCCAGCCTAGCGAAGGAACGATCGATTTCCTTCGAAGGCGCTTCGGTCACCAGCAAATCCCTTCGTACTGCTTTGGCCTCTCAGCGGATCGGTCGAAAGCTCGCACCAAGTCAATGATGGTTCGTCCATCTGCGAACTTTGTAAGAGCCTCCCGAATCGGAGGCGTCTTTTTGCTGATAAGTACCACTTCGCTGCTCTCCATTACCTCCTGGGGTGAATTAAGCATGAGCGAGGAAATGTGGGGAATGGTCTGCTCTATGTATCGGCGATTGGCTCCAACTAATTTCGCCAAGGCTACTTCTTCATCGTA
>Ga0210407_10004554_pt1 | contig 10888 bp, 8 predicted proteins | sample IncBWC27MmetaG_FD_150860 | JGI IMG/M metagenome (GOLD analysis project Ga0210407, IMG submission 150860) | Forest soil microbial communities from Barre Woods Harvard Forest LTER site, Petersham, Massachusetts, United States - Inc-BW-C-27-M | ecosystem: Environmental > Terrestrial > Soil >... | reverse complement strand
CGCAAACTCGGCAACGCAAAGACGCCGCCGCGCTCCACCCACAACACGGCGTCATCGCGAAACAGCGGTGTCTCGCTCACGTCAAACCCGCCATAAGCCGTCATCAAAGCCGGATTCGCCCCATTCAGCTGCAATCCCTTCTTGTAAAATAAAAACATCGGCACGCGTGTCTTGTCTTTCGACTCGTACCACACCTGCTTCACTTCAAACGCGTTCGCATCGATCGGCACCGCCGGCTTGGCCCACACTTCCAGCGTCCGCGCCGCCAAATCGTAACGATAGACCGTCGCCGGTATCGCGAACGATTGAAACGAAACAAACACCTCGCTCGATTCCCATCTCCCCATCACTCCCGCCACGGTTCCTAGCTGCGGCAACGCAATTCCCCCGGCCGCGTGCCCATCCGCCTGAAATATTTTCAGCTCCGACGCGGCGTTGTGCGAATACTGCGCCACGATTTTCCCGCCCGCGAGCCGAAAATCTTCCATCCGCGCTTCGCCTTCGGGAATTATTTCCTTCCAGTGCTCTTGCGAAGGCGTCCGCAGCGGCGCTGCCACCATCCGCCATTTCGGCGCCTTCCAATTCGTCTGCAGATACAAAGTATCGCCCGCGATCGCTCCCTGAAAACATCCATCGAGCGTGTTCACCACCGGCACAATCGGCCCGGCAGTTTTCAAATCCTGAAAATAAACTTCCGAGCGGTCGCAAGCCGATCCATAAAAAACCGTGAACAGCAAATATCGATGGTCCTCGGATAGGTCCACGGCTAGAATCTTGTCCGGCGTATAACCATCGCCGAAAATCTTGGTGTCCTGCGCCGGATCCGTTCCCATCTCGTGAAAATAAGCCCGCGGCCCTTCCTCCACCAGTTTCGAATAATAAAATCCGCTCTTGTCTTTCCTGAACGCAGGGCTGGAAATGTAGCGCGCTCTCGGCAGCACGTCCTTGCGCTCTTTGTGCGTGTCGGTGTCGAGAAAATGCATGGAAACCTCGTCCTCGCCGCCCTTGCGCACTCCGTACGCAATCAGTTTCCCGTCGTCGGAAAAACCTTCGAAATCCACGCTGGTGGTGTGATCCGCGCTCAACGTCGCCGGGTCCACCAGCACCTCCTCCTCGCCCTTCGCTCCGCGACGCATATAAAGGACGAACAAATCCTGGTTCGCCGCGCGCTTCTCGTAAAAATATCGCCCGCCGCGCTCGATCGGCAGGCGAATCGTATCCACCTTGATCAATTCTCCTAGGCGTTTCGCGATCGCGTCCTGACCCGGCAGTTTCCCCAGCGCCGCTTGGGTGCAGGCATTTTCCGCGTCAATCCAAGCGCGCGTTTCCGCGCTGTCCTGATTCTCCAGCCAGCGATAAGGATCGTGAACCACGGTGCCGTGGATCGTCTCTGCCACATCCTCGATCCGCGCCGCCGGCGGACACTTCGCCTTCGCATCTTGTGCATTCACGGTAGTCACGCTCGCAGTCAGACAAGCCAGAAAAAATACCGGCAGGATCAATCGCAGAAAATTGCCACGCAGACCACGCGCGCCACTACAAAAATCGCCCGGCGCAGCGCCACCACTCGCCGCAAACTCAACTTTCAATGATTTCCTCCAGCGCGGATCTTCACGTTACCGGCGTGGCCGTCTTTCGGGGCGGATTAAAAAATGGCAAGTCCCTCACCGTCGCGCGTACCTTATGACGCACCGCTTCCACCGTCAGTTCCATCTGTAATTCCGTTCCAGCCGCCGCGTGCTCGCGATTCAAACTCCCCAGCGCAATCATCTTTTTCAACGTCGGCGACCATGTCGTCGAAGTCGCCTTGCCCACCTGCAATCCTCCGCGATACACCGGTACATGCGCGCGCGAAGCTGTGCTCTGCACCTGCGGCCCTAATCCCACCGCGTCGTAAAGCCGCTCCACATCCTCCCAACGCACATCCAACCCCATCAGCAGCCGCTTCGGCCCGCGCGCGTTTTCCGCCGCCAGCGCCTCCCGCCCGATAAAATATTCCTTCTTCAAATCCACCATCTTGCCCAAGCCCAGCTCGAACGGCGAATATTTTTGCGCTTCAATCAGCGCCCGCTTGCTGCTGGTGTAATCCACTTCCAACATGATCAATCCAGCCTCGATCCGCGCGACGTCCAGCGCAATTATTCCCGCCGGATGCAAATCGAACGGCCGCCCATTCTCCATCAGCGCATCCCACACGCGCGGCGCATCCTTCCACGCTATCCATATCTCGTAGCCCAGATCGCCCGTATAACCGGTTCGCGAGATGTCTACATCCACGCCGCCAATTTTTCCGTGCACGAAGCGAAAATATTTCAGATTCGCGATATCCGCTGCCGCCACTTTCTTCAACAAGCGCCCGGAAGTCGGCCCCTGCAGCGCCAGCGCCGCCACTTTGTCCGAAATATCTTCCATCTGCACATCCAGTCCCAGCGCGTTCTGATGAAACCAGCGAATGCTCGGATCCGCCGCCGTCCAGCGATAAGAATTCTCCCCCAGCCGTGAAATCGTCCCGTCGTCAATCACTTTCCCCTGCTCGTCGCACCAGCAGCAATAAATCACCTGCCCGATCGCCACCTTATTAATGTCTCGCGTGATGACCCGGTTCACGAATTTCGTCGCGTCCTTGCCCTCGATCCGGTATTTGTACAACGGCGTCACATCAATCAACGCGCACGCGTTGCGAATCGCGTTGTACTCGTGGTCGTGGTGCATTTCGTACACGCTCACCGCGTAGTACCCGGACCACTCCCGGAAATTCATGCTTTCGCAAAGTTTCGATGTCCTGTCGTGAACCGCAGTCCCAATCGGCACAGTCACTCCTATCCACAAGAAAAATCACACCACACGCAGCAGGCGATTATAGTGCCCGCATCCGTCACCCCGCAAGCCGTACCGCTCGCACATCGAAAATTTGCCGGTAGGGGCACAGCATGCCGTGCCCGCTGCCACAACATCCTTAACGCAGCGCCCACCACAAACGCCAGCCACGCGGCGCCAATCACTACTCACTAATCACGATCACCAGCTCACTGACTCGCAGTCAGCCACCCACCATTCGCCCTTGTGAGTCCGCTCCCACGCCTGTAAAATGTTTCGGCTTCGGTGTTCATCCTTCGCACCGCTGCATCACCCGCACAAATTCATGGCAAAGAAATACGACGTCATCGTAATCGGCGGCGGCCACAACGGCCTCGTGAACGCGGCCTACCTCGCCAAATCAGGAAAAAAAGTCTTAGTCCTCGAAAAACGCTACGTCCTGGGCGGCGCCGCGGTAACCGAAGAAATCATCCCCGGCTTCAAATTCTCGGTTTTTTCCTACGTCGTCTCGCTCCTCCGCCCCGAAATCATTCGCGATCTCGATCTCCCCCGTCACGGCCTGGAAATCCTCCCCCTCGACGGCACCATGACGCCCATGCCCAACGGCGACTATCTCTGGCGCCAGAACGATCACGGCAAAACGCGCCGCGAACTCGAGCGCCACTCCAAGCTCGACGCCGAAGCCTACGAAGAATTCGGCAAGTCCATGGTCGCCATGTGCCGCTTCGTAAAACCGATTCTCGGCATGATTCCTCCGGACCCCACGTCCCTCGATCCGCGCGACCTGAAAAAACTCGCCTTCCTCGGCAAGCGTTTCCAGAATCTCGACGCCGAAGATAAATACAATCTCGTCCAGCTCATGACCATGAGCGCCGCCGATTTTCTCGACCAGTGGTTTGAGACCGACGTCCTCAAAGCCACCATGTCCGCCTCCGGAATCATCGGCACGTTTCTAGGAATTCGTTCGCCCGGCACCGCCTACGTTTTGCTGCACCATTACATGGGCGAAATTGACGGCGCCTTCCGCTCGTGGGGTTTCAGCCGCGGCGGCACCGGCGCAATTTCCAACGCCATCGCCGGCGCCGCCCTCGAAGCCGGCGTTGAAATCCGCAAGGAAGTAGCAGTCTCGAAAATTCTCATAAAAAACGGCGTCGCGCACGGCGTCGTGCTCGAAGGCGGTGAAGAAATTCACGCCGACATTGTCTCTTCGAGCGTCGATCCCAATCTCACATTCCTGAAATTCATCGAAGCCCGCGAACTCCCCGGCGATTTCCTCGAGGACGTTCGCCGCTACAAATATCGAGGCTCCTCCGGAAAAGTGAATCTCGCTCTCGACGGTCTTCCGGACTTCACTTGCTTGCCCGGCCCCGGAAATCATCTCCGCGGTGCGATTTCCATTTCGCCTTCCATGGAATACATGGAGCGCGCCTACGATCAGGCCAAGTACGGCGAATTTTCCCGCCGCCCCTACATTGATATGGTCATCCCGTCGCTCACCGATCCCTCCGTCGCGCCGCCCGGGAAACACATTCTTTCCTGCTTCGTGCAATACGCGCCCTACAAATTGGCCTCCGGCACGTGGGACGAGCAGCGAGAAGCCTTCGGCAACACCGTGATTGACACGATTTCGCGATTCGCACCCAATCTGAAAAACCTAATCATCGGAAAACAATTCATCACTCCGCTCGACATCGAACGCCAGACAGGTCTCACCGAAGGAAATATATTTCAGGGCGAACTTTCGCTCGAACAACTGTTCTTTCTGCGCCCCGCTGCGGGTTGGGCGCGTTACCGCACGCCGATCAAAAAATTGTACATGTGCGGCTCCGCCACTCATCCCGGCGGCGGCATCATGGGCGCTCCCGGCCGCCTCGCAGCTCTCGAAATTCTGAAAGACACGGGGAGACGCTGAGCGTGGCGGCGCAACGCGACATCATTATTCTCGGCGGCGGTCACAACGCGCTCGTCGCGGCCTTCTATCTCGCGAAAAAAGGCCACAAGCCGCTCGTTCTCGAACGCCGCTCCATCGTCGGCGGCGGCGCCGTCACCGAAGAATTTCATCCCGGCTTCAAATGTTCCACCGTCGCGCATGCCGGCGGCCCTCCGCTGGCACATATCCTGAAAGACATGCAGCTCGCCCGTCACGGCCTGGAAAAACTCGAATCTCCCGTCCGCGTGTTCGCGCCCTCACCCGATGGCCGCGCACTGGTGCTGCACACCGCTCCATCAGCCTCCGCCCGCCAGATTGACAATTTTTCAAAAAAAGACGGCGCAAAATATTTCGAACTTTCCAAAGAAATCGCCCGCGCCGCCGCAATCGCGGGCGAACTGCTCGACCTCACTCCACCGGTCATCGAAAAGCCTTCCAACGAGGATCTCTGGAAGCTCCTGAAAATCGGGCGCAAAGTCCGCGGCCTCGGAAAAAAAGAAATGATGCAGCTGATCCGCTGGGGCCCCATGGCCGTCGCGGATTTCGTCGCTGAATTTTTCGAAACCGATCTGCTTCGCGCCGCCGTCGCTGCGCGCGGCATTTTCGGCGCTTCCCTCGGCCCTTGGTCCGCAGGCTCCACAGCGTTGCTACTGCTGCGCGCCGCTGCTGATCCGCATCCAGTAGGGAACTCCGCCTACCCGCGCGGCGGCATGGGCGCGCTCACCGCCGCGATGGCCGCTGCGGCAAAAGAAGCAGGCGCCGAAATTCGCACCGGCGCGGAAGTAGCGCAAATTCTGGTGAAACACGGTGCGGTCACAGGCGTCGCGCTAGCCAGTGGCGAAGAAATCGCTGCGAAAGCCGTGGTTTCCGGCGCCGACCCGCGGCGTACCCTGCTCAATTTGCTCGATCCCGTGCACTTGCCGCCCAGCTTCGTCGTCAAGATGCTCAATTTCCGCAGCAATGGCGTTGCCGCAAAAATCAACGTTGCGCTCGACGGTCTTCCATCCTTCACCGCGCTCGCGCACTCCTGCGATGGCAATGCCGCGCTTGCCGGGCGCATCCACATCGGCCCCGGCATTGATTACCTCGAGCACGCCTTCGATGATTCCAAGTACGGCGAATTTTCGCGCGCGCCTTATCTCGATATTTCCATTCCCTCGATTCTCGATAATTCGCTCGCGCCCGCCGGCAAGCACGTCATGTCCATCTACGTGCAGTTCGCGCCCTACAAACTAAAATCCGGCGACTGGGCCCACCAGAGGATCGCCCTGCGCGACACTGTGATCAAAACGCTCGCGCAATATGCCCCCGACTTCCCATCGAAAATTCTTGCCGTGCAAACCCTCACGCCCCAGGATCTCGAAACCACTTACGGCCTCACCGGCGGTCACCCCTTCCACGGCGAACTAGCCCTCGATCAAATTTTCACCATGCGTCCCTTGCTCGGCTGGGCCCGCTACGCCACCCCAGTGAAACACCTCTATCTCTGCGGCAACGGAACCCACCCCGGTAACGGCGTGACAGGCGCCTCCGGCCACAACGCCGCCCGCGAAATCCTCAAGCACTTGCGCTGAACCGCCGCATCGCCGCTAAATTCCCGCGTCCGCACGACCGAAGATGCGCCGCAGTTTTCTAGCCACTAATCACTCGGCAATAGCCACTGCCTTTTTCAGCAAAGATACGTTGTAGCCAGCGAGCCCTTCCTTTCAGTATCCTTTACTTCCACGGAGCCAAACATGGCCACACCCAAAAAATCTTCACACCGCACAATCGACCGCTCTCGCCTCCAAGCCCTCATGTCCCGCGAAGAAGAAAAATTTATCTCCGAGCGTCCTCTCTCCGCCGCTCTTTATGCCCGCGCGCAGAAATCGCTTCTCGGCGGCGTCCCCATGAACTGGATGAAAAAATGGGCCGGCAAATTTCCCGTCTTCGTCGCCGAAGCTCACGGCGCGCATTTCCAGGATGTGGACGGCCACGATTACGTGGACCTCTGCCTCGGCGACACCGGTGCCATGACCGGCCACTCCCCCGACGCGGCCGTCGCAGCCATCGCGCGCCAATCAAAACACGGAATCACACTCATGCTTCCCACCGAAGACGCTGCCTGGGTCGGCGAAGAACTCACACGCCGTTTCGGCTTGCCCTACTGGCAATTCACGCTCACCGCCACCGATGCCAATCGCTTCGCCATCCGCATCGCCCGCGAAATCACGCAGCGCCCTAAAATTCTCGTTTGCAACTATTGTTACCACGGCACCGTGGACGAAACTTACGTCTCGCTCCACAACGGCATCGCTGGCCCGCGCCGCGGAAATATCGGCCCACCGGTAAATCCAGCCGAGACCACGCGCGTCGTGGAATTTAACGATCTCACCGCGCTCGAAAGGGAGCTCGCCCACCGCGACGTCGCTTGCATCCTTGCCGAGCCGGTCCTCACCAACGTCGGCATCGTGCATCCCGAACCCGGCTACTGGGAAAAAGCTGCAGCGCTCGCGCGAAAATTCGGCACGCTCCTGATCATTGACGAGACGCACACCATCTGCACCGGCCCCGGCGGTTACACCCGCGCCCACGGCCTGAAGCCGGATATTTTCGTCATCGGCAAACCCATTGCCAGCGGCGTTCCCGCCGCCACGTACGGCTGCACATCGGACGTCGCGCAAAAAATCACCGGCCGCATCCAGCTCGAAGATTGCGACACCAGCGGCATCGGCGGCACGCTCGCAGGCAACGCGCTTTCGCTCGCCGCCATTCGCGCCACGCTCGAACACGTTCTCACTCCCGCCGCCTTCGCCCACATGATTCCGCTAGCCGAGCAATTTGCCGAAGGTGTCGCCAAGGCCATCGCCGAAGCCGCCCTGCCCTGGCACGTCGCGCGCCTCGGCTGCCGCGCCGAATACCTTTTTCATCCGCACCCGCCGCGCAATGGCGGAGAAGCTGCCGCCGCCATGGACTTCGAGCTCGAACGCTTCATGCACCTCTACGCCCTGAACCGCGGCATCCTGCTAACGCCATTCCACAACATGGCCCTGATGTCGCCAGCCACAAGCTCCGCAGACATTGACCACCACACGAAAGTTTTCACAGCAGCCGTCCGCGAGCTAACTCAATGACGCAGTTGATCCACGACCGCCGACAATTTCTGCAAACTCTGGCCGCCGCGGGCGCCGCTGCCGCATTTCCTGGCATTCCGCTCCTGAATCATGGCAACGCGAACGCCGCTGCCGCAGATGTCGCCAGTCCCGAACCCGCAGCCTCCTTCGACTTCGTATTCTTCACCGACACTCACATCCAACCCGAACTCGACGCCGCGCACGGCTGCCAAATGGCCTTCGCCAAAATCGCCGCAGCCAAGCCCGAATTCGCCATCTGCGGCGGCGACCTGGTTTTCGACGCGCTCGATGTCAGCCGCACGCGCGCCGACACGCTCTTCGATCTCTACCAACGCACCGAAGCCACCATCAAAGCGCCGCTGTATCACACCATCGGCAATCACGATCTCTACGGCATCCTTACCGAAAGCGGCGCCGCGCCCAACGATCCCGGCTACGGCAAGAAAATGTTCGAAGACCGCATCGGCGCCCGCACCTACTATTCTTTCGATCACCGCGGCTACCATTTCATCGTCCTCGATTCCATTTTCCCCACGCCCGATCGCCTCTGGGAAGGCCGCATTGACGCCGCGCAGCTGCAATGGCTCGCACACGATCTCGCCGCCATCCCGCCGGCTGCGCCCATCATCGTCATCACGCACGTGCCACTCATCACGGGCTATCTCGCCTACGGTCCCAAACCCGACGGCACGCCGCGCCACGACACTGTCTCCGTCGCAAATTCCGCCGACGTGATCGCCCTCTTCGCAGCGCACAACGTTCTCGCCGTCCTGCAGGGCCATCTGCACATCAATGAACTGGTGAACTACAAAAACTGCCAGTACGCGTGCTGCGGCGCCGTGTGCGGAAATTGGTGGCACGGCCCGCGCCTCGATTTCCCCGAAGGATTCACCATCGTCAGCCTGCGCGAAGGGAAAATCTCATGGCGCTATGAAACCTACGGCTTCCACAGCGTCGCGCCCGACCCCCGCTACAAATCTTAAATCGTCGAGGGATTTTGGTTTATCATCGCGGCGACCAAATGAACACGCCGCGCTCCAATCTGATTATCGTCCTCGCAGTCGCTCTCGCATTCCTCTGCTGCGCGCCGCTCCACGCGCAATCAGCGCAGCCGCAGCCCGCGCCGCAATCGCATCTGATCGTCCTCCACGCCGCCCGCCTGCTCGAAGTAGAATCCGGCCGCATCATCACCCCCGGCGAAATCCTGATCCAGGGCGATGCCATAAAAGAAGTCGGCACAAAAGTCTCTCGCCCGCCCACAACAGAAATCATTGACCTAGGCGACACCACTCTTCTCCCCGGCCTGATTGACGCGCACGTCCACCTCTTCCTCCATCCCGGCGCCGAAGATCTGCAAACCGTGCAAGAATCCGTTCCGCAGCGTACCATCATGGCCACTCTCGCCGCGCGCGACGATCTCCTCTCCGGATTCACCGCCGAGCGCGACATGGGCACGGAAGGCGCCGGCTCCGCAGACACCGCCGTTCGCGACGCCATCAATCGCGGCGAAATTCCCGGCCCGCGCCTGAGCATCAGCGGCAACGCCATCAATATTCTCGGTGGTCACGAAGACGCCATCGGCTACAACCCCGAGCAGCACGTTCTCCCCAACGCCACCTACGCGAACAATTCCGCAGAACTCGTCACCGTGATTCGCCAGCAAATAAAAGAAGGCGCCGACTTCATCAAAATTTACGAAACCGGCGCGGACACGATCACGAACGGCCATTTCTCGACTCCCTTCCAATACACCGAGGAAGAACTCACCGCCGCGGTCCGCGAAGCCGCGCGCACCGGCAATCGCGTCGCGGTCCACGCCACTGGAGAACCCGGCACTCTCTACGCCGCCCGCGCCGGAGTCGAATCTATTGACCACGCCTACCAGCTCAGCGACGAGACCATGCGCATCATGCGCGAAACGCAAATCTTCGCCGTCCCCACGTTCACCATTTCCGAATATTTTGCGGAGCACGCCGCGACGCCCGAAGCCGCCGCGCGCGAACGCGCCCTGCTGCAAGAGCACGTCATGCAATTCAAACGGCAACTCGCCGCGGGCGTCCCTATCTCCATGGGCTCGGACGTCGGCCCGTTTCCGCACGGCACGCAAGCCCGCGAATTTATATTGATGGTGAAATACGGAATGTCGCCGCTGGCCGCGATTCAAGCCGGCACCCTGAACGGCGCGAAATTGCTAGGATGGCAGGATAAAATCGGCGCGCTCAAGCCCGGCTATCAGGCAGACGTCGTCGCAGTCCCCGGCAATCCGCTCGACGACATCACCGCGCTCGAAAAAGTTTCCTTCGTTATGAAAGCCGGCGTCATCTACCGCAAGTAGTCCGACTTCAAGTTTTTGACGCGCGAGATTGTTCCAGGTCCTCCGAGGACGTGTTCGCCAGCACCACGCCCTCGGAGAACCGGGCATCGTTCTCACCTTCTCTTTTCTACCGGGAGACCGCCTTGCCCAGCACGTGCCTCTTGATGTCCTCGACGCTTTCCATTGCTTCGTCGGGAACTTCCAGCTCGTGGTAGCGATGCTTGCTGCCAGGATGCGGGCGCAACTGCAGCGTGATGTTGTCAGACCGAATCACGGTGCTGCGAACTGCGCCGAGAACTTTGTTGTTCTCGTCAGTGATAACCATCAGCTTAGCCATGCACTTCCTCCTTGGTGTTTCATTCCTGCGATCTGCAATGCTGCGTCCTGCAAATTAGCTGAGCCCGCCGCCTTCCAACGCAAAGAACGTGTCGGTCCCCGTGTTGGTCAGCTGGAATGCGTAAACCACCGCGCCGTTCGGATCCAGGAGCTTCTCGTGCGCGTCGGTGATCAGATTTCCACCGGGATTTTCCGGCGAGCCTTGTGCGAACTGTGCGCCGAAATCGGCTCCGTCGTTAATCACGTAGCCGACGCCGATCTTTTGTCCGGTCGCAATGAATCCCCAGTTGTTCACGTTGTACGCCATGTATTCCTCCTTGATTTCGTTTTTGTTTCCTACCGCGTTCCGAAATGTGCCAGCGTCGGTTCACACCCGTC
>Ga0210407_10004553_pt1 | contig 10888 bp, 7 predicted proteins | sample IncBWC27MmetaG_FD_150860 | JGI IMG/M metagenome (GOLD analysis project Ga0210407, IMG submission 150860) | Forest soil microbial communities from Barre Woods Harvard Forest LTER site, Petersham, Massachusetts, United States - Inc-BW-C-27-M | ecosystem: Environmental > Terrestrial > Soil >... | reverse complement strand
TCAGTCTCCCAGGCAATGGCCATTCGACGCGGCGTGATTGTAAAGGTTGGCAGCGACGCCGAGATCCTGGAATTTGCAGGAAATGGTCCGGGCGTGCGCGTCATTGACCTTCATGGCCACACCGCGACCCCCGGCCTCATTGATACGCACGCACACATTGCCGACGGAGGAGTGGGAGAACTCTTCGGCGTCAAGCTCTCGGACGCCAATTCGGTAGCGGAAATAGTGGCACGCGTAAAGGCCAAAGTCGCTCTGGTCAAGCCAGGCGAATGGGTCACGGGATCCGGCTGGGACGAGGGCAAACTCAGGGAACGACGCTATGTCACGGCCAGTGATCTGGATGCCGTCGCTCCTAACAACCCCGTGTGGCTCATGCATACGACAGGGCATTACGGAGTGGCCAATTCGCTTGCGCTGAAGTTGGCTCGCATTACTTCGGCGACGGCTGACCCTGCCGCCGGCACGATCGATCGTGACGAGAGCGGAAAGCCCACGGGTGTTCTCAAAGAAGAGTCGGCGATGCAGCCGGTTACGCTCCTTATCCCACCCACGACGCCCGAGCAGATGCGCCAGGGCATCCTCTACATCCAACAGGTGCTGCACAGCGAAGGCATGACCGCCGTCAAAGATCCAGACATCTACCGGCTTCACTGGGATGCTTACAAATCGCTGCTCGATCAAGGGAAACTTAAGGAGCGGATCTGCGTGCTGTGGCACGCGGGTTCAACACTCGAGTCGGCGAAAGAGGCGCTCGCCGAAATCAAGAGCGTTCCACGTTTACCGGGAAGCTTGGGCGACGACCGGTTGCTTTCCTGTGGGGCCAAGATTTATATGGACGGTTCCGGGGGCGCGCGAACGGGCTGGGTGTATGACGATTGGCTGCGCAACGGCAAGACCCCAGACGTTACATCTTCGGGTGCGGGCAATAAGGGCTACCCGCAAACAGATCCCACGGTTTACCGAGACATGGTTCGCTTTTTCCACCAAAATGGTGTTCCAGTGGGCACACACGCGGTTGGCGATCGAGCGATGGACTGGGTGGTGGATACGTATGCGCTTGTCGAGCGGGAGCAACCCCATCCCGGGCTGCGGCACAGCATTATCCATGCGAACTTGCCCACCCCGCATGCGCTCGAGGTAATGGCCAACTTGCAGAAAAAATACGATGCGGGTTATCCCGAAGTGCAGCCAGAGTTCTTGTGGTGGATCGGCGACATTTACGCGGCAAGCTATGGCCCTACACGCGGGGAGAGCCTGGAGCCTCTCGGCACCCTGTTGTCCCGCGGCATTCTTTGGTCCGGAGGGTCAGACTATTCCGTTACGCCGGTAGCCGCCCGCTTGGGGCTGTGGGCGTCCCTTGCACGTGAGACCCTCAAGGGCACTTATGGCGCGCATCCGTTCGGACTTGCCGAGGCTGTGGACATTCACGCGGCGCTTCGCAGCTACACCGCATGGGGTGCGCGCCAGATGTTCCTGGAAAAGCAGATCGGCACGCTCGAAGTGGGCAAGAAAGCCGACATTGCGATCTGGGATCGCGACCCTTACACGATAAAAACCGACGAGATCAAAGACCTGAAATGTCTGATGACCCTGTTCGATGGGGAAGTGGTGTTCACTTCAGCAGCTCGCCAGTAACAGGGTCGTTCCGCTGATTCAATCTGAAGTGAACTAGTGACTCTGCGCCGCCAGCCGCTCTCTTCAGGCGTGCGCCGAATGCGCTGAAAGCGTCGCGTCTTTGCCTGAAGATTCCAAAGTGAGTCTGCCGGTAATTCGATGGGTTGAAAGGAAGCCTTGTCCGCCTGGGGCCTCGCCTGCACGCCGCTCCACTGCTTGACCCGGTACACGGGTCGTGCCCTGATTCATTACCCTTTTCCAGTGTGTTCCAAACGACTTCGAAAGAAGTTCTCAGTGTTCTTATCCATGAAGTGGACGTAGCAGCCTTTCAAACCCCTCGTCAGAAGAACCCGGTAAGTGTTTTTTACCATTTGCGTGAATCGGTCGCCAGACCTCTTCACGACAGTGTCAAAGGACTTGGTCTTGTCTCCCGTCCAATCTGCTGCCTCGGGTAGGTAGACTAAATCAGGTCCGAAGATGACGCCCACATAATCGAATTCGAATCCTTGCGCCGTGTAAACACAACCAATTTGATTCACGCCACCCGCGTCATACGCCCAGAGGCTCTCTTTCGGGACGCCCGGCGCGAGGCTGCCCGAGTCGGATTTGGCGTTCCATGGTCGGACGTAATCGCCGATGACTACGTCATCCACGAGTGTCCCGTTAGACCGGGGCTTAGACCACGGCCAGCAAAAGCCTGCTGCCAGCCGCGCTGTGGATTTTTCTTCCAGTCTTTTCCTGATTGCGTCCTCCAGGGCTTGGGGAGTGGGCATGATTCTAAAGTCGAACTCGTCGGCCTGATTCCACATCACCTGTGGTGTGCGCTGAATTCCGAGGGTGTTGTTCACCCAACTGACGAACGCATCTGAACCAGCGCAGCGGAACTGGGCTTCCAATTCAAATTCGCAAACGTCGCAGTGGAGTTTTTCAGCTTCCGTCTTAATGTAACCGGTGGAGCCGATCTCCCCAGGTCTTACGATCTGGTTGTCATCAATGAAAAACACAGATGTGCGACTTGCCTTTAACAGCTCGTGGATTTGTGCGAGCTTGCTTTGCTTTACCCTTGGCGTGAATCGGTTGTTGCTAGTCTCTCGAATCCGGTGAGCCTCGTCGGCGATCATGACATCAATCACATTCGCGTCCGCGCTCATATAGCTGTTGAAGTAGCGCACTTGCGCAGCCCCACGGGTGCCTACGATTTCCCGAATCGTGGAGGTGAACGCACGAGAACCCGTGACGTAGTGCGCGTTTAGGCCCAGCCCCGAGAGATCACCGAGCAAGTTCATGGCGATAACCGATTTCCCTGTGCCAGGGCCGCCGCGCACGATAATGGCAACCTTTTTTCTTCCTTTGACGCCATCCTTCGCAGCTTCAACAACCTTGTCATAAACCACCAGCTGCTCGTCGAGAAGCACGTATTCCGGCTTGCCCTTAATCAGTTTGGCGACATGGTCGAGAAGTTTCTTGCTGGGGCGGTACTTGCTCTGCTCTACTTTCGCCGAAACCTCGCCGCTATCGGCACCATGGATTCGTTCGTCTAGAAACGCCGTGAGATCCGGCACGTGATCGGCGGTGAAGACCGGAGACCGCCTAATCTGCTCTGCAAACTGCGGTAAGAAAAGAGGATCGTCCTTTATCGGGCAGTAGTTGTGCAGATAAGAACAGGCGTGCGCGCTGATTCCGCCCTCGCCCTGAAACGCGGTATGGCAGTCAGTAAGGTACGTCATGTACTGACCTACTTGGACCGAAGGATGAAGCACATCCCGGATATTGCCGCCCACGAAAGTGGCAACTTCGTTCTTTCCAGATGCGCCTTTGCATCCGCTCCACTGCTTTAACTCGATAATGACTGCGTTAGGCGCTTTTTTACGGTCGTACCCGGTCACCAAGCAGTCAAGCCGCTTGGAGGTGAGTGGGAGTTGAAGCTCGAGCAAGACGCCATGATCGAGCAAGCGTGCTGTTTGAAAAACCTGCGAGACGGCGCGGAGAGAATTGTTCCAGGAATTCACCTCAGCGACTGCTGGCTGGTGCCGAAATTCAACGAAGAAGGCATCTCTTAGTTTCGTAGCAATGCGGTTGTAAGTTGAATCTTCGATAAGGGATTTTGTGGTGCCGGAATAGAGGCGCATGCGTTATCAGTTCTTAGACCGCCTGACGCGGTCTAGGCTATGACACCTTGGCTGCTGTGGTCTACCGCCCACGTCGACGGCGAGATGGCCCAAGATAGGAGATTCACTTGCTATCCACTCCGTGCCGGAGGGCGGTACCACAATACGAAGTTCTAAATTACTCGGTCCAAATCTGGCTTTTGAAACGGCGCTCTCGGATTTTCCTCGCACGTTGGCATTCATTCAAGCAATCATCTAAAATCGCCGTCCATGACGTGCTCCAATTGCGGAAAGGTGATGACCGACTGGACGCTGGACGGACGCTTCGGCATCCAGGTCACCATCGATGTGTGCACCGGTTGCCAAGCGTTCTGGTTCGATCAGCACAAAAGCCTGCAGCTCTCTCCCGGCTCCACGCTCAAGCTGATGAAGTTTATCGGCGAACACTCGTCGACGGTCAAGCCAACCTTGGCGGACGTGCTGCGATGTCCGCGATGCGGAGGCCGGCTGTCGCTGGCACACGATCTGGTCCGAAACATGAGGTTCAACTATTGGGCATGTGAAAGTGGACACGGGCGGTTCATCGGGTTCTTCGACTTCCTGAAAGAGAAGAATTTCATCCATGCGCTCTCGCCCCAAGAGATCCAGCAGTTGAAACAGAACGTACAGAGTGTGAACTGCTCCAACTGCGGGGCGTCCATCGACCTGCAAACCAACTCGGCTTGCCCCTACTGCCATTCCCCCATTTCGATGCTGGACATGAAGCAGCAGCAAGAGATGCTGGCCCAACTCAAAGAAGCTGCCGAGCCTCGGCCGGTTGATCCGACACTACCTTTGAAACTCGCTCTGGCAACGGAGAGAACATCAGCCCTATTTAAAGCGGACGATACCGAGTGGTGGGAGGACGCTCGATCGAGCGACCTAGTGCAGGCTGGTTTGAAGGCGGTCGCCCGATGGATCACCACCAACCTGTAATTGGATTGCCCATCGGACACCGAGAACCAGATGTGTCCCCTAACGGACTTGGCGCTGGTATTAAGCACGAAACCAACAGCACAGTTGCCGGTAATGATACGAACGATGTCGGCTAAAGTTGTCACCCCACCACTCGAGTGCGCGAAGGAAAGACATCACCGGGTGCCCCGAGATCGATTCACCCCGAGATCGATTCGTTTGTCATCGCTGCCGCGCTGTTGTATCCTGCCTCCAGAATCCTGCATCTGGAGGCGGCCATTGACCCCATCCCTCACACCCCTCGACTCGCTGCTCCTCAGCATCGTACTCGCCACACTAGCCATCGGCCTGCCAATTCTCGTGGTGTTGTCCATCCGCTTTCTGTGGGACCGCAACTTGACCCTTGGGCGTTCGAAAGAGCTCGAAAAGCTCATCTGGCAGCTGCACCGCATCGCTACTGCAATGGAGCAGCAAATGAATTTGTCATTTCCCGCCGTTCAGCCGGGCACCGAAGAGCCTCGCGATCTCGCCTATCTCCGGCAACTTGCTCCCCAGCCAACCGCTGCGACCCAGAGCGCCACAACTCCCAGTGCTGCGGCTCCGACGCCCGGCCCCCAGCAGGCTTCTGTTCCCGCGCTTGAACGTCGAGAGCCTTCTGCCGAGGCTCCGCGCGCCGGAGTCAACTCTATGTTCGGCATGTAGATTTGGTTTTTCCTCGCCCTAAAATTGAAACGCTCCTCCGCTAAGCCCACCTCGAATGCCCCTGCGGGCTCCCGATGAGTCTAGGGACGAACCGGGACTTATCGGAGGTGCGCTCCCGCTGCAATCCTCTGCTAACGATGTCGCGGCTGGCCTCGTCCAAATGGCGAAAGGCACAATCGCGTTGCCGCATCACGGGGGGCGCGCGCTAGGGGGGACTCGTGGGCTCATTCGTCCAGGACCTGCGTTACTCGCTCCGAATGTTGCGTAAAAGCCCCGGGTTTACGATTGTCGCTGTACTGACTCTTGTACTGGGGATTGGCGCCAACGTCGCCACTTTCAGCGTGGTGTATGCCGTTCTGCTCCGCCCGTTGCCCTTCCCGCACCCTGAGCAACTCGTGCGCGTGTTCGACGACCTTCGTGGCCCGAACGAACAGGATGTAGGCATGTCAGCCCCGGAACTTTGGGATTTGCAAGAGCGCTCCGGCGTGTTTCAGGATCTCTCGGCAGTGGCGCCGAGTAGTTCGGCAGTGGGTGGTGGAGATCGGACGGTCCGTGCCGAGAGTCTCGTCACTAGTCCCGATTACTTCGCTTTGCTGGGAGCGAACCCGGAACTTGGCCGCGTCTACACACGCCAGGATGCCGTCCCGGGATTTCTGGAGTCTGTTGTAATCAGCGACGGCTTTTGGCGCAGCAATTTCGGTTCGGAACCGAACATCATCGGGCGGAAAATACGCCTCGATAGTGACCTGTACACTATTGTGGGAGTGATGCCTCCAGGCTTTCGCCATCCGGGCCCGACGCTAGATACCGACGTGGAAGTCTGGCTCGCTGCTGGCTTCAACGCTCTTCCGTTTCCGGTTCCAGCCGTAAGGTCACAGAGAATGCTTCCGGGCGCAATTGGGCGCTTGAAGCCCGGCTTAACCGTTCGACAGGCGCAAGGGCAGCTCGATGCCTACATATCGCAACTCAGCCAGCAGTATCCCACCGAGTACGCGGCCGCGGCTGCATGGGCAGTACGGCTAGTTACGGTGAAGGAAGACCTAGTGGGCCAGCAGCGAACGGAGCTATTCATCCTTCTTGGCGCGGTGGGATTTGTCCTGCTGATAGCGTGCGCGAATATTGCCAATCTTCTTCTGGCGCGCTCTTCCGGACGGCGCCGCGAGATTGCGATTCGCTTGACTATGGGTGCAAGTCGCGGACGCCTGGTGGGTCAACTGTTGATCGAGAGCGCGCTCTTGTCACTCGTTTCCGGCGTCGTCGCCCTGGTCGCAGTTCTCTTCTTGAAGAAGGCGATCATAGGCCTCGCTCCCGCGGATATTCCCCGGCTCAACGAGGTGGACGTCAGCGCCAGCGTCCTTTTCTTCACTTTTCTGATCTCCATACTCACGGGCATCCTCTTTGGGCTGGCGCCGGCACTTCAAGCTGCGAATCCTAACCAGCTCGAGAATCTGAGGGAAGGTGGCCGCGGCTCGGGAGCCGGCAGACGCCATACGCGACTTTCGCGAATTCTTGTGATTGCGGAAGTAGCGCTATCGATTGTTTTGCTGGCAGGCGCGGGGCTCCTGCTTAAAAGTTTCTGGCGGGTGCTCGAAGTGCGTCCTGGATTCAATCCCGACCATCTGACCACGGTACAAATCTGGATTCCTATATCCAACAATCCGGCCACTGATCCTTACAGCCTCGAAGAGAAGCGCGCCGCTTTTCTTCTTGAGGTCTTTCGCCGCGTGTCTGCGCTGCCCGGCCTCGAACAGGTGGCGATTGCGGGCAACGACACTCTGCCCATGAACTCTGGGAGAAACTACTCTCCCTTTTCGATTCAAGGGCGTGCCCGCGAATCGGAGCGCGGTCCGATTGCGGACATTGCTGTGGTCGATACGAAATATTTTCGCACCATGGAAGTTCCTTTAATCACCGGACGAAATTTCACGGAGTCCGATACGAACAAGACCCGAGCTGTTGCGGTGATTGACCAGATTCTCGCACGGCGTTATTGGTCGGATGAGAATCCGCTCGGACAACAGGTTAAGTTTGGATTTGGAAGAGGTCCGGAAGGGGTCACGATTGTCGGTGTCGTTGGCGACATCAAGTCCGATGGTTTTGAGGCTCCCAGTGTGCCGCATATTTATGTTGCCTTGGGGCAGTTCGCGCCAGTCAATGCGGTGGTTTTTCTCCGCAGTAGGGGCGACGTGGAACATCTCGGCGAAGCCGTTCGGCACGAGGTTGAAAACGTCGATCCCCGTGTTCCGGTGCACAGCATCAGCTCCATGGATCAAATCATCGGCAGATCCGTGGCTGACCGGCGCTTTGCTCTTGAGCTTCTTGGTGTTTTTGCAGCAGTGGCGCTGTTGCTTGCCGCCATAGGCATCTACGGCGTTATGTCGTATGCCTTCAGTCAGCGCACGAATGAAGTCGGAATCCGAATCGCTCTCGGCGCGCAGCGCCGGGATATTCTGCGCATGGCGTTGGGAGAAGGCATGCGGATCGTTGTAATCGGATTGGCTTCAGGTCTCGTCGGAGCCGCGACCATGACGCGCGTGGGCCGGTCCATGCTCTTCGAGGTCGGGCCGGCCGATCCAATTACCTTCCTCTCTGTTGCAGCGATTCTTGCCGGCGTTGCGCTTTTCGCTTGCTACATTCCGGCACAGCGCGCAACACGCGTGGATCCTCTCACCGCTTTGCGCGAAGAATGAAATTGTACAGACCGGAATCACGGCCCCTGATCATCTTGCCCGAGACGGCTAGCCATTGCACGCCGGCATAGTCTAACTCTGTCGCGGCTTGATGATTTGCATCGAGACGAGATTCCTCCTGGAACACTGTTTCTGCTGATCTTCGTCAACAGTTCGGTATACCCGGTAATCGACTTTTGTAATACGATTGTCTCGTCATGGTATTTGGACTCCCAGTCGCCCCCCACCGAGGCGACGTCTCCGCTCCGTTACGCTCGCGGTATCATTCGCCCGATTCGAGGTGCATCCGTGTCTCACTACACCAGACGTGAATTCCTGAAAACCGGACTCGCCGCCGGCGCCCTTGCCGTCACCGGAAGCCCGCTGAGCGCGGCGCGTCAGACCGCGACAGATTGGGTAACGCTGGGAAGATCTGGAGTGAAGGTGACGCGGCTCGCGTTTGGCACAGGCAGCTTCAGCGGGCAGGTACAGCGCGACTTGGGACAAGACGGGTTTACAAGGCTGGTGCGCTACGCCTACGACCGCGGCATTCGCTTCTTCGAGACTGCTGAGTCTTACGGCGAGATGCACAGGATGCTCGGTGTGGCCCTAAAGGGCCTTCCACGTGATAGCTATCGCCTTATGTCGAAGGTGACCACCCGGCAAGGTGTGAATCCGCAGGAGAAACTCGACGAGCTGCGCAAACTCGCGAATACCGAATACTTCGACGTCATGCTTTTGCACTGGCAACATACCGCGACCTGGCCCGCAGACACGGGCAGGTGGCAGGATGGAATTCTGGAAGCTCAGTCGAAGAAGGCTATTGTAAGTCACGGCGCGTCGGTTCACGGGCTTCCGGCGTTGCGCCAGGTTCCAGGAAACAAGTGGCTCGATATCGCTATGATCCGGGTGAATCACAAGGGCGTCAGAATGGACGCCGAGGATTACAATACCGACGGATTGGGCAACGTCACCGAAGTTGTCAAGTACGTCCAGCAGGTACACAAAGAAGGAATGGGCGTAGTCAGCATGAAACTTGTGGGAGAGGGTGCGTTCAACCGTGAGGACCGCAAGGCGGCAATGAGATTCGCGTTCAGGAACGCCGGTGTCGATTGCGTTACGGTCGGCTACAAGAACCCTGCGGAGATCGACGAGGCGATCGAGAATCTGAATCTGGCTCTCGCCTAATGGGCCAGGGCGACCCCGTCGTAGTACAGTCACACCGCCCCGCTGTACCGCCATCCTCATTCTGTCCCAGTGACCAGTAGCGCGGTCGTTCCGGGACAAGCTAATCTTTCTTCAGCCGCGACTGTCGTCCTTCGCTCTCCGCGGTTTCCGAATCGGTGCATGCGGGAGCGGAGCGCTGTTTTCTCGGCCGATCTGGAGCCGAAATGAAGGGGATATGAACTTGACTCGTCGAACCAAGAAAAACATCCTGAGCGCGGCGACGATTGCCGTGTTGTTATTCGCGGGAAGCAGTTCGGCACGCACCACCGATCAGCCGCGCGCCGCGAGCCTAGACCGGCCAGGAGACACAATTGAGGTCGGAATGATCGAGATTCCCGCGGTTGGTCTCGCGACAAGGGTGCTCGAAGGTTCCGATGCACGTATCCTCCGGCTGTCCGTTGGACACATCCCGGGCACTGCCCTTCCCGGTCCCTCCGGCAACGTCGGCCTTGCAGGCCATCGGGATACTTACTTTCGTTCCTTGCGAAGGATCAAGGCAGGAGACGAAATTCGGTTGACCACCGTGGCCGGCACGTTCAAATATCGAGTTGTTTCTCTCCGCGTTGTTCTTCCCAGTGCCATCGAGGTTTTAAATGATACGCAACAGCCGACGCTAACGTTGGTTACCTGTTACCCGTTTGATTTCGTTGGCGCCGCCCCCCAGCGGTTGATTGTGCACGCCGAGATGGTTCCCGATTCCCCGAACTGAACCAGGGATCGAACGAGCATTGGACTGAACCGATCATCCAAGAGCTGAAGAAAAAGCACGGCATCGATTACCACAGCCAAGCCCGCTATCCTTTCATAGAGGACTGCGTTGGCCGGTGCGGGGTCCTCACAACAGAACGGGTGCGGCTATAGGCCGGGCGAGCAAGGCCCGATTCATTTGCACTTGCGCGATTGCGCGACTCCAGGAGGTAGGTTCTCTTGGCTTGGGTTTGCCTTGCGTTGCGTCACAATCGCTGCCTTTGGTCCTTGTTTGGCGAGTATAGGACCGAGGGATGGAGCCAGTTCTCACCAGGCGCCAAGAACTTCGCAGGGCACCATCCGTTCGAGCCTTACCTCAGCGTGGCGTAGAGAGCTTGTTTCCAGCGGACGTTGTCGATGGTCCAGAAGACCTTCGCTTTGCGCCCTCCGGCGAAACATGGGCCCCATACATCGCGGTTGCGTTCGTCATTCGCGACGTTTAGGCGGTCAACCACGGTCATGCCGCGGGTGAGTTCGCTCTCCGTTTCGACGTCCACGAAATGGTCCGATTGCGAAGTGACAATAGACGCATCCAACGCGACGGCCATGGCGACAGGGTCTGGCAGAGATATCCCGTGTTCGCCGGCCTGCTCGAGGAAAGCCTCTTGCGCGCGGCTGTTGCATTCCACGGCAAACTTGGCGACGCGTGTGCCGAAACTTAGAACTAGCTGGATGTCGGATGGATTCAGTACTGCTTCGCCTCGGCATAGGTGCCAGCCAACAAGTTCGATGGGAAGGCCACTTCTCACCACGATGCGCGCCGCTTCCGGATCGCACCAGATGTTGTATTCGGCCGCGGGAGTGACGTTGCCCTCGCAGCAGGGCGCGCCGCCCATGACCACGCAGCGGCTCACTTTCTGTGCGATT
>Ga0210407_10004549_pt1 | contig 10897 bp, 4 predicted proteins | sample IncBWC27MmetaG_FD_150860 | JGI IMG/M metagenome (GOLD analysis project Ga0210407, IMG submission 150860) | Forest soil microbial communities from Barre Woods Harvard Forest LTER site, Petersham, Massachusetts, United States - Inc-BW-C-27-M | ecosystem: Environmental > Terrestrial > Soil >... | reverse complement strand
CTCGGGGACTCGCGTCGACTTCGCAATCCAGTCAGGCCAATCACCCCACGGGTCCAGCAGATCCAGCGTTTTGATTCGTGGATCGACTGCCGCCGCCAGGATTGCGATGGTCGCGCCCGAGCCGTCACCAAACATTCCCACGCGATCCATATCTACATCGTCGCGCGTCGCAAGGTAGTTGAGAACCATCTGCACATCGTGGGCGGAGGTGGCGAGCGATTCACGAAGCTCGCTCACGAACCATTCCTTCATTGGTCGATCATGGTACCGTTGCCCCGTCAAGGCCGGCACGAAACCAACCGCAGCGAACCCTTCCTTGGTCAGAAGACGGCAAAATTCGCGGCTGCGGTAATGATCGGTTTCCGTGGGATAGTCGTAAAGATAAACGATCACGGGCGGCTTCTTCACCCCCACTGGTTTCACGATGTACAGATCGATCGGATCTCCGGGGCGCCACAGCACGCGCATGACTTCGCGCGTAAACGCAGGGTCGTCGTTATCGAGTTCCAGCTGCAACGATTCGATACTTCCCAGAGCGGTGGTTGGCGTGAGCGCCGGGGTAGAGAAATCTTCCAGCACCTTCGGCGTCAGCTCCGCGCTGGACAAATTAGACTTCGTGTCGGGTGATGGCGTCTTCTCGGATTGCGAGGGCGGCGCTTGCTTTCCGGACTGCTGCGCACGCCCCAGAAGAGTGAACAAACCTATCACGGCGAAGATAGAGATAACGATTCGAAAACCAGCGGGCGCACGAAAACTCTGTTTCATCGATCCCTCAAATAATCGCTCATTCTACCCGAAAGCAAAACTGAGGCAGGCCGCTGAAAAAGCGAGCCTGCCTCGCACTTACTTGCGAACCGACTTCGATCCTGACAACTTAAGCAAGGCTACTGCTTCTTGTTGAGCGTGCCAGGAGCGGTCGGGGCCGTGTACTCTGAGTAGCCGACGCCGGTCTGCGTGCCGCAGGTCGGTGTGCAGTACAGAGTCGTGGTGGTCGGCGCCGGAGTGGCTGCAACGGTGCAGGCCACGCCGTTAACGTCGATGGTCGTGCCAATCCAGGCGGTCGCGGTGGTTGCCGGGAAGCCGAACTTGCGTCCCGTCTTCCACGAGACCTTGCATTTTCCAGCGCCCGTGCCCACACCAGCAGCGGTGTTGACCGTACCGAAGTCGTGGCCGAGGATTACACCGCCCTCGTCGCCGCCTGCTTCGGTGCCGCCGCCCAGGGAGTTGCCATTGGTAAGCGTCTCGGTCGGAGAAGCGGGACCGTTGTTGCCCACTTTACCCGACTGCGTGAAGTGCGAACGGTACACTTCCAGCCCGTCCGAATTGTTGGAAGTGATGAAGGGTACGAAATCAGCGACCGTGCCGTCGATGTTGTCCTGCATGCTTTCGGCCAGTGCCGCCGGTCCAAGAGGATCGCTATTGGAGTTATAGACGGTCCAGCGGTACAAGGACCAAGCCTTGTAAGTGCCATTCCGCAGGGTCGGGAAGCTGATGCTGTTCGTCCACAGGCTCGACGGGCAGAGAACGGCAACGCAAAGGGGTAGCTGCTGATTGACGGTGCCGGGAAGACTAAGCGGATCTACGCCATCGAGTGTGAAGTAGTTGTAGTTCGCCTGGGGATTCTTTCCGATTACCGAAGACGAGTTGGCGAAGCTGAAGAAGAAGTAGCCGAGACCGTTAGCGGTGCCGTTGATAGCAGTGAGTACCTGCCCGGTACCAATGCGGCGCTGGCGATTGCCTTTGTTGGGGCAATTCAGGTTCAGGGGATTGTAGGGAGAACGCGTCGGGTTAACGATGCCGACTTCCTGTGAATCCTTGGTGTTTCCGGTAGTGCGGAACAAGGTGTATTCAGTGGTGTTCATGGTGCCGGAGAGCGGTTCGCGCAGGAAGAGCGTGACCGCCGTTCCGCCGCCGCTGCCGCCGCCGCCAAAGGCCGCGCTGTCGGTATCGCACGATGTGGTTCCGTCAAACAGGTTGGCCAGCTTGTAGCTGCCCGCCGTGTTCGCGGTCCCGTCACCCTTAACGCCGCTAACCAGGTTGGCCACCGAGGCGCTGAAGGCACCGTTGTTATTGTAAGCGAACACGATCGGAGCCGCGCCAACCGGGATGGTGGTGTAGGCAGGAACGGGAACGCCAGCGTTTATCGGGTCGTTGCCACCGGAGAGAGCGAAGCCGATCGGTGTGAAGTTCGACGAGCTGCCGCTCTGCGCGGTGAAGATTGGAGCGCCGATCTGCCCGGTCGGCCCCTGGTAACCCAGGCCTGACCAGGTGGTCGTGTTGAGAGCTGCCTTCGCACGCGTGGTAGCGGCCAGTGCATCTTCCGGACGGATGTCTGTCAGGCCCACGTTGACGTGAAAGGTTCCTGGCGAGGCAGCACCAATAGCTGTGACGAGATTAGCGGGGATGGCTACGTCGGCTTTGTTGTCGGCCCACAGGTTGTTGGGCGAGACCAAGTTATCGCTAACCGTTCCTCCCGTTACCCCTGTGAGGTAAACGGTCGCACCAGCGCCGGCGGTCGGCGCCTTTTGCTGAGCGGAAAACAGACGCACACCAAGAGTGGAGTCGTACTGGCCATCCAGCCAGATGTCGGTGATATTCGTGTTGCCGGTTCCGTCGCTGCAGGCGGCGTCCCAAACGAAACCAACGTTGCCAGTTTCATCCAGGATGCGGCCGAGCGAGTCACGGTTGTCGTGGGCGTTGAGGGCGCTCTTCTTGGTCCAATGGTAAATGCACTGTCCGCTGGCCAAGTTGTTAATGGCGAGTTGGCTCATGCCAATCATTGTGCCCAAGAACTGCGCCGAAGAGCCGACGCCAACCACGTGCACATTTTGCGCATTGGCGGCCGGAACCACGGCTGTGATCGCGGTGACTACCAGGCCCGCGACGAGGGATTTAATTCGTGTCATTTGCTTGGTCTCCTAAGAAAAAGTTGCAAAGCGTGAAGGTGCTGGGAGCCACACCGGTGCCGCACAGAAAATATTTCGAGCGCCAGAACATGGAGCTCCTCAAAGGTGTCTTTAGACATTTCACTTGGAATGACAAACGCCGCATAGGGCAGCATCCGTCGCAAGCAACTATCTAGGGACCGTGTTACGCAAAAATGACGCAATTGTTAAATTTGCAAGAATTCTCCCGCGAGGAATCAGAAGGAATCATCAATGACCAAATGACCAGAAGTCAGAGCGGAAACACGGAACGGGGCTGAGTGACTTCAATTTCGCCAAACTCGGGCTGGCGGTCAGCTCTGCAATTAAACCGCGAAGATTGAAAGCGAACCGCACGCACGTCACCGGAAATTAATCTGATGTTAATCGTTCTGTCACAATCGCACTGTAGCTTTAACTGCTCAACTCGTCGCAGTTTCAGTTTTGAATAAGCAAAGAAATTGGCTTGCCCGGAGGGGTGTAGGAATCGTGAGATTTCCCAGGAGCATTTTCTGTCTTTTGGCAGTTGTTGTCGGCATTGCACCTCCGGCACTGCGAGCCGCCGATCGCAACCCTGGACTCGACCCGGTGGTTGCAGCCTCGATGGCGAACGACAATGTTGCTTCCGTAAGCGGCACCGTGACCGACGCGTCGGGCAAGGCTGTCGTGGGAGCCACCGTTTCGGTAAGCAATGTTTCCGGTTTCAGTCAGACCGCCATAGCGGATAGGCAGGGGAAATATTCGTTGGACGGTTTGCCAGGAGGAGCGTACAAGATCTCCGTCACCGCCAAAGGATTCAAGCCTTTTGAAGTTGCAGATGTCGCCTTGGTAGCCGGCGACGTGGTACCACTCGATGTGGTTCTGGAGCTAGGGAAGGTTGAGCCGACTCCGGCAACTGCTGGCAACGCAACCAAGGGCACGGCACGACCTGCCGCCGCCAAAGCCAGGAAGCCCGCCTCGATGAACGGAATGGTTACGGACATGGCGGGAACCGCAATCCCCGGCGCGAACGTTTCGATTGCGAATGCTTCAGGCTTCCACCAGACTGCGGTCGCGGATGCAAAAGGCAACTATGTAGTGAACGGCTTGCCTCCGGGAACGTATGATGTTTCCGCGTCAGCCCCCGGTTTTAAAGCGTTCCAGGCGCCGGGCGTTACTGTAGCCGCCGGCGACAGCATTCCGTTGGACGCAACGCTCGAGTCCGAAAAAACCATCCCTGCAGCCACTGCCAGTGCCGCAGATCAAACGACCGGCCCCAGTGAACCCGCCGCAACTGCGACTGTCCCGCCGCAAGCACCCAACCCTACGCCTCAAGCCGCCGGCGTCCCGCCGCAAGCAGCCGGCACGACTGAACCCGCAGCGGGTACCGCCGCACACACTGCCGTTGCTGACGCATCTGCGCAAACTTCTGAAACGCAAAATGCCTCCGCTGTGCCGGCGCTGCTGTATGCCACTCCGGTCATCCCTCCGCCTCCACCTGGTGCGAAAGCGCCCGTCACGACGATCAGCTCCGGGGGGCAGAATCAAGGAGCGGTTACGGCCACTGTGATCCACGATGCGAAGAGCGCCAGCATCAGCGGCACCGTAACTGATCAGACAGGCGCTGTTCTTGCCGGTGCAACAGTAACCGTCACGAATGCCGCAGGATTCAAACAAACCACGGCCAGCAACGGCCAAGGTGCCTATGTGGTGAATGGAATCCCACCCGGGACTTACGATATTTCCGTATCGGCGCCCGCTTTCAAGACCTTCCAAGCCCCCGGAGTTGCGGTGGTTGCGGGCGACACGATTCCTCTGGATGCGACCCTGGAACCGGGAGGCGAAAAGACTGAAGTGAACGTACAAGCTGGAGGCGCCGCGCAGGTGGAGACGGAAAACGCTGAGGTTTCCGGAACCCTTACGCAAAAAGAAGTGTCCACTCTCGGACTAAACGGCCGCAACTTCACCCAGTTGATCACTCTTACTCCCGGCGTGAGCAACCAGACCGGTCAGGATGAAGCGAAGGTCGGCGTCAACGGAAGCGTGAAGTACAGCGTGAACGGCGGCCGCGTCGAATACAACTCGTTCGAAGTCGACGGTAGTGACGTTTTGAACGCTGGCCTCAGCGGCGCTGAAAGTACACTGGTGGTTTACCCCAGTCTTGATGCCATTCAAGAGGTCAAGGTTCTTACCTCCAACTACGGGGCGCAATACGGACGAACCGCGTCCGGTACCGTGCAGGTGGCGACGAAATCCGGCGGCAACAAATGGCATGGAAATGGGTACGAGTTCTTCCGCAATGAGTTTATGAATGCGCGGAACTACTTCGACCAAACCACGAAGGCTCCGCTTTACCGCCGAAATGATTTCGGCGGAACGATTGGGGGACCGCTGTGGATACCAAATCATTACAACGTGAATAAGGATAAGACTTTCATCTTCTTTTCCGAGGAAGTCCGCATCGAAAAATCGCCCAGTGAACTACAGCCGAACTTCAATCACGCGGTGCCGACGTTGGCCGAGCGCACTGGAAACTTCAGCGATGTTTGCCCGAATCCGAATGATCCCGCGGATCTCAAGAAGTTAGTGAACCAGGGCGCAGTGGGAAACTACATTTTCCCGGTCGCTTCGTTTCCGGATTGTCCGGGCGTTCCGAACGGAACGAACACCGCAGGTTTTCGACAGTTATTCTCACAGACCCTCCCCAACGGCAACATTCTCTATAACAACCTGGCCCACGGTCCGGTCGCGACTGCCGGGCTCGACCCGAATGGCTTGGCCATCCTGAATACCAATCTCATTCCGTTGCCCAACGCTTTCAGCGGCTGCAACTCAAGCCTGGTGGGCCAGATCGATCACACCACCCAGCAGCTCATCATGCCGTGTTACGACGCAGTCATTTCCGAGCCCACTCACTGGCGGGAGGAACTCTTCCGGATTGACCAAAACTTCAATTCGCGTTTGCGCGGCACCTTCCGTTATATCCACGATTCGTGGGACACGATCACTCCGACTCCGAACTGGGGCACGGTGAGAAACACGTTTCCGACGGTGCAGAATAAATTCGTGGGGCCGGGAATCGACATGGTTGCCCGGCTGACCCAGACCATCACTCCTTCGCTCTTGAACGAAACCGTTTTCAGCTTCACCAATGCGCACATCACTCTGGCCAATGTGAACGGCCCGGGCGGGGCTAATTTTCAACGCCCGGCCGGGTTGGGAGATCCCAACCAGGCCGGGAAAACCAGCCCCACCTGTCCTGCCACGACAGGAGTCGACCAGTGTCCGATGGGGTACGTATTCAACAACGGATTCGGCGACAAAGTCCCGGGACTAGTGCTTACCGGCAACAACCAGGCCTACGGAGGAGCGGGATTTGTAGCTGATCCTTCCTATATGCCTTGGGAGCATACGAACCCGACTTACAACGTCCGCGACGACCTCAGCAAGGCGATGGGAAAACATACACTCCAATTTGGAGTGCAGTACGTGCTGGCTCAAAAGAACGAGACCAACGGAGCATTAGGAGCGGCGACTGGCGACACCCAAGGTCTGCTAACGGTTAGCAATGTGAACGGCGGTGCTCTGAGCACCGGAAACGCCTTTGCCAACTTTCTTTACAACGACGGCAACACCAACTTTTACGGCGGGGCGAATGCCATAAGGAGCTACAGCCAGGACAGCGCGCAATTGCGCTACTACAATCGCTACCAGATCGCGGAACCCTATGTTCAGGACGACTGGAAGGTGAGTTCGCGTTTAACGGTCAACGCCGGCATCCGCTTCAGTCTGTTCGGAAACTACCACGAGAAATACCTGCAGGCTTACAACTGGGATCCTAAAGCTTTCAGCCAGACTTTGGCCGCCCAGGTCAAGGTGGATCCTTACACCGGGCAATTGATCGGCTTGCCGGGTAACCGGCCGATTCCGTTGAACCTTAACAACCTGGATCCACGAATCATCAATGGAATCGTGCAGTGCGGTGTGCACGGAGTGCCGGCGGGCTGCATTCAGAGTCACATTTTCAATCCGGCGCCGAGAATTGGTTTCGCGTGGGATCCGCAAGGGAACGGAAAGACCTCGGTTCGCGCAGGCTACGGTATTTTTTTTGAGCACGGTACAGGCGACGAGGCTAATACTGGATCGTTGGAAGGCAGCGCACCGAATATCCTAAACCTCACACAACCATTTCCGGCGGGCTATGCTTGCATCGGAAATTTCAGCCCGAATTGCAACCAGGCGGGCAACGGAGCTATTTCTCGCCCTGGGGCCTTCCCCATCAATGTGACATCGGTTCCGACACAAACCAGGTACTCCTACTCGCAGCAGTGGAGTTTGAGCGTACAGCGCGAACTTCCGAAGGATCTCGTGGCCACCTTCGCGTACGTAGGCAGCAAGGGCACGCACCTTACTGTCGAGCGTCAATTGAATCAGTTGCAACCGATTTCTCCAGCGTTGAATCCGTTCGCACTGCATGAACCATTTCTGTTAGCGGTTCCGGGAAGCACGCAAGCCGACTGCGACAATCTGGGCACAATCAACAATCCACTTTTCATTTTGCAGAATGGCGTGGCGGTTAGCGCGAACAATCCAGCGTCCGTCAATATGCAAGTTGCATGTCAGGGGCAGTCCTCGAACTCGATCGCGCACCCTCCGATTGCGACCGCGAACGTGTTTCGTCGCTACCCTGGGCTGGGCGAGATCTACTCACTACAAAATGGAGCCGATTCCGCGTACCACGGGTTCCAGGCCACGGTCCGTCGAACCAAAGGGCCGCTTACCGCAGGCGTGGCATATTCCTTCAGCCACTCGATCGACGATTCCTCTGACCGTACTGATCCTACTTTTGTGAACTCTCTTGATTTGCGATCGAACAAAGCGAGCTCCAATTTCGATCAAAGACACCTTCTCAACATCAGCTACATCTATACGCTTCCGAAACTGAGCGGCGCATTCCAGAGGTGGACAGCGGGCGCTGCCGGTGCGCCGACCGGTGATGGCCAGGACCCAGCCCCTACTGGCGAGCCTTCCCGATGGCTGCGATTGCTGGGCGACGGATGGCAGTGGTCGGGGATCACTTCGTTTCAATCAGGCACACCGTTCAGTGTGATCAACAATGCTGGGAGTTCGGGAATCGGAGTGCTGGACAACGCGGGGGTAGCGAACGGAGTGGGGGCTGGCTCCTATCCGGACCTGGCATCGAACCCGGCTCCGGCAGCGTTGCGGTCGAATCCAGGCAGCTTCGGCCCGCTGCTGTTGAATCCCAACGAATTCGTCGCGCCGCGCGGGCTTACTTTCGGGGACATCGGGCGAAACTTCCTGAATAACCCCAGCCGCCTGAACTTCGACATGTCCCTGCTGAAACACTTTCCCATTCGCGAAGGAAGCGAGATCGAGTTCCGCGCGGAGGCCTTCAATATCTTTAACCACACCCAGTTTCGCCTCTATAACCCGGACTTAGGCAATACCGGCAGCAACACCATCAGCTGTTATGGCGGTGCAAACTATTCCGCTGGCGCCTATTTCCCTGGGGGCTCGGATTGCTTGACCGGAAATTCCTTCTTGCACCCGGTCGACGCGCACCGCCCCCGCACAATGCAATTGGCGCTCAAATACAACTTCTAGATGCCCGCCCAGTGCGCTTCCTTGGCGTGCGTGGTTCAAGAATCGGTTGCTAGTTCCTGCACCAGCGAGGAGAAGAACGCCTGATCGTTAGGTAACGCTCGTGACTGATCGTTTGGACCCAGAGTTGCACTTCTGATCGCGTCCGGCGCACGCAAGGCGGGTGTGATTTTGGAAACCGGAAAAGGATGCGAAACGGACGCGCTATTGAAAGTCAAACACTACTGAGCCGCTGTCAGAGGTTTGGGTGGAGGACGTGCCGGGAACAATGAGCGGGGGGCACGGCCCTACAGTTCCAGTACCAGTGAACGCTCCGAGAAACAGGCCGGTATTGTTGGTATCGACCAAGGAAACTTTGCCCGACTGGACCACAACCGTTGCCGGAGAACCGGCGGCGCCAACTGTACCAGGTTGACCGAGTGTTCCAATCTGTACGCCGTTGTACCCAAAAATATTCAGATAGACATTTTGTCCGCTGATGGTCCCACTGAGCGAGGCCGTGCTGAAACAGGGATACCCAACGGCGCTAATTGTCCCGGTCAGAGTCGCATTGCCCGTGCCCGCATTTGTGCTCTGAGTGATCGAACCGGACACAGTGACCGGCACAGGAGTGCTCGCAGCCTGCAAGATCTGCATATACGATGATTCGATAGTTCCGGTGAAGTTGCCGCTCAACGGTGGAATCAGGAAAGCATTCCATGTCCCGGTCGTCGATGTGGTGTAGCAACCTCCACCCGGACCCTGATAGTCGCCAGACATTGATTTGCCGTCTGCAGAAATGCTGCCGGTGAAGTTAAGGGTCGTGCCGCCCTCATTGACTGCGATGGTGACATTCTGGCCGCTGACAGTGCCGGTCAAAGAACCGATCCCTCCGCAATTATGCTGGCCGGCGACCGCAGGCACTTCGACGCTACCAGTCAACGCATTGTTCGAATCCACAACAAAACCAGAGACAGAGAGCGGGGTCTGGGGGCGTGGCTCCTCCTGCAACAAATCGAGTTGCCAGTTCCCAGTGAGGCCGCTGCTCGCGGCCATCGGAGTACTTCCTCCGCCGCAGGCGGCCGATGCCAGCAGCAGAACTGCTAGTGTTGCGGTGGCAAGAATCCTCAAAGATTTCCCCGAAAAATCAAGAATAGAATCATGATCGACGAATAAGGCAGCACGCAGTACGGAACGTGATTTTCTCTTTTAGTTTGGCCAATCAGGTTAGCTCCTCCCTCGTGACGCAGTTGTTACTGTCAGGTTAAAAATTGATGAATTCATAAGGAGGAAGGCCGCTCCTGGCGGCGGTAGAGAGTGGTTGGCGCCGGTCACAATCGCATCCCTGCAGATTTAACCTAACATTCACCAACCAGAACTCGGGTCGGCGCTATAATCCCGGATTCTTAATGTCATGTTTGCGCTCCGAGGTAATGGCATGCGAAGGTTGCTCCTTTTGCTGATGTTCGGGGACTTGTTGTTTCTGGCTGGTTGCGGTGGCGGCAGTTCAACCGGGGGCAGCGGGAGCAATGGCGGCGGCTCGGGCGGAGGTCCAGCCACTCTTCAATCCATTACGGTCAGCCCCAGCACGGCATCGATTGCGCAGGGCACAGCGCAAGCGTTCACAGCGATGGGAACGTATTCGGATGGAAGCACGAAGGATTTGACCTTGAAGGCCCAGTGGTCATGCCTGCTCCCGAATTTGGCGACGGTGAGCAACAACTCTCCGACGCAGGGCTTGGCGCTAGGGGTTGCTCCCGGCAGCGTGCTCATTACCGCATCCATGGGAAATGTTTCCAATAGCGGGACGTTGATCATCAAGGGTGGCCTGAATGTTACTTCGCTGGTGTTGAGTCCGGCGACGGCAAGCCTCGGATTTGGCAATCAGCAGCAATTCACTGCAACCGCCACGTTCAGCGACAAGAGTCAGCAGGACGTCACCAACGTGTCCTCGTGGAGTGTGTTTCCGCCATTCATCACCAGCAACAGCGGGTTGGCAATCGCAGAGAATTTGGGAACGAATTCGATAAACGCCATATTCAACGGGAGTGGGGGCGGAAACGCGACCGCCGTGTTGACCGTGGATTTGTCCAATCTGGTTTCAATCTCTCTGCTGCCTGCGCCCGCCTCCATCGCAAACCATACTCAAGTGCAATTCGCGGCGATCGGCGCCTTTAATGACGGCAGCACGCGCGATATCACCGGCCTGGTGACATGGACCTCGTCGAATCCCGGAGTCGCAAGCTTCGGATTCCCGCCCAATGTTGCCAAGGCTACGGCAGTGGGAACGACGACTATGACGGCTTCGGTCTGCACCAAAACCGACCCCAATACTTTCGCTTGTATTGGCACAGTTGTGACCGGGTCCGCGGTTCTGAACGTGACCGGCGCGC
>Ga0210407_10004547_pt1 | contig 10898 bp, 5 predicted proteins | sample IncBWC27MmetaG_FD_150860 | JGI IMG/M metagenome (GOLD analysis project Ga0210407, IMG submission 150860) | Forest soil microbial communities from Barre Woods Harvard Forest LTER site, Petersham, Massachusetts, United States - Inc-BW-C-27-M | ecosystem: Environmental > Terrestrial > Soil >... | reverse complement strand
AGATTCGGCGGCAGGTTCCGCGGACTGAAATCAATACCGTGCTCGACAACATCGGGCTGCCCTACAGCGGAATTAATCTTTCCTACAGCAACGCGGGGACGATTGGCACCTCGGACGCTGAAATTCTGGTGTCGTTGAATCCGGGGCATCGCCCGACCGAAGAGTACATACGCCGATTGAGGGAAGAACTACCGAAGGGTTTCCCCGGCGTGGAATTCTTTTTCCAACCTGCGGACATTGTCAGCCAGATTCTGAACTTCGGGCAGCCGGCGCCGATTGACATCCAGTTGGCGGGCCAAAGCTACACGCAGAATTATGCGATTGCGGAGCAGATCGCGAACCGGATGCGGCATGTGCCGGGGGCGGTCGACGTTCATGTGCAGCAATTGATGAACAATCCCACCCTTCATTTGGACGTGGACCGAGTGCGTGCGCAAGAGGTTGGGCTAACCGAGCGCGATGTAGCGCAGAATATGCTGGTGTCGCTCAGTTCGAGTTTCCAGACTGCGCCCACCTTCTGGGTGAATCCGAAGAATGGAGTCACTTACAGCGTGGCCGTGCAATCCCCGCAATACAAGGTGGACACTCTGCAGGCCTTGATGAATACGCCGGTCAGCGGCGTCGGCACAACTTCGCCTCAGGTGCTGGCGAACCTGGCGACCGTGACTCCAGAAACTTCACCGGCGGTGGTAAGCCATTACAACGTAGCTCCGGCTGTAGATGTCTATGCCAGCGTGGATGGCCGCGATCTAGGAGGAGTAGCCGACGACACGGCAGAACTTCTGAAGCCGTTCGCGCAGCACCTGCCGCGGGGCACGCAGTTGAACGTTCGCGGCCAAGTTGAGACCATGCAGTCGTCGTATCTGGGCCTGCTGATTGGTTTGGCAATGTCGATCGTGCTGGTGTATTTGTTGATCGTGGTCAATTTCCAGTCGTGGCTGGATCCTTTCATCATCATCACCGCGCTGCCCGGAGCGCTGGCCGGCATTCTGTGGATGCTGTTCCTGACCCATACCACTTTGAGCGTTCCGGCCCTGACCGGGGCGGTGATGTGCATGGGCGTAGCCACCGCGAACAGCATTCTTCTGATTTCTTTTGCCCGCGAACGCATGGCGGCGGGCGCTGACCCGATTCAGGCGGCGATCGAGGCCGGCTACACCCGCATGCGTCCCGTGATTATGACCGCGTTGGCCATGATCATCGGCATGTTGCCGATGGCGCTGGGTTTCGGTGAAGGCGGCGAGCAGAACGCTCCCTTGGGCCGGGCGGTGATCGGCGGACTGAGCGTGGCGACCGTGGCTACCCTGTTTTTGGTCCCGGTGGTGTTCAGCGTGTTTCATGGATGGCGCGTGAAACACGCGTCGTCGGTATCGCCAGCGAAATCCTGATTGTGTGTTTTGAGTGAGGCTTAAATATGACTGATGAGACGGGCTCGGCATCCCAACCCGAAACGGAAGCGTTGGGGCAATCCACAAATCCAAAGTCGCAAAAACAGCCGAGCTATCTCCTGTTGGTTGTGGTCGGGGTGCTGCTGCTTGTGGGCGGCGTGATTACGCTTGTGATTCGACTGGGAGAGCGGCGCGCGCTGGCCAAGGAAACCGAAAGCCTGGCCGTGCCGAGCGTACTGGTGATTCATCCCAAGCCCGAGCCGCCACAGGAAGACCTGGTGCTGCCCTCCACGCTGGAGGCCTATATCGAGTCCCCGATATACGCGCGCACCAGCGGATATCTGGCGCACTGGTACAAAGACATTGGCAGCAGGGTGCAAAAAGGGGAGTTGCTGGCTGACATTGAAACACCGGAAGTGGATCAGGAACTGATGCAGGCGCGTGCTGCGCGGAACCTGGCGGACGCGCAACTAACGCTGGCGAAAACCTCAGCCGAGCGCTGGGACACGCTTCGCAAGATGGACGCAGTGGCACAGCAGGAAACCGATGAGCGATCGAGCAGCTACACCCAGGCGCAAGCTGCACTGGCATCGGCGACGGCGAATGTGCGGCGGCTGGAACAGCTTGAGTCTTTCAAGCACATCTACGCGCCGTTCTCGGGAGTGATTACCAAACGCAACACCGACATCGGGGCGCTGATTAATGCAGGGAATAGCGGAACGAATCAGGAATTGTTTGTGATGGCACAGCTCGATCCGATCCGCGTGTATGTGGATGTGCCGGAAATCGATGCGCCGGGGGTCCGAGCCAGCCTAAAAGCAACGATTGAGTTGCCGGCGTTTCCAGGGCGGCGTTTTTCGGGCAGCGTAGCGCGGACGGCCGATTCCATCGATCCGGGCACCCGCACCTTGCGCACGGAGATTGATGTACCCAACCGCGATGGACAGCTTCTTCCTGGTTCTTACGCGCAGGTGCATTTCGGGGTGAAGGTCGCGGCGGTGCGGATGTCGGTGCCGGTGAATGCATTATTGTTTCGCGCCGAAGGACCGCGGGCCGCAGTGGTTGACGGCGACGGCAAGGTCCATTTGAAGGCGGTGGTGATTGGCCGCGACTACGGCAACGATGTTGAAATCCTCAGCGGCCTCGATCCCGCGGAGAACATTGTCTTGAATCCCAGCGATTCGCTCGAGGACGGACAAACCGTGCGTGCCACGAAAGAGGGCGGTCAGTTATGAGGTCGCTCCTTCTCTGGATTGCATTGTCAGTATGCGGTGCGGCCGCATTCGCAGGCGGGCCGAAGTACAAGCCAAAGTCCACGCCGAAGTACACCAAGCCCGACGCTCCCGTTCCACAGAAGTGGCAGTCGCCAGTGCCGTGGCAGCCGGCAAATCCGCTCGATTCGCTTCCCAAGAGCGCTTGGTGGAAACTCTTTGGCGACAGCGAACTCGATCAATATGAAGACCGGGCGGTGGGCAACAACCAGACTCTGAAGGCCGCAACCTCGCGCTTGGCGGAGGCTCGCGCTTTTGCCAGAGTAACCGGGTCGGGACTTTATCCTGAACTGGATGCCGGCGTAAACGGGCAAAGAGAGCGGCTTTCCTCAAACCGGCCGACCAATGGGGCCAGGATTGTTCCGAACGCGGTCACGCAGAACGTTTTCAATATTCCTTTTACCCTGAATTACGAAATCGATCTGTTTGGCAGAGTGCGGCACAGCCTGGAGGCGGCCAACGCATCGCTGCAGGCTTCCGCGGCCGATCTGGAAAATGTACGCCTGATGGTCACGTCGGAGCTGGCGGCGGACTATTTTCAATTGCGCGAACTGGACGCCGAAATCGCAGTAGTGCAGAGGGCGATTGACTTCCAGAACGACGGACTGCGTCTGGTCGAGAACCGGCACAACGGCGGCGCGGTGTCTGGCCTGGACGTTGCGCAGCAGCAGACCGTGCTGGATTCTTCCTACGCACAGCTGGCTTTGCTGCAGCAGCAACGAGCGCAGTTTGAACATGCACTGGCCGCGCTGCAGGGATTACCGGCTTCGGAATTCAAGGCGCAGGTCCGACCGTTGGATGTGCCGCCACCGCAGATTCCGGTCGCATTACCATCGGAGCTGATCGAGCGGCGCCCGGACATTGCGACTGCGGAACGTGAAGTGGCTGCGGCGAACGCGCAGATAGGAGTCGCGAAGTCCGCGTTCTATCCCAGTCTTTCTCTTGGTGGCACCGGGTTCGGTTTTCAAAGTCAGGACATTGCCAAGCTGGTGGACGCCCCCAGTGCCATCTGGTCTGTAGGGTTGTCACTGCTGGAGCCCGTCATCGCAGGCGGCCGCAACCACGCCCAACTGGAAGGTGCGAAGGCGGCTTATGACGAGAATGTCGCCAACTATCGGGAGTCGGTGCTGGTCGCTTTCCAGCAAGTCGAAGACGCTCTCGCGGGGTTGGATGCACTGGCCTCGGCATCTGACTCGCAACTGCGCGCGGTGGGTGACGCGCAGCGCTCTTTGACCCTGGCCAATGCGCGGTACACGGGAGGGTTGGTCACGTACCTGGATGTCATCACGGCGCAGGAGCAGGTCCTCAGCAATGATCGCCTCGCCACTCAGATCCAGGGACAGCGGCTGGTCACGTCGGTATTGCTGGTCAAAGCGCTCGGTGGAGGGTGGGACAGCTCTAGTCTCGCCGCGGTGGGCGTGAAACCGAGCCTGAAACAAGCGCTGCAACAATGATTGGAACTCTCCCGCGGTGGTGTGCACGATCTTTATCGACAGGATCCGTCGCAAAGCTCAGGACAATTTTTGGGTACTGATCTACTTCCGATCAGTACCAATTTTGCGGAACGGTTCGAACGCGGTAAACTGAGTTTACAGGTGAGGTTTTACAGGTGATTTCCGTCGTCGGCCGTCAGCAAAAGTCTAGTAAACTATTGAAACGGATCACTATAGGCGCGTAGCTCAGTTGGTTAGAGCGCTACCTTGACACGGTAGAGGTCAGGAGTTCGAGTCTCCTCGTGCCTACCATTTCTTTCCACGACTTACGGCTCGCTGGAGCGACCCCAGGGAGAGAATCTTTACTCCGAGCGGTTGCGGACAGCGGTCGGCCTTTCTAGAATGAGCACTTCGAATGCCGATTCATATTCTGCACGTGGTTGGGGCGCGGCCTAATTTCATGAAGGCAGCGTCCGTGTTGAGGGCGCTGGGTTCTGCGGGATTCCGGCAAAGCGTGGTGCACACTGGCCAGCACTACGACGCGAACATGTCGGACGTCTTCTTTCGCGAACTCGAAATTCCGGAACCGGACGTGAACCTGGCGGTCGGCTCCGGCAGCCATGCCCAGCAGACGGCGCGCATCATGACCGGCTTCGAATCGGTCGTGCTGGAGCGCAAGCCCGATCTGGTCGTGGTTTACGGGGACGTGAATTCAACCGTGGCCGCGGCCCTGGTTTGCGCCAAGCTGCAGATCCCTGTGGCCCACGTGGAAGCAGGTTTGCGGTCGAATGACCGTTCGATGCCCGAGGAAATTAATCGCCTGCTGACCGATCAACTCTCGGATTTATTGTTCACGCCGTCCGCAGACGCTGACAGGAATCTGCAACGCGAGGGAATTCCCGTCGAAAGAATTCATCGGGTGGGGAATGTCATGATCGACACTCTGGTGTATTTGCTGCCGCGGGCACTGGAGAAGAAGCGCCAGGGTTTTCCGGCGCGGTATGCATTGGTCACGCTGCACCGGCCTTCCAACGTCGACGATCCCGAAGTCCTACGGCGGATTCTGAGTGCGATTCTTTCCGTCGGTAAGAGTAAGGACCACGATCTTGCCGTGATCTTTCCCGTGCATCCCCGCACCCGTTTGCGAATCTCCGAGTTCGGCTTACCAACTGAGGGCTTACACATCTGCGATCCGCTTTCTTATTTGGATTTTCTTGCCCTACAAGCCGGCGCGGCTGTGGTGCTGACTGATTCGGGCGGCATCCAGGAGGAAACTACATTTCTGGGCGTGCCATGTTTGACCCTGCGAGCCAACACCGAACGCCCGGTTACGGTGGAGATCGGAACCAACGTGTTGATTGGCAATGACACCGAGCGGTTGCGTACTGAGCTGGCGAAGATTCTGGATGGTAGACAAAAGAAGGGCGCGATTCCTCCGCTGTGGGACGGGCACGCCGGTGAACGAATCGCCGGGATTCTGCTGGAGTATTTCGAGAAGCAAGTGAACCCCGCCGCCGCGGCCTCCTGATCTACCGGGTGACGACGCTTGGGCTTTCTGCCTTGGACGAGAAGAAACTTTCACGCCACAGATCCGCCTGAAGATGACGCCAGACCAGCCTCGCGTCTGTGTTGTTCCAATTCTTCGTGGCGTGGCGCGGCGCGATGAAGTCGCGAATCGCGGGGCCGTTTACCACTGGACTCTCCAGGAAATGCGGGGTTTGCGACCGCTTCCAAACCCAGTCGCCGAGACCCCCGTTCATCCAATCCGCAAGCGGTGATTGAAAACCGATCTTGACGGTGCGGGTACGGATCTGATCGGGCAGAATTTCTCGCATGGCCTCCCGCAAGATGCGTTTGCTGTAGCCGTCGCCGACTTTGCTCTGGTCGGGAAGCGAAAAGGCGAACGTGACCAGGCGCCAATCCATGAAAGGCAGCCGGACCTCGACCCCGTGGGCCATGGAGATGCGATCGTATTTCCGCAACAGCGACTGATTGACTCCCAGGTGGAACTGTTGGTACAGCTCGCGGTTGATTGGGGTCAGTGAGTTCATGGCAGCGCGCTCCGCCGGATCGACTTCGTCTCCGGCGCTGACCCAGGGCTTGAACCATTTGGGGCCCGAAACTTGGGAGCTGGTCGGCGCCGACTTAAAAGCCCGGCGCGCGGGTCGGGAAACGCTGGCCAGCAGCCGCAGGGTTGGATCGCTCTCGGAAAGAATTTGCGCGACGCTGGCGCCGCCGGGGAACTGCCGGTGCAGGGTTTGAGCCAGATCGAGGGTGCGAAACGGACTTCGCAGCAGGTTTCCGTTGGTCCGCAGCAGATTCTTGAGCGAGCCGCCGTAGCCCATCAACAATTCATCGGCGCCCAAGCCGTCGAGTGAAACCACGACCTGGTCCCGGCGCAACTCGCGATATAGGGCCCAAACCGGAAGCATGAGGCCCTGGCCGATTACTTCGAAATCGTAGGCGTATTGAAGCAAGTCGGCGGTGAGTGCGGCCGGGTCCATGGGCCGGTATCTGGGGTCGGCGCCGGCCTTTTCAATCGCGGCCTTGGCGTATTCCAGCTCATCGTGCTCGGTTCCTACAAAGGTGGCGACGAAGGCGCGGTGGTAGTCGCTGGTCAAGCGGCTGGTTCCGGCTTTGCTCATTGCGGCCAACGAACACAGAATCGAGCTTGAATCGAGGCCGCCGCTCAGGCAGGTGGCAATCGGCACATCGCTGCGCAGCCGCATGCGGCAGGCATCGAGGAACAGCTCCCGGAATTGCTCCACTTGTTCCGGAAAGCTCTTCGGCACGTCCTCAAGGTGATCGAGCGTAGACCACCAGCGCCAGGTACGTATGCCGGAGGCGGATACAAGCATGTTGTGGCCGGGGCGCAGCAGTTTCACTCCGTGCAACAGCGTCTGTTCGGGTGACTCGTGTCCGGTGGTGAGTTGGCGGCGGGTCTCCTCTTCGTTTTCACGCGCGGTGAAGCCCCGCAAGTTCAGAAAACTTTTCAGTTCGGAGGCGAAAACAAACCGCTTCCCATCCGCCAGATAATGGATGGGCTTGACTCCGAAGCGATCGCGGGAGAGAAACAACTCGCGCTTGTGCGAATCCCAGATGGCGAAGGCCCACATGCCGTTCATCTTCAGCACGAAGTCCGCGCCCCATTGATGGTAGGCAGCGACCACGACCTCGGTATCGGTGTTGGTGGTGAAGGTCTGTCCGAGAGCTTCCAATTCCTTACGCAGCTCGACGAAGTTATAGACTTCGCCGTTGTAAGTAATCCAGTAGCGGTCGCCAAAGGCCAGCGGTTGTTTTCCGGATTCACTCAGATCGAGGATGGCGAGGCGGCGGTGGCCCAGTCCCACCGGTCCGTCCGTGTGGATGCCCCAGCCATCGGGTCCGCGATGCGATAGCGCATCGGTCAGACTCTGGACATCCGACGGGTCACAGGGACTCTGGTCGGAGTTGAAAATACCGGCTATTCCGCACAAGCAGTTACTCCTCCGTGGTGATGCAGTGCTTCGCTTCGGATAGCCGGAGTGTAGCACGTGGGCGCGAGCTTTCCGGGCGGCCCATCGTGAAGATAATCACTTTCGTCACCATGGCCCATGGGTTGCGCACGCCGCACTCCGGGCCGCGGCGGACAGTTGGCCAATCTGGAAGGAGCATCCGTGGCTAGCCTTATGCGCGGGGTCGCGACTATACTGACCGCGACTTCTATGAACAATCTGGCGCGTCTCTTCTTTCTACTTTCTTTGCTGACGACCTTAACCGCGGCACAAACTATGAAGCCGATTAAAGAATCAAAAGCCGGAGCGCTCGACAATGCGAGGTTCCTGGCCATGGCGGACCAGTTCGTCAAAGAATCGCTGGCACTTTCGCCGGTGAATGCGTCGCAGGCTGGGTATCACAAGCATGTGGACGCAAAAACCGGGAAGACGATCATGCTCGATGCTGAGCTCGACGATGTGGGCGACGCCGGGATGGCGGCGCAACTGGCCTTCTATCGCGATTGGCGGCGAAGATTCCAGACCGAGACGCCGGTGGCTTCGTTGAATGCGCAGGATGCAGCCGATTACCGATTGATCGACGATCAGATCGCGGTGAATCTGTTGGAGCTCGAGCATATTCAGAATTACAAACATAATCCGACGGTGTACGTGGAGCTTTTGGGAAGCGGATTGTTTCTTCCCATGACGCAGGAATACGCGCCTAAGGATGTCCGGACCGGGGATGTGATTTTGCGCATTGGACAGATTCCACGTTTTATCGAACAGGCGAAGTCGCAACTGGTGGACGCCGATCCGATTTTCATTTCTACCGCGGTTGGTGAGAACCAAGGGAATCTCGACATGGTCGAGGGGCTCGCGAGTGAGATTCCGGCGGACTCGCCGCTGAAAGCCCAGTACGACAAAGTTGCGCCGCCCGCGAAGAAGGCGCTCAGCGACTTCAATGACTGGATGACGAACGATCTTGCAAAACGTCCGACCAACGGGCGCACCTGGCGGCTGGGCGAAGAGTGGTACGCGCTCAAATTCCGCTACGTGATTGAGACTTCCATTGAACCGGCGCAGTTGCTGGCGGACGCGGAAACGGAAATAACGCGAGTACGCGCGGAAATGATGCAGTTGGCGCTGCCGCTTTATAAAGAGATGTATCCCGGGCAGGATGATTACAGCAATTTGCCGGTGAAGGAGCGCGAGAACAAGATTATCGGCGCGGTGCTGGATAAGATCAGCGACGAACATCCGCAGCGCGACCAACTGATGAGCGCGATTGAAGCTGATCTGGCGGGAATCACGCAGTTCATCCGCGCCAAGAAGATTGTCACTCTGGGCAGCCGCGACAACTTGAAAGTGATTCCGACACCGGAGTTTATGCGCGGAATCTATTCGGTGGCCGGCTTCCATTCCGCGCCGCCGCTGGAGCCGACGGCGGAGGCGCAGTATTGGGTCACTCCCATTGACCCCAAAATGTCCGATGCCAAAGCCGAGAGCAAACTGCGCGAATACAACAACTACACGCTGCAGTGGCTAAGCATGCACGAAGCGCTGCCCGGCCACTATGTGCAGGCGGAGCATGCGAATGACGTTCAGCCCGCGACGCGGCGGTTGTTGCGCAACATGTTTGCCAATGGGCCTTACGTGGAAGGTTGGGCCGAATACGGCGCTGATGTCATGACCCAGGAAGGCTTTATGGATTTCAATCCGAAATTTCGCATTGCGAGATTGAAAATCTGGCTGCGCGCAGTGGCCAACACTATCCTCGACATTCGCATGCAGACGATGAACATGACCGATCAGGAAGCTCTTGATCTAATGATGAAAGAAACTTTCCAGACTCAGGCCGAAGCCGAGGGAAAACTGGTGCGTGCCAAGTTGAGCTCAACCCAGCTGCCTACTTATTTCGCTGGCACCCGCCAGTGGTGGGCGTTGCGGAAGAAATATCAGGCGGCTAAGGGGAGCGCATTTACGCTGGAAGAATTCCATGATCGGGCGCTGGATCAAGGGCCGCTGCCGCTGGAGTATCTGGAGAAGATCATTCTGCCGGAGAAGGCGAACTAAGTCTCTCTTAATGCGAGTCCCGGGTGACTTTGTTGCCGCTGCTGCCGATCAAGAAATCCAAGTCCGCCCCCAGGTGCGCCTGCTGCACGTGCTCAACGTATAGCTTTGCCCATCCCCGCTTCGGGGGCGGCGGCGGCGTCCACTGGGCGCGGCGGGCGGTTAACGTTGTGTCGTCCACATCGAGCTGGACGAGTTTTTTCTTCACATCCAGCGTGATCATATCGCCGGACTGAACGAGCGCCAATGGGCCGCCAGCGGTGGCTTCGGGACAAACGTGCAGGACAACCGTGCCGTAGGCGGTGCCGCTCATCCGTCCGTCCGAAATGCGGATCATGTCGGTCACACCTTTTCGTAGGAGCTTCGGCGGCAAAGGCATGTTGCCGACCTCGGCCATTCCGGGATAGCCGCGCGGGCCGCAATTCTTGAGGACCATGACACAGCTTTCATCGATATCGAGCGCGTCGTCGTCGATGCGGGCGTTAAAATCTTCGATGTTTTCAAAAACTACGGCGCGGCCGCGATGCTGCAAAAGATGGGCGCTGGCGGCAGAGCGTTTGATTACTGCGCCGTCGGGCGCGAGATTGCCGCGCACGACGGTGATTCCGGCATTCGGTTTAAATGGCTGGGCGAAAGTGTGAATCACGTCGCGGTTCCAACAGGGCGCCTCGGCGACATTCTCCCAGATGGGTTTTCCGTTTACGGTCAGGGCGTCGCGATGCAGCGCGCCGGATTGGCCTAGCTCGCGCAGAACTGCGGGCAGGCCTCCGGCGTAGAAGAAATCCTCCATCAGGTATTTGCCGGAGGGTTGGATGTTCACCAGACAGGGCAAGCTTGACCCCAGCCGATCGAAATCATCAAGGCAGAGCGGGACTCCGATACGGCCGGCGATGGCTATCAGATGAATGACGGCGTTGGTGGATCCGCCGATGGCAGCGTTGGCACGAATCGCGTTTTCGAAAGCTTGGCGAGTCAGAATGCGGGAGATGCACAAATCTTCGCGCACCATTTGTACGATGCGGCGTCCGGTCATTTGAGCGAGAGTGTAGCGGCGGGCGTCAACGGCGGGGATGGCGGCGTTTCCCGGCAGCGCCATGCCCAGCGCTTCGACCATATTGGCCATCGTCGAGGCTGTGCCCATGGTCATGCAGTGGCCTTTGGAGCGGCTCATGTAGCTTTCGGCCTGGAAAAATTCTTCAGCTTTCATTTCGCCGGAATCGAGTTTTTCCGACAACTGCACAAGGCCAGTGCCAGAGCCGA
>Ga0210407_10004546_pt1 | contig 10899 bp, 10 predicted proteins | sample IncBWC27MmetaG_FD_150860 | JGI IMG/M metagenome (GOLD analysis project Ga0210407, IMG submission 150860) | Forest soil microbial communities from Barre Woods Harvard Forest LTER site, Petersham, Massachusetts, United States - Inc-BW-C-27-M | ecosystem: Environmental > Terrestrial > Soil >... | reverse complement strand
GGGATTTGGAAGCTGTTGCAGCCGGAAGAGATCGGCGTGCAGCTGACAGAAGGCTTCATGATGGACCCGGAGGCCAGCGTGAGCGCGCTGGTGTTTCACCACCCGGATTGCACGTACTTCTCGGTTGGCGATGCTGGAGAAGCGTAACCGCTTACGGCTACGAGCCTCGGTATTTCCTCTACATCTCCATCTTCCCGGGGGGCATTAGATCCCACACGCGCCAGAATTCCTTCATCTCCCTAGGTGTTCCAAACGAAACGCGGACGTAGGTATTCATGGAAGGAAAGAGCCGCGCGATGAGGACATTGTTTTTCTTGAAGTGTTCGATGACGTCGACGGCCATGCGGCCGGTCTTCAGCATGGCGAAATTCGCGTGAGAATCGATTCCCCGAACCATGCGCGCGTTGGCCTGGTTGAAGAACTCTTGACGATCATCGGCGTTGCGTTTCGCGCTCAGCTGGACATACTCGAGATCATCGTAGGCCACGAGAGCGGCCCGGGCACCGACGGCATTCAGGCCTTCCGGGAGACGGCGGGCAGCAAGAGCCTGCATTCTTTCTGGTGCGCCAACGGCATAGCCCACACGAATTCCTGCTAGTCCGAAAACTTTTGAGAAGGTTCGCGCTACGATGACCCGGTCATCGTTTATCGGGTTGTCGATGAACGAGGCGTAGTCCGCCGTTCGTTCCACGTAGTGATGGTAGGCCTCGTCGATGAGGATGGTTGTGGTGAGAGGGAGCTTTTGAATGAAGGCTTCTAGATCTGCGCGGGGCGTCAGGCTGCCTGTGGGATTGTTTGGATTGCAGATGTAGATCAAACCCGTGCTGGCCTCGGCTCGCTTTAGCGTTACCGCCAGATCATGGGAATAATTCTTGGCGAGGGGGATTTCGACGACATCTGCTCCCAAAGCTTTGGCGCACCTTCCGATGGCTTCGAAGGTAGGCACAGCCGTGATCAGCGTTTTACCGGGGCCAAGAAAAGTGGAAGCCGTAATGCTCAGAATCTCCCCAGAGCCGCAGCCGAGCACTAATTGCTCCGGCTTGATCGAATGAGACTTGGCGATCCGTTCATGCAGGGCATTTACTGCTGGGTCGGGGTATCGATTGGCGTAGGTTAGGGAATCCTGCATCGAGGCGACTACTTTTTTCGAAGGACCATAGGCGTTCTCATTGCGGCTCAGAATAATCGGGCCGCTGGGTTCGCTGGACGCGAGGTCCGCGAGTGGGGGGAGACCCGCAGTGACAGCCGCACCAGCGGCTAGATTGCGAAAGAAGTTTCGTCGTGTTATGGGCATAGGGCTCCTCGTTGCGCGTTTGTTGTTGATAGCAGAGAAAGGTGTGGAAGGTCAATCAAACGCTGTTCTTCTTGTTCTTCTGAAGTGCAGGCATTGGCAGCATCTCCAGACTGTGGGCGAATGACCGGGAAAAAGAAAAGCTAATTCGTAGTCGGCAGGACTTCGACTCAGCTCGATATTGAATGCGCGAAGATGAGCGCGCTGGGAAAACCAGTCTCCTGTTTGGCGGAAACTTGGGACAGATTCGGGAAATTTGAGCGCCTAAAAACCAGTCAATTGGTGCACCCAGGTGCGGCTATACGCCTCTCGATTTGGAGTTGTGGAGACCGCTAGCCCGATGATCGAGCGAAGGGATTTCGAATCGTGAGTTGCCCATCAATCGTCTGGCCATCATGAAGGCCTTCGGAATGGAGAATCGCGCATCCAGCTTCCAACGCAGCGGCAACGACCAGCGCGTCATAGATGTTGTAGCCGTACTTCTCAGCAATTTTGAGTGCCGCTTCGTGCATTTCAATGGTGATAGGGAGCGGTGAAGGACAGAGGACTCGAAAAGCATCCAACGCTTCCGTCACCTCACTCCAGGACATCAAGATTCTTCGTCGAGCGACAGAAACAAATTCATTCAAGATCTTTACACTGAGTAACCCTCCCGAGCGAAGGAGTTCCTCGGCGTGCCCGCAGCGTGGATCGTCCTGCGCCTCGGCAAAGATCAGCACGTTCGTGTCGAAGAAAGCCTTAACGGGCATCGGAGTTTGCGTAGGCGAGCCAGCGCGTGATGTTTGCTTTGATCGCGGCCCACTTCAAAGACCCGGTCACCTGCGATCCGAATCTCGATCTGGTCGCCTTCTTTGAGATCGAGTGCGTCAACCACAGCTGTTGGTAACCGCACCGCCAGGCTATTGCCCCATTTCGATACTTGCATTGAACCTTCCTTGATATACATAGCGATTGTATATCTTAGGGAGCCGCAACTCCCTGCGGTGGTGCCGGCGGTGACTTATTTTCTCGGTTTCCCGTCTCGTAATTCGCCGTACACCCTTTCCAAGAGTCTGGGAGGAGCAGGAAATGCACCACCGGCACTGATCGACGCTGTCGGAAAGTGGAGCGTTTGGAGGCCGGGTTAAGCCGGAGCAGAAAGATCATCGCGCGCGCCGCGGCCTTGCGCGGGTCTTCGGTAGCGGACTTCGCTGGTTGCCAGCGCCCCAAAAGCCGCGGCCGAGACGATCAAGGAATTCGAGCTTCTCCCTCTGCATGACGAGGCACGCAAAAGTTCTCGTCTATTCGCGAGGGCGAGCCATCGACAGTCTGGTCAACTAGAACTAGACGATGCTGCCCGTTAGACACGCTACCGAGGAAAGTAGGTGTTCGGTTGCGGCAATGCTCAGAAAGACTGCAAGCTTCACGTGGTGCTACGAAGCTCCATGCAGGTCGATCATATTTCACGCAGCATTTTTCAGCCTGCGATACAGGGCCGTAGATATTGCTTGCTGCCGAGCTTCGCCATGCTTGATAATCTGCTGGATGGCGAACTTCTAGCCAGCCCTCAATCATGATCTGTCCTTCTTGCAAAGAAAACAACCCTGCACTCGCCGTCCGTTGCGGTCACTGCGGAGCAGTTCTGGACCCCTCGAAGGCTGGCAAAGCTATTGATAACCGCGTCCCTGAGACGCCCAAGGACGCTGGGAATAGGCCGAACCAATCATCGGGCAGCCGGCCGTCATCTCGATTGGATCCTCAGGACGGCCGAACGATAGACAGCGTTGCCCCTTCAGCGGGTTCCCGGGCCCAGGATGGACCCGGAGTGTCGATATTGAGCAAGACCCCTTCCGGATCCATTCCTGTCGATGATCGCACGATGGACGGCTCTGATCCGGACGCACACAAGGAAAGAGGTGAAGTACCACCAGCGGCGGCCGGCACAAAGCCCCCGACCAGGAGTCGAGGGAGCAGTGCGCTCAATGTTTTGGGAGGGCTAGAACCGGGGATGGATTTCGGGCCGAGGTTCCGTATAGAAGAACTGCTGGGCGCCGGAGGGATGGGAAAGGTCTACAGGGCTTTCGATAAGGAGCTCGCGCGCACGGTGGCACTCAAGACTCTGCTGCCAGAGCTGGTCAGCGATTACCTTTTAACCCAACGCTTCAAGCAAGAACTGCTGCTCGCCAGCAAGATTTCGCACAGAAACATCCTGCGGATCCACGACCTCGGCGAGGTCGATGGTGTGAAGTTCATCACCATGGCCTTCATCCAAGGCAAGGACTTGAACCAGTTGCTGAAAGAAGAACAGCCATTCCCTCTCGAGCGGTCTCTTAAGATCGCCAGGCAGCTGTGCGAAGCACTAGATGCGGCTCATTCCGAGGGCGTGGTGCACCGCGACTTCAAGCCGCAAAACGTCTTAGTTGGAAGCAACGACCACGTCTACGTATCCGACTTCGGGTTGGCGACGTCGTTTGAGACAGCGAAGATGGGCATGACGCGCACCGGCGCGGTTATGGGCACACCGCGCTATATGTCGCCGGAACAGGTGGAAGGAAAAGCGGTCGACAGCCGCAGTGACCTGTATGCCCTGGGGTTAGTGCTCTATGAAATGGTCGCCGGGACGACTCCTTTTTCTGGAGAATCCACCTGGCAATTGATGTATCAGCGCGTCCAGGTAGTACCCAAAAACGTGAAGCTCGTTAATCCAGCGCTGCCGGACTATGTGGCGCGCGTTATCATGCACTGTCTTGAGAAAGACGCCTCGAAACGATACCAGAGTGCTAAAGACATTCTTGCGGATCTGGATGCGGGACGCAGCCCTTCCTTCACGAGTACGCGAACGGTGCAGATCAACCTGCCGGTCGTCGAGAAGCGTTGGTTGTATGCGGCGGGAGGAGGAGTGATTGTTCTGGTCGGCCTGTTTTTTGCGATTCCCAAGACCAGGCACTGGGTCTTTGGAGCGTCCGTCGGAACCTCGGCTTCCGGAACAGCCGGTCTTCCATCCGCATCCCAGGTAAAGTTTGTGGCCGTCCTGCCGTTCCGTGTGCTGGGAGACCAATCCTCGCTCGGCTACGTAGCTGACGGATTGGTCGAAGCCATGTCAGCGAAGCTCTTCCAGCTGAAGGATATACGCCTCGCTTCTGCGACGGCGGCGGCCAAGACGGACCCGAAGGCTCCGTTTTCACAAGTAGGGAAGGAATTAGGCGTGAACCTGATCGTGCATGGAACGGTGCAAGGGTCTGGGGATAACCTTCGAGTCACCGTCAACCTGGAGAACTTAGCTGAAAACCGTCTAGTGTGGAGCAAGGAGTTCGCCGGGATGACTGGCGATCTGCTGACCATCGAGGACCATATCTACGCGCAACTCGTGGACGCGCTCGCCCTCAAGCCGAGCAGTGACGAACTGGGCCGAGCCGCTTCCCATCCCACCGAGAATATTGAGGCCTATGACCTTTACCTTCGGGGCCGGAATGCCATGGGGGGACAATTGAAGGTCGGCAATGTGGAAGCAGCAATCGGATATTTTGATGGTGCAATCAAGAAGGATCCAAGCTTTGCCCTGGCCTACACAGGGTTGGCCGATGCTGGCCTGAGAATGTACCGAGAGAAAAAGGATACCCTTTGGGCGGACAAGGCTCTATCGGCGAGCCAACAAGCCGAACGGCTGAACGATAATCTGGCAGAGGTTCATACCGCTCTAGGCGGCGTTTATAGCGCCACGGGCAAATATGCTGAGGCAATAGTTGAATTGCGGCGGGCACTTGAGCTGGCCCCCAACTCAGATGAAGGGTACCGTCGGCTGGGTGACGCATACCGCGCCAGTGGTCGGAAAGAGGAAGCAATCCAAGCATACCAGAAAGGAATTGAGGTCAGTCCTTACTACTGGTTCAACTGGAACGCACTCGGCACCGCGTATTACCGTTTCGGAGACAATCAAAAAGCGCTTCAGGCCTTCCAGCGCGTGACCGAACTTGAACCCGGTAATGCCGCTGCTTACCGGAATATCGGTGCTGTTTACTTTCAGCAGAACAAATGGAACGAGTGTGTTCCCGCTTTCCAGAAATCGCTAGAGCTTGAACAACACAGCGCAACCTATTCCAACCTGGGCACGGCCTATTTTTACCTGAAGCGCTATGACGACGCGATCAAAATGTTCGAGAAGGCTCTGGAGATGAAGCCGAACTACGAACTCGCAGTGGGGAATTTGGCGGACGCCTACCGGTGGTCTGGGCGAAAGCAAGAGGCGATGGCCGCCTTCGACAAGGCCATCGCATTGGCTTACAAGGACTTACAGGTGAATCCGCGGGCGGCCGATACGATGGGAAGCTTGGCGTTGTACTACGCGAAAAAAGGCGACTCGGCTCATGCGTTGGAATTTATCCGTCACGCTCGCTCAATCGAGCCCGAGAATATCTCCCTTTTATACACTCAGGCGGTGGTCTACTGCTTGGCTGATCGAGAGCCAGAATCTTTGAAAGTCTTGGACGAGGCTCTTCGGAAGGGATACTCGCTCGAAGAAATCAAGAACGACCCCGAACTCGCGGAATTGCAGAAACTCCCGCAGTTTGCCCAGCTAGTGAAAAAATTCGGTAAGTGAGGAACTCAGCTCCGAGCCCTACGGCTGCGAAGCTTATTCTTGGTCAGCAGGGCACCGAAACCGATCCCCATAAGCGTTAGCGTTGCGGGCTCCGGAACTGGTGAGGAAGCGTTGGCTGTCGCTGTAAAGTCTCGACCAGAACCCCATCCTCCAGAACCATTCGGATCAGTATTGGGTACATCATTAACGAGATCGTTAAGATTTACCGTGAATATGGCCGCGTTGAGGATTCCAAAGGGCCCGAACTCGCTATCTGAGCTCACGCCAGAGAAATACATGGCGGTCACACCGCTCGCCAAATCGAAGACCTGGCAGGTCAGGAACGCGTTCGTAGTGCAAGTAACGGAATTGGCAGGGACGTTGAAAGGGTTGCTTCCCGTCTCGACCAGAAGACTAGTCCAGTTCGTTCCGGACTCGTTCTGAAATTTGAAGAACCCGCCTCCATTGTTGTTTGAAGTAAACGAAAAGCTTGTTCCCTCAACTGGAGTGCAGGAGGAGATATCCCCGCAATTGGGATCACTGACGTCCATGCGGGGGTCTACTGGGACGCCATCGGCATAAGCCAAGGCTGAGGATCCCATTACCAGCAGGAGAACAAAGAACAGACGAGTACACTTCATTACACACCTCACGGTCACGGTCTGATGATACCTTTGCATTTCGTTGGCCAATCGAAATCTCTATTCGATCTGCAGTTAAATTCCGTATAATCTGCGTCTTCCGAAAGTGGATCCCGGCCCCTTGAGGGAAGAAAGGAATAAGAAATTGCATACTTTGAGAAACGAATTAGCACAGGCGCGGATCACCGCTCGACGGAGACTCGTCGCCGGGCACTCTTGGTGAGTAGAGATATGGCGGCGCCGCGGTAATGCACGGTGGGTTCAGAAGAAAGGCGTGGTATGTTCCATTGAGAATGCCTTTCACCTACGATCTGTCCCAGATGCCCGTCGCGATGATTAATTGCCAGCAGTGATCGCAGAGGTCCGCAGTGCCCGCGGGAGGCGCCAAGGACGGATCGAGCAGCGTATTCAGATCGACCAGGTTGTCCTCGTTCTGCCACATCACTGCGTGTTGCGGCGACAGCGAGGATTGGGCGGGACCCTACGTCCGACTGCCCCACCAAGTGGCAAACGACCGAAGTCCAGATGCCACTGGAGGTCTGTCGGTCATCTGGTCTTCGCTTCTCCCGAGGTTCTTCAAAATATGAGTGATCTCAGCCTAACGAAAAACACTTGCCGGACGCTGCATCACACCTTCGCGACACTTCTCACCGGTACGAGTGGCAGAAGAACGGAGCGAATATCTCGGGGGCCACAGCAGCGAGCTACATACACGACGCCAGCAACGGCAACATCAGACGGAGCGGATCAACACTCCGAGTCATGGTGAACAATACCGTAGGGGGCGTGACGAGCGCTGCGGCCACGCAGACCGTGCATCCGGCTCCGGTGTCTGGCATTCAGAGCGCACGACGGACGCTTCGAGCTGCCAGCCTGCAGCGCAAGTGACGGTTTTTGTCACTCGATTGGGGGTGTCACTCTTGGGTCACCAAACTGACGAAAAATCTGGCCCGAGCTGAACCGGCCGGGAGTAGAGTGCTATTCTTGCAGGGACTCCTAACCGAAAGGTCCATGGACGCATTTGGGTGCGGGTGCGGCTGCGGCAAGGCGCTTGTAAGCAACGACAGATTCTCATGGTCCTGGCGGACAGGGGTGGATACCTGTACTCAAACTAGACTTCCAATCAGTATCTCGGCAACATTTATCCACGTACCATCCCGCATCGGTCTGAGGAACCTGGAGGATGAAAATTGAACGAAAGAGACATGCCCAAGTGGCAAATCCCCAGGGTACAGACTCTCTAGCGCACCCAGTCCTTATCTTGGCAGCGACGCTTCTGCCAGTAATTCTCTTCTGGGGATGCGCCGGTATAGTGGGCGGCCAAAACTCCAAATCTCAGGCCACGCCGCCCCCGCAAACTTACAGCCTTTCAGGTGCGATTACTCCTCCCATCGGCGGCGGAGCGACGGTTACGTTGAGCGGAGCATCAAGTGCTACGACGACCGCCGACAGCGCTGGCAATTTCACTTTTACTGCTTTGGCCAACGGGACATATACAGTTACTCCCAGCCACGCGGGCTACACCTTTAGCCCCACTAGCTTGAGCGTAACAATCAGCGGAGCGAATGTTACGACGGGGTTGGATTTTGCTGCCACTCTGCAAACCTATTCCATCTCTGGGACGATCAGTCCGGTGGCAGGCGGAAGCGGAGCAACGGTTACGCTGAGCGGAGCAGCAAGTGCGACGACGATCGCCAATAGTTCAGGCTCTTTCACCTTCACGGGTTTAGCAAGCGGAGGGTACACGGTTACCCCGAGTCATACGGGCTATACGTTTAGCCCCGCAAGTCAGAGTGCAACCGTCAATGGGGCCAATGCCACGGGAATAAATTTCACTGCGACAGGGCAAGTTGGTCCGACCTATAGTATTTCGGGGACGATCAGCCCGATTGCGGGGGGAAGCGGAGTGACACTGACGCTGAGCGGAGCAGTGACCACCACGACGACTGCGGACGCCGCGGGCAACTACACTTTTAGTGGACTGGCTAACGGAACCTACGCGGTTACTCCCAGCCACACGGGTTACACATTCAGCCCGACCAGTCAGAGCGCCCCGGTCAACGGGGCCAATGTCACGGGAATCAATTTCAGCGCGCAAGTTGCTCCGACCTTCGGCATTTCGGGGACGATCAGTCCGACAGCTGGCGGGAGTGGCGCGACAGTAATACTCAGTGGTGCGGCAGCTGCCACTACGACCACGAACAGCACGGGCAATTACACTTTCACTGGATTGACAAACGGAGCGTACATCGTCACGCCTAACAATTCTGGCTACACGTTCAACCCAGCCAGCCAGAGCGTCACGGTCAGCACAGCAAACCTCACAGCAGTGAACTTTACGGCAGCGGTGCAACAGGCGCATTCGGTGGCCCTGAGTTGGACTGCCAGCACCTCAACAGTCTCAGGTTATAATGTGTACCGCACTACGATCAGCGGCACCCCATATACGTTGGTGAATTCCTCTCTGATCACCGCGCTGGCGTACACGGACACTACCGTGAAAAGCGGCACGACCTACTACTACGTGACGACCGCAGTGGATGCTAGCGGCACCGAGAGCGTCTTCTCCAACCAAGTTTCGGCCCCAATTCCGTAACCCGGCCATCCGGCCAACAACGGTCTTAATAATTTCTCCGGCTTGCGTGTCCGCATTTCTGCTTGGATTCACGGCAGCAGTGTGAAAGGCCATCTTCGGGTCGCATACCACCAAACTATGAATTGAGCGAGCAGGGCTCCGGTAGCGTCGATCCCCACGTCGCGCGGCGTGGCATGTCGCAGGGGCACGAAGGATTGGTGCCATTCGTCGAGACCGGCATAGGCCACGGCGATAACCAGGGTAGCGAGGGCCCAGCCCAGCCGCCAGCCGTTCCGTCCGGCTCGCACGCCTCGAAACACCGTGGCGCTGAATGCGCCGAATTCGGTGACGTGAGCCATCTTGCGGACGCCGGTATGCATGAGGTGAAGCGTTCGGGCTGTGGCCCATGGAAAGATCCAGTGCAGGACAGGAAGAATCACGCGGCCAGTTTGTTGATTACTGAAGTAGTGAGTTGAGAAAACAGAGATCAGCATGGCGACGAGAATCGCCGGAATCCAATACTTGAAGTGCGATTGTCCCGCGAGCTGTTCTGGCATAGTCTTCTTCCACCCTTGTGATCCGTTCTGATGGACGCAGTTTCTTCGCAGTCTTGCGGCGGCCTATTCTGCAAATCGTTGAACTACGAACGGCGTGTTCCAGTTTCTCAGGCTAATTTGCCTTGCTTCCGCAGCTCTTTCAGGTAGCAGCCCAAGGCATCTCGCCAGTCCGGCATTCTCAAACCGCGCGCATTCAAGCTTGCAGGTGAGAGAACCGAATAAGCTGGGCGTATCGCGGGGCGACCTGCGTCTGCGGTGGTAATAGGCTTTATTCGAATGGAGTCGCGGCTCGCCTGGCGCAGGATCTCACGGGCAAACTCAAACCAGGAGCAGGAACCTTCGTTCGTTACGTGCAGAGTTCCTCGCGCGTCCATGCGGACAAGATCGCGAATCATTCGTGCTAGGTCGCGTGTGAAGGTGGGAGATCCCACTTGATCGGCGACGACGGTGAGTTCCGGCCGTGTCTCGGAGGCCCTAAGAATCTTCTCCGGAAAGCAGGCGCCGGCGGCGCCAAAAAGCCAGGAAGTGCGTGCGATGCACCAGTCTGAATGGTGTTCGCGGATCGCTTTTTCACCCGCCGCCTTGGATTGCCCGTATACATTGAGGGGGGCGATCGGATCGTCGGGTTCATATGGCCGCGTCGAAGTTCCGTCAAAAACATAGTCCGTACTCACGAAAAACAGGCGAGAGCCAAGCTCTTTCGCTGCACGAGCCACATTCTCGGCACCACTGGCATTCACCGCGAACGCGGTTTCTGGGTTACGTTCGCTCCCATCGACGTCGGTATACGCCGCCGTCAACACGGTCCAATCAGGACGTGTGCGGGCAAGTAAACGATGTACCTGCTCGGCGATCCGGACATCCGCATCTTGTGAACTGGCAGGGATGAGCTCGTCCGTATCCCATTCCTTCAGCAGGTCAGTACCTAGCATTCCCCTTGCACCGATGATCAAAACTCGCATCCGGGTTACTTGTGCTGCGTTTCCCAGTCGTAGGCAATGTTGGGATCGTTGTAAGGCAGCCGGAGTTCGTCTGCAGGGTTGTAGTGTCGGTCTGTCATATAAAGAAGCTGAATCGGTTCAACTCCTAAGGCTTTGTATCCATGGCCGACGCCGGGTGGGATGAGAATCTCCCAAGGGCGAAATCGTCCAGCATAGATCGTGTTGGTCACGCCAAACGTTTTCGAATGACGCCGCAAGTCGTAGAGAAAAACTTGAACCATCCCGGTCAGGGGCGCCCAAAGATCGGTTTGCTCCGAATGGTAGTGGATCGCCTTAATC
>Ga0210407_10004545_pt1 | contig 10903 bp, 9 predicted proteins | sample IncBWC27MmetaG_FD_150860 | JGI IMG/M metagenome (GOLD analysis project Ga0210407, IMG submission 150860) | Forest soil microbial communities from Barre Woods Harvard Forest LTER site, Petersham, Massachusetts, United States - Inc-BW-C-27-M | ecosystem: Environmental > Terrestrial > Soil >... | reverse complement strand
AAAACAAAGGTGGGAAAGAATAAGTTCGAAACTAAAGTTGAACCGGGACCGCAAGCACAAGTCGCTCTGGTAGCTCTTAATCCCCATACTGGGGAGGTTCTAGCTTTGGTCGGCGGACGGAATTACGGCTTCAGCCAGTTGGATCACGCGGTGGCTAAACGTCCCACGGGATCAATCTTCAAACCGTTTGTTTATGCTGCGGCGATCAACACTGCGGTAGAAGGAGCGAACCCGGTCCTGACTCCCGCCTCGATGGTGAAGGATGAGCCGGGCAGCTTTGCTTACGGCGACCAAATCTACGAGCCGCGCAATTACAAAGAGGAATATCACGGCGACGTGACCGCGCGATACGCGCTGGCAATGTCACTGAACAACGCGACCGTGAAGCTAGCGGAGGAAGTTGGATACGACAAAGTGGCAGATTTGGCGAAAGCTGCCGGGATCACGTCGGTGAAAGCCACGCCAGCCATGGCGCTCGGCTCTTACGACGCCACGCCGCTGGACATGGCCGCGGCGTATACGGTGTTCGCGAATGCGGGGGTTCGCCTTTCATCTGTGATGGTCAATTCGGTGCGCAATGCCTCCGGTGACGTTGTCATGGACTTCAAACCGGATAAGCGGCAGGTGCTGGATCCGCGGGTTGCCGCCGTGATGACGAACATGATGGAAGGCGTGTTGAACTTCGGAACAGCCTTTGAGGTACGCACCCGCGGTTTTACCGCTCCCGCGGCAGGCAAGACGGGAACTTCCCACGACGGCTGGTTTGCTGGCTACACCAGCAATCTTCTGTGCATTGTCTGGGTCGGGTTTGACGATTACAGCGACATTCACCTGAGTGGAGCCCAAACCGCCGCCCCCATCTGGGCAGAGTTTATGAAGAAGGCGGTAGCACTTCCGCAGTATTCGGACGTGAAGTCGTTTTCCCAGCCTGCGGGAGTGGTGGATGTACAACTGGATAAAGCGACCAACCTGCTGGCGACGCCGTCATGTCCGGAGACCTACACGGTGGCATTCATTGCCGGGACGGAGCCGAACCAGACTTGCGATCAGCCGACCGGGGTTAAGGGATTTTTCTCCAGGATGCTCGGTATGGGCGGCGAGAAACCACTTCCGCCGCCATCTGCTCAAGACGCATCCAACCAGGATGGAAAGAAGAAAAAAGGATTCTTCGGGAAAATAGCGGGTATCTTTAAGGATGACAAGCCGTCTAACCCTCCGCCCAATCCGCCGGCGCAGACCGGAAATGCGCCCCAGTGAGAGCGAAGGAACATTATCTGGTTCGAAGGTGTCAATGGATGTAGGGAGTTCGCCTGGCGTTTCGGGAGGTGAGCTGTGCGCTATCAACATTGCTTCTTCTGTTTTCTAGCCTTGGTCATTTCTACCCTGCCCATAGTACAAGCCCAGACTTCTACGTCGGAAATGGTGCAGATCAGTCCGCCTAACATCCGGCGTGCCGAGCCTCCGTCAAAAACCGCCTCGGCCGACGAACTGGAGAAGCGGGGGGATGAGCTGCGGAGAGAGAAAGCGTACCTCGACGCTTTGGATTACTACCGGGCGGCGTTAGCCAACAAGCCGGGCAGCGCCCAGATTTATAACAAGGCCGGCATCGCTGAGCTGATGATGCAGCGCTACAAGGAAGCCGGTAAAGACTTCGAACGCGCCATCCACTTCGACCATCAGTATGCCGACGCCGTCAATAACCTTGGTGTAATCGATTATGAGGCAAAGAAATACGCGAAGGCCCTCAAGCAATACGAGAAGGCGATCCGGCTGCGACCGGATGCAGCTTCCTTCCATAGCAACATGGGCGCGGCTTACTTTGGAAAGAAGGAGTTCGAAAAGGCAGCCGAGGCTTACACCAAGGCGATGCAACTGGATCCGGACATTCTGGAGCACACTTCACACAATGGAGTCTCCGCGCAACTGCCATCTCCGGAGGACCGGGCACATTACGATTACATCATCGCGAAACTCTGCGCCAAAATAGGTGATCGGGACCGGTCGCTACAATACCTCCGGCGAGCCATGGAAGATGGCTACAAGTCGATTGATGACGTTTATAAGGATCCGGAGTTCGCGGGACTACGCGAGGACACCCGGTTCACGGAGTTGATGGCGGCTCGTCCGCCCGGAATACCGGAGTAAGATACGCTGATGCATGGAGTTAAAGCTTTTACATAACTTTACGAACGAGCACGAAACTTTTTCCGCGCAACGGGTTTCTACTAAGCAAATACTCCTGAAAGCAACAGGGTGAGTAAGGAGAAACGGTAGCCCATCGGTTGTCGACCCGAGCACGCCCCAAGCAGACAACCGGTGGGCTTTTTTGGCAACCGGCCTATACTACTGGCCAACTCAAAATCCTGTGTCCGTCCGGACCCCTAAGTCCTAGGATGTCTTCGCCGAGAGCTAAAAGCCAACAGCTAAGTACCATTCTGTTCTGCTATCGTTCATCGGGCTTGGAGTTCGACCGATTGAACGGCTCTGCTGCAATGTTCATTGGAACGCGGAGTAGCCCTGGTGGGCACACAGGTGTGGGTGGGCGCCAATGCTTCATTCGTGATGAGCAATACCCAGGCTTGACTCTGCTTAGTTTTGTCCAGTCCCATCCCTGGATTCGTCTTTCAACGCCCGGATCGCTGGTGCAAGCCATGAGCGTTTCAATTGCTTCCCTTGACCGCGAATGCGAGCCCGGGTGACATCTGAAACGCACTCCATTGCTTGTTGGTGTAAGTCGCGGCCGTCACGAAATCAACCTGATCGGTGTCGTTCAAATTCCACGCGGCCACGGTGTCCGATTCGTGGCTGTTGGTGCTCAGAACGACCCAATACTGCTTCCCCGCTCTGATCGGTATGCCGGACCCATCGGACTTCACCACCAGTGCGCAGCAGCCGAAGGAAGGCAGGCCCAAGGCATTCCAACTCTTCAAAGCCTTGCCAGGCACGCCGTTATTGTCGTCGTTGAGACTGAGGACAACGCCATTTGTTCCCAGCAAATAGCCGACAGCGACTTCGATCCTGGTCACAGTGTGGTTGGCGCTGGGCGTGAAAGCAGTCGCCATCCATTGCTCACCCTGAGCCGGACCGATGATTCGTAGCCGGTGCAGCACCAGTACACGCCTTGCGGATATTTGCCGCCAATATTGTTGAAGATAGTGACCAGGCCCGAGGGGGCGACGTTCGTTGTCCTGTAGGATCGTGCCGACTCGGTCACAACCGTCATTCGGGCGTGTTTGCCCCAAACCGTGGTTCCGTTGCCCCTGAAGGCGACTTCGTCTTGGGCGGTGGCAATAGCCGCAGCGCCGGCGAACGCCAGTGCGGTAAAAATCAACAAATTCTTTCGGAACATGGGGTATCTCCTTGGGCTAAATAGTGTAGCTTCCGTCGGTGAGTTTAGATTCCTACGATTCGACCGAGATCCGACGAATCATAGCTGATGCGCACCCAGCGGGCAACCACAAACTGAGATGCGAACTCTTCGCCATTTACATAAGAGCGCTCACTTCGGACTTCTCTCGCAGATGTAGTCGCTCACGACTCGCTTCCATTTTCCCTGCGCCTTCAGGATAAATTCGGTCGCATCGCGCAACGCACCCTCTCCTCCGGCATGAGGCGTGACGTAGTGGGCATCCGCTTTGACTTCGGCGCGTGCGTTTGCCACCGCGATTGCTAACCCACAGTTTCGCATCACCGGCAGATCGATGACGTCGTCGCCAACGAACGCGGCCTCGCTGGAATCAAGTCCAGCCTCGCGCAGTATTTCCTTGAACGCGGTTAGTTTGTCCTGAATACCTTGGCATACGTACTCCAGCCTAAGATCGCGAGCGCGGAGGGCGACGGTTTCCGAGACTCGCTTCGTGATCAACCCAGTCTTGATCACCGCGAGGCGAGCGAACGAAATGGCGGTGCCGTCGTGGGCATGGAAGCCCTTGGCCTCGATCAGGCTCTGGCTCACCAAGCCGAAACCGCCCTGGCCGCCGTGTTTGGCGGCATGATCCTGGATCGATTGCTGGATTCCCGCGGGCGCGGGGAATATGTACAGCTTGCCGTCAGTGAGAACGCCGTCGACGTCGAAGAGCAGAAGTTTGATTTTCCTGGCGCGAGCGTTGGCAGATCGCGATTTTGGCATCGCCGGATTCTAGCATTCCCTCGTGGACAACTGTCCCAGCGGAACGACGCTGCGCAGCGTTCAGTTCTTCACGAAACCACAAGCCACAGAACCTGGACGCGGCGGCCCAGTTTCTCGAAGTCCCGGTCCGACGTTACAAGGACCGCCTGACGAGTCTCCGCCAACGCGGCCGCAAGGCAATCCACATAAGGTATTTTGTGGACCGCCTTGATTTCACCCGCCTTCAAAACCTGAGGAAGATCGACCGCAACAAGATCAAGTGGAAGGCGCGACAGATTCCCTATCGTACGCCGCGCCTTCTCTTCTCCGTGTCGCTGCCACATGTAGTAAAAGACCTCTCCCCAATTCACGACCGAGATCAGTAACGGAGCGCCTAGTCGGGTGGCCTCCCGGCATAGATTTTCGACACGCTCTGCTCCGCCCGCGTCTTCCACCAGATTCAGGACGGCGTTGGCGTCGAGCACATAAGTCCTACTCACGCGCCATCCGGTCCTTCTCAATTCTGTGTTCGCGCTCCCGATCTTCGATCATCGAACCTTCGCCTTTGCAGCAACCACGAAGGCTGCGGATGAATTCGTCTGTGACAGGCTGCAGAACCTGTGTGTCGTACTCATTCCGAATGACTTTACCTTCGTAACGAACATCGAACCCTTTATCTTTCAAGATGGCCACGGCTTGGTGCGAATTCGTTGGATCATTAGGGGGCACTCCAGCCGCTTGAAGGACAAGCGGCCGGGCTGGGAGTTCCCGGCCATCCACTATGACTGTCCACTTGGGCATCTGGCGGTTCCATCGAAAACTCCTCGCCGTCGAGATTATCGTCTGCTTCGTAAGGACAGAAACCTTCGCGCTCGGCATTCTGATTTCCCTCGTGAATTACTCATATTCATACTATCCCACATACTATCCTACATACTATTAATTGGCAACAAGCTTCCCAAGTTGCCTCGCCTAGCGAATGTTTGGCGAAGCTACCGCTTCCCGCGTAAAATATTGCAAATGTCATTCGACGCCTCACCTCTCGACTGGGCTCACCCACTGGTCAGAGATTGGTTTGTCGCACGGTTCGGCACGCCGACTGAGCCGCAGGAGCAGGGATGGCCTCACATTCTAGCGGGCTTCACCACACTGATTTCCGCGCCTACGGGCTCGGGCAAAACCCTCGCCGCTTTTCTTGCCTGCATTGATCGGTTGGTCCGGAAAGCCCTGGCGGGTGATCTTCAGGATCGCACCGAAGTCCTTTATGTTTCGCCGCTGAAGGCTTTGGGCAACGACATTCAGAAGAACCTCGAAGGGCCGCTCGGTGAGATTCTGCAAATGGCGGGCGAGCGCGGGCTGCTAATGCCGCAAATTCGCACCGCGGTCCGCACCGGCGACACGTTGATGCACGAGCGGCGCGCGATGCTGAAGCGGCCACCGCACATTCTGGTGACCACGCCGGAGTCGCTGTACATCCTCCTGACCGCCGAAAGGAGCCGGACGATTCTGCGCGATGTTGAGACCGTGATCGTCGATGAAATTCACGCGGTCGCTGATGACAAGCGTGGAGCGCACTTGGCGTTGTCGCTGGAGAGGCTGGAAGCCTTGCGCAGGGACGCATTGGGTTTACGCGGGATGCCCGAACCTCTTGTCATCCCGAGCAAAGCCGGGGATCTGCAGTTTGCTGACGCCGACGAAACTGCAGATTCCTCGTCGCATTCGCTCCTCGGAATGACAAATGAGGAGGAAATGAGTTGCGGCACAACTGAAGTCGTGCCTTCCCAGGCTGCGTCCTACCCTCTTCTGCGCATTGGCCTTTCAGCGACGCAGAAGCCGATTGAAGACATCGCGCATTTCCTCACGGGTAGCGGACGTCCAGATCCCGTCGTCGTCAACGTCGGCCACAAACGGAAGCTTGATCTCGCGATCGAAGTGCCCGCCAGCCAGCTCGGTCCCATCGCCACCAACGAAATGTGGGACGAGATTTACAACCGCCTGGTGGAACTGGTCGAACAGCATCGCTCAACTCTGGTTTTTGTAAACACTCGGCGACTCTCGGAGCGAATCTCGCACCATCTGGCGGAGAAGCTCGGCGCGGACAACGTCGCCGCCCATCACGGCAGCCTTTCGCGCAAGTTGCGTTTGACCGCGGAGAAAAAACTAAAGGATGGCGAAGTCAAAGTGTTGGTGGCAACCGCCTCGTTGGAGTTGGGAATTGACATCGGCACGGTGGACCTGGTGGTACAGATCAGTTCTCCGCGAGCGATTGCCGTGGCTCTGCAACGTGTCGGACGTTCCGGGCACTGGCGGGGTGCAATTCCCAAGGGCCGCTTTTTCGTAACTACTCGCGATGAACTGCAAGAGTGCGCGGCTCTGGTGCGAGCCATCCGTCAGGGTGATCTTGATCGCATCATGATCCCCGATGCGCCGTTGGACATTTTGGCCCAGCAAATCGTAGCCATTTGCGCTGCCGGTTGTGGCCGTGTAGCGCGGGCGCCCTCGCCCGCGTCTATTGGCCTGGAAACTTCCGCCGGGAATGGAGAATTTGAGTCCCCAGACAAGCGGGCGGGGGCTCCCACTCCACACGATGACGCAGGCTGGGACGAAGACGAGCTTTTCGCTCTGGTGCGTCGGGCTTATCCCTATCGCAATCTTTCGCGCGAGACCTACGAGGCAGTTCTGGAAATGCTGTCCGAGGGCATTGCCTCGCGGCGGGGACGTTACGGCGCGTACATCCATCGTGACCGCATCAATCGTAAACTGCGGGCGCGGCGCGGGGCACGGCTGGCGGCAATCACCAGCGGCGGGGCCATTCCCGAGACTGCTTTGTTTACCGTGGTTGCCGAGCCCGAAGGAATCGTCGTGGGCACGCTGGACGAGGACTTTGCCGTCGAGAGCAACGCGGGCGACATCATGCTGCTGGGCAACACTTCCTGGCGAATTCGCCGGGTCGAAGGAAAATCCGGACGCGTGCTGGTGGAAGACGCCCACGGCGCGCCCCCGAGCGTTCCATTCTGGCGCGGCGAAGCTCCGGCGCGAACCGAAGAGCTGTCTTTACATGTTGCGGATTTACGGCAGCAGATCAGCGACCGGCTGTCAGACACCTCGCCGATTGGAGTTTCTCCCAGCCAGCCCGAAGTCGCGGAGACTGTAGCTTGGCTGAAAAAAGAATGCGGCCTGGAGGATTCTGGCGCGGAGCAGATGATCGAATACATTCTGCAGGGGCGCGCAGTGCTGGGAGCGGTACCGACGCAGCAAACGATTATTGCTGAACGCTTCTTCGATGAAGGCGGCGGGATGCAACTGGTGATCCACGCGCCTTTCGGAGGACGAATCAACAAGGCGTGGGGCCTGGCCTTGCGGAAACGATTCTGCCGCAGTTTTAATTTTGAATTGCAAGCCGCGGCTACGGACAACGGTTTGAACATCGCGCTGGCTGAGCAACACAGTTTTCCTCTGGCCGACGTTTTTCATTTTCTAAATGCTGAAACCGTTCAGCCGATACTTGAGCAGGCGGCGCTAGCATCACCTTTTTTCGGAACGCGCTGGCGCTGGGACGCGAACCGCGCCCTCGCTCTTCTGCGCTTCCAGGGAGGTAAGAAAGTTCCGCCGCAGATTCAGCGCATGCGGTCGGACGACCTGCTGGCTTCGGTTTTTCCCGACGTCGCCGCCTGCCAGGAAAACATCGCCGGCGACATTCAGATTCCCAACCATCCCCTGGTGAACGAAGTAATGAAAGACGTGTTGACCGAGGCGATGGATCTGGATGGGCTGAAAAATCTGCTGCGCGGAATGGCGGACGGCCGCATCCGCTGCGTTGCTGTGGACACGCCCGTGCCCTCGCAGTTCTCACATGAAATTCTTAACGCGAATCCGTATGCCTACCTCGACGATGCCCCGCTCGAAGAGAGACGGGCGCGAGCGGTTGAGATGCGGCGCATCCTGCCGGAATCGGTGCTGGAGGAAGTCGGCAAGCTTGATCCCGGGGCGATTGCGCAAGTTCGTGAAGAGGCATGGCCGGATGTCCGGGACGCCGACGAACTGCATGATGTCTTGCATACGCTGATCGCGTTTCCTTCGGAACACGTGGGGACGGATTCCCTCCGTCCGGCGGAGCAAAGCTCCGCAGTGGGTTCCGGCGAGCTTGTGCTTGTCCACCCAGAGCAGAACGTCCGAGGTTACGCAGGCAACGGAGCGAAGAATCAGTGGGGGGAACATTTCCAGCATTTGATTGGGCAGGGCCGAGCGGTCAATGCTTTCAGCGGCAGTAGGCGATACTGGGCCGCTGCTGAGCGCGCCCAGGTGTTTTCCTTGCTCTTCCCCGATGCCAGTTTTGATCGAGCGATTGTCGAGATCGAGAGCCCAGTTCCCTCTCGCGATGATGCCGTGCTGGCGCTGGTCACCGGTTGGATGACGCATTTGGGTCCAGCAACGGCAGACCAATTGGCGTTGCTGCTTGGGCTTCCTGTCTCTGAAATCGAACAAGCACTGCTCCGGATGGAGGCCAGTGGCGCGATTTTGCGTGGGAAGTTTACCGATCGAAGGCCGTGGGCAGGGGGGGCCGCGCCACACGAAATCGAGTGGTGCGAGCGGCGACTGCTGGCGCGAATTCATCGACTCACCGTCGCGACTTTACGAAAGCAGATCGAGCCCATATCGGCGGCGCAGTTTATGCGATGGCTGTTGCGCTGGCAACATGTTGCCCCGGGAACGCAGGTTCAGGGCGAACGGGCCACGCTTGAGGTGTTGCGTCAGCTCCAGGGATTCGAAATCCCCGCGAACGCATGGGAGCGGCAAATCCTGGCCAGACGCATTGCGAACTACGATCCGCAATGGCTGGACCAACTCTGCCTCACTGGAGCCGTAGGCTGGGGACGCCTGTCTCCTCACCCCGCAACACTCGAGGATTCTGCCGCGGGCAAGCGGCGAGTGATTCCAACTAGCGTAGCTCCCATTACTTTTTTTGTCCGCGAGGAGGCGGACTGGATGACTCCACACAATCCCGTGGCCAGCGAACCGGAGGCCCGGGGTCTGAGTGACGGGGCGCGGCAAGTGCTGGATTTCCTGCGCCAACGCGGGGCGTCATTTTTCGCGGACATCGTCCGCGGAACGGACAAGCTGAAAGCCGAAGTGGAAACGGGTCTGTGGGAACTGGTGGCGGCAGGAGTGGTGACTGCGGATGGATTCGATAACCTGCGCTCTCTTATCGATCCCAAACGGCGCGCCGGGCAAGGCAGTGGACGGACGACGCGCCCCCGGCACAGCTCCGGACGATGGGCGCTGCTTTATACCGATGGAATTGTCGAGCGCAATCGGACGGTCGAGGCCACCTGCTGGATGCTGCTGAAGCGTTACGGAATCGTCTTTCGCGATGTGCTAGCGCGAGAAACTAACCTGCCCAAGTGGCGGGAATTGCAAATGGGGTTTCGCCGGCTGGAAGATCGCGGTGAAATTCGCGGTGGCCGTTTCGTGGATGGATTCCTCGGCGAGCAATTCGCCTTACCGGTTGCGGTTGAATCGTTGCGAGCCACGCGGAAAATGCCACTCGCGGGGGAAACCATTACGTTGTCCGCAGCTGATCCGCTGAACCTCGTCGGAATCCTGGTTCCGGGTGAACGCGTTCCCGCCATTTCTGGAAGAACTGTGAGTTTTCGCGATGGAGTTCCTGCGCACCAGCCGAACGCTCAACCTTCGACAGCGCCTTCGGCGGCTGCGGGCTGAGAGAACCTCCTGCTTCGAAAACCCTTGCGCCGCTGAGCATCCATGAGAATCTGACTCGTAACCGCGACTGGAAGCGAGTCCCAAGAACGCATGTCCCCGGTCTTCTCCCGGTATGTCTGGAGCGCCTCGTCCACAAAAACGGTGTCCATATTTCAGCGGGATCAGATTCAGACAGATCAACGACTAAAGATTTGGGAGCCTGAGGAGGGGGTCTCCGGGCTCCCCAATCCAGCCTTTCCCCGGCAAGACTGCCAAAAGCGCTTCCCCCATCGCTTCGCCAGGTCAGGGCTTACCCGTCTCAGTGCACGTCGTGGACCACGAGCACCGCATCTGTTCCTGTCCGCAGCTGTGTCTCAACTTACTGGTTTAACAAGGTTATATTCACCCCTTAACACTGCCGAGCGATTTTCTGGCTCGAAGAACAATATCCGAACGGATAGCTGCACTATCCGTTCGGATAGTCGTACGGCGATATTGCAGCCGCTGGTCGTGGATTTATCTCAGGCTGCTACCTGGGCTTGCTCCAGGAACTCCAGCAGATTCGCGGACGCCCTCACGCCGTACCGCGGCTCGATGCCCATCGCAGTCTGCCTCCTGAAAGCTGCGACATCATCGGCCTCGCGCGACCAGCGCTGGGGATAGCGGATAGTGTCATACATCCACAGGTTAAAGGCGCGAGCAAGAATCTCTTCGGCGGGGGCAACCGTCGTATCGCCGCTCTTCGTCGTTTCCACGGCAATCGGGCGACGTTTCCCCAGTTCCAGATGTCGCAAGAAATGCGCCGTGGCCCCGGCGCCGTGTAAGGGCTTGAGGCCCATTCCTAACTGCTGGCGGAACAGCGCCACGTCTTCGGACTCGTGCGACCACTGCTCCTCGCTCCGCACCGCTTGATCCATCCACAGATTAAAAGCGCGAGCGAAAACCGCTTTGGCAGGTGCCGGCGAAAACGCCTCGGCGCGCAGCAGGGCTGGCAGCTCTGCTGTGGCCATTTTCGTCGTCCCGAGGGCCACCAAGCCGGTGCTCCCGAGTAGCAAAAACCTCCGTCGATCGACTCCCATAACACTCTCCTTCGCC
>Ga0210407_10004543_pt1 | contig 10909 bp, 5 predicted proteins | sample IncBWC27MmetaG_FD_150860 | JGI IMG/M metagenome (GOLD analysis project Ga0210407, IMG submission 150860) | Forest soil microbial communities from Barre Woods Harvard Forest LTER site, Petersham, Massachusetts, United States - Inc-BW-C-27-M | ecosystem: Environmental > Terrestrial > Soil >... | reverse complement strand
CTCGGTCGAGAGTTGGGCAACCAGTGCCGAGACTTGCAGGACCAGACCCAGAAAAGCCGTTGTAGAGGAAAGCCGTCTCAAGTGGACTCAGCTGACTGCATGAAGACGAGCATTGTGAATCGCAACCTGCCTGAAAATCGGGCGGAAATGTTACGGGTTCATGATTGATCGGAGCGGATATCTGTGCTCCCTTGCGAATGTTCAAGATTAGATTGAGCGGTAAGAACAGCACTATTGCGCGCTGAAGAGCCATTCGCGGGACCGGAAGAGGAACGGACGATTAACTCCGGTTCAATTACGATCTCCGGGACGTAATCGGAATTTCCTTCAATCCGGTCAATGATCGTCTTGGCCGCAATCCGTCCCATACGCAACAGAGGCTGCGCGACCGTAGTCAAGTCGGGCCTGGAGAAGACCGCCAGGGGTACATCGTCGAATCCAACCACCGAGACGTCTTCCGGCACACGCAGACCGGCTTCCTGAAGCGCCCAGATGGCGCCGATCGCCGAGATGTCATTGTAGGCAAAAAGCGCCGTAAATCGATGCTTGCGGGAGAGCAACTCCCGCGTGCACGGGTAACCAAGCTGAGGGGTAGCCAGGTCGCCTTCAATTTGCATGGTCAGCTCGGATCGAATCGTGACGCCCAATTCTTTCGCGACCTCGCTGATGGCATTCCACCGAGTCACTGAATCGGAGCTGGTCTTCTGCCCCTTGAGAAACGCAATATCGCGGTGCCCGTTCTCGAGCAGGTGCGTAAGCGCCAACCGTGCCGCGACCTTGTGGTCAAGCGTTATGTTGGTCACTCCGGGAAGGCACTTGTGACCCGCGACCGCCACCGTTGGAAGCGAAGGCTCTTCCTCGATGGACGTATCGACGGTGATGAACCCCTCGACGCCTCGGGTCAGAAGCATCTGGGAATACGTCTGTAAGACGCGCTGGTCGTGGCGATGAATCACAGTGAGAAAGAAGTATTGAGTATCGCGCAGGTACTCCTCGATACCGCTGATGATCACCGCGCCGTAGGGGTCGCCGATCTGCTCGGCGATCACGCCGATGGTGTAGGTGCGTTGCAGGCGAAGCGAGCGGGCAAAGTAGTTAGGCCGGTAATTGAGCTCTCGCGCCGCTTCCAGGATCCGCCTCCTTGTGCGCTCCGGGATGGAACGAGCAGCGGCCGAGTCGTTCAGTGCAGCGGAGATGGTGCCTGCGGTCAGATTCAGGTGTTCGGCCAGAGTTTTCAGAGTAACGCTGGGTTCTTTAGAGTGCGGCGTTCGCTTCGTGGGCATTGAAAGTCTTCCACAGTGATCCTACTGGATTGGCCCGATTCCGATCACCGTCGACAGATTTTGCCGAAATCGGTGACCGATGGTGGAGGCATTGTGGCTTTTATCACCCAAAAAACATTTACTTGCTCCATTAGTTACCTCTCACCAGCGGACTTCTTTGGTGCTGAGAAAAGTGTCGGTTAGTTCAGGAAAACGCATTCTTTAGATCGCCTCAGTAAAAGCCATTTCGGGTGGTTCCAATGGGCACAAACTGCCGGGGTCTTTGAGGCACTCCATCACCGATTCCCGGCAAGAATAACATTATTGTGTTGACAGTCGTCCGTCCGGCGGCGAATGATTCTTTCGCATCTAAAATCCACCAAAAGTTGCAAGACATGCTCCTCCGTGGGGTTGAGGTCACCCACCATAAAGGTAACGATACCAGGGACAGCAAATCTGGTTTGACGAGGAAAGTGCAGTTGCAAGATTAGGAGGCATATGAGCAATGGACTGAAACGTCGTCCTGCAGCCACAAGTAATGGGCTGTGGGTGCTGATCCACTCCTTCATCCTGATCGTTGGGATGCTTGTTTTTACAACCGCGGCACACGGCCAGGCATACAACGGTGCGATCGTCGGAAATGTGACCGACGCGAGCGGCGCCGCAATCCCGGATGCCAAAGTTACCGTCGTCAACACCGGAACGAACAACACATACCAAGCAACTACGTCTGCCCAGGGTTCCTATTCTCTCGCGCAGCTCCCGATCGGATCGTATGAAGTCCGCATCGAGAAGAGCGCGTTCAAGGAATTCGTGGTTAAAGACGTCGAGGTCCACGTATCTACGAACACTGAGGTGAACGCCGCTCTGGAGGTTGGGAAGGTCACCGAAAGTGTCGTCGTGACTGCCCAGGATGTTCAAGTGGAAACTACCTCGGCGGCGGTGGGTGAGATTGTTGGAGGAACCCAGGTTCGTGAACTGCCACTGAACGGCGAGAATTTCGTCGGGTTAACCCAGTTGTCTCCGGGTGTCAATTCAGCTCAATCCTTCAACGGTGCCGACAAGGGTCTGGAAGGCGGGGTCAATTTTTCCGTCAATGGAAACCCTTACACCAACAATCTGTTCCTGATCGACGGCGTGAATAACAACGACGTGGGTTCGAACCGCACCATTCTCGTATATCCGGCGGTGGACACGATTGCCGAGTTCAAGATGATCCGTAACTCGTTTGGTCCTGAGTATGGCCAAGCCTCCGGCGCCATCATCAGCATCACCACCAAGTCGGGTGAGAACAAGTTCCACGGCGGCTTCTTCTATGCCGGCCGCAATGATGCCCTGGATGCCAATGACTGGGTTTCCAATCACAACAAGACAGGCAAGGGCAAAGAGCGCCGCAGTGACTACGGCTACAACTTCAGCGGCCCAGTCAAGCGGGACAAGCTGTTTCTCTGGTGGAACCAGGAGTGGAACAAGGAAATCCGCGGCGTATCGAACGCGGCCTGTGTTCCTACCGCAGCCGAGGAAACAGGCGATTTCAGCGCTTATGGTACTGCCACCACCGATCAGTGCGGTGCGACAGTTCCCACCATCCCAACCGCTGCTCAGGCGGCGGGCACTCCGCTCAAAATTGCCAGTCCTGACGCGGCGGGCCTGCTGATCGCACAGTTTTATCCGACCGGGCCCGCGACGGGTCTGGTCAACGGCAACAACTGGACCAATCAGCTTGCCAATCATTTGAACTGGAGCGAATGGAATGTGCGGCCGGACTTTGACATTAACAAGTCGAACCGCGCCACCTTCCGCTGGACCCAGGATTCCTGGGACAGTCCTGCACCGAACGACGGCTCTCCCTTCTGGGGCGAATCGAACTTTCCGACGGTGGATTCTTCCTGGAGCCAGCCTTCCAAGAGTGTGATGGCCAAATTAAGCTCCACCATCTCCTCTACGATGGTGAACGATGTTGAGTTCGGTTACGGGCACAACGCGATCATCACGACGCTCGCGGGCACGAAAGCCTCGATCGTTCCTGCGTTGCAAACTGCGTATCCCACTGCCTTTCCGTCCACCCTTAAACAAAAGGGCGAGTTCTTTGGCGGTTGGGGCGGTTTGAACCCATACGGCTACAATGGCGGCAACAGCGGTGGCGGCAGCGGCCAGACCTCGATGTGGAATATCGCTCCTTACGGCAACCACGAGGATCTCTACACACTGCAGGACAACCTCTCAAAGGTGAAGGGAAACCACCTCTACAAGGTTGGTGCCTTCTGGGGCAACAACTGGAAGATTGAGAGCAACGGCAACGGCGCAGATCGACCTTCTCTTCCCACCAACTGCCAGACCTCGAATGGCTGCGCACAAACCAACAACAACCTGGCCAACATCCTCGTGCCCGGTCAGGTGTTTACCGGAGTCACTGAGAACAGCATCGATGCAGTCGCCCGAGTGCACTGGCACGACTTCGAATGGTACGCTGGCGATACTTGGAAGATCCGTCGCAATCTCACCCTTGACTATGGTTTCCGCTGGTCCTTTTACCGCGAACCTTTCGGGGACACCAGTCAATGGGCGAACTTCAGCCCCAAGGCTTGGAGTGCGGCGCAAGCCACCTCGAATCCAAGCGATGCCTGCAACGGCACTCTCACCGTTCCGGGGAAGACTCCCTGTCAGGACGCCAATAAATTACTTGGCGGTCTTGGGGTGAACCTGGGTCTTTCCAATGGCACGCCTGGACCCAACAGCGCACTGGTTCAGCAGAATAACCACAGTATTGCTCCTCGCGTCGGAATTGCGTGGGACATCTTTGGTGATGGCAAGACTGCGGTTCGGATCGGCGGTGGTCAGTTCTTCCAACGAGAGTTGGTCGGCATCGCGGAGAGGTTGGCTAACACTGCGCCATTCGTGATCGGCATCAACACCAATCGCCCACTCGACACAGCCGTGGCACCGTCCAGCGCTTCTGTTTCACCCAGCGCGGCCAAATCGACGGGTGGATTCTTTCCGAATTCCTGGCAATGGAACGTGTCTGTGGAGCGGGAAATCGCTCGCAATACTTCCTTGCAGGTCGGGTATGTCGGCAACACCGGAGTGCACCTCACCTCGATGTACGATGCGAACTTCATTTCTCCATCCAACTGGATGGCGGCTACTTTCACCAGCGGTGGCGCGCAGAATGCCCTTCGTCCCGCCTTCAACTTCGGCCAAATCGGCGGCTTTGCCCGTGGCGGGCACGCCTCTTATCACTCGCTGCAGGTCCTGTTCCGTGCCCAGACCGGCGGCTTCTCGACCTTCCAGGCGGCTTATACGTGGGCTCATTCGGTTGGAAACGTAGAGCTGGATAACTCCTCAGGAAGCTTCAACCAAGAAGCGACTCTTGATCAGACCCACCCAGGACTGGATAAGGGCAACACCAACATTAACCGCCCAAATATCTTTGTAGCTAACGAAGTCTTCTATCTGCCGAAACTGGCGGGCAAGAATCAGTTGGTTCAGGGTGTTCTCGGCGCGTGGGAGTTCAACAGCATTTTCAACGCCTCCCAAGGCAGCTCACTCTCTGTCTTCAGCAGCGGCATTTCAGGTGGATGCACTGAATATGACGCCAGCGGCACCTGCATTCAGTCGAGTTCGCTGAGCAGCCTGGTTGGCACCGGGTACACCGGAAACCAGCGGGCACTGGCTACGTCCACCGGCTGCAATTCGGGCACTGGTGGCAACAATGTCATTAACTTCCAGCATTTCAGTCTGGTGGGATACCCCCTAGGCACCATCCCCAAGAACATGGCTGGTCGCGGCTCGTGTTATGGGTCTCCGAATACAAACCTGGATTCCCAGCTCGCGAAGAACTGGTACTTCAAGGAACGTTACCGGGTGAAGTTCTCCATGGACTTCTTCAACCTTTTCAATCACGCCAACTTCAATAGCGGCGGATTGGAAGGCACCGGCTTCACCTCGTCCAGCCCGGTGTACTGCGGCGGTGCAACAGCGGTGCCGAAGGACGCCAAGGGAAATCCGATTCCGAACTTGAGTACCGGCCAACCCTGCAGCGCAACCAACAACATCGTCACGTCTGCGTCCACGCCCAGCGGATTTGGCCAGGCCAACAGTGTTCACTTTGGACGCGAGCTTCAGTACGCTCTGAAGTTCTCGTTCTGAGGTTGTTTGGCATCGACTAGACGTTAAACCCAAAGAGGCGGAGCTTGATCAATCAGGCTCCGCCTCTTTACTCTTGAATGGGATCGAGTCAAATTCTTACCTGTGAAGCAACTATCCGAGCGGTCGGCTGGATCTTGTTGGAGCAGAAGGGCGTGCTGGGTCCGAAGCCTCGCCGCCGTTGAGGTAGTCTCGCTTTTGTTGTTGGGTCTTCCCACTGCCGGCGCGCAGGGTTCTGCGGAGTCGCATCCTTCGTCGCAGCATTCGGCCGGGAAACCGGATGATAAGAACAATACGTCGGAAATAGAACTGAGCAAGCGCGCGTTAGCGGCCAATGCGGCTAAAGAGTCCGGAGACCCTGCGGCTGTAGCCCAGGCGAATAGCCGCTTGATCGCCATGGCGCTTCGCCTCATGGGACAGGTACGCCTCATTGAAGCTGCTCCTGTGCAGGCTGCAGAGCTATACCAGGACTCCCTCACGTTCGAAGACGTACCGGATGCGCGTGCTGACCTGGCCGTTTCTGAGATAGAAGCCGGCCAGTTCGATGACGCCATTGTCAACGCGGAGAGGGTGCTCGCCGTAGATCCCGACAACCTACAAGCCGAACGGGCGCTAGGAAGCGCCTGGATGAACAAAGGCGACTACTCAAAAGCGGCGCAGGCGTTATCTAAGGTCGTTCAGCTCAAGGCTGACTTCGAGTCAATGTACTCGCTCGGCATCTGCCTGTTGACAAGCGCAGATGTGAAGGACAAACAGCGTGCCGCGGCGGTCTTCCAGCAAGTTGAGGAGATTACGGGAGACAACGCCTCGCTGCATGTTCTGTTTGGGAGAGCGTATCGAGACGCCGGCGACATGCTAGGCGCGATTCGCGAATTTCAAGGAGCGATCAGGCTGGACACAACTGCGCCTCACGCGCATTACTTTCTGGGGCTCGCCCGCCTGTCGATGAATGACTGGAAGCCTACACCAGAGGCAAAAGCGGAGATTCAGAAGGAGCTTCTGTATCATCCGAATGATTTCCTGGCGAACTACATGTTGGGGTTTCTGGCCTCTGCCGAGCGGCAGTACGAGGAAGCGGATCACTACTTGCGCAAAGCGGCCAAGCTCGACCCCACCTGGCCGGAGCCATCGCTATACATGGGCCTGAATGCCTATGCGCAGGGGGACATGAAGCTCTCTGAAGAAATGCTGCGCAATGCGGTGGCACTGACCGGAAACGATGAAGCGCGCTCCAATTATCAGATTCGACGGGCCTACGTAGAACTCGGACGCATTCTAACTTCGTCGGGCCGCAAGGATGAGGGCGAGGTGTTTCTTACCAAGGCTCGGGATCTCCAGAACAAGATCATGCGGCAAACCCAACAAGATGTGGCCTCAATGACCGCGGCAGCCGGCGGAGGCATGGCAGCTACTGTCGCTCCGTTGGACAGGAAGCAGGAGAATGAGCAGGCGCCTGGGTTGCAGCAAAGCGCGGGTGCCTTCGCCAGGGTTGACGCCGCCGCGCTGGCAAAAAGCAAACTCACGCCTGCTGAACGCAATGCAGCGAATGCCCGCGAGAATGAACTCCGCACGGTACTCGGACTTGCATTCAGTGATCTTGCCACCTCGGAGGCACTTCGCGGGGACTACGCAAAAGCGCTAAGCCACTATCAGCAGGCTGAGCATTGGGACACCGCCGTTCCTACGCTATATAAGAATCTTGGCCAATCTGCTTTTCGCGCCGGCGATTACGCTGAGGCGATCCGCGGTCTTTCAAAGGCGCTCGAACAAAAGCCTGATGCCGGACCGTTGCGCGCGATGCTCGGGATGTCGTACTTTGCGACGGACAAATACGCAGAGGCTGCCAGTACCTTTGCGCCTCTGGGGCGGAACGGTATGACCGACGGCGAAACTGGATACGCCTGGGCTGCATCGCTTACACATCTAGGCGACAACAAAAAGGCATCGGAGGTGCTCAGCGAATTTCAGTCCGCGCCGCGATCCAACGAGATACTCCTGCTGTCAGGTCAGCTTTGGACTGAGATCGGCGACTTTTCGCGTTCTGTGGCTACCTTTTCTCAGGTGCTTCAGTCCAACCCGTCGCAAGCGAAGGGTCATTTTTATTCAGGACTAGCCTACATCCGTTGGGAACACTGGCCGGAAGCTGCGCAGGAATTTCAGCAGGAACTGGCCCTGTACCCAGGCGAAGCTGAGGCGCAATACCACCTGGGGTTCGTATATATGCAGCAGTCCAGGATTCCAGAAGCAACCAACCTGTTCCAGCAAATAGTCGCCGCGCATCCTGAACACGCGAACGCACACTATCAGTTGGGCAAGATTCTCCTGGATCGTGGCCAGACCGCCGATGCAGTTACGCATTTTGAGGTTGCGGCCCGACTTAGCCCACAAACGGACTATCTGCACTATCAGCTGCAGGCGGCCTACCGCAAGGAGGGTCGTATCTCCGAGGCAGACCATGAGCTCGAGATTTACAAACAGATCAAGGCGAAGTCCCGCGAACGGATCGCCGAAGCGACCAAAGCTAACCGATAACTCAGGATGGAAATAGATTGATCTGTTCTCTCCTTGAATCATCCACTCTTCGCCTGCTTGCCATGGCTTCCTTGGCATTGAACATCGCGGCTGCGCAGAGCGGGCATCCCACTCCTTCGCCTCCACCGCCAGGGGCAAAGACCACGAAGTGCAGCGGCCGCCCCGTGCCTCAACTGGACGACATCACCAGTTCCACAGGAATCAGCTTCACACACACCTCCGATCCATCGAAGAAATATATTGTCGAGTCGATGAGTGGCGGCGTCATCCTCATCGATTACGATCGCGATGGCTGGCCCGACATTTTCTTTACCAACGCGCCGACAGTGGAGATGGCCGCTAAAGGCGAGAAGAGCCTGGGCGCGCTTTACCACAACAATCACGACGGCACATTTACGGATGTGACCGCAAAATCCGGCCTGACCACTCGCTGCTTTGGAATGGGCGGCGCCGTGGGCGATTACAACAACGATGGCTGGCCCGACATCTACGAAACTTGTCTCGGCGGCAACGTTCTTTATCGTAACAACGGCGATGGCACTTTTACCGATGTGACCGCCAAGGCTGGCGTTGCCGATGGGCGCTGGTCCACTGGCGCCGCATTCGGTGACTATGACGGAGACGGTTTTGTCGATCTGATGGTCGTCAACTATGTCGACTTCCATTTAGACGACTTGCCCGGATTCGGCAAGGCTCCTTTCTGCAAGTATCGCGGGATCGACGTGCAATGCGGGCCGCGCGGACTGCGGGGTGCCGGTGATTCACTCTTTCATAACAACGGTGATGGTACTTTCACCGAAGTCTCCAAATCCGCCGGCGTCGCCGACGCCAACGGCTATTATGGCCTTGGCGTCATATGGGCGGACTTCAACAACACCGGCCGGCCAGATATTTACATCGCCAATGACTCCACTCCGAAATATCTCTACAAAAACGAGGGCAACGGCGAGTTCAAAGACATTGGTCTGGAGTCCGGAACCGCGGTCAGCGAAGATGGATCCGAACAGGCATCCATGGGTATTGCTATCGGCGACTACAACCACACCGGCCGGTCATCGCTTTCCGTCACCAACTTTGCGGATGAAAATGATTTGCTCTATCGCAACGAGGGCGACTGGAACTTCAAGGAGGTCTCTTATCCTTCCGGTGTAGCACTGCCATCGCTTCCCTGGGTCAAGTGGGGTACAGCCTTCGTCGATCTGGATAACGACGGTTGGCTTGATCTGATCGCGGTGAGCGGCCACGTCTATCCTCAAGTCGATTCGCTACCTGCCGGCGGTGGTTATCGGCAGCCTAAGCTACTCCACCTGAACCAAAAGGACGGTACGTTCTGCGATGCAAGCGATCTGGCGGGGCCTGCTCTCAAGCAACGGCGCGTCTCCCGCGGGCTGGCAGTTGGAGATCTCTTCAACGACGGCAACATGGATGTGGTGGTAGGCGACATTGATGGAGCCCCGATGATTCTCCGCAATCGGGCATCCCAGGTCGCCATTGGGTGAGCTTCGAACTGGCTGGGACCAAGAGCAACCGGCTTGCCCTGAATGCTCGAGTAAGCATCGTTGCTGGAGGTGTAACTCAGTCAGATGAAATTCACAGCGGAGGGAGTTATCTCTCGCAAAACGACCTGCGCGTCCATTTCGGGCTGGGCCTCATCGATAAGATACAGAGTGTCACCATTCATTGGCCCTCGGGCAAACAAGAGACTCTCAATAACCTTGCAGCCGATAAGTTTTATTCCGTTCAGGAGGGCCAGGGTGTCGTGTCTTCGGATAAGCTTCATCCTGGAATCCAAAAGCAGTCTGGCCGACTGTCTGAAGGCAAACTGGTGATCACGCCGAGGGAGTGATTCAGGACGATCGTCGCACACCTTCGGTTCGCATCGAAGGCGGCTGGCTTAAAGAGATTGACGATGATCGTTGTACCCATATTTTTGGCCGGATAAGTGACTCGCTCGCTCGTCACACCCTTTCTGTTCGGATATCCAATCACGGCCGGCTCTTTGGGATGTGGGCTAAGCCGAAACGAGCTGTTCCGCGATGGCAACGATTAGTCCTCGAAACGCCGCGGCGTCAGGGAGCTTCGGGATCATGATCCAAGGCTGGGTCATGAGATTTCAGTCGCAATGCAAGGACGATTTATCTGCCTCTTTGCCGTCGGATATGCTGGATTCCGCAGTCCGGCTACACGCCGCCTGGCGAGGAAACCCGGTGACGAAAACTCTCCTGTCCGGTCTTATGTTTTGTATCTGCTCAGCGGCCTTCGCTGCATCCGTTATCACCACGCGTCCCGACGATCCCAAGGCCGTTTATCTCGACGCGTCCGCCGCGAACGCCGACAGTTCTGCTGCACTGCAGGCGGACATCGACAAGGCTGCAGGCACGGGGCGCGAAGGCATCGTCTTTGTCGCGGCGGATCGCTATGCGCTCACGCGCACCATCTATGTTTGGCCCGGCGTCCGCCTCATCGGCTATGGCGCCACGCGTCCCGTCTTCGTATTGCCGCCCGAGACGCCAGGCTTCCAGAAGGGCATGGGCGTCATGGTCATGTTCACCGGCCTCTCACCCCACGAGCCCACCCGCGCCGGCGGCCCGATCGCCTTTCCTCCGCCCGGTTCCGTTCCGCCAAACGACCATGTCGCCGACGCTAACCCCAACACGTTTTACTCGGCGATCACCAACATCGACTTTGAAATCGGCAACGGCAATCCTGCTGCCGTGGCTATCCGCTTCCATGTAGCCCAGCACGCCTTTCTCACTCATATGAACTTCCACGTTGGCTCTGGCCTGGCTGCGCTTTATCAAGTCGGGAACGAAGGCGAGGACCTGCACTTCTACGGCGGCCGCTACGCCATCCTCACCGAAAAGACCTCGCCCGCATGGCAGTTCACCTTGATCGATTCCACCTTTGAAGGCCAGCGTGAATCCGCCATCCGCGAACACGAAGCCGGCCTCACCCTCATCCGGGACAGC
>Ga0210407_10004540_pt1 | contig 10917 bp, 17 predicted proteins | sample IncBWC27MmetaG_FD_150860 | JGI IMG/M metagenome (GOLD analysis project Ga0210407, IMG submission 150860) | Forest soil microbial communities from Barre Woods Harvard Forest LTER site, Petersham, Massachusetts, United States - Inc-BW-C-27-M | ecosystem: Environmental > Terrestrial > Soil >... | reverse complement strand
CACGGTCGTCCAGCAAGTGATGTACGAGTTCGAGAGCGACGACATGGAAACCGTGCCGCACGGAACCGTGTTTGCCTGCCACGTCGATTTCAGTTTCATGTGGGTGGATAATGGCGCGTAAGAACCTGCCTGGTGGTACCTGGGTCACCTTCAAGAAACTAGACGGCACCACGACTGAGGAAGAGTTGCAGGCCGCGCTCTGGCAAGCCGGGATAAACGTCGAACTGGACCAGATAAGCATTGGTGACGTGAACCAGTTTGGCCTAAACATCGGCGTCGTGTCCTTGGACAAACTTCAAATCCTAGACCTCGTAAAGCGTGCGACCTGTGAAACCAAACTACGCGGGCGGGCGCTGGAACCAGTGATGCCAGAGAAGAGGAAATAACGTGAAAACACGAACCAGGATTGTGTACGCGATATTGGACCGGCTGCTGCCGGTAAGTGTGCTGCCCATTTGCCTACTGGACTACGACCCATTTTGGCGGCTGCGCTATCACGTCGAAATGTACAAGTGCTTTGACGGCTCCCTTACCTGCCTGTGGTCGAACATGGTACAGAACCGCCGCCTGGCATAGCGATTACTGCCGCATATCACACCGAAAGCCGCACGCTTTGAACCCAAACAGACCAAGGTAACAAGCGTAGGTCGAACACACGCTACCAGGGCTAAGAGATGGTAGCCAGTCGAAGGTAGGACGATAGCTGCCGGAGACTAAGTGCCTTTGGACTGAGGAAATTACCCGTAAAGTGAAGGGGTAGACCCCCTGGGGGTCAGGAGATTCAAAACAAAGGACTTCCAAAGACCGCTCGCTGAGGGTTACACACACGTGCGGGAATTGGGCATTTCAGTTTTGAGCGGGACCAAGTTGCGGGATATTCGCTGTCAGGTTCTTCGACACCCCTCCCACCTCCTCCCTGCTGGCTCCTCACCCATGCCGCCGCACTGCGACCGGACTGCGAACGCACCCCGATTTATCCAAACCCGTAACAGCACCCGGACCTTTTGAAGGAAACACTGCTGGAAACGGAGATTATGAAATGCGAAACGTATCTTTGACGTACTTCACCAAGCTCGCACACGACAAGTCCCTGAAGACCGGGGTTGCCATCGCCAAGCGTATTGGACGTAGCCGCCAGGCTGTGAATGCCCGCCTCCGCCGCAACGCCCTGCCGACCAAACCCTCCATCATCAAGTAAGGGAGACGACCATGCTTGCCGACCTGAACAAATGGCTGAAGAAGTTGCTGGACGGACCTGGGTTGAAGAAGTCACGCGCGCCGCTAACCGTCCAGGAGCAGCACGCCGCGCTCGTTGCGCGTATGGCCGAGGACAACAAACACCAAGGGAATCCCTTCAACGTACCCGAGGGCTGGCACAAGGTAGTCACGGCGAGCGGTGGCGAGTCGTTCGGGTTCTACTGCAACACCTGCAAGCTCCAAATGCTAAACGCGGGCGCGACGGTGAAGCACTGCCGACGTGTCGAGACGCGGCCTAGCGGACGCCTGGCACTGCTGAGGCTGAAGTCGTTTACACCTGGGCCGGGCCAGGTTGCGAACCGCTGGAAAATGTTTTCGTGAGGAGAACCAATTATGGAACACGTGAGGAAGCAAACGCACGCGCACGTGCGGGCGGTCGAACGGTACGGACGTGAATTCAACTTGGCCAAGGTTTGCAGGATTGTCCAGTCTGGCCGGGCAAAGTTCGTGGCACTTGGCAGGGACGGCTGCGCCACTTTCGACGTGCCGTATGACGAGAACGGGACCACGACCACGGTGCGCGTAATGATGAGCGCGGACAGGACTCACGTTGTGACCGTAGTGCCCCCAGTGGCGTCCTGGGAAGTGGCAAAGGCACGCAAGGCGGCGACCGCCGACCGACGCGGTAAACGGAACCGCGAGTACTACAAAAGGTTTGAGGACGACGAGGAAGAAGTCGTCACAGTTCACAGGTAAGACGGAGCACACCATGAGCGAACAGCGCATTGACCCGAACACCCACTTTACCGAGCGCGAGCAGTTTGAAGGCTTCATTGCCACCGACGCGGGACGACTGCTGTTTGCCGGGTTTGGCGTTCGCTCCTGGCAGGATTACCTCCGCGTGACCCAAACGATGGAGTCCCGGGCGAAAGAACTGGGCATAGAGGTGCCGGGATTCAAACCGCTGGCACGCCCGACTGAGATTACCGAGGCTGACCGCGAACGCCTCGCTCGCAGCATGGAAGCTGCCAAGAAGGAAGATGACGCGAACTGGCTGGAGAACGCAAGGAAGCGCTCCGCCGCCGTCGAAGTAGAACTGCGCGGCCGGTACGTCCGCGATTAAAACGAGATTCCTGTCCACGTCCATTTGTCGCCCGCAAGCTGCGGACGGCCACCACTAGACAGCAATAAGGCGGGAACCCAAGCCCAAGGCGGGAGTGGTGCGCTCGTACTTTCAAAAAGTGAGGGACACCTAAATGTCCAAGCAACTCAGGGAACAGCGCGCCCAGGCCCATGCCGAAGGCGTCCGCGCTCTCGCAGTAAACAACCGTTCCGCGTTTGACAAGGCCATGACCGAAGTCGACCGCCTTGAAGTTGAAATCCGTAAGGCCGAAAAGCAACCCGCTCAGTTCTCAGTCGCCGACGAGGGCCACAAGCGGTCCTTTGCGTTTGCGAAATGGCTGCGTGGCGGCGACGGCGCGGTCACCCCCGAGGAAAAGCGGAGCATCGAGTACCGCGACGTTTCCGAAGGCAACCAAATCGCCCACATCGGCACCTATGCCGGACTCGGGTATCTGGTACCTACCGGATTTGCCGGGAAAGTCATGGACGCGACGAAGTACTTTGCGCCCCTGATGGAAAGCGACGTTTTCACGCTGATGGAAACTGGCACGGGCAATGTGATTCCTTTCCCTGTCAGCAATGACACGAACCAGTCCGCGACCATCGTTGCGGAAGCTGGGAACATTTCGGAAGTGGACTTGTCCGCCTCGCACATCCTGTTCGGCGCGTACAAACTGACTTCGGGCGTCATCAAGGCGTCGATTGAACTGCTGCAAGACTCCGGTATCGACTTGGAACAGTGGCTCGCGGACCGCTTTGCGGTGCGCTATGGCCGCGGCCTCGAGTCCTACCTGACGAACGGCACCGGCTCTGGCCAGCCTACCGGCTTGCTGACGGCCATCGCCGCCTCTGGCGCGACGCCTGTCGTTGCGGTTGGTTCCAACGCGAATGACGGCTCCGGCAACACCGGCGTGAACTCCATCGGCTACGGCGACCTCGTCAACCTGGAGCACAGCGTTGACCCCAGCTACCGGCGTGGAGCGAAGTATATGTTCCACGACGCGACCTTGGGCTTCCTGAAGACCTTGGTTGACAAGTACGGCCGTCCTTTGTGGGCACCCGGAATCAGCGTCGATGCTCCCGACACCATCAACGGCTACAGCTACGTCATCAACCAGGCGTTCCCGAAAATCGGAGCGTCCAACGTGACGGTGGCTTTCGGCGACCTCAAGAAGTTCGTTGTCCGCAAGGTCAGCGGCTTCGCCGTTCAGCAGCTCCGTGAACTGTATGCCGCCAACGGGCAGGTTGGATTCATCTCCAACATGCGCGTGGACGCGAACCTGTTGGACGCCGGAACCCATCCGGTGAATGTTATCCAACAGCACTCGTAAGACTGTACCCGAACCAATTAACCTCAACCCAAAGGGGCCTCCTGGAAACGGGAGGCCTTTTGTTTTGCGACACCGTAACAGTGCTGTGAGTTTTGGAAGTTAGCTCGTGCGAAAACTTCCACTGTGTTGGACTGCTACCTGCCGTCCGGTGAAACGGGCGGCGGTTATGAGGCCTTACCTGTGGATTGAGGAAGCACTTGCCCATAACTATCCCTTCTCATAAGGCGATGACCTGCCCAAAGCAGCGAGCCTGAGAGGACCTCACCCCGTGTCCATAGCGGGTGCTCCCGTTACACGGGGTGAGAAGCCTCTTCAAGGATTTATGACGACACTTGGCCGCACAAACTGGGAACGCGCTAAGGACAGATTAAGCTGGCAAGATTTCAGCGGCGCGCACAGTGTCAGGCAAATTGGGCGGACGGCGAGATGGGTGCCGGAGTTTGTGAACAATGACGGGCAGTTTAAGTCGGTCCTGGTTCATGCGACGGTAGCCTACATTTTTCGGGGTGGCCGACTCCCTGACAACATCATTGCGGACCTCGAGTATTTGAAAGCAATGGCAGACGACCGTGCGGCGGACGACCGCGCTCTGGTAGACGGTAGTGCGAACGCCCACTGGGCGAAGATGTTCGAGCACGTGAACGCGGTAGAGAATTGTGGCGGGTACATGCAATTGACTTCGGCGGTTATGTACCGTGCCTGGAAACTTGGTTGGCACTCCCGTGAAATTGGCGACGAGATGGGAATGAAGCAACTTGCTGTGACAACCATCCTCGTTAAGCTCGTACGTATTGCGGAAGGCCTGGGGTACCCAACCTACCCAAGGCGCAGGGACAAGCCGGATAAAGTACGGGGCGTGGACGAGATAATTGAACTTTGGAACGCCGGCGAAACAGTGACCCGCATCGCCAAGAAACTAGTTTGCTCACAGGTGAAGGTCCGGCGTGTACTAAAGGCGTGGAAGCTCTACACCTATAAGCGGCAAAAGCCGAAGAAGCGTGGAACAAACCCTGCGGCAAAAGCCTACTGGGAGAAACAGTTTCTCAAGACGGTAGCCTGGGGTTAGGAGAGAACATGGCGTACACAATTTGTGAGCCGAGCACCGAGGGCCAGCCTTATGACAAGCACCAGTTTGACGGCAGGTTCGTCAAGATGTCCTCTGCTACAAGCTGTCTGTCCTACCAAGACATCAGGTCCATGCAAAACAAAGCGGGACGGTCCTTCCAAGCGGGGAAGCAGAGTCCAACTCCCAAGTGGGTACTCGATGAGAAGTCCTTTCGTGAGGTAATTCTTTGCTACGCGGAAAGACGCAACCTAGGTTGCTACGCTGAAAGGCGCAGCCTAGGGAACGGGGCAAAGAGCACCTATCTAATTGAGGGCACGAACGCAGAGCGCCTGACAGTCACCCGGGAACGAGAAACGGACGCCATCTTACCGCTACGGTTCAAACTGCAAAGTGCACAGAACAGGTACACAGCAGCGGTGAAAGCCGGAGAGTCCCAGGCGGTGCTAGACAAACTGACCGAAGTGATTGCCCATCACGACACAGAAGTTATGGTCGCAATTCGCGGCTCGCACGTCTTAGCGACGAGCGTCGCGTACCTGTATTACAGGTGCGGATACAACTCGGTCCAGGTGGCGACACACCTCCGCATTAAACCGTGTGCGGTGCGCCAGGTCATCAACCGGATGAACCAAGTTTGGACTGCCATATCCGGTGAGTACCCCGAGAGCAGGTACGCCCCAGGTGGCAAAATGCACCGCAAGCCGAAGCCGGGACGTGAGAAGAAACTGCAACAGCTTTTCGTATTGCGGGCGGCGGGGAACTCGTTCAAGGAAATCGCCAAGATGATGAAGTGTGGCGAGAGTTCCGTCCAACATAACTACAAGCGATATTTCGCACCGCTACACGACAACACGAAGGGCGAGCGGACGCTGCGGATTACCCGTGACGAGACGGGTACACGACTGCTGTACACGCGGGTTAGCACCAATTAGAAACAAGCGAGTGCAGCAGAGGATTGACCGGGCGGACAGGCCTGTAAGTGCCCGTCGTTGGAACAGGTTGCCGATTCGGGCAAAATGTGAAAGACTTTAGCTTCCTTCTATGACACTTGGGCGCGTAACCCATGTATTTTCATAACTAGAGGTGGGGGTCAATCCGGGTGACCAACTGGTGGGAGACGTGCATCTAGATATGGTGTAGAATTCCGCCCGCTTACGTGGAGCAGTCGGGCTTAGGTCCGACGTAAAATGGGAGAAATGGTCATGTCAGCACTTGATACTGAGTTGAAGTATTTGAATTCCCACCGCGATGAGCTACTTAAGCGATACGGTGGTAAGATTCTCGTGATTAAAGGTGAAGAGGTAACAGGAGCTTTTGAGACTATACAAGAGGCCTTAAAAGACTCTGCCACAAAACATGGGCTGGGTAATGTTCTGATTCGACGTCCAACCGAGGGTCAGATTGAAGTGTCGATACCTGCGCTTACGTTAGGAATCATGAATGCCAATATTACACGTTCAAATCCAGGCCCAGGCTCAGACTCCGGACGGTAAGACGGTCACCATCCATCCGGCCATGGCTCTCCAGCAACGAGGGCCAGTCCTACAGGTTGTAGTTAGCGTGGAGCAGAATATGGCTCAGGCGCTGCAACAGCAGGGTCAAACTGTACCCGCGCCAAAGTCGGGTTTTGCACTTATCGACACCGGTGCTTCCTTCACCTGCATTGATGAGCAAGCAGCAAAAGACCTGGCTCTTCCAATAATCGATGTGGTGACGATGTCCTCAGCCTCTCACGCGCAACATCAATGCAATGTTTATCCGGTTCAGATAGCTGTTCCACCGATGCTTAACCTGCAAGTTCCACGAGCCGTTGGAGCTGCCCTTGCCGCGCAGGGTCTGCTCGCGCTTATTGGTCGAGATGTCCTCCAAAATTGCCTTCTTGTCTACAATGGCGGGACTGGCTCTATAAGCCTTTCGTTGTAGGGTTGACAGCCCCAGCGTAAGCAACCACGATTGGGAAACGGCCAACCTCTGTCCATTGTTTTTCCTGGTCTCCCTTAACCATTGCCATCAGGTCGTAGATGCCTGCGGGCACCATTGGAAAGAACGGGAACAATATGTTCAGATTGACAGTATTTTCCTTCATCAGAAAAAGCTGGGGTTGGCCAGGAATCACCGGCACACCCGATGGCGCTCGGAGTTCGGTTTGGAACAAGAACCGCTTTTGGATATCTCCCTGCTCGCGATGAAACTGGGCGAAGACCGCCCACTTGACCGGCGCCGCGATGTTACCAGGAGAGAGATTCTGGTGGATGTTGGGAGGTAAAGGCGGAAAAGTCAGTTGGTTGACAAGCCCAATCAATGAAACAGACCCATCATTTCCAAGGATTACGCGCTCACACGGCACGAAAATGGAGAGTTTCGGCATTTCATCCCAGTACCAATTGCGGATTTCGGTCTTGTCGGATTTCACCGAGGGCATGACCAAAGTTGCCATCTGTAAAAAACAAGCGGCGCACATGCGCAGTCGGGTCAGTTTCAACGACCTGAACGGCTTCTCCGCTAAGGGTCACTGGGTCAAGTAAGCCTGCTTGAAGCAGCTGCAAACTGCTGCTCCATCCCGCCGGAGGCGGTACCGAAGAGTTTGACCACACAGCTCCGAAACGTATCCATTCATCTCTGATGTCTTCATAGTTTCGGCCAACGTCGCTGTATCCAAATTCGACCCCGCAGGATGGGCAAATATTGAAGTTAGTTGCTGGGCCTTCCAATGGGTACGCGCAGACGGGACAGGGATACATGGGATTGCCTTTCATCTGGAGCAGCTGTCTCGGACATAGTCAATATTGGTGGCAAACGAGTGGCACTGAACTCTCCTGGTTCCAGGAGGTAACGAAGAACAAGGCTTCGGCCTAAAGTAAGTCCGAATCACGGAATCAGTTACCACCACGAGCTCAGCCGTTACTGTATCAAATCTTATCCGAGTTCCGTCCGTCCGGGTGCATTCGAAGTGCGTCGCCGCTTTGCGAATCGAAAAGAACCGGTCGGCCATCGCCTCATATTCACATTTGGTTGCGGCCCCAAAGTCACTGGCGTGGTCCCCAAAGTGCGAACTTAGATGGCTAGTGGTTCGAAACCCACACGTTCGGGGGACTCTCCAAACGCCGGCGCTCCACCATCTGAAGCATACTGCAATTCGAAGCAAGATAGCCACAGCCCGTAAATTCCAGCGGTGCGGATGATATCACAGGATTATTGGCCCTTATGCATTCGAATGAGGGTAGTTAACGCGCCCACGACGGATATCGTCCGCTGGCAATTTCTTTGAAAGGGTGAGGCATCCCTAATTGAGACTTTTCAACAGAAGGGGCCGAACCCGAAGGCCCGGCCCATTTGCTTCGACTGTTTGCTGCCGACCTTTCGCTCAGCTGGCGGCGGTTAATCGTTCCTGGAGCATTTCGGACTTGACCCTTAGGATAACGTTGGCTGCCGTAGTCCAGTAGGCCGGGTCCGAACCAAGACTTGAAATTGGGGCAGTCCCAGCGAGGTTATTGGTCAATGCGCGATAGAGTTCGTCCGCCGTCCGCTTGAATGCTTCCCGCCAGTCGACAATCCAGAATTGCTTGCCGGTGCTCGGGTGTGTCTGTAGCAGTTCGCGGAACGCGCCAGCGAGCGGAAGTGTTGCCGCCAAATCGAGCTGGTGACGAGTTCTTAGATTGATGCCAGGATATACGTGGTCTTGACCTAGGGCCTTCACAACACGCAGTCCGCCAAACCGATTGCGGTTCTTCATGTTTTCCTTGCTGCTGAACTGTGCTTCGATGTACTCGGGAAGAAACGCAACGTCTACCATGACATCGGAGAGTGCGAGGAAGTCTTCGCGCGTTTTGGGGTCGATGTAGAGCTTGAGTGCCTTCTGCTTGCTCTTGTAGAGCTGAGGGCCAAGGTTTTGCCGGTCCTTCTGGTTTATGAAGCACGCGAGCCGCTGCAGCACGTCGCGGATGTCCCAGGCTCCTGTATCGTTCTCGCGGAACGAGATGTGCTTGATGTCGAACCCAGAAGCCACGAGCACATCCTTCAACGGCTGGAACTCATTCCGATACTCGTCCATCGTGTGCTCTTTTACCTGCGTGGACGTGTTCAACGCCTCGACCATCTCTTCTGGAATGACAAACGCCGCTTTCGACGTAATGAATCGCACGCGCACGAACGGCTCCGTCCAGCCTTCGATTAACTTCAGGTCTTCGAGCCGCTGAACTGTGTTGGAGATGACGGCGAAAGTGTGACCGCCATCGGCGATTCCCACTTTCCGCGCTTCTGAAATCTCCTTGTCGATGTAGTCGTTTTCGGCGTCGTTTGAAAGGGCGATGTTCAATTGGCGAGCGCCGTTGGTGACCTGCTGCGCCAATTCAAAGCTCTCGCAGATAAAAGTGATGCCCCTATTCTTGATGTGGAAGGCCTGCGGATTCTTCTCCACAGTTTCAATCATCTTTTTGAAGGGTTTGCTGCTCTCCTTCGGGGCACGCACGTTGGCATTACCGCTGACCAACTTGTTTACCTCTGAGAAGGGAAGAAGTGTTTCTAGGTGGTGAAGGTTGGGGTCGAACGGGTCTTTGATGCGCTTGCAGTGGTCGGAATCGCTCACGCGGAGCGTTATTAACGTTTTCATTGTTTTCTCCAATTCGGCGTATGCCGGAATAGCCGTGGTGTCACGGCAACCCGAGCTTGGCACAACTTGGAGCCGCTCGTCAAGAGTCTAGAGTTCCACAAATAAAAAGGGCCGGAACCCAACGGCCCCGGCCCTAACTTCCTAAGTGGTGTTCAGTGCTAGTTCGGTTTGTCCGGCGAGTCCGGGATGGCCAGGGTGATTTCCACTTTGCAGCCACAGCTGGCTTCCCAGTATTGCTTGACCAGGGTTTGCGTGCCGTCGTGGTCCACTTCCTCGTCGACCTTGCGGAACGGCTCCGCGTGCTTACTGCACATCACGGCGGGATTATCAGCTGGCATGGGCACCTCCGTTGGAACAGGCGATGCAAAGGCCACTCAACCTGGAAAACACCGACCTCTCTTTCTCGCAGCTAGTACAAATCACCGGACTGCCGTGGCGGAAAATTGTCTCCATGCTTCGCGTAGGGTGTTGCAGGTCTCCCCTCGTCGCGATTGGCGCTGGCCTTTCCGCACACGGCACACAAACCATCCCGCCGCGCGAGAGCCGCACAAACGCAAACGCGGCTCCCTTGCAGCTCGGGCACATGGCAGCCTTCACCGTGCGCAATACCTGTAGTGCCTGGAAAGGGGAGGACATTTACTTGGCCACCGCTTTCTCACGGGCCGCGGCGCGTGCCTTTTGTCCGGCGTCGTACTGAGCCTTGAACTTGGTCGTCAGGGTGCGGTGTACGAAAACGCGGCTTATTGGCCGCATCGCTTGGGCGATTTCCTTGATGCTTTTCCCGGCCTCCCAGTGCTTCAAAATAACCTGGGGGTCGTACTTGAGCTTGCGAGCCTTTGGTGGTTTCGGTGTTTTTGTCTTTGCCATATGCTTGCCTACCTCTCTTTTGTATTTGTCGGGTGACTGCCCCGAACACATACAAGGGTCTGCTGATTTTCTGTACCCGGCTCCGACGGAGGAGTTGATGGAGCCGAGCCGGAACCGCCCCGTGGCGTTGGCGGACTCAGTTACTCTTGCGGATAACCAACCCTTTTGACCGGGTGAGGATGTGCGGGTAGAGTGGGAACCATGAAAGATAGAATGGCCGACTTTGATGCCGCTTATGCGGCGTTGCGAGATGCCGTGTTAGAGATGCCCACCGGCGACCCGGAAGACCCCGCAGTTCGCAATGCCATGAACCACATTCAATCTTTTGTCGCGTCCGAATATTTGGTGGAGGTCGAGTCGGGCAAGTACAAATACACTTCGGCTGGAATCGCTCATCTCATCACGAAGCTAGAACCGTGCGACGGCCCGCCAAAAGACGCAATTTCACTTAACGCCAAAGTCCCGCCACGTAAGCATTAAACTTGTAACCCATATAACCCAACTAAGGGCCGAATTTTGTAGCGGCGACGCCCGGATGCGGTTACAAACAAGGCGGTTAGATTTTTGCACGCACTGCCTCCGAAGCAAGAGGTCGCGTGTTCGAATCACGCCGGGCGCACCACTAACTTAATCCCCTTGCTTCTGTGGCTTACGCTGCATTTCTTACCCCTTGCGCCTCCGGTTGGGTTGGAGTGTCCTGCCTTCTGGTAAAGGGGCTATTCGTC
>Ga0210407_10004538_pt1 | contig 10917 bp, 7 predicted proteins | sample IncBWC27MmetaG_FD_150860 | JGI IMG/M metagenome (GOLD analysis project Ga0210407, IMG submission 150860) | Forest soil microbial communities from Barre Woods Harvard Forest LTER site, Petersham, Massachusetts, United States - Inc-BW-C-27-M | ecosystem: Environmental > Terrestrial > Soil >... | reverse complement strand
TGTTTCGCGACGAGCGTCTCGATTACGCCGGCCTCAAGGTGCGGGTGGATGAATTCGCCCGGGCATTCCTCGCCGTCGGCATCCGGCGTGGGGACCGGGTGGCACTGCTGGTCACCAACCGAACGGAGTGGATTGTCGCCGCCTTCGCCGCCGCCAAGGTCGGCTCCACAGTTGCCGCCGTCAGCACGTTCTCGACGCCGCGCGAACTAGCCTGGACTTTGGAGCATTCGGGTGCGGCGGCGTTGGTCACGCTCAGTGCCTTTCGCGGCCGGCGCTTCCTCGACGCGCTGCGCGACCTTTGCCCCGAACTCGACGGGTCAGCGCCGGGCGCGCTCACAAGCGCGCGGCTGCCATCCTTGAACACCGTCGTGGCTCTGGAGGGGCGCGCACCCGCCGCGGTCTTCTCGCTGCCGCAATTCCTGGCACGAGGCGCCGCAGTCGATGTCGCGACACTCGCCGCTGCACAACAGGCTGTGACGCCGGAGGACATCTGCTACATCCTCTATACCTCGGGCTCGACCGCGGCGCCAAAGGGCGTGACCTTGGCGCATGGGCCGCTGATCGCCAACGGCTTCGACATCGGCGAACGGCAGCACCTTCGCGCCAGCGACCGGTTATGGCTCGCTGTGCCGCTGTTCTGGTCGTTCGGTTCGGCCAATGCCCTGCCGGCGATCATGACTCATGGCGGCTGCGTCGTGCTGCAAGAGAGCTTCGAGGCGAGAGAAGCTCTGGCGCTGATAGAGCGCGAGCGCTGCAGCGTCTACTATGGCATGGGGAATATGGCGCGAGCCCTGCTGGAGCACGAGGATCACCCTGGCCGCCGCCTCGGAGCGATGCGGACCGGGCTCACCATCGGCCCGCCCGAAGACATCGCCATGACCATCGAAGCGCTGGGGGCAGCAGAACTCTGCAATGTCTACGGCTCGACGGAGACCTATGGCAATTGCGCCGTGACCGATGCCGATGACCCGCTGGCGCTCCGCTTGCACAGCCAAGGCCTGCCGCTCCCCGGAATGACGATCCGTGCCGTCAATCTCGCTACGCGGCGGCCCTTGCCCGAAGGGGAGATCGGGGAGCTCGCCGTCGGCGGTTACGTCACGCCGGGCTATTATCGGGCGCCGGAACTCGATGCAGAGGCATTCGACCGGGATGGCTATTTTTTGACCGGTGATCTCGGCACGATCGAGCCGGACGGACGCATCCGGTTTCTCGGGCGGCTAAAGGAGATGATCAAGACCGGCGGCGTCAATGTCGCACCGCTTGAGGTCGAGCAAGTCCTCTTACAGCATCCGGACATCGTGCAGGCCTATGTCGTGGGCGTTCCGGATCGATCGAAGGGCGAGATCGTCGCCGCAGCGGTAGAGCTGCGGGCCGGGGCGGCAACAGATCCCGCGGCGATCGTCGCCTTCTGCCGCGAGCGGCTGGCCAGCTACAAGGTCCCGGCGAGGCTCGCCCTTCGAACGGCGGCGCAGCTCCCGCGCACGCCGACTGGCAAGATCCATAAGCCCAGCCTCGCCGAAGAATTGGCGGCGAACAACGCTACGTGACGCGGGTGCGGCGATGGCGGGCGACGTGGTTCGTCTGCTGGGTGAGATATTCCGGTTCACATCCGTCTTAGCGCCGAAACCGCCATCTGCGTGTCACCGGCTAGAGCTGCGGAGCCTCAGCAGACGGCCGGACGTGCTGGAGTTGTGCGGGGTGGCCAGTGCCCTTGGTCAAACGGCCGCGAGCAGAACGTCATTGGTACGATCAATCCGCCGCAAACCGCTGCTCTTCAACGCCAACACCCAAACGAAAGCCTTCGTAGCCCCTGGCCGCGATCTCATCACATTTCTTCTTGTATGCGGCGACGCCGCCGACATACGGCATGAACACACGGGGTTTCCCCGGGATATTGGCGCCGACGTACCATGAGTTCGCCAGCGGATAGAGCGTACGATCCGCCACCTCGTTGTTGTGCTGCACCCAAGCGTCCTCGGCATCCTCCTCCGCTTCGATGCGCGAGAACCTGTGGTCGCGCAAGTACTGCGTGCAATCCGCGATCCAATCGACGTGCTGCTCGCAAGCCAATATCATCTGACTCTTGACCCCAGGGCTCTGCGGGCCGGTAATCATAAACAGGTTGGGGAACCCGGCGATCATGATCCCGAGGTGGGTACGCGGGCCGTGTTCCCACTTCTCTTGAACCGACATTCCTCTATCCGTCCGAATGTCGATCTCTTTCATTGCCCCCGTCATGGCATCAAAGCCCGTTGCAAAAACGATCGCATCGAGCGCGTAGTCGGTATCGGCCGTACGCAACCCGGCGGGCGTGATTTCTTTGATCGGCTTGCTTCTGATATCTACCAATGTAACGTTGTCGCGATTGTACGTCTCATAGTAGTCGGTATCGAGAATGAGCCGCTTGGTGCCGATTGGATGATCATTGGGGCACAGCAGCTCCGCCGTCTTGGGGTCCTTGACCGTAGCACGGATCTTCCGGCGCACGAACTCTGACGCCGTTTCGTTGGACTCCTTTTTAATCAGCAGATCTGTAAATGAATACAGGAAGCTGATGCTGCCGCCCTCGGCCCATTTGGCCTCGTAGGCGCGCCGCCGCTCCTCCTCGGTTAAATCGAGCGCGGATTTCACGGGCGCCGGATACCCGGCGATCCCGAATGGCGTATCGAAGGCGGCGCGGCGGCGCTCGGGATACTGCGCTTTGTGAGCGCTCTCTTTTTCGGGGTTCATTGGCGCATTGCGTGCGGGCAGGCTGAAGTTGGCCGTCCGCTGAAAGACGTAAAGGTGCTTCGCCTGCTTTGCGATAATGGGTATCGACTGGACGCCGGATGACCCGGTTCCAATTATTCCTACTCGCAATCCGGTGAAATCGACCCCTTCATGGGGCCATAAACCGGTATGATACCACTCTCCCTTGAAGCTCTCCAAACCAGGGAGGCTCGGCGTCCGAGGTGTCGATAGATTGCCCGTCGCCATGATACAGAAACGCGCGGTCGCGACGTTACCTTTGTCAGTCCTGACGGTCCATGTGTTCGTCTTGCTGTCGAAGACCGCCTCTTTGACCCGGGTGTTGAACTCGATGTCGCGCCTGAGGTCGAAGCGGTCAGCCACATGGTTGATGTAACGCAGGATCTCAGGCTGCGTGCCGTAGCGCTCGGGCCAGTGCCATTCCTGCTGCAGCTCGTCCGAGAAGGAATACGAGTATTCCATGCTTTCGACGTCGCAGCGACACCCCGGGTAGCGGTTCCAGTACCAGGTGCCGCCAACCCCGCCACCGGCCTCGAAGCCGTGCACTTTGAGGCCGAGTTTGCGCAGGCGATAGATCGCGTAGAGACCGCCGACTCCGGCGCCGATGACGATCGCATCAAATTTTGCCGGTTCTGAGGTGGGTGCCGACAACTCGGATCTCCTACCAATGTTGGAGGTTATGAAGGTGCGCTGCGGCTCTTTACGACGGAACGCCTCATTCGGCCGCCTCGCGAACTTTGCTCGAGGATGGTGACTTGAGCACCGGAAGCACCTCCTTGGCAAAGAGCCTCAGGCTCCGCTCTGCGACCTCGTAGGGCGTGCCGCCGAAGCGGAAGGCTACATTGAGTTCGAAATCGCCAATGATGTTCCGACGCTCTTCAAGCCCGCGCAGGATCTTGTCAGGCGTTCCCCAGCTTGCGGCCCGCATGAAGCCGGTTACCGCGCCCTCTAGGCCGCCCTTGCGCGCGATTTCCGCCTTCTGCTGGTAGGCGTCGTAGCCCTTCACGGTCTTGAAGTGCTCGCCCAGGAATTCGTAGTGGTAAAAGTTGCTCTCGACGAATTTGCCCTGATATTTGCGCGCTTCCCCCTCGGTTTCGGCCAGGTTGGTGCCGCACACGCAGAACTCCGTCAGCATGACCTGGGGCGGCTCGGTGCCGTGATATTTGCGGTGCAGCTCGCGGCCGCGTTCGATGGCGGGCAGCCGCATCTCCCACGGACGGTCAGCGAACATGACGATATGGGCGCCGAGCTTGGCGGCGGAATCGATCGAGTCCTCACTTGATGCCACGGCGTAGATGCGTCCGTCGAAGGAGTATTGCGGCCGCGGCCGGATCTCGATTCGCGGCTGCTCGTAGAATTTGCCGTCGCCTTCGATGAACCCGGTCTTCAATGCATTAACGATCATGGGAGCCGCCTCGTCGAAGCGCTCCCCGCGACTCGTCCATGCTCAGGCGAAACGCGGCGAACTCCCGGCGCGCAAGGCCGCGCCCTCGACCGAGGCGCAGCCGTCCCTTGCTCAGCATATCGAGCACAGCCGCCTGTTCAGCGACACGCAGCGGGTCGTGCCAGGGCAAGATGACCGCAGCGGTGCCAAGATCGACGTTGGGGCAGAGCGCGGTCAGATAGGTCATCAGCTGCAGATTGTCGGGAACGAACGAATAGTCGTTGAAGTGGTGCTCGGCCGACCACAGGCAGTCGAAGCCGAGGTCGGCGGCGAGCCGGGCCAGCCGGATTTCCTCCTCCCACACGCGCGCGTCGGAGCAATCATCCCAGCCGTAGCTGGCAAACACCATCATCATGCCGACGTCCATGGAACGCTCCTTCGTTCGCTGTGTGTCGCTAACTATCGGTCTGAGCTACCGCTGGCTGGCGAGCCTGGCCGTCGTTGTCGGGCTAACCCAGTGCCAGCTCACGATATCCGTCCGCCACGACCGCCTCGCAACGCTCGCGGAACTTGGGGTGCCCGCCGCTGTAGCGCATGATCCGGCGGACCTGCTTGCCCTCGACATTGCTGTTTATGCCGGTCATCCACGAGTCGACCTCGGTGAACAGCAAGCCCTCGCTCGCCGCAATGACGTGGTCGGTCCAGGCAGCAGCACCCGTCGCGGTGGCCTCGATACGGGTCAGGCCGCGGGCGCGCGCGAAGCGGATCAGCCCGGTCGCCCAATCGGCGCTGTATTCGGCGGCTCGCGGGAAGTTGCCGAGCCCGGCATGCGGGCCCATCACCATCAGCATATTGGGGAAGTCGTCCACCAGGATGCCGAGAAAGGTCTGCGGTCCGTCCTGCCACTTCTCCTTCAGCGACACTCCATCAACGCCCCTGATGTCGATGCGGTCGAAGGCGCCGGTGATCGCGTCGAAGCCGGTGGCATAGATGATGATGTCGAATTCGTACTCGGCGTCGCTGGTCTTGATGCCGGTCGGGGTGATGCGCTCGATCGGCGTCTCGTTGATGTCGACCAGCTTGACGTTGGGCTGGTTGTAGACCTCGAAGTAGCCGCTCTCGAGCGGCACGCGGCGGGTGCCGAAGCCGTGGTTCTTCGGGATCAATTTTTCGGCGACCCCCGGATCCTTGACCCGCTGACGGATCTTACGAGCGACGAAATCCGAGATCAGAGCGTTGGCCTCACGGTCCACCAGGATATCTCGGAAATTGCCCATCCAGATGCCGAAGCCGGGCTCGCCGTAGAGCTTCTCCCAGAAAGCCTCACGTTCCTCTCGTGTTACCTCGAGGGCGGCACGCGGGTCGGTCGCATGGATGAAGCAGCCGTAGGTCTGCTGGCAGCGCGCGAAGATCTCGGAGTAATTGGCCCGGATGCGATGCATCTCCTCCGGGGTGATCTTGGCGTTATGCAAGGGCGCGCACCACTGGGGGGTGCGCTGGAACACGGTCAGATGGCCGACGGTCTTGGCCACTTCCGTGATGGTCTGCACGCCGGTGGCACCCGTGCCGATCACCGCGACCCGTTTGCCGTCGAACTGCACTGGTTCCTTGGGCCAGTAATGCGTGTGGCAGGACTGGCCCCGGAACGTCTCGACGCCGGGGATGCGCGGCATCGTCGCCGCGGAGAGCACGCCGATGGCGGTCACGAGGAAGCGCGTGGTGTACCGGCGGCCATCCCCAAGCACAACGTCCCAGCTGCGCATCTCCTCACGGTAGTGCGCAGCGGTCACGCGGCTCTTGAACTGGATGTCGCGACGCAGGTCGACTTGTCGGCGACATGGTTCAGATAGCGCTCGGTTTCGGGCTGGCCGGCGAAGTGCTCCTCCCAGTCCCATTCTTCCAGCAGTTCCTGCGAAAAGGAGTAGCCGTAAGTCCAGCTCTCCGAATCGAAGCGCGCGCCCGGGTAGCGGTTCCAGTACCAGGTGCCGCCGACGCCGGTGCCGGCTTCGAACACCCGCGCCTGGAGCCCGAGTTCGCGCAGCTTGTAGAGCTGATAGAGGCCGGAAACCCCGGCGCCGATGATGATTGCGTCGAAATCCGTCCTCGGATCCGTCCAAGCCTCGTGCGCGGCCGCCTGCGAGTAAGCCATGCTCTGATTCCTTGCACTGATGCTTACGGGAACCCCCAACGCAAAACCACACAGTCAACCAAGACGCAGCAATCGCGCGCTCTCCGAAAGCCGCGCCGCTGCCGACTGCATCGCACGGCTGAGCGCGCCCGGCGCCTCGGCATCCAGATCATGGGAATGTCCAGCCGCGGTCAGGATCAGCCGCAGCTCCCATGACGGCGACAGAACCGGCACGGAGACCAGCGTGATGCCCTGAAACATCGCGCCGCGATCGACCGCGAAACCGCATTTCTTCGCTTCTCTGACGCGGGCAAGGAACTCCGCGAAAGGCGGCTTCTGGTACCACGCGACCTGCGAGAACAGCGCTTCGAGCTCCGGCTCGCTGCTGCTGCCGAAAGCGCCCATGATGACGCCCGATGCGCCCACCGGGACCGGGGAGGGGCGCCCCACGGTGACGTACAGGTCAGTGCGGAACGCGACGCCGACCCAGTCCAACAACAGCAGAGACGAAGGGCCCAGCACCTTCGACAGATAAACGGACACATTGTGCGCATCGGAGATCGCGTGCATCAGCGGCCGCGCCAGATCCATCAGCCCGCTGCGCCGCAAGACGCCATAGGCGAGTTCGAGAATATGGAGGCTGACCGAATAGCTGCGGGTCGCCTCGTCGTAACCGACAAATTCCTCGGCTTGCAGCGTCCGGAGGATGTTGTACGCGGTGCCGCGATGGAGGCCGGCGGCACGGGCGACCTCGCTTGCATTCAGCGGCCGCTCCGAACCATGCAAGATGCGCAGCACTTTTGCCGCCGCGACAACCGCGCCCACCGGTTTTCTCGGATTGCCCCTGCCCAGATCGCCGGCACCGACCCTTTGTCGGATTGCCCCGGTTGGCTGGGTTTCGCTTCCCTTTGCCCGAAGGGAGCCGAGTGTTGAAGCCGCTGATTGCGGTTGATCCATCTCTCGTCTGATCAAGCGGATTGACGCGTCCAGGCCAGCATGATAGTCGACGCGCTCGGCTGTGCCAATACAAATCATACGTCTTCTATAGAAGACAACTTAGGAGGTTGCGATGCATAACCTCGTGATCCGCGGCGCCACTGTGGTGGACGGGCTCGGGCACGACCCGATCCGTGCCGATGTCGCAATTCGGGACGGACGCATCGCCGCGATCGGCGAGGTCGGAAAGGACGCGTCCGAGATCGTCGATGCCGGCGGGCTGGCGCTGATGCCGGGCATCATCGACCTGCACACGCATTACGACGCGCAGGTCACCTGGGACCCGACCCTGTCGCCGTCGCCCTCGCTCGGGGTCACGACTGCGATCATGGGCAATTGCGGCTTCGGTATTGTGCCGTCGCCGCCACATCTACGCGATCTGATCATGCGCAACCTTGCGGTTGTCGAGGGTATGGATCTGGATGCGCTGCGCGCCGGCATTGACTGGCGGTTCCAGTCCTTCGCCGAATACATGACGATGCTGCGCGAGCGCGGCCCCTACATGAACCTCGGGGTGCTGGTCGGGCATTCGGCCGTGCGCACCGCCGTGATGGGCGAGGACGCCTCGCTTCGCAAAGAGCCGACCGCCGCCGATCTCGCTGAAATGAAGTGGCTCGTCGCCGAGGCGATGGACCAGGGTGCCATCGGGTTGGGCGCTTCGTACTCGCTGAACCACTCGGGCTGGGGCGGAGTGCCGATGCCCTCCACGATTAGCGATATCTCGGAATTCGACGCGTTGGTCGGGGCAATGGGCGGACCGGGACGCGGCGTGGTCGAGATTTCCTCCGGCCCGATCATGCCCGACACGATGGAGGAGATCGCCGCCCGGCACGGGCGCCGCATCTTCATGAGCACCGCCATCGCGCTTTACAACGAGCAGTATCCGGAGCGCGCGCTCGGCGTGTTCGATGCCTGCACCGCGGCCCAGGCGCGCGGCAACGAGCTCTATATCCAGATCACCTGCCAGCCGCTGTCGTTCGACTTTACGCTGGCGAGCGCCTACCCGTTCTACAGCCATGCGGCGTTCGACCCGATCAAGGCCTATGACCGCGAGCAGCTCAAGGCGGTGTTCCACGATCCGGGCTTCCGCGAGCGCTTCCGTGCCGATCTGCGCAACCCGAAGCCGGGTACGGTATTTCAGGGCAACTGGCAGCGCATAATCGTCGCGGCGCCGGTAAAAGAAACGAATGCCGGGCTCGCCGACCGAGCGATTGCCGATATCGCCCGCGACGCTGGGCGCGACCCGCTCGACGTGTTGCTCGATCTCGGGCTCGATGAGAACCTCGACACCGGCCTGATCGGCCGCTTTTTCAACGCCGTCGATGAGGGCGTCGAGCCGCTGGTCAAGCACGAGGCCGGCGTCATCGCGCTATCTGACGCCGGCGCGCACTTGGTCTATCTGTGCGACGCCGGGTTCGGCCTCTATTTCCTCGGGCATTGGGTGCGCGAGCGCGGCGCGTTCGATCTACCCGAGGGCGTGCGGCGTCTGACCAGCCATCAGGCCGGGCTTTACGGCATCCCGGATCGCGGCCGCATCGTGCTTGGCGCCTGCGCCGACCTACTCCTATTCGATCCCGCCATCGTCGGCATCTCGAAGGCGCGCCGGGTCAACGACCTGCCGGGCGGCGGCCCGCGCACGATCCGCAACCCGGTCGGCGTGCACGGCGTCTTCGTCAACGGCGTTCGGGTGTTCGATGGAAAAGACTATGCCAGGCTCGGCCGCGGGCCGGGGCAGGTGCTCGACCGCTTTCTGCCGGCCCGGGCGGTGCCGCTGGCTAACGCAGCGCAGTAATCCCGGCCGCGACAGGATGGGCGATGCCGGTTGATCCGCAGATCCAGGCGCTGCTGGATAAGGGCACGGGCGTGCCCGCCACGCATACCCTGCCGGTCGATGTGGCTCGCGCGCAGTACGAGGCGCGCATCGCGTTGATGGCGCCGGCCGCCGAAATCGCGAGTGTCCGCGAGCAGACAATCGATGGGCCCGGTGCGTCGGTACGGATCCGCATCTATACCCCGCGCGGTACCGGTCCGTTTCCACTGCTCGTGTTCTTTCACGGCAGCGGGTTCGTGCTGTGCAGTCTTGACACCCATGACGGCATGTGCCGCAATTTGTGCGCCGGTGCGGAGTGCGTCGTCGCCTCGGTCGATTACCGCCTCGCGCCCGAGCGCAAATTCCCCGCAGGGATCGAGGATTGCCTTTATGCGACGCGCTGGGCCGTGGCGCGCGCCCCCGAACTGGGCACGGATGCGAGACGCGTCGCGGTCGCAGGTGACAGTGCCGGTGGCAACATGGCGGCGGTCACCGCGCTCAGGCTGCGCGACGAGGGCGGTCCGGCATTGTGCGGTCAGCTGCTGCTCTATCCGGTGACCGACTACCACACGCCGGGCACTCCCTCATATCAGGAGAACGCCGAAGGATACGGCCTGACCCGCGACACGATGAAATGGTTCTGGGACCACTACTTGAGCGACCCGTCGGAAGGCGCACATCCGCATGCTTCGCCGCTCCGCGCGCCGGACCTTTCCGGTTTGCCGCCCGCTCTCCTCGTCACTGCCGAATACGACCCGCTGCGCGATGAGGGCGAATTCTACGCCGAGAAGCTGCGAGCAAACGGCGTCCCTACCGCCCTTACTCGCTATGACGGCGTCAATCACGGCTTCATGTTCTGGGTCGGCGTCGTCGACAAAGCCGGCGCCGCGATGAACGAAGCCTGCAATTGGCTGCGCGGCGTCTTTGCCGGTCCACGCTAACGGCGTCCGTACCCACCGACGCTATCACTTGGAGCCCCACCCTCGTGACGACACGCATTCTATTGCCGCCCAATCCGGACAGACCCGCAGCTTCGACGCGCAGATTGTCGGCGCCGGCTTCTCGTGCCAAGCCCGGCGGCATTTGATATTGGAGCCGTTACCCAGGTGCGCGCTGCGGCTACGACGCGATGACCGGCCCGCTGTTGCGCATGAACATTGACGGCCGCGACGGGCCGTCGCTTCGCTAGGCATTGCAGGCGGGACCGCCACCTATTTGGGCCGCAGATCGCTGGCTTTCCGAACTTGTTCATGATTACCGGTCCGGGCGGCCCTTCGGTGTTTTGCTACATGCCGGTAGCGATCGAGCAGCACGTCGAGTGGATTACCGGCTGCATTGCCCACATGCGGCACGCCATGGGGCCTGTTTGGCAGCATGGACCTCATCGCAGGCCACTCATAGTCAGTGAGTCGTAGCGCATTATTCGAGTCCCAATTTGGGGACTTGAAATACGGCCTACAGCTGACCTCAATAAGGGCATCCACCCACGTAGCCACAGCGCCAAGTCGAAGGTCTGCTGTCGGAGGCCACCCGGAAAACATATGGGCGCTCTGAGCCTTACTCGTTTTGACCCTCAACCGACATGGCCGATCGAAATCGTGGACGGTGCCCTAAACCCCTTTTTCGCTCTTACCGAAATGGACAGGGGAATGCGCGGATGACCATCTGGAAGGCGCCATAGTCTGTCCGATGCAGGCACCAAGATCGACACGCCTCGCCAAGGTAAGACCTCGTGCTCGCGAAACATCACGATAGTCAGGCCGGCATCGATTAGCGCACCGAGGATCGCCGAAAGAGGATGAATCCACTCCCGAGTGGATTGATGAGTCATGATGGTCGGATCGCCTGTGT
>Ga0210407_10004537_pt1 | contig 10919 bp, 9 predicted proteins | sample IncBWC27MmetaG_FD_150860 | JGI IMG/M metagenome (GOLD analysis project Ga0210407, IMG submission 150860) | Forest soil microbial communities from Barre Woods Harvard Forest LTER site, Petersham, Massachusetts, United States - Inc-BW-C-27-M | ecosystem: Environmental > Terrestrial > Soil >... | reverse complement strand
CCCGTGGCTACGATGGCGATTGATAAGGCCGGGGCGGTAAATGCAGCAATCTTCGCGGCGGAGATTCTGGGCTTGTCCGATCCGGCCATCGCGCGAAAGCTGGTGGAGCACAAGGAAGAGCTCGCGCGTTCGGTGACGGAGAAGAACGCGCGTTTGCAGCAGCAGCTTGCGGAACGGAAGTAGCGGAATCGAAGTTCCGGGCCGTGGCGCGGCGTGAGCGACGTTGCCCGTTTCGCCCTGAAAGTCACAGAACGAAGCGGCCGCTGCATATCCCTCGCCGTTCCGCAGCAATCTGTGGTTCAGCACGTTTTCCCGACGCCGATTTATTGCGGTGGCGAACCTTTCAGCAGCGAAGGAGCGTCGGCGGGCCTCTCCTGTTCTGCCTCGGACGTGGCTCGCTTCGGTTCTGGCGGCGGGCGGAGAATCCAATCGAAGCCCGTATCCAAGCCGATTGACGCCATGGTCTGGCGAGCGTTTGGCGGCGCCAAAACCGCGAGCGCGGCGCGAAGAAATTGGGTGGCGTCGGCTGCGATGATCTTGCCGCTTTGTCCTGCCAGAAAATAATCGGCAACCTCCCGCAATTTGGGTTCGGAAGCGCAGATTTTCTCGAAGCGTGAGTCTTTTCGCCGCAGCAAATCGAGCAAAGTGGGTGTGGCGTTTTCGGGCGGATACTGAAATTCCATAAGTGTGTGCGGCTGGCCTTTTTCGGGAGGCCAGCTTTGCAGATAGGTGGGATGTGAGATGTGCGTATCGTAGAAGTCCAGGCGCTGCATTTCCTGAGTCAGTTTGAAGCTGAGTTGCCAAACCTCCGGGCCGTATCCCTGCACATAGTCGGCGAGGATGAGTTGCGCTACGGGCTCGGCGGGCGGCCAATCGAGCTTTCCGTGGAGATTGCCGGCGACGACATTCATCCGTTCGAAAAGATTTTGGCCGACGTTTTCGATGTCGGACGCCTCCGCAGTGGTTTGCACTTGACTTATATGAGGGCCTGACACGGCGAAATGGCCGTGGAGGTGCGGCAATTCGGTGTCGAGGCGCGCCAACTGGAGCTGCGAAGAGGGCGAAAACCAATCCACGGCGCCGAGAAGGATGCCGGCGCGCCGGCCGTTCATCTGCACCGGAATGGGCGGATGGGTTTGCGGCTCGATTTGATTTTCAATCGTGGCGATGAGGATGGCGTCTTTGACGACGGCGATGACGACGCGGCCGGCCGCGAAGTTTACGACCACTTCTTCAGCGGGCACGTCCTGGACTTGCTGGGCAGCACTCGGGCGCGGGGAAAGCGTGACGGCGATTGCCAAAACGAGGAGCGCCGCGATTTGCGCATGAAGCTTGCAAGTCGTACGACGAAATCCGCAGTCAAACGACCGAAGGTGGAAAAACAACGGCATCCGCTGACGGTACCACAAAATTATTGCGACCGGGGAAAGCGTGGGAAGCGCTGAACCGGACAGATGGGTGTTACAAAGGTCCGGGATTCTAGTAAAATTTGACGGTAAGCGACCATCCTGGCGGATCTTAGGATCGTGGGAAATCGGGCGGCATTGAAAGGAGTGGTGTGAAATCCCCCAAGAGTATTCGGCACAAGGGCAAGCGAGTATCGGAAATCATCGAAGCGCACCAGCGGTTCGTGCGAGGCGACGAGACGGGCGCGCGCGCGGATCTTTCCGGCGCGGACCTGAAGGGCGTGAATCTGGAGAACATGAATCTGGACCTGGTGAATTTCCAGGGAGCGAATCTGGAGGGCGCGCGGCTTTACAATGCGCGTCTTTCGTCGGTGAATCTGCGGAAAGCGAAACTGCGGCGCGCCGACTTGCGCAAGGCGGATTTGACTGAAGCGGATCTTTCCGGCGCAGATTTGACGGAAGCGCAGGTGGGAGGAGCGGAATTATTCCGCACGGACTTGCGACAGGCGATTTTGCGGCGGGCGAACTTCGGCGCGGCGAATTTTCGCAGCGCGGAGATTCGGGGTGCGGATTTTAGCGGCGCCGAAATGCGCACTGCGATTTTGCGCGAAACAAATCTGGAAGGTGTGGACCTTTCGGGGCTGGATCTGAGTACAACGCTGCTGCCGCCGGGGTACGTGGCGGCGGGAAGCGGCAAGAAGTAAGCCGATGGCAAACCTGCCGTGGATCATGGTGGAAGACTATAAGTACCCCACCGGCTGGATTGGGTACGAGCAACAGGAAGCGCGCGCGCGGGCGTATTGCGAGCTGGCGGAGCGCGGGCAAATCTTGTTTTTCCGCGAGTTGCCGTTTAATTTGCCCGCCGAGGACCAGCAATTTCTGCGCGAGCAGGAATGGACGGAGCTACGGCTGCACAAAAACGTTTCTTACCGGCCGAGCGAAGATATTCTGCGCGGAGTTTCTGGGAATGCGGATACCGTGGCACGGCTGCATACGATCATGCGGAATTACAGCGCCCAGATTATCGAATTCGTCGGGAGATTTCTTTCGCCGTACAGTGGCAAGTGGAACCTGGATTTCGCGAGCTTTCGGCCGCTGGAAGAAGAAAACCGCGATCTGCCGGTACACAAGCGCAACGATCTACTGCACGTGGATGCTTTTCCCAGCCGGCCAACGCGCGGAGGGCGAATTTTGCGCGTCTTCACGAATTTGAATACCACGCGGCCGCGCGTGTGGACCACCACGGAAAGTTTCGACGCGCTGGCGCGACAATACGCGAAGGCCGCGGGGCTACAGCAAATCGCCGAGGACGATTCTTTTTTGGGGCGTACGGTGCAGAGTCTGGGAGCGAAACTCGGCATCGGCACGATGAGCCGCACGCCGTACGACATGTTCATGCTGCGGTTTCACGATTATCTGAAGGAGAACAGCGCGTTCCAGGCGAATTGTCCGAAGATTCGGATGGAATTTCCGCCGCTGGCCACCTGGATGGTATTTACCGATGGCGTGGCGCACGCGGCGCTGAGCGGGCAATATGCTGTCGAACAGACCTTTCTGATTCCACCGAAAGCGCTGGTGGCGCCGGAAGCGGCGCCGTTTCGGATTTTGGAAGGAATTGCGGGGCGGCGGCTGGTTTCGTAGCAGGTTGTGGAGATACGCCCGTGAATTCAGTTTTCGCGTCACCGCTGCCGTTGGATTCTGTTTTTAACCTTCCTTAGACACGCAAAGCAGATCCCTCTCTGCGTCCCGCGCCCGCCAAAGTGCGGCGGGAAAGAAAAAGCGCGGGACTCCGTTCGGGATGACACGTTTTGTCCCACATTCGACGAACCGCGCGAGCCTGCTACGGAGTCATTCTTCCTTTGGATAGATAATCCTGCGAAGGGACACCGAAGGCGTCGGCGACGCGATTGAAAAAAGCGAAGAGCGCGGTGATGTACACAGCTTCGGCGATCTGATCTTCCTTCCATCCGGCATCGCGCAATTTCTGTACGTCTGCGTGGGTGGAGCGCGCAGCGTCTTTGGTAATTTGCTCGACGTAAACCATTAGAGCGCGTTCCGCGGGCGTCAGCCCGGCCTCATCGAGTCTGCCTCCCAGCATTGCAGCTACGCATTGATCGGTGGCTCCCTGAACACGCAGGAAGTAGGCGTGACTGTCCAGTTAATACGGGCAGCGATTGAGGAAGGAAACGTAGCTGGCGATCATCTCCTTGTGGCGACGCGCGAGATGGCCTTCCGAGAAATGAACTTTATTGGAGAATTCCACCACCTGGCGCAGAAAATCGGGACGAGCGCCGAAACATTTGATGATGCCGGGGACCTGTTGACGTCCGGAGCCGGCGCGCCAGAAATCGTAGGCGCCGGCTACTTCGCCGGAAGCCTCTGCGTCTTCGGTGATGCGGATCTTCGTGGAGCATGTGTTGGCAGAACTATCGGAAACCGCGCCGGGGTTCTGCGATTTGCTCTTGTCATCGGTTGACATCGAATGCTCCATTCGCGCAGCACAACTCGCGAATCATTTTTCCGTTTGACGGACCCAGCTGTACACGGGCCAGCCCGCCAGCACCACGGCGCAACCGAGCGCTGCTTCGCGTGGGCTCCGGGTGGCAAGCAGAATTAACATCATACCCACCAGCGCGAGGAACGCAATTGGCGTGAAGGGATAGCCCGCGGTGAGGATGACGGTGTCCGTCTGCCGCGGCTTGCGGCGGATTACAAATAGGCCCGCCACGGTGAGTCCCAGAAAAAGCACGGTGACGAAGAAGAAATACGAAATGATTTGTTCGAACGAGCCCAGCGCTGCCAGCAGCGCGGCGATACAGCCCTGAATGGCGATGGCGCGCGCGGGCGTGCCGAAACGCGGGTGAATGTGCGCGACGGACTTCAGAAACACGCCGTCGCGAGCCATGGCGTAATACACGCGCGGCGCGGACATCATGAACGCGGCCAGGCTGCCGAGCACGCAGACGACAACGATCGCGGCAAAAACAATTCCTCCTGTGGGACCGAAAAGGACTTCGCCGGCTTGCGCGACGAAGGTGCCGTCGGAGGCGACTTTTTCGATGGGCACGAGATAAATGAAAACGGCGCTGATGACGACGTACACCAAGGTGACCGCAAGCACGCCGACGACGAGAGCACGCGGAAGCGTGCGGCCCGGGTCGCGCACTTCTCCAGCGATTTTTGTGGCGTCCCACCAGCCGCCGAAGGAGAAGAATGCGCCGACCACTGCGGCTCCGAACGCTGGCGCGAGCGGCAAAGCCCCGGAGTGTTGCGCGACGAACGGAACGAAATTCGACCAGGAACCCAGGCGAAATGCGAGCGCCCAGATGGTGAGAATCGCGAGTACGGCAAATTTCAACCAGGTAATCCAGCGCAGAAAGCCGGCACTGACGCGCGTGCTGAAAATATTCAAAATGCAGATCGCCCAGATAGCGGCGATGGCCGCGAATTTCACGATGAGCGGCGGCCAGTGAAAAATGTATGCGGCGTACGCGGCGAAGCCCGTGGCGAATGCCGCAGTGAGGCCGGGATCCAGGACCAGCAGGCACATCCAGCCGTAAAGAAAAGCGGTGCGCGGGCCGAAACTTTCGCGGAGGTACACGTACGCTCCGCCGGCACTGGGGAAACGGCCGGCGAGTTCGCCATAGCAGAGTGCGCCGCTCAGCGTCATAGCGCCGACTGCCAGCCACACGATGAGCAGCCAGAAGGGAGACCCCAGAGATTTGGCCATGCCCGCCGGCGTGAGGAAGATGCCGACGGCGATCGCTTCGCCGGCAACGGCAGCGGCGGCGGAGCCAACGCCGAGTTGGCGGCGCAGAGTTTCGCCTGGTGGAGGAGTGATGCGGGTAACCGATGGCATTCGTCAGGGGAAAAGAACCGCTCCTTGTGCGTGCAAGATTTTGGGTGCACCGGCGGCATGCCCGTTGTGCGTTGCCGAAGCGCGCGTGTGAGACGTTTAATGCGGCTGATGCTTTGCTTTGGCAACGAATGATATCACTGCGCCGCTCGCCATGACTCTGGTTTCAAACGTTCGAAGCTATCGCGGAGGCTGCGGAACACCGGGCGATTCTTCGGGGAAACTGGCGGACGCGTGGGTGGTGTGGAGTAATGGTGGTTCGTGTTTGGCGCGGGCGAATCTTGCGCCGCCCAGAAACACGACAGCGGAAATCGCGACAATCACGCAGAGTCGGCGGACGGGAGCAGGCGTGGTAGTAACCGGAATGACGAGGCCGAGGATCATTCCGGCGAGCAGGCCGCCGAGGTGCGCTGTGTTGAATGAACTAGAAGAGAGCCAGTCCGGGAAGAATCCGAGAATGATAAAAAATCCAAGAAGGATGACCACCCTCCAGCGTCGCCTGAACGTGGAGGAAGGCACGCGCTCCAGGAAATACGCGGCCCAAAGCGCGCCGACCAAGCCGAAGGCCACGCCGCTCGCGCCGAATCCGTAGTATTGGGGCGAAAGCGCGACTAGCTGCGACATGCTGCCCGTTATGCCTGTGAGAAACCAAAGTGCCGTGTAGCCGGCGCGCTGAAAAACCGACTCAGCGATGGAGCCGAAGAGCAGCAAGAAGCAAAGATTGGAGAGCAAATGATAGAAATCAATGTGCACGAAAATCGCTGAGACCAGGCGCCACCATTGGCCGGCGAAGACCGCCTCGCCTTTCATTCCGACCGCGAGTAACACCGGATCGTACGGATGTTTGGGCGTGGAATGGTCCGCGTAAACTTGCAGGCAGTAAGTGGCGACGATCAGAACTGCGAGGAGCAAGGTGAGCCAGGGAAAGCGAAAGCGCAAGGGGCGCGAGTTTGCGGAAAGATCCTCGGGGGACGCGGACGGAGTCGAATCGGAGCGAATTGCGGCGGCACATTCCGGGCAGATATTATCGGATGGCGCGGACGATTCGAATGGCTTCGCGCACTGCTGACATTGCGGCACTAGGGTCTCTTGTTGCAAACGGGTGAGATGTCTTCGTAGGCAGCTTAGGGTTGATGTTCGTACAAGTCAAAGACAGCGAGGGATGGCCGTGCTCTAGTCGGTAACGAATGATCACGGCTGCAGCGAGCCACTGAATGCGAGCACGGCGCGGTGCGGGGGAGCTGCACGCACGCTGCATGGATGAAGAGCTGCGCTATTTTCCGGCGGCGAATTCGGCTGGGTCTTCGCCGAAGCCGCTGGGGCCGCGCGGCGACATGCTGCGCCTCCGGGTTTCGATGCCGAGGCGCTTTATTTTTTGATTCAAAGTGGAGAGCGGAACCTGGAAGCGCTCGGAGGCTTCGGTCTGATTCCAGTTCGTGCGCTCAAGCATGTCCACGATGATGCGGCGCTCGACTTCTTCCAGGATTTCGAATAGCGAAGGCGCTGTGCCCGGGCCGCCCACTTGTCCGGGGAGCGGCGGCAAAAATTCCGCGAGTTGCAAACGGACGCCGCGAACGATTTCGCGCGTGCGCACACTTTCGGGAAGAATATCGGCGTCCATGGCTTCCTGCGTGGAGAGGACGACCGCGCGCTCGACGACGTTTTCCAGTTCGCGCACGTTGCCGGGCCAATCGTAATCCATCAGGAGTTTCATAGCGCCGTGGGTGAAGAGGCGCGGCGGCTTGCCATTGTCGGTGCAAAACTGGCCGAGGAAGCGGTCAATGAGCAGCGGGATATCTTCCTTGCGATCGCGCAGCGGCGGAAGGTGGAGAGAGATGACGTTCAAGCGATGGAATAAATCTTCGCGGAAACGGCCATCGCGCACGAGTTTGCTGAGATCTTCGTTGGAGGCGGCGAGGATGCGCACGTCAACTTTAATAGTTTCGGTGCCGCCCAGGCGCATGAATTCGCGCTCTTGAATCACACGCAGAAGCTTGGCCTGCGTTTCGGGGCCGATGGTGGAAATTTCATCGAAAAAAATCGTGCCCTGGTCCGCCACTTCGAAGAGTCCTTTTTTCGAAGCGACGGCGCTGGTGAAAGCGCCCTTGACGTGGCCGAAAAGCTGCGATTCGAGCAAGTCCACGGGAATCGAGCCGGTGTTGATGGGGATGAAGGCTTTGTCCGCGCGCGTGGACGCGGAATGGATGGCCTTGGCGATGACCTCTTTTCCGGTGCCGCTTTCGCCGGAGATTAGAACGGTGGAGCGAGAAGGCGCGACCTGAGTGACGAGGTCGAACACGGCCTGCATCTTGTCGCTCTTGCCGACGATGTTCGGGAAATTGTAGCGCTGCTTCAGGGCGCGCTTGAGCTGGACGTTCTCGTCGCGCAGGCGGCGCCCTTCGATCGCCAGAGAAATCTGCGCGATCAACTCGTCGTTCGACCAGGGCTTGGTGATGAAATCCTGCGCGCCGCCTTTGAATGCCGCGCGGGCCATATCAATCGAGCCGAACGCAGTGATCAGGATGATGGAGAGTTGCGGATCGCGGCGGCGGATTTCGCGCAGCAATTCCAGGCCGTTGCGATCGGGCAGGCTGACGTCCAGCAGCATCAGATCGAAGGGTTGATCTTCGAGCTTCTGGAGGCCGGCCTCGCCGGTCTCGGCGAGCGTGACTTGAAAGCTTTCGGAAGTGAGAAGCGCTTCGAGGCCTTCCCTGATTTCTATCTCGTCGTCAACAACAAGAATCGAACCTCTAGGCATGGACGGCTTTCCTGGCTACGGGAAATTCCAGGCGGAAGGAGGTGCCCTTGCCTGGAGTTGAGCGTACGTCGACTTTGCCGGCGTGCTCTTTGATGATTCCGTAGCTCACCGAAAGGCCCAGCCCGGTGCCCCGTCCGGTGGCCTTGGTGGTAAAGAATGGGTCGAAAATTCGATGGAGATGCTCGGGCGAAATCCCCGAGCCGGTGTCAGTGACTTCGATTTCCACGGAGCCATTTTGCGCTCCGGTACGAACTTCGAGCAGGCCGCCCTGCGGCATGGCGTCGCGCGCGTTCATAAAAAGATTCAGGAACACTTGCTGCAGGCGGGTAATGGAACCGAGGACCGGCGGCAATTGTTCGTTGTAATTCTTGACGACATTCACTCGGGCGGTCTTGAAGGGATGCTGCACCAGCGTGAGCGTTTCCTCCAGCACGTTGTTGATATCCACTTCAATGAATTCAGCGGCTCCGGTGCGCGAGAAATTCAGAAGATTATTGACGATCTCGCTGGCACGGAATGTTTGCTTGACGATGCGCTCGATGGTTTTCTGTCGCGGATCGTCGGCGGGAATCTGCTTGGCGAGCATCTGGATGTAGTTGGAAATCACCGCGAGGGGCGTATTCACTTCGTGCGCCACACCAGCGGCCAGCAGGCCGAGCGAAGTGAGCTTTTCCGTCTGCACCATCTGGTCTTCCAGACGAACGCGCTGGGTGATGTCGTCGAGAAGGATCAGGCGGCCGAGTCGCGCGCCATTTTTACCGACCAGCGGAGCGATGGATGCGTTGATTACCAGGTGACGGCCGGCTTGCGTATTCAGGCGGAACTTGTAGATGCCGGATACATGATCGCTGGCCGCGCGGGAAGTAATTTCGGCGACGAGATCCTGCGGCAACACTTCCGGCAGTCGGCGCTGCAGCGCTTCGGCGCGCGGAATGGAGAGCAAATCCTCGAGTTGCGGATTCCAGGACTCGACACGGTCTTCGAGGTCCACGGTAACCACGCCGATTTTGAGCGATTCGACGATATTCTCGCTGAAATCTTTCAGGCGCTCGATCTGCATCGCTTTCTGTTCGAGAGAATGATAGAGGCCGGCGTTTTCGATGGCGATGGCGACGTAACCGGCGATGGTGAAGAGCAATTCGAGGTCGTCACTGGAAAGGTAATCGCCGTCCACGGTCTTGCCGAGGCCGAGAACCGCGACGGTTCGTTCGCGGAAACGACAAGGAATGAAATAATTCAGATCGAGTTCTTCGAGCGTGCGGCGAACAGATTCGGATTCCTGAATGGCGGCGCGCGCCGATTCAAAGAACAGGCAGCCGCGTTCGAAGGCAGGACGAGCGGGGTCCAGGAACGACAGATCCAGCGGGCCTTCGGGGCGCAAACCCATGGAGCGCGAAAGAACGAACTTCCCGGGCGACGCGGGATCTTCCAAGAATACGGCCAGGCGATCAACCAGGAGCGTTTGCGAAACACGATCGAGCACGGAGCCGACGAGCGGTTCGAGGCGCACTTCGTTAGTGAGCGCGCGGCCGAATTCGATGAGCGTGCGCCGGTAATCCAAGCGATCGCGGTAGAAGAAACGATCCAGGCGCGTCTGCACCCACTCGCGCAACGGCTCGATTAGAAACGCGGCGACGACGATGGCAATGATGCCGCCGGCGGGCCCGGTGGAGAGGCCTGGCCGGTGAAACAGCTCGCCGATGACGGCGATGAGCGCGAAATAAATGCCTACGACGGCAGCGGTGGCGAAAGTGTAAGACAGGCCGCGCTTGAAGATGATGTCCACGTCCATCAGGCGGTAGCGGATGATGGCGTAGCCGAAGCAGAGCGGAATCAGTGCGAGCGAATAGACGGAACCCTTCATCCAAGCTGGCGGAACCACGCCCAACGCGTACGGCACGATGTAGAAACAGACGAATGGCAAACTGCCGGCGAAAGCCCCGGCCGTGACCCACTTCAATTGCTGGCGTAGCACGCCGCTGGGCGCGCGGCGAAAACTGAAAAAGAAAATGCACGCGGCCAGAACAAAATAGATCCCCAGATTGGCTTGCTCAACTTTGTCGAGCCAGTAGCGCGTCCCGAGCGACGGCAGAAAATCCAGCGTACCGGTGGCAATGAACGCATGCAAAACGAAAAGCGCAAAAGGGACGGAATACACTGCCACAAGCTTCGGCCAGAGTTTGCCGCGACGCTCTGGAAACACGAGAGCGAAATGCACGAGCATCGCCGGCTGCAGCAGCAGCGCCACTACGTTGGTCCAATAAATAATCCAGTCGAAGGAATTCAGCTTGCCGCTGTAATGAAAACTATAGAGGACGAAAGAGACCAGGCAGAAAATGTAGAAGTGTATCGCGCGCGGCGCATTCCACCGCCGCACAAAAATGAATAGCCCGATGAACAGGTAAAGCAGCCCGAGGACGCGCAAATAGTTTTCGATGGAAGATGGATTTTCCTGCGGCGCCGTGACCAGCGGGGTCTCGAAGGTACGGCCATCGCGGCGCAATTGGTAACGGATTTCGGTCCAGGGACCTACGTGGAAGAGCACGCGCGTGACGTCGGTGGCGCGATGGATGGTGACGCCGCGGACGGTTTCGACAACGTCGCCCTGGCGGATGCCGGATTTGGCGGCGGGCGAATCAGCGACCACGTGCCAGGCGGCGACGCCCTGAGCGGAGTCCATCCATGTGACGCCGTCATCGGGCAGGACGTACAGGGAGCGCTGCTGGAAGTTCAAAACAGCGAAAACAATAGCCGCCAATGTGAGGAGGGCTAAGATCACCGCTCCGAGCCGCATTCGCAGACTATCTTTCATCCGAGTACACCAATATCCTTGGAGGAATATGGTAGCACGTCAACTTCCAGCGAATCACAGATTCCGAATTAAGTAAGGGCTTATTTA
>Ga0210407_10004534_pt1 | contig 10922 bp, 6 predicted proteins | sample IncBWC27MmetaG_FD_150860 | JGI IMG/M metagenome (GOLD analysis project Ga0210407, IMG submission 150860) | Forest soil microbial communities from Barre Woods Harvard Forest LTER site, Petersham, Massachusetts, United States - Inc-BW-C-27-M | ecosystem: Environmental > Terrestrial > Soil >... | reverse complement strand
GCTGCGATCGGCGTGTGGCTATTCGGAGAGATGCACCGGACTATCGGCTATGGGGCGGCGATCGGATCGGGTGCCGTATGGTTTGGCACTGCTGCGCTCGTCGGCCTCACGGTGCCGGCAAATCTGACCGGCTCAGCCGGAAAGGTCGTTGCAGTCTCTAACGAGGAACGTCGCCGGATGCGCCCCCTGCTCGCTACCGGAGGCCTTTTCGGCCTGGTGTTGTTCGGGACCTGCACCAACGGGATTTGGGATTACTTGGATTCCATCGGGCTGGCCCATGGCCTGTCAACTAGTGATATCGATCGGGGAATTTGGTTGGGCGTCTTGGGGGGCGCGGCTGGGGGCTTGATCCCGATGCTGATTGGTACCGGCGGCGGGCGGATCCGCATGATCGCGATCACCACCTTCCTGCTCCTTGGCAACCTCTACTGCATTACCGTCTCGAAGGGTCCAACAGCATTCATCGTCAATATCGCTGTGTTCGTGTCGGTGTGGAACCTGGGGATTGTCTATTACATGGCATTGACGATCGAGCACGATGCGACGGGGTGGTACACGCGACTGATGAATTTTGCCGCCGTCGTCGGACAGGCTGCCGGACCATTCGTTGCGGCAATCGTCGTTTCCAAGGGAAGTCTCGGACGGCTTGTCATGGCATCGACAGTGCCGGCGATTGTCGCGCTATTGTTTGTTCTGGGGGTTGCGGTGGCCGGCCTGGCGGAACGACATGCACTCGTCTTGACCGCCTGAGCCGCGCGAACCGTCTTGATCCTAGGGTAATCAAAGCGAAGTGGAAATCCTGGCTAGCGAGAATGATGATCAGAGTATCGACGTGTTGCTTGGCCTGGTTGGCCGTTGCCGCAATGATGGGGCCGCTGCGCGTGTTCGGGGCCGAGGCGGCAGCGGGCGAGCTTGAAGAGATCACGGTCACCGCCGAGAAGCGCGCCGAAAGCCAGCAAAATGTGCCAATGTCCATGACCACCTTCGGCGCGGTGGCGCTGCAGGAAAAAGCGATCGTCAACTTTTTCGATTACGCCACGAAGGTGCCGAATCTGGCCTTTGCGCCCACCAGCGACGGCGTCGGCACTGCGCGCACGATCTCCATCCGCGGCGTCTCCGGCGACAATGTGACCAGCTACTACATCGATGACACGCCGCTGCCGGACTCGATCGATCCGCGGATTCTCGACATCGACCACATCGAAGTGCTTCGCGGGCCGCAGGGCACGCTGTATGGCGCGCGCTCGATGGGCGGCTTGGTGCGCACCGTCACCAAGGAACCGAACCTCAACGATTTCAGCGCAACCATTCACGGCGGCGTCTCGGACACCGCGCGCACCGACAAGGCGAACTATACTGGCGATGCGGTTATCAATATTCCCTTGATCGAGGATAAGGTTGCGCTGCGCCTGAGTGGCTTTGGCGACTATGAAGCGGGCTACTTCCGCCGCAGCTACTGCACCAATCCGGCGGCGGCGATAAACCTCTCCTGTACGCCGCTCGCCACCACTGGCATCTCCACCGTCAAGAATGTCGGCGCGACGGACACCTCGGGCTTCGCCGCGAGCCTCACGGTCAAATTCAGCGACGCGCTCAGCATCACGCCCCGGTTCATGTTGCAGCGAACCGGGTACAACGGCTTTCCGATGGCGGATTTCCTCACGGATACCGCCAACGGCATCGGCTATCCCGTTCCCGCCACCGGCGCGCCCTCGCCCAGCAGGATGGTCCCCGGCGACTTCACGCAGGCGCGCTGGTTCAACCTTCCGGAAGGGGGTTGGGATGACTGGGGATTGGCCGCAATCGTCCTGCACTGGAAGACAGGGGTCGGCGAGCTGGTCTCCTCGAGTTCATATTTCTCCCGCAAGGTGGTCGAAACGGAAGACGAGACCGACTTCGTGTACGCCGCGATCACGGCGGGCGCTGGAGGCGTACCTCAGCCGTCCGGCATTACCGAAGTAAAGGATTACCAGGAGTTCGTCCAAGAACTGCGCTTCGTCTCCGCTTTTCAGGCACCGGTGCAATTCGTCGGCGGCGGCTTCTACTCGGACACGCACGGCCGCTTGCCGTTCGCCGCCTATTATCCGCCGGCGACCGCCCCAGGGCTCGATCTGACGCTGACCGGCGCACCGGGGGTTGAGCTCACGCCGGGCTACCCGAACCTGATCTTCGTGTCGGACTTCAAGACCGAAGTCAAGGAGCCGGCGGTATTCGGCGAGGTGTCGTACCATCCGATCGCGCCGTTGAAGCTTACGGCCGGCTTGCGCTGGTACCAGGTCAAGACGTCCTTGGAAGGCTACGACGGGGGGCTGGCCACCGGCGCCGGTCCGTTCATCGTCAGCCCTTACGAGACGCAGACCGAAAGCGGCGTCACCCCGAGGTTCGAGGCGGATTACCACATCACGCCGGATCAGATGGTCTACGCCAATATCGCCAAAGGATACCGGCCCGGCGGTCTCGTACCCATCGTGCCACCGGGCCAACCGGGCACCGCGATCGACTGCGTCGCGGCGCTCAAGGCGGTGGACCCCAACATCAACATCTCGCAGACGCGCAGCTTTCGGTCCGATTCGCTGTGGAACTACGAGCTCGGTACCAAGACCGCGTGGCTCGATCACCGTCTGACTATTGATGCTGCCGGATTTTATATCCGGTGGAAGGATATCCAGCAAAACATCCTGCTCTCCTGCGGCTTCCAGTACAAGGCGAATGCCGGGGCAGCGGTGAGTAAGGGCGGCGAACTCGAAGTGCGCGCCAGACCGACGGAACCGCTGGAACTGTCGCTCGGCTTGGGCTACCAGAATGCAACGATCACTGAAGCGAGCCTCGAATCGCCGCAGGCTGTGGGCTCGCCCGTCTATCAGGTGCCCGAATGGACCGGCAATGGGTCGGTGTCATATACGACTCGATTGAGAAACGACTGGAACCTGGTGAGCGGCGCCGACTACAGCTACATCGGCAGAAGCTACAGCGGCAACAACGACCCGGGCAATCCGCGATTGCGGCCCTCGTATCGGCTCATCGACACCCGCTTCGCGCTCAATCACGGAGCGTTCGAGATCGCGCTCGTCGGCAAGAACCTGGGCAACGAGGTCGCAAACCTCGGCGACAGCCGCTCGATAGCGGCTGAGGTGCCGGGACGACCGCGGCTGTTCGTGAACCAGCCCCGCTCGATCGGCGTGGAGTTTAGGCAATCGTACTGACGCGAGGCCAGCGGAGCTGGCGGCCCTACGGCGGCGAGCCAAGCAGCGTCCTGAGGGCCGGCGCGGACAGGAAAACCTGGCGCACGGTCGCAGCCGGAACCAGCGAGTCTGCGAGCCGCTGCGCAAGATCCTGCGCGACTTCGCGGTGCCGCCGAGCGCTTGCCGCCTCGCCCGCGGCGCCGGCCACATCCGCGACCATGGCGTGTACTTGCCAGGCCGCCAAAGGCAGCTCGCTTGAACCCACCAGCGCGAGCGCCTCGGCGGCCAGGCGTCGCGCGCCTTCCAAGTTTCCATCGTGAAGCGCGAGGCGCGCCTGCGCTCGCCAGGCTAGCGCTTGCCAAGTGCGCTCCTCGGTGGCTTGCGCAACCGCATGAAACCGTTCCGAGTGCTCCCAAGCCTCGTCCCAGCGTTCCTCGGCGATCGCAAGCTCCGTGCGCGCCCACTCGAGTGGCATCTTCCAGTACCAGCCGAAGATAATCTCGTGGCGCTCGAGATCCTCATGGGCACATTGCAGATTCACTCTCGCCCGATCGAATTGCCCGCAGCCGATCTGCGCGGATCCTGTGATGATGAGCAACATGCGCCGCTCCGCCGCCAACGGTGTGAGCTGCGTGCCTTTGCTATCCATGCTCTCACCGGCTTCGAAGGCCAACTCGCAAATCCTCAGAGCCCCTCGGTGATCGAACGCGAACAAATGAATCCACGCCTGATACAGGCGCAAAGTCTGCGCGCAATAGTTGTCGGCATTCCGCTCCAAAATCGATATGCCTTCCTCGGCCTCGCGAAGCGCATCGCCCCATTTTCCGGCAAAGAGCAACGTCCACACGGTCTGCAAGCGAAACCCCCAGTGCGCCATGCTCAAGTTGAGGCCGAAAGCGGATTCGGGTTCTGCGGACAGAACACGGTATCCCTCGCGGGTGCTGACGAGTGCGTCCCGATACCGGGCCGATGCCCACTCAAGCTCGCTCTTTTCCACCATGTGGTACGCGATGAGGGATTGCTGACCCGATCGCACGATCTCGGCGAAAGCGGCGCGAAATGCCTCCACATCGGCGGAATTCCAGCCGCGCGTCCAGATCCGATCATGGTGGGCGCTCGCGCGCATGTGCGCCTGCACCAGCGGCTCGGAGATCCCTGCCGTGAGATCGAGCGCGCGATCAAGGAGCGCCATGCAGCGTTCCCCGCTGACGCAGCTCAGTGGAAACGAAGCCCCCAAAAGCGCCCGAACCTGCATCTCCGTTTCGTGAACGCTCTCGGCTCGTTCGGCGATTAGCAAGTATGTCTCCGTTGCCCGCTCGTCGTAGCACGCGGCATAGATCATCGCCAACTTCTCCATGATGGCGAGCTCGGAAGTTGCTCCCTGCGACCGCGAAAAGTTGCCCATCACATCCAAAGCCTCGCGCAACAACCCCGCGGCATGGGCGTGCGCGTAGCGCTGCAGGGCGCGTTCGGCCGCGAGCTGTAGGTACCGCACGACACGAGGCCAATCGCCGCATGCCCGGAAGTGATATGAGAGTTCCTGGGCATGAGCGAGCTCGGACGCCACGTGATCCGGGCCCTCGGCAAACCGCACCTCGATGAATTCCCCGATGCGTCGATGAAGATTGGCACGACGCAACAGCGGTTGCCGGCCGTAGATCACCTCCCTGTAGAGTGCGTGCACGAACTCAAAGCGCTGGTCGACGCTCCCATCCGGAAATGACAGATCGCCGGTTCGACGGACCAGCAGCGCACGGCGCGCAAGTGCGTCGAACAACTCTTCGACCGCCTCCGGATCCTGGCCAAGGCCGGCGGCGGCGGCCTTTGCCGAGAAAGCCATGCCGGACACACTTGCAACTTCCACCGCGCGCCGTTCCTCAGCGCTCAGCCGGTCGATCATTGCCTCGATCATCGCTCGCAAATCCTCCGGTACACCCACTGCGATTTCCTGCAGCGGAACGCACAACCGCCATTGGCGTTCGGCGCGAGTCAGTAAGCCGCGGCGGCGCAGATTGTCCAGGGCCGCAATCATGAAGAGCGGATTGCCCTCCGAGTGTCGGTAGATGAGCTCGGCCAGTCCCACGGGCGCAGCGCTCGAAGGGTCTCCGGCGGCAAGGTGCTCGGCCACGTCGGCCAGCGAGAGCGGTGGGAGGTCAATCTCGTGGACCAGTTGGCGCGGAATGAGATCCCGCTTCAGCTGTGCCAACGGGACTGTATGGACCGGCCGCATCGTCGCTACCAGGAGCAATTTGGCGGGCGCCCGCCTGCGAGCGACGGCGGACAACAGATCGACTGTGGAAGGATCCACCCAGTGCAGATCCTCTAAAACGAGCAGCAGAGGACGTGTGGCGGTGATCGACTCGAGCGCCGCTCCGATCTCGCGCAGCATGCGTTCGCTGGTGGCGCCGATGGTCTCCCGTCGCAGGACATCACGTTTTTGGCGCGCCATAAGTGCGGGAAATTGGACCAGCCACGTCGGCGCCTCAGCCGCAAGGATGGCCACGACCGATGATGCTCCCGGGACCCGGCACAACTGATCGAGTGCCTCGAGAACGGGATAGTAGGGCTCATGTCCGCCGTATCCTTCGATGCACTGTCCCCGGGCAATTTGCAGACCGGGCATCTCGCTTGCCGCTTGGCGCTGGAGTGCATCCACCAGCGCGGTCTTGCCGATACCTGGCTCGCCGGTGATCAAGACGACTTGTCGCAGGCCGGATGAGGCCGCGCGCAGGCGGTCGCACAATTCCGCGAGCGCAGATGCTCGTCCGACGAGGCAGTGGCCCGGATTCGCCGGTGCCGCGGCAGGCACCGTTGCGTTTGCCAGGGACACGCCCGCCAGGAACCGGTAACCCCGGCGCGGGACGGTCTCGATGTAGCGCGGCGCTTTCGGCGAGTCCTTGAGTATCCGGCGGATGTCATAGATCTGGCTCTTGAGAACCTCCGGCTGAACGACGACTCCCGACCACACCGCATCGAGCAGTTCGCCTTCCGCAATCAACTGCCCCGGACGCTCGAGGAGGTACCGCAGTACGGCGAACGCCTTCGGCCGCAGCATTATTCGCTCAAGACCTCCATCGTCCTGCCCGCGCCACAGGCACTGATTCTCGTTGTCGAGCCGAAAAGGAGGAAAGTGAAGCGTTGTCATCACACTTGTCAATGAATCATTCGCTACACTTACGGTGTGCCATGCTCAAAAATGGATCTGTCCTCGTATAAGCGGCGCTGGGCGTCATTCGTACCCGTATAGATGATCGATTATCACAGCACGCTTGTCTAATTCGATGGCTTCGCGCTTGGCATCCCGTTCGTCGATCCGCCTGGCCTCGACATAGTCGGGGTGTCCGACCCGTCGAGCCGCAAGTACAATCAATATGGGTAGCATGCTGCGCGTTAGCCAAGCGCCGGGGCGACAGCCCGCTGCGCACCCACATAAGTGATGGATCGTTAGAGCACCTCGCCGCTCGCCCCGGCGGCTATGAGTCTTTCCTATTCGGGGTCGTGCACAGCACGCGAAGGCAAATCCAGACGGAATCCGCAGGCGCCGCGCCTTCACCGGCCCGCGCCTTCACCGGCCCCTTCTTCGCTAAGGGTAGCGGGTCGGCGTTTGCCGCGGGCTCCGGAGTCGTCGTTTGCTTGGCTTTGATCGGATCGGAACAGCTACCTCGGACAGGGCCAAGAGAGCCGTTGCAACGGGCGCAACATTTCGTTCATTTCTTGAACGGCTCCTTGTCCGGCGGATCCAATCGGCTTCACGGCAGCCACTCGGGCCTGCTTGAGCCCCGGGGCGCCATCACTGTGCGGAATGCGCCAGGAGTCCGGGACAAGATCACCTGGTCGGTCATGCCTTGATACGTGCCCATGGGCGTTTCAGCGGTGAAGAGATCAGGAGCGATATAGCGGTGCTCGTCCGTCGAGTCGGCTATCTCCCGCGCGTAGGTCTTATCGAAAATTCCCATCGAGAGCAGCCATAGCACGGTTCTTGTCAGGGAAACGACGACTCGATAGCTTCCGCCTTCGGTGGCACGCCGTCGCAGCGCCTCGAGGACACCGATGGTGCCAAGCCAGCCCACCACGTTGTCACAAATCGGGATGATGGGCGGTGACTTCGGTTGACTAAGAGTCCCCTCGATGCAAAACACGCCCGATGCGGCCGCCCCGATCTCATCGAATCCCACTCGATCTGACCACGGACCCCGGTCCCCATGGAGGACTACCTTGGCATGAATCAGTCCAGGCTTCTTCTCGCTAAGCTCCTCTGCGGTGAGGCCATATCGCTCCAAATAGCCGGGGCGCCGATTCGAGAAGAACACGTCGGCATCGTTTAGAAGCCGGTCGAACTTTGCGCGATCCTCTTTAGAGCCGTCCAGGATGGTAGAACGCATGCCAACTTGCACGTCCCAGGCAAAGGCCTCAATTTCCGCATCATGGGGTCTCCAGATATTGAGAACATCCGCGCCGTAGTAGGCGAGGTCACGGCCGATGGCCGCTCCGGCAATTACATGCCCCAAGCCGAACGCGCGAATGCCCTGCAAGGGGCTACTTGCGCCGCGCTTCAGCGGTATGGGCGCGCTGTCGCCGATTTTTTCCAACGTGATCAGCGGCATTTTGGAAAGCACTTCGGTGTATTGCCGCTCGCCGCGAAGCTCCTCGTTGGTACGCACCATGCCGAACACGAGCCCGGCCTCTGCCGCCGCCGCTTCCAGTTCCTCCGCGCGCCACTGCAGGATCGCATTGCCAACAGATTCCGAGGTGTTGCCGCATTTCAGGAAATTGAGCGCGCGCGCTTGTAGACCGGGGTAAATGTTGAGAACAACCACGTGACGTCCATCGCGAGTCTGCCGAAAAAGTGGCAGTTCGAAAAATGGATTGTCTCTCGGCAGGAGAAGAGGGCTACGTCCGTTAATCGTTTCCCACTTGCCCTCGAAGAAGCCACTGAACCGCCGGAGAGCCTTTCGCACGTCAACGTGTATGTCTTGTCCTTCGCCCGTGTGCGACTTCCACAGCGCCGCCAGTGCAACGCTCCTGGCCGCGAGGCAGACCGAGGCCATGGCGCCAAACTTTAAGCAGCTTGGCACGATCGGATCTTGTCCGTAGAACGTAAGGTTACCGCCACTGTCCGCGGCGGTCAGTCCAACATCCGATAGCAGCTGATTCACGGCACCCTGATAGTCGAAATCAGATGACGTGACGGAGCTCCGAAGCTTCGCTTTGAGCAGGTCGGTCAATGACTCATGGTGGGCGTCGGGGATTTGTACGGTTGCAGAACTCATTAGCGTTCTCCTTTGGCTTGCAATTACAGTTTCATGCCCGCGGCTTGTGTGGCCGATAGTTCGACGTAGGCAATCCCCGTCAGGTTGCCCTCGGCCAAAGCCAGACCGATCCCTTCCATCAAGTTGGCAAAGACGATCTCGGGCGGCCGACGGCCGCCCCGCGGCGCTTCCAGCGGTGCACGATTCACCGTGTTGCCAGTACCGACGATCGCGATTCGATGCGCAGATTTATTCGAAGACATGTTTGGCAGCTCCTTCGATTAGAAAACGTCTGTATCCTCTGCAATGAAATACTCAGCCGATATCCCCTTTATAGGGGAACGGTAGCCAATCAATCGTAGGTATCCAGCGCAGCGCCGGTCTTGCGCAGGAACCCAACCTGTAAGGCGAGCGCAAGGCGCGATTTTTTATTGCTGTCGACGCGAATTGCTCGAAGACTATCGCGGGAAGAGCAGTTGAACTTGCAGGCGAAGAGTCCAGTTGCCTCCATCATGCGGTCGTACGACGTTGTCGAAGGCTTGCATATAGACGTTCAACGCCTTATGCCCGAACCGCATGATCTTCCCTCCGCCACCGCCCATTGGGACAGTCCATTTGTTTCCCGAGGATGCGCGCCAATTCGCGGTCAATAGCGGCGAGCTGGTAAGGTACCAGCCCTGTGAGAAGTTGAGATTGACGAAGGGCTGCATGAGAAAGCTGTGCACGTTGCCGCGGTTCCGATGTCCGTCAATCGAGGCCACATCGGTGATCAGTGTTCCAATCAACCACGGACCACGAATTGTCAGAATCGCGGTCGAAAGCCCGACGCTGTCTTTGCCGGTGCCAAGGCTTCGGTCGGAGGCTGTCGCGAACGAGAACGAGGGGCCTAGACCCCAGATAATTCCATGACTAGGGTGTGCGGGGGAGAAGTAGAACGAAGGCTGCACATCTCCGATTCCACTTACGCTTCCAACACCGGGTCCCAGGGCGGGTTCATCGACAATCGGGATAATGGTGCGTGTGACCAGATTCCAGTCATTGTTCAATGTCATTGGGACGACAGGTTGAATGAGTAAGGAATCGGCGGCATCGCCGTGCTCGCCAACTCCAAAAGTCGTGTTGTTCTGGAAGGGCACGGAGATCATTGACGCGATCGGATTCTGAGCTTGCTTTGCAATATCGCTGTTACCGTCTGCGCGGGCACCCCCATGCCCGAGAAGTGCAGTAAAGCACAAGACCATTGCGATTTGTGCACCGTGGCTACGAGAATGAAACGCGCTTTCTGCCATTATTCGACCCTCGGTAGAAGTGAAATGGGAATCGTGCTGGATTGCGATGTGGTTGCGCTCATTGAGGCGTCGAGTCAGCGAGTCATAGCGAGAGACACTGTGGTCGAGCACTCCTAGTGAAGTCGAAACTTTCCCCCAAAAGAGAGCAACGTCGGATTCAACCGCAATTTGGCAGCAACGGGAATATCACCAAGAACGCCCGTCGCGTCGACGGACAACCAAAGCTGTTTTACATCCGCATAGATTGCCCATCGTGGGCTTAGTGTGTACTCAAGGCCGGTCTGAATCGCGTAGCCAAAATGGTTGTGCACATCGAGATTTGAGATGGTGGCGTCGTGATTTCGCAGAATGATGGCGTATACGACCCCGGTACCCGCATAAAACTGCAATCGGTTGGCAATAGGCAGACGAAAGCCGCCTGTTAAGACCGCGGGTCCGTAAGTCACCGCCCCTAGCTCACCGGCTTCAGCAATGGAGCCGGTTGCTGTAATCCGAGGCCGCGGCGGTACGCCGACCATCAACATCGCGAATGCACGCGGTGTGAAGTCGTACCCCAACTCGATAATCGCGGTTGTGTTGTTGCTGACCTTTGCCGAGGCACCAGTGATGACGCCTTCTGGTGTGGCTATTTCAGCATCGGAGTGATAGAGCGCTTCAAGCGCACCAGCTCGTGCGTACCACTCTCCTTGATCATCTGCGTAGCCCATGACAGGCCACGACAGTCCCAGTGCGATCACGGTTGCCAAGGCGACCCGACGGATCCACATCATCATGGTGGCAGCGTGCTAGCTTGCTCTGGATTCGCTGGCGAGAATGCGCGCGCGCAAATCCGCCGGGTATAGATTGTCGAATGTCGCGGGCTGCACATGCGGATCGTCGATCGGCGGAAGTAGGCAATCGTGAACGACGATCGACCCTTTAGCAGTATGTCGCTCGTGCTCCGAGTAGCAAAGGTACCAAGGCAGGATTGTGACCTCCCAGCTCTCTTGTCGAAGATTCGGATGAACTCGAGTCCCAAGGGCCCACAGCACATCGCTCGTCGACTCGGGGTTGATGTCGTCGTCGAGAACGTAGGTGACGGGACACATCCGTCCGACGCGATTCGCACTCATCGTCTGGCCGATTCGATGGATGAGTTCGGCCGATTCAATGCCGGGAATGATCTTGCGCCAGCCTTTTTGCACGGTGACGAGCAACCAGTG